>Ga0123519_10002411_pt1 | contig 31585 bp, 31 predicted proteins | sample YelNatPaOPRAMG02_FD_87396 | JGI IMG/M metagenome (GOLD analysis project Ga0123519, IMG submission 87396) | Hot spring microbial communities from Yellowstone National Park - Yellowstone National Park OP-RAMG-02 (version 2) | ecosystem: Environmental > Aquatic > Thermal springs > Hot (42-90C) ... | reverse complement strand
CTGGATAGCTATATCGAGCCGGGGGTCTATCTGGATGCCCTCATCTCGCGCCGGCTGCTGGAATCGATATTCTTTCCCTACTCCCCCCTCCATGACGGGGCGGTGATCGTCAGCAACGGCAGGATCGTGGCCGCCGCCTGCTTCCTTCCCCTGAGCCTGAATCCGGAGCTGAGCCGCGACTTCGGTACCAGGCACCGAGCGGCTATCGGGATCACGGAGGAGACGGATGCGGTGGCTATCGTGGTCTCCGAGGAGCGGGGGACGATCTCCCTGGCCCACGAGGGAAGAATCGAGAAGGACCTGGATTCGGTGGCATTGCGCAGGAGGCTGGGGGAGATACTGGAGGTCAAGAGATGAGGCGCCTCCTGACCTCTCACTGGCAGCTCAAGCTGGTTTCCCTGCTCCTGGCCGCTGTCCTTTGGGCGGTGGTGATGAAGGAGGAGAAGGTGGTCACCATGGTTCACGCCCCGGTGGAGCTGACCCACCTCCCTCCTGACCTGGTGGTGACCAACGAGGTGGAGGGACTGGTTTCGGTCAAGATCAGGGGGGCCAAGAGCCTGATCTTGAGCTTCGTTCCCCCCCAGATCGAATTGCCCCAGGGCCAGTCCCATCGGCTTCGGGTGGGCGAGAACTATCTGCCTATCGACCCCCGGCAGATCCCCACTCCCCGGGGGATAGAAGTGCTGGGGGTGACCCCATCCTCTCTGCGGGTGGTGCTGGAGCGGATCATGGAAAAGGAGCTTCCCGTGGAGCCGCGCCTGGAAGGCCTCCCGGCGCCGGGATTCCGAGTGAAGAGGACGATCGTCACCCCTGCCCGGGTGGTGGTGAGAGGGCCGGAGAGGACGCTCCGGGTGGCTTCCCGGATAATCACGGAGCCCATCTCCCTGGAGGGGAAGCGGGAGAGCTTCGAGCAGATGGCAGATCTGGAATCGCCGGGCAATCATGTGAGCTGGAAGGACGAGGACTGCTCGCGGGTGAAGGTCCTGGTGGAGATCGCCAGGGAAGGGATGTAAGGGGGGATAGAGTTGGCTGAGGGCGAACGGAGGCTCTTCGGTACCGATGGGGTGAGGGGGGTAGCCAATGAGGATCCCATGACCCCGGAGATGGCCGTGAAGTTGGGCAAGGCGATAGCCCTGCTGTTCAAGAATCGAGGCCGGCAGCATCGGATCGTCATCGGCAAGGATACCCGGCTCTCCGGATACATGATCGAGAGCGCCCTCACCTCGGGTATCTGTTCCATGGGGGTGGATGTCCTGCTGGTGGGCCCCCTGCCCACGCCGGGCATCTCCTTCATCACCCGCAGTCTGCGGGCCGATGCGGGGGTGGTGATCTCCGCCTCCCACAACCCCTACCAGGATAATGGGATCAAGTTCTTTTCCGGCGAGGGGATCAAGCTCTCCGACGAGCTGGAAAGGGAGATGGAGGATCTCATCTTTTCGGGCAAGATCGACAGCATGCGCACCCGCCCCGAGGAGGTGGGGAAGGCCTATCGAATCGCCGATGCCTCCGGCCGCTACATGGAATTCGTCAAGTCCACCTTCCCCCGGAAACTCTCCCTGGAGGGGATGAAGGTGGTGGTGGACTGTGCCAACGGGGCGACCTACCGGATCTCGCCGCGGGTCTTCCGCGAATTCGGGGCGGAGGTGGTGGCCCTCAATGTGCAGCCCGATGGGACCAACATAAATCTGCGCTGTGGTTCCGTTCACCCGGAGGCGATGCAGGAGGCGGTGGTGCGGCACCGGGCGGATCTGGGGATAGCCCACGATGGAGACGGAGACCGGGCCATCTTCGCCGACGAGGAGGGCAGACTGGTGGATGGGGACCAGGTGCTGACCTTCATGGCCCTGCACTTGATGGAGCAGGGGAGGCTGAGGAACAACACCCTGGTGGTCACCGTCCTCAGCAATTTGGGAGTGGACCTGGCCCTGGCGGCCAAGGGAGGAAAGGTGATCCGCACCGCCGTGGGCGACCGTTATGTCCTGGAGGAGATGCTCAAGGGCGACCATGCCCTGGGCGGGGAGAAGTCGGGCCATGTCATATTCTTGGACTACCACATCACTGGGGATGGGATCATCACCGCCTTGCAGGTGATCAGCGCCATGCTGCGCAGCGGAAGGAAGCTATCAGAGCTGGCCTCCTGCTTCGAGCCCATCCCCCAGGTCTGTGTGGATGTGAGGGTGAGGGAGAAGAAAGACCTCAAGGCCGTCCCCGGCCTGTCCCAGATCTTGAGTCGCATCGAGGAGAGCCTGCGAGACCAGGGACGGATCGTCCTCCGCTATTCGGGCACCGAACCTTTGGCCCGCATCATGATCGAGGGAAGGGATAGCGAGATGATCTTTCGCTATGCCCAGGAGGTGGCGGGGGTGATCCGGCAGCACCTGGGAGCGGAAGGATAGGGGGAGAAAGAGGGCGAGATCGGCCAGGGCGGGAGGTCCGAGGAGATGGTCAACGGAAAGGAAGGAAGGATGATGAGGCTGGGCGTGAATGTGGACCACATCGCCACCATAAGGCAGGCCCGGAGGGCCAAGGAGCCGGACCCGGTGGTGGCGGCGATGATCGCCGAATGGGCGGGAGCGGATCAGATCACGGTTCATCTGCGCGAGGATCGGAGACATATCCAGGAGCGGGATGTCCGCCTGCTGCGGCAGGTGGTGAAGACCCAGCTCAATCTGGAGATGGCGGCAACCGACGAGATGTTGCGGCTGGCCCTGGACATCCAGCCCGACTCGGTGACCCTGGTGCCGGAGAGGAGGGAGGAGGTAACCACCGAGGGGGGACTGGATGTGGAGTCCCACCGGGAACGCCTCACCCCCTTCATCGCCACCCTCAAGGAAGGGGGCATCAAGGTAAGCCTGTTCATCGATCCGGACCTGACCCAGGTCAAGGCCTCCCATCGGGCGGGGGCTAACAGCATCGAGATCCATACCGGTCGCTATGCGGAGGCGGCGGATGAATCGAAGAGGAAGGAAGAACTGGAGAAGATCGTAGACGCCGCCAAGCTGGCCAGCCGCACCGGACTGGGGGTGCACGCCGGGCACGGTCTGGATTATCGAAATGTGAGAAGGATCGTGGAAATCAAGGAGATCGAGGAGCTCAACATCGGACACAGCATCGTGGCCCGGGCCTGTCTGGTGGGGATGGAAGAGGCAGTTCGGCAGATGTTGAGGGCCATGGGAAGGCAGGTATGAGGGGCAACATCGCTGCGGTGATCAAGGGGATCGGAGTGGATCTGGTCTCGGTGAAGAGGATAGAGACGGCGGTGCAGCGATACGGAGACAGGCTCCTTTCGCGGGTATTCACCCCGGCGGAGGTGGGTTACTGCCTGGGCAAGCCCCATCCCTTTCCCCACCTGGCAGCCCGCTGGGCAGCCAAGGAGGCCTTCTTCAAGGCCATGGGAATAGGCTGGGGGCAGGGCCTTCGGTGGTGCGAGGTGGAGGTGAAGGGGGATTTCGGTTTCCCTCCCCAATTGATACTTCAGGGGTCGACCCGGGAGCGAGCAGAGGCTTTTGGGGTCAGTGAGATCTGGACCAGCCTGAGCCATGAGAGGGAGTTCGCGGTGGCGGCGGTGGTGCTGGTGGGTAATGAGAAGCGGGGGTGAGATGAGGATAGTGACCGCAGCGGAGATGCAGGAGATAGACCGGCGGGCGAGCTCGGAGTTCGGCATCCCCTCCCTCCTGCTGATGGAGAATGCGGGCCTCCAGGTGGTTAGGGCCCTGGAGGAGGAATTCCCCTCCTGCCTGAGCCGGCCCGTATCGGTGCTGTGCGGGAGGGGAAACAACGGGGGCGATGGGTTCGTGATCGCTCGCCATCTTCATAGCCGCGGCAGAAAGGTGCAGGTCTTCCTCTTGGCCAAGAAGCAGGAGGTCAAGGGGGATGCCCTGGTCAACCTGCAGATCCTGGAGAAGATGGGGGTGAAGATCCGGGAAGTGCAGAGGCTTTCCGACCTGGAAGGGGAGCGGGAGGGAATCCTGGGATCGGACCTGATCGTGGACGCCCTGTTGGGGACCGGCGCCCATCCGCCGGCCAAGGGATTGGTAGCGGAGGTGATCTCCTATCTGAATCGGCTGGGGAAGCCCATCGTGGCCGTGGATATCCCCTCCGGCCTAGGGGCGGATGAGAGCCACCCGGTGGGGGAGTGCATACGGGCCGATCTCACCGTCACCTTCGGTCTACCCAAGCGCTGCCTCTTCCTCTATCCGGCGGCAGAATTCGCGGGAAAGGTGCGAATCGCCGACCTCGGCCTCCCCCCTCAGCTCCTTACCGACCCCCAGCTGCGGCTGAGCCTGATCGAGCCCAGGGAGGTCAGTGCTGCCTTCCCCCGCCGGCGGCGGGATGCCCACAAGGGGAGCTTCGGCCACGTATTGGTAGTGGCCGGGTCTACCGGAAAGACCGGGGCAGGGGCCATGACCAGCCTGGCGGCCCTGCGGATCGGGGCCGGATTGGTTACCTTCGCCCTCCCCGCGAGCCTCAACTCCTCCATGGAGGCCAAGCTGGATGAGGTCATGACCGAGCCCCTTCCCGAGACCGAGGAGGGGAGCCTCTCCACCCTGGCGCTGGACAAGATCGTGAGGCTCCTGGAAGGGAAGGATTGCCTGGCCTTGGGTCCCGGGCTCTCCCTCCATCCCGAGACCCAGGAATTGGTGCGCAAGCTGATCCCCCAGGTGAAGGTCCCGTTGGTGGTGGACGCCGACGGGATAAATGCCCTGGTCCTGCACCTGGATCTGCTGGGTCAGGCCCAGGCCCCTCTGGTCCTGACCCCGCATCCGGGAGAGCTCTCCCGGCTCCTCTCCGTCTCGGTGGAAGAGGTGCAGCGCAATCGGGTCGCCATCGCCCAGAAGTTCTCCTCCGGGTTCGGTATCTACCTGGTGCTGAAGGGAAAGGGGACCCTCATCTCCGATCCGCAAGGAAATGTGTTCCTGAACCCCTCCGGAAACCCGGGGATGGCCACGGGGGGGACGGGAGATGTCCTCACCGGCCTTTTGGCAGGTATAATCGCAACCGGCGTGGAAATCCCCCTCGCCCTGCGCGCCGGGGTCTACCTCCACGGTCTGGCCGGGGACCTGGCGGCCCAGGAGTGGGGAGAGGAGCCGATGATCGCCGGGGATATCCTGGAGCGCATTCCCGCGGCCTTACGCCTGATCAAGCAGGCAGGAAGTGCGAACCATGGCTGAATTCGGAGAGGAAGTGGAGAGCTACACCCTGATCTATACCAGCTCCAGCCCGGAGGAGACCCAGGATCTGGGCCTGACCCTGGGAGAGGGCCTGGGGCCGGGCGATGTGGTCTGCCTTTTCGGTGACCTGGGGGCGGGCAAGACCTGTCTGGCCCAGGGGATCGCCTGGGGGGCGGGGTTTCCGCTGGACGATTTCATCAGCAGCCCCACCTTCACCATCATCAACGAGTACGAGGGCAGGTGCCCCATCTACCACCTGGATTTCTACCGGATCCGGAGCCAGGAGGAACTGACCGAGGTGGGCTACGAGGAATATCTCTACGGTTCGGGGATAGCGGTGGTGGAATGGGCCGACCGGCTGGACGGCTTCCTGCCCCCAGAGAGGCTGGAGATCTGGTTGCGGAAGATGAACCCCATGCAGCGGGAGATCACCGTCACCGCCCTAGGCAGCCGTTTCGTGCAGTTGATGGAGGAGATCGTCCAGGAGATGGATCCGGGAGAGGAAGGATTCACCCCCCAGAGCCACTTTCCCTACAACGCCTGAGCCCGCCTCCCAGCTGGGCAGGGCATCGCCCCGGAGATGAAGATCTAGCCCCTCAGCTGGACCTTCCCGCGGCTGCTGTCCGCTGCCCCTTCCCGGGATCCCCCTGGGATCCACAATCCGGCTACCTAAAACAGGATGATTCGCTATGAGCCAGCCTACCATCGTCATCGTCGGCCGACCCAATGTGGGAAAATCCACCCTCTTCAACCGGCTGGCAGGTTATCGCAAGGCGATCGTGGACGATGAACCGGGAATCACCAGAGACCGCAACTTCGCCCGCTTTCACTGGAGGGGGTTGGACTACCTCCTGATCGACACCGGGGGTCTGGAGCCGGAGGCGCGGGAGGGCCTGGGATTACAGGTGCGAAGGCAGATCCAGGTGGCCATGCAGGAGGCGGACCTGATCCTGTTTCTGGTATCCGCCCGGGAGGGGCTTACCCCCCTGGATCTGGAGATAGGGAGGATGCTCCGGCGGGGGGTGAGCAAGCCTATTTTCTTGGTGATCAACAAGGTGGACGCGGAGCGATGGGAGAGGGAATCCACCGAGTTTCTCCAGCTCGGCTTTGCCCGCCACTTCCTGGTCTCTGCGGAGCAGGGAAGGGGTATAGGGGAGCTGCTGGACGCCATCGGGGAGGCCCTGCCCCGGCCGGCGGGAGAGGAAGTGGAAGAGGGAATGATCAGGGTGGCCATCCTGGGTCGTCCCAATGTGGGTAAGTCCTCCCTGCTCAACCGGCTGTTGGGGGAGGAAAGGGTGATCGTCTCTGCCGAACCCGGCACCACCAGGGACGCCGTGGACACCCCCTTTCGTTACGGTCCCCGGTCCTACCTGCTGATCGACACGGCCGGCATTCGTCGGGCCGGCAAGATCGAGGAGCCCTATGAGCGTTATGCGGTGATCAGGGCCCTCAAGTCGCTGGAGAGGGCCGATCTGGCTTTGATCGTGCTGGATGCGACATCCGGGGTAACCGCCCAGGACTGCCGGATTGCCTCCTTGGCCGAGGAGAAGGGCTGCTCCTGCCTCCTCCTGGTAAACAAGTGGGACCTGGTGCCCTCCTCCCGCGGCCAGGAGCAGGATTTTGGCCTTGCCATTCGGCAGCAGTTGCGCTATCTTGACTACGCCCCCCTGCTGTTCGTTTCCGCCCTGACGGGGGCGGGCGTGGAGAAGGTCTTTCCCGAGGTCGAAAGGGTCGCCCAGGAGAGGGAAAAGAGGGTGACGACTTCCTCGCTCAACCGGGTACTGCAAGAGGCCACCGCATCGCACCAACCACCCTCCTGGCGAGGCCAGCCAGCCAGGATCTTCTACGCCACCCAACTCGGCCAACCGCCCCCCACTTTCCTCATCTTCACCGATCGGCCGGAAGCGATCCACCCCTCCTATCGTCGGTACCTTGTTCACAAGCTCAGAGATGCCTTCGAGTTCCGAGGCAGCCCTATTCGTCTCGCCTTTCGGAGGCGGGAATAGCGAGGGCAGCGGGCCGTGGCCGGCGAAAAGATCCTGGCGGTTGACAAGGAGATCTACTATCGCAGCTTCTATCAGGACTTCTTCACCGCCGAGGGCTATCTCCTTCAGCTGGCGGAAAACGGGAGGGCAGCCCTGGCCGCACTCATGCGGGATCGCTTCGATCTCCTCATCGCCGACGACCCCCCCCAGGGCATCACCCGGGAGGAGCTGCTGGAGGAGGCGAGGAAGCGCGATCCGCTGCTTCCCGTCGTCTTCGCCGGCCCTCCCAGCCTGCAGCAGGCGCTGCTGGCGCTGCGCAAGGGAGCGGCGGATTATCTGAACAAGCCACTGGTGGTGGAAGAGCTGCGTTCCACCGTCCGCTCGGTGCTGGATCGCTCCCGAAAGATAAGGGAGCGGATGTTCTCCCTTTCTCCAGGGCTGGAGGGTGCCGGCATCCTGGAAACCCTCCAGAGATGCAAGGAGATCCTCTCCTCCCGGGAGGGGGATGCGCTCTTTTCCGCCCTCCTGGATCTGGCCCTGGAAAAGACCGATGCCTCCAAGGGGGCTTTGCTCTGGCTGGCTCCGGATCGGTCTTCCTATGTCCCCCGGGCCCACCGGGGCCTGGCCCAGCCAGGGACCGATCTGCCCTGCCTTTCCCCAACGCAGGGGGTGGTGGGGACCTTGATCGCCCGGGGTACCCCCATGATCCTGGGCCCGGTGCTGGAGAAGGGCCCGAGTTCCTCCTACTTGGGGGAGAAGAGCACCCTGATCCTCCCCCTGGAGCGAAGGAAGCAGGTCAGGGGAGGACTGGTCCTGGCGGACAAGGTATCGGATGAGCCCTTCAGCGATCGGGACCTGCGCTCCCTGATTCCGCTCGCCGCCCTGGTAGCGGGGGGGCTGGAGGATGGAGAGGGGGAGGCGATGGGGAAGGGGGGTATCTCGCTGGAGCGGTTGGTGGATCAGGCCACCCTGCAGGCTTTGGTGGACAAGGAGACCAAGAGGTCCCGCCGCTACGGCAAGGGGTTCTGTCTGCTCCTCATCCGCTTCCAGGAGCTGGAGGACATCCTGGTAAAGTCCATACCACGCAGCCGCGAGGATATCCATGAAGAGCTCATGGACTCGCTGCTGGGCATCATCCGTTCCTCCGATGTGGCCGGCCTCCTGGAGGGGGGGGAGGTGGCCCTGCTGACCCCGGAGACCGACTACCAGGGGGGGATCGCCACCGCCCGCCGCATCCGTAGGGCCATCCAATCGCTTCCCTGGCTGCAAGGGCTGAGCTTTCCCTCTCCCTTTCCCCTTTCCTTCGGCATCGCCTCCTTCCCCGAACAGGGATCTTCGGCGAACGAGCTGTTGCGAAGGGCCCATTTGGCCATGAAGCGGGCGGTCGAGTGTGCCTCCCGCTTCGAGAGCCTGTGGGGCTATGTGGATCAGCTCCTGAACGAGGCCCGCATCATCTCCGATCTCTTGGGCGCCCTCTATGGGCGCCGGGAAGCCCAGGGAGGGGAGGAGTTGGGGGAGATGATCAAGGACTCGGAGCAGCCCTTGCCCACCGGCGAACTCAGTCGCGAGTTGCAGTATGTGGCTTCCGAGGAGGAGCTCGTCAGTTTCCTGCAGTACATCGAGCAGCGGGTGCTGGAACGGCTGGCGGGGGAGGGGATCCTCTATGTGGGGGCCGAGGAGGTGGGACGGCTTCCAGGCAAACTGGAGAGATATCTGCGGATGCGCGAGAACGGGATCAAGGTCTTCCTCTTCACCCGCCAGGAGACGGAGAGGGGGGAAGAGGAACTGGGTGACCTGGCCCTGGTGGTGACCGGAGACCCTGCCCTTTCCGCCTACTCCTTCTGCCTCTACTACGGGGTCAGTGCCTGCTATGGACTGGTGGGAAGGCAGAGGGAAGGGGAGGCGATGGGCGGCTTTTTCACCATCAGCGACTTCCTGGTGAACGAGCTCATGGGCAAGATCACGGAGACCTACCTGTGAGGACCGAGCAAGGAGGTAAGGGGCGGAGGGGAGATCCGGGCAGGTGCGATTCATCCTGCTGATCCTGGACGGCCTGGGCGTGGGTGCCCTGCCCGACGCTGGCCGGTTCGGCGATGAGGGAAGCGACACCCTGGGAAACCTGGCGCGGGCCAGGGGAGGCCTGATCCTCCCCCACCTCGAGGCATTGGGGCTGGGAAAGATCGGGGATATCCCCGGAATCAGCGGCGGGGTGCGGGCCCATGGTGCCTACGGGAAGATGGCCGAGGCCTCTGCCGGCAAAGATACCCTGATTGGCCACTGGGAGCTGATGGGCCTGATCACCGAATCGCCCTTTCCCCTCTTTCCGGAGGGATTTCCAGCCCAGGTCCTGATCCCTCTGCGCGAGCAGACGGGAAGACCCATCTTGGCCAACATCGCGGCCTCCGGCACCGAGATCATCGAGCTATACGGCGGGGATCATCTGCGGACGGGAGGCCTCATCGTCTATACCTCCGCCGACAGTGTCTTTCAGATCGCCGCCCACGAGGAGGTGATCCCCCCTGCCCAGCTCTACCGGATCTGCCAGTTGGCCCGTTCCCTGTTGGTGGGGAAGTTCGGGGTGGCGAGGGTGATCGCCCGCCCTTTTGCGGGCCGACCCGGGTCCTTCTATCGCACCAGGGGGCGCAGGGATTTCTCCCTTCCCCCGCCTCGCCCCACCTTGCTCGATCTCCTCTCCGGGGCCGGCCTGCCGGTTACCGGAATCGGGAAGGTGGAGGACATATTCGGGGGGCGGGGCCTTTCGCAATCCATCCCCGCCCAGTCCGACCATGAGGCCTGCGTTCGCCTCCTGGAGCAACTCAGGATAGAGAAACCGGGCCTTGTAATGGCTACCCTGAGCGAGCTGGACACCCGCTTCGGTCACCGGAACGACCCGGTGGGCTTCGCCCGGTCGCTGCAAGAGCTCGACTCCTTCCTTCCCCACCTCCTCTCTGCCCTGAAGGAGGATGACATCCTGGTGCTCACCGCAGATCACGGCTGCGATCCCACCACTCCCAGCACCGATCACTCCCGCGAATATGTCCCCTTGCTGATCGCGGGAGATAGGGTGAAAGCGGACATCGCCCTGGGGGTCCGCTCCACCTTCGCCGATGTGGGCCAGACCGTGGCCGCGGCCTTCGGCCTCGGTCCCTTGGAGGCAGGCCAGAGCTTCTGGGACACGATCGCTGCGGGGTCCTGAGGGGGGCCGAAAGGATATCGAGAGGAGAAAGGAGAAAAGAGAACAGGAGGTGAAAGGTCCCGTGGCGTCGGATTCGGCCCGGCAGAGATGGGAGAAGAACGAGGCCCGCCTGCTCTCCCCCTACGCCCAGCTCAGCTCGCGAAGCCGCGGGCGCCAGAGGGAAGAGGAGGAGTGCCCCATCCGCCCTGCCTTCCAGCACGATCGGGATCGCATCCTCCATTCCAAGGCCTTCCGTCGCCTCATCCACAAGACCCAGGTGTTCCTTTCTCCCTGGGGGGACCACTACCGGACCCGCCTCACCCACACCCTGGAGGTCTCCCAGATTGGAAGGACCATAGCCCGGGGCCTCCGCCTGAACGAGGACCTGGCGGAGGCGATCGCCCTGGGACACGATCTGGGCCATACCCCCTTCGGCCACGCGGGAGAGGATGTGCTGGACGAGATCCTGGCCGATGGGTTTTGCCACCAGGAGCAGAGCCTGAGGGTGGTGGAAGTGCTGGAGAACAACGGGGCTGGACTCAACCTGACCCTGGAGGTAAGGGACGGCATCCGCAAGCACTCCAAGGGCCGGGGGGATTTCCTGGTGGCAGCGGACGAGGATGGGCCGCTGACCCTGGAAGGGGAGGCGATCCGGGCCGCCGATGTGATCGCCTATGTGAATCATGATCTGGACGATGCCCTGCGAGCGGGGTTGGTGAGGGCCGAGGAGATCCCTGCGGAGTGTCGGAGGGTCCTGGGAGAGACCCACTCCCGACGGATCCACACCATGGTCTCCGACCTTCTGGCCCAGAGCCAGGACCGGCCCCACCTTCTCATGTCGGAGGAGGTACACCGCGCCACCTTGCTGCTGCGGGACTTCCTCTACGAGCGGGTTTATTTGCATCCTTTGACCATCCAGGAGATGAAGAAGGCTACCGGCGTGCTGCGGGAACTGTTCTCCTACTTCATCCGCAATCTGGAGGAGGTGCCGGAGGAGATCCGGAGGATCAACGCAGGGGGGCCGGCGGAGAGGGCGGTGGCCGACTTCCTGGCCGGCATGACCGACCGTTACGCCCTCACCACCTACGAGCGCCTGTTCCTTCCCCAGCCATGGATGATATTCTGAGGAGGATGTTCAAGGAAAGGGAGCGGGAAGGGCATTTGGAGGGGCGGCCAATTTGAAAGAAGCAGAGGCTGATGCCATCGTCTGCGGTTCGGGCCTCTCCGCCCTGACCCTGGCCTGCCTTCTGGCCCACCGGGGCCGGAAGGTACTGCTGCTGAGTCGGGAAGGAGAAGAGGGGGATCCTCCCGTCCACTGCGCGGGAGGATTTACCTTCGATACCCGCCCCTCCCTCTGGCTGGGAGGCGACCCCGCCCGACCCCATCCGGCCCTGGCCGAACTGGGCCTGGCCGCTTCCTTCCGGCCACTGGATCCCGGACTGCAGGTGGTGCTCCCTCGCCATCGCATCAGCTTCTATCGCCAGGAGGTCCGTTGGCGGCAGGAGCTGGAACGGGAATTCCCGCAGGGTCAGGGAGAGCTTCGCTCGCTGTTCCAGGTCATGGAGGAGCTGGGGAGGACTCTGGGTCCCCCGCTGGAGAACGAGCTGGCCGGAAGGGTTCGCAACCTTCGCTCCTGGTGGGCCGATAGGCGATCCCTCCCCTTTCGTCTCCGCGATCTCCTCCGGGAGGGCAAGCCCTCCCTTTCCCGCCGGCTGCAGGGGTTGAGGGATGTCCCCTCCCGCCAGCTCGTGGAGTCCTTGCTCTGGGGCCTGGGTGGGGCTGGGGGGAGGGGAGTGGACTTCAGCGCTGCCTATGCGGCCATCCTCCTGAGGGCATTGCGCCAGCCTATCTACGCCTTGGCGGGAGGGGCGAAGGCCCTTTACCAGGCCCTGCTCTCGGCCTTCCTTGGCTGCGGGGGGAAAGTCCTTGGATTCGCCGATCCCCTCCTTCCGCTGCGGGAGGGTGAGGTCATCCGGGGACTGATAGATGCCGAGGGAAGGGAGTTTCGGGCCTCCACCCTCTTCGCCGATCCGGAGCTCTACCTGAGCTGCCGGCCTTGGCCGGGAGAGAAGGAAGGCCCCCCGAAGGGGGGGAGGTGGCCGATCCGGCGCCTCCTCACCCTCTTCCTGGGGGTGGACGAGGAGGTGCTGCCGCAGGAGATGGGGGAGAATGTCCTCTTGCTTCCGGAAGCGGAGGGGAGGGGCGAGCGCTGGCCCATCTGGATCAGCCTGAGCCCCCGGGATGAGGAAGGCAGGGCCCCCCAGGGGAAGAGGGCTTTGACCGCCCTGCGGCTGCTCCCCGAGCGGCTGGACCAGGACGGGGGAGAGCCGGAGCTGGAGGAGGAGGTATCTTCCCTACTGCGGGATCTGCAGGGATTTCTTCCCTTCCTGCCCGGGGGGATCAGGTACCAGGAGGCACGGCAGACCAGGCATTTCAGCCTTCTCGACCCCGTCCGGGGATGGGGCCTGAAGATGGGCATTGCCCCCTCCACCCAAATCGGTTATCTTGGAGGACGCCGCTTCCGGGTGTGCCCCGGGCTGTACCTGCTGGGAGAGTTTCCCCTCTACGGTTTCGGATCGAGGTCGGCTCTGGATACCGGTTATCATTGGGCCAATCTTCACGCCCCCTCCCCGGGGGCCAGGATAGACGGAAGGCAAGCATGCAGAAAAAGGTTTTGGTGGTAGACGACGACCGTTCCCTTCTCACCCTGCTCTCGGCGGGACTGCAGCGCCACGATCTGGAGGTTCGCACCGCCACCAACGGGGTGGAGGCGTTGGAGATCGCCTGGGATTACCAGCCGGATGTGGTGATCATGGACATCATGATGCCCCTGATCGACGGGGTAGAGGCCGCCTCGGTGCTCAAGAATCATCCCCGCACCAACCGCATCCCCATCATCTTCATCTCCGGTTCGGGCCATCCCCCCGACAGCACCGAGGTCCTGGGGGATGCCTTCGTCAAGAAGCCCTTCCGCCTAGACGAGCTGGTGGAGCGGATCGAATCGATCCTGAAGCAGAGGGAGTCCATCGATCAGGAGCTGAAAGAAGACAAAGGACTGTTCGGCAAGCTGTCCCTGATCGGTCTCCCCGATCTGGTCCAGATCCTGGAGCAGAACAAGAACACCGGCATCTTGACCCTGAGGAGCCAGGGAAGGGAGGGGACCATCACCTTCCGCCAGGGAAAGATCGCGGATGCCGCGGTAGGCAAGCGGAGGGGGAGGCGGGCGGTATTTTACATGCTGGGATGGGAAAATGGGGATTTCAGTTTCCGCTCTCAGCCGGTCCCAAAGACCGCCTCCCCCGAATACTCGGGCACCGAGCTGCTCCTGGAAGGGATGAGGATCTGCGACGAGAGCCAACGCTTCCTCTCCCAGCTCCCCTCCCTGGACTCGGTGCTGGTGATCAAGCCCAAGGTCAGGGAGAGGCTATCCTCCAAGAGGCTCACCCCGGACCTGGAGGGCTTCCTGCAGATGTTCGACGGCGAGAGGACCCTGGCCCAGATCGTAGAGGAAGGGGGAGAGGACGAGTTGGCCACCCTGGAGCGGCTGCACCGGCTCTATGCGGCTGGCTTGCTGGAAGCGAAAAGGGCGTGAGGCACATCCCATGCCCATCAGGAGGAGAGAGGAAGGACCAGCTTCTCCCCCGCGCTCTGCCTCAGACCGCTGCGGCCAACCCTTCCTGTCCCCACCCCTTCCTCCCTGGCCCACCACCTTGGCCGCTGCCCGTAGCCTCCAGCGTCGATTGAGGGCCCGGATCCGCCTGCGCCCCCTCCCTCGTCCCCCCCGCCTACTGGCGGCGTGCGATGTGGCCTACCCTGCAGGAGAGGACCGCGCCTTGGCGGCTGTGGTCCTCTTTTCTTTTCCCCAGCTCGATCCGGTAGAAGAGCACCTCGTCCGCTGCCGGATCGGGTTCCCCTACCTGCCCGGTTTCCTCTCCTGGCGCGAGGGGCCAGTTCTCTTGGAGGCGATCTCCCGCCTCCGCGGATGGCCCGACCTCTTCCTCTTCGACGGTCAGGGGATAGCGCACCCGGAGAGGCTGGGTCTGGCTTCCCACCTGGGAGTGATCTTGGGGAGGCCCAGCATCGGATGCGCCAAGAGCCTCCTCCTCGGTGACTGCGACCTTTCCTCGCTGCGGGTGGAAAGGGGGGCCTGGGTCCCCATTCTGCAGGATGGAGAGCCGGTGGGGGCGGCCTTGCGCACCCGGGCCGGGGTGAAGCCCCTTTTCATCTCCCCCGGCCACCTGATCACCCTGGAAGAGGCCCTGAAGATCGTTCTGGCCTGCTGCCGGGGATATCGCAGCCCCGAGCCGCTGCGCCACATCCATCTCCGGCTGCGAAAGGAAGCAGGGAGGATAGGGGATTGACAGGGAATCTGCGCGGGGATAGATAAGCAAAGGGATGGGCGAGATGCCTGCCTCCCCCGGGAGCAGGCCCCAGCTCTGGAGGTCAGCCTTGTTGCCCCCACCCGGAGCCAGCCGCTGGTTTTGTTTCGCCCTTATCCTGGCCTTCCTCTGGCCCTCCGCCGCCTCTGCCCTGGAGCCGGGGGAAATGGCCCCCCTCCTTCTGCCTGCGCGATAGCTCCGGCCGCAACTTCTGCCTCCGCGATCGGATCGGACCGGGCAAGGGCCGCCATCTCCGGGGCCTGATCCTGAACTTCTTCGCCTCCTATTGCGCGCCCTGCCGAAAGGAGCTTCCCCTCCTAGATTCCCTGGTGGAGAAGCTGCGGGGTCGGGGGATGGAGGTGGTCATCGTGGGGTTGGGAGAGGACTTCGATCGCATCGCCGATCTTCTGGCCGAGCTGGGGGTGAAGAGGCCCATCGTGCTGGCGGATCGTTACGGCAAGGTGGGGGCACGCTACCAGGTGAGGTTCCTGCCCACCACCTTCCTCATCTCCCGGGAGGGGAGGATCCGAGAGGTCATTCGGGGGGAGCTGCCCGATTTCCAGCGGATCATCCGGGAAAAGGCCGCTGCCCTTTCCCTCGAGGATTCATTTCCGGAAGGGGCAGAGCCTTAGGGGAAAGGGCGCTCCTGCCCGAAAAGCCAAAAGGTCGAAAAGAGATCTTGCCGCTAAAAGGAGGGGGCATCGCCATGTTCCGCATCTTTATCGCCATGGGCCTGGTCTTCCTTTGCTCTTCTCCCCTCCCGGCGGAGAAGCCCGATAAGCTTACCCGGGTGGCCGATTATCTGGCGGTCTTCGACCTGGAGGTGGTGGGCAGCATCGATCCAACCCTGGCCCGTCCCCTCACCGAGAGCATCCGGGGGGAGGTGATCCGGTCGGGGAAGTTCCGGGTGATGGAGCGGGGCCAGATGGACAAGATCTTGCAGGAGCAGGCCTTCCAGATGACCGGCTGCGTGACCAAGGAGTGCATGGTGGAGGCGGGCCAGCTCCTGGGAGTGGGAAAGATCGTCATCGGCACCCTGGGCCTGGTGGGCCGCACCTATCACCTCTCCCTCTCCCAGGTGAATGTGGAGACCGGGGAGACGGAAAGGATGGCCATCCAGACCTGCCGCTGTGAGCCGGACGAGCTGATCGGGACTGCTGTGGCGGCGGCCCGTCAGCTCCTGGGCGATCTGACCGCAGCCCCCCCCCCGCAGCCGCTGCCGAAACCGACCTCCTCAACTCCCATCCCCACCTACCGCGATCCCCTCACCGGCATGGAGTTCGTTCTCATCAAAGGGGGCTGCTTTCAGATGGGGGATACCTTCGGGGACGGGCATGAAAACGAGAGGCCGGTCCATGAGGTGTGCCTCTCCGATTTCTATCTGGGAAGGTACGAGGTCACGGTGGGCCAGTTCCGGAAGTTCGTGGAGGAGACCGGCTATCTGACCGAAGCGGAGAAGGGGGAAGGGTCCTTCCGTTTCACCGGCAAGGAATGGAAGATGTCCCGTGACCTCAACTGGAGGAATCCCGGCTTTCCCCAGAGCGAACATCATCCGGTGGTGTGTATCTCCTGGAACGATGCGTCCGCCTTCTGCCGCTGGCTGAGCCAGCGAAGCGGCAGGTCCTTCCGCCTTCCCACCGAGGCGGAATGGGAGTATGCGGCCCGATCCGGGGGCAAGGGATACAAATACAGTTGGGGCAACGGTCCCCCCTCCGGCAACATTGCCGATGAGGCCTTGGAAAGGGAATTCCCCCAATATCCCTATCCCATCTGGGGGGGCCATGACGACGGCTATGCCTTCACCTCCCCGGTGGGCAGCTTCCAGCCCAATCAGCTGGGCCTCTACGATATGACCGGCAATGTCTGGGAGTAGTGTCAGGACTGGTACGGAGAGGGCTACTACGCCCAGAGCCGAAGGACTGACCCCCCCGGCCCGGATGGCGGCCAAGATCGGGTGATCCGCGGTGGGTCCTGGGGGGACGGGCCCAGGGGGTTGCGGTGCTCGAGCCGGTTCAGGGACGAGCCTTCTAACCGGGACGGCAACCTCGGGTTTCGGCTGGCTCTTTCTCCTCAAGACTGTCCTGACCCCGCCGGGATGCCGCCTTTTTAAGGAAAGGCGGATAGTGCGCCGAAGATAGTCTATCCGTCCATATCCTGGCCTCTTTTGAGGCCGAAGAGAAAGAGGGCTGGATGATTCTGGTAGCGGAAGGCGAAGGATTCATCCAGCCCGCCCTTCCTCGATGATCCGGTACGGTAACCTCTTCTCCCAGATCGCTTCCTTCGAAAACCTCCTCCTGGCCAGCCGCAAGGCCCGCCGCGGAAAGCGACTCGAGCAGGATGTGATGCGCTTCGAGGCCGAGGTGGAGGAGGAACTGTGTCGCCTGCAGCAGGGGCTGCTAAGCAAGGATTATGTTCCCGGGGCGTATCGGGAATTCACTGTCTGGGAGAGGAAGCGGCGCAAGATCAGCGCCGCCCCTTATCGGGACCGGGTGATCCAACAGGCCCTCTGCAATGTGATCGAGCCCATCTTCGAAAAGAACTTCATCTTCGACTCCTATGCCTGCCGCAGGAATAAAGGGACTCATCGGGCGGTGGAACGCTTTAGCCGCTTCTGCCGGCAGAACCAGTACGTGCTGAAGGCGGATATCCTTCAATACTTTGCCTCCATCGACCATGCGATCCTGCTGGAAAAGATAGCGAGGAAGGTCAAGTGCCCGGACACGCTGTGGTTGGTGGGGGTCATCATCGAGGGGAGCAATCCCCAAGAGAGGAGGATCCAGTATTTCCCCGGCGACGATCTCTTCACGCCCTGGGAGAGGAGGAGAGGCATCCCCATCGGTAACCTCACCAGCCAGTTCTTCGCCAACTGCTACTTGAACGATCTGGACCATTTCCTGAAGGAGGAGCTGGGGTGCAGGCACTATCTGCGCTATGTAGACGATCTAGCCGTATTCGGGAACGACAAGAAACAGCTTTGGCAGATCGAGCGAAAGATTGAGGATTTCCTGGCCGGAGAGAGACTCAGGCTTCACCCTGGCAAGAGTTATGTGGCGCCGATGGCGATGGGGATCGACCATTTGGGTTATCGAATCTTTCCCAGCCACAGGCGACTGCGAAGGGACAGCGTGGTAGCTTTTTGGCGGAAGGTGGGGGGACTGCACCGGCAGTGGCAAGCGGGATCTATCCCTTGGCAAAGGCTGAATACCTCGCTGGATGGCTGGCGGGGCCATGCCTGCCACGGTGATACCTATGGTCTGCGAAGGAAGATAGCCGAGGAGTTGGCCCTTCCCCTCGGAGCTGGCCTTTGATCCTTCATTCCCTTTATCTCTGTCTCTGCTGGGCCTTCTGGATCTTGGCCCAGGCGTCGGCCAGGGGCACGGTACGGTTGAAGACCAGATTGTCGGCCGAGGAGTCGGGATCCACGCAGAAATAGCCCAGCCGCTCGAACTGGTAGCGATCCCCCGGCACTGCCCGGGCCAGACTGGGCTCGATGCGGCAGGATTTCAGCACCTCCAGGGAATTGGGGTTAAGGCCGGCTCTGAAATCCGTCCCCACCTCTTCCTCCGGATTGGCGCGGAGGAAGAGGTGGTCGTAGAGGCGCACCTCGGCGGGGAGGGAGTGGGCGGCTGAGACCCAGTGGATGGTGGATTTGACCCTCCTCCCGTCGGGGGCATCCCCACCCCGGGTGGAGGGATCGTAAAGGCAGCGCAGCTCGGTAACTTCGCCCGTCCTCTGGTCCCTGATCACCTCCACGCACTTCACGAAATAGGCGTAGCGGAGCCTCACCTCCCGCCCCGGAGCCAGGCGAAAGTACTGGGGAGGGGGGTCTTCCCGGAAGTCGTCCCGCTCGATGTAGAGGACGCGGGAGAAGGGGACCTTGCGCGTTCCCATGGAGGGGTCTTCGGGGTTGTTGATAGCCTCCAGCTCCTCCACCATCCCCTCCGGATAGTTCTCGATCACCACCTTCAGGGGACGCAGGACCGCCATCGCCCGGGGGGCTCTCCGGTTGAGGTCCTGGCGGACGAAGTATTCGAGCAGGCCGATAGCCACGATGCTGTTGCTCTTGGCCACCCCGATGCGGTCGCAGAAGGCGCGGATCGCCTCCGGGGTGTAGCCGCGTCGGCGCAGTCCGGAGAGGGTGGGCATGCGGGGGTCGTCCCATCCCCGCACCAGTCCCTCCTGCACCAGTTGGAGGAGCTTGCGCTTGCTCAGCACGGTATGGCTGAGATTGAGGCGGGCGAACTCGATCTGGCGGGGGTGGTGTACCCCCAATTGGTCCAGGAACCAGTCGTAGAGGGGCCGATGGTCCTCGAATTCCAGGGTGCAGATGGAATGGGTGATCCCTTCCAGGGAATCGCACAGGCCGTGGGCCCAGTCGTAGGTGGGATAGATGCACCACTGCTTGCCGGTGCGGTGGTGCTCCACCCGGAGGATGCGATACATCACCGGATCGCGCAGGTTGAGGTTGGGGGAGGCCATGTCGATCTTGGCCCGCAGGGTGCGGGACCCATCCTCGAACTCGCCCGCCCGCATTCGCTGGAAGAGGTCCAGGTTCTCCTCCACCGAGCGGTTGCGATAGGGACTCTCCTTTCCCGGCTGGGTGAGGGTGCCCCGGTATTCCCGGATCTCCTCCGGGCTCAGGTCGCACACATAGGCCTTGCCGGCGCGGATGAGCTGGAGGGCGTACTGGTAGAGCTGCTCGAAATAGTCGGAGGCGTAGAAGAGCCGGTCGCCCCAGTCGAATCCCAACCAGCGCACATCCTCGATGATGGAGTTGACATATTCCACATCCTCCTTGCTGGGGTTGGTGTCGTCGAAGCGCAGGTTGCAGAGGCCTCCATACTCGGCCGCCAGGCCGAAATTCAGGCAGATGGACTTGGCGTGCCCGATGTGCAGGTATCCGTTGGGCTCGGGGGGAAAACGGGTGTGGACCCTTCCCCCGAAGCGGTTGGTCCTGAGATCCTCTTCGATGATGCTGCGGATGAAGTTGGCTGCGGGCCGAGGCTCGGTCGGCGCCATATCCCTGATCCTTCCTTTCCGAGGGCAAAATTTTTGCCGCCCCAAATCCGTGCACCTGGTGTATGCTGGGGTGTATGCTGGATCGTGCCCTCCGGGGTATTTTGATACAATTTAGCACATGAAAGTGGCCCTGTTAAGGCCCGAGGGGGAAAAATCGTCTCCTCGGGTGGGAAAGAGCGAGGAAAAGGAGGAAAAGAGAGATGGCAAAAGAGATGGCAAGACGCCACCCGGTCAAGATCACGGTATTGAAGAAGCTCAGCGCCCGCGAGGTCTATGGCCACAGCCTGCCCGAGGTGGACGAGGGGATGGCCGCCTATTGCGACCGCCTGGAAGAGGGGCAGGAGTTCATGGTGGACGAAACCGGAGCCATGCCTTCCGGCTTCTGCACCTGGGCCTGGCATGACATCTATCCCGAGGTTACCAGCCTGCGCTTCGGCGGGAACTTCCCCTGGATCAAAAAGGAGGGGCTGATCTATTCCTGTTGCAGCGACGGCGCCCGGCCCGTCTTCTTCCGCATCGAGAGAATGGGCTGAAGGAGGGGATAGAGGGAAGGAGGAAGGAAGCCGAGGGTGGCGATGACCCAGGGAAAGGAGGAGGGATCATGCGCTTTGCCTATGTCCTGATCAAGGCGGTGAGCGGAAAGATAAGGGAAGTGGCCGATCGCCTGGCGGAGATGGAGGAAGTCAGCGAGGTCCACTCCGTCTCCGGACCGTACGACCTGCTGGCCAAGCTTAGGGTGGGAAGCTACGAGGAGTTGGGGGAGGTGGTCCCGGAGCGGATCCAGAAGATCGAGGGAATTCGGGAGACCAACACCTTCCTGGTCTTTTCCGTTTTCAAATAATCTTCGATTTGGCAGCAGACCCTCAGGCCGTAGGCACGGCCAGCAGGCTTCGGGACCGCCTTTGGTCTTGACAGGACCAGGGGTGGGTGCTAATTTCAGGGGCCAATGTCCACTGCGGGTTGGAAATCAGATCTTCGGGAGCAGGCATGGATTACAAGCCGACCCTGAACCTTCCCCGGACCTCCTTTCCCATGAAGGCCAATCTGGTGCAGAGGGAGCCGGAGATCCTGAGGTTCTGGGAGGAGATCAGGGTGTATCAACTGCTGCGACAGCAGCGCCGATCCGGTCCTCGCTGGATCCTCCACGACGGTCCCCCTTACGCCAACGGCCATATCCACATCGGCCACGCCCTCAACAAGATCCTCAAGGATTTCGTGGTCAAGAGCAAGTCCATGGCCGGCTTCGATGCCCCCTTCGTGCCCGGCTGGGACTGTCACGGGCTGCCCATCGAGCACCAGGTAGAGAAGGAACTGGGGCGGCGCAAACAGGAGATGTCGCTGGTCGCGTTTCGCCGCTTCTGCCGGGAGTACGCGGAGCAGTACATAGATATCCAGCGGGCGGAGTTCCGCCGGCTGGGGGTGCTGGGGGACTGGGAAAACCCCTACCGCACCATGGATTTCGACTACGAGGCTCGGATCGTCCTGGAGCTAGGGGAATTCGTGGCCCAGGGAAGCGTCTACAAGGGGCGAAAGCCGGTTCACTGGTGTGCCTCCTGTCAGACCGCCCTGGCCGAGGCGGAGGTGGAATACGACGATCACACCTCCCCCTCCATCTATGTGAAGTTTCCCCTCCTCACCCCGGCGGAGGAGATCCTGCCAATCCTGAAAGGAGAAAAGGTCTCGGTAGTGATCTGGACCACCACCCCCTGGACCCTTCCTGCCAACCTGGCGGTGGCCTTCCATCCGGATTTCGAATATGTAGCGGTCAGGGTCGAAGGAGAGGTATTCCTCCTGGCCCGCTCCCTTTTGCCTGCCACCGCCGCCAAGGTGGGCTGGGAGAATACCGAGATCCTGGGCTCATTGAAGGGGAGAGAGATGGAGGGCAAGAAGTGCCGCCACCCCTTCCTGGATCGGGAATCGCTGTGCATCCTGGCCGATTATGTCACCCTCGATCAGGGGACCGGGGCGGTCCACACCGCCCCCGGCCACGGGATCGAGGACTGGGAGTCGGGCAATCGCTACGGTCTGCCCATCTACAACCCGGTGGACGACCGGGGCCACTTCCTGCCCGAGGTGGAGTTCTTCGGGGGAATGCCGGTCTGGGAGGCCAATGGCCCCATCGTCTCCAAGTTGAGGGAGATGAAGGCACTCCTGGCCGAGGAGGAGCTCGTCCACTCCTACCCCCATTGCTGGCGCTGTCATTCCCCCATCCTGTTTCGAGCCACTGAACAGTGGTTCATCTCCATGGAGAAGAACGGCCTGCGGGAGAAGGCGCTGGAAGAGATCAAAAAGGTGAGATGGATCCCCCCCTGGGGGGAGGAGCGGATCTCCAACATGATCGCCAATCGCCCCGATTGGTGTATCTCCCGGCAACGGGCCTGGGGCGTGCCCATCGCCGTCTTCTATTGCGAGTCCTGCGGGAAGCAGGTGGCGGATCCATCGGTGATCCGCCATGTGGCCACCCTCATGGCCCAGTCGGGATCCGATATCTGGTACTCCAGTCCCCCCGAAGGCCTCCTCCCTCCCGGCTATCGTTGTCCTCAGTGCGGCGGATCCCAGTGGTCCAAGGAGACGGACATCCTGGATGTGTGGTTCGATTCCGGGGTGAGCCAGGCCGCGGTGCTGCAGACCAGGCCCGACCAGAACTGGCCGGCAGATATGTACCTGGAGGGAAGCGACCAGCACCGGGGCTGGTTCCATTCCTCCCTTCTGGCCTCGGTGGGGAGCAATGGCTCGGCCCCGTACCGTTCGGTCCTGACTCATGGGTTCGTAATGGACGGGGAAGGGAAGAAGATGTCCAAGTCCCTGGGTAATGTCATCTCCCCCCAGGAGGTGATAGATCGTTACGGGGCGGAGATCCTCCGCCTATGGGTAGCGGCCGAGGATTACCGGGACGATGTGCGCATTTCGGAGGAGATCCTGGGCCAGCTCGCCGAGGCCTACCGCAAGATCCGCAATACCTTCCGTTTCCTCCTGGGCAATCTTTACGATTTCAACCCTTTTGCGGATCGCATCCCCTACTGGGACCTCTTCCCCATCGATCGCTTTCTCCTCCACCAGCTCCAGCGCCTGATCCAGAGGATCAGGCGGGCCTATGAGGAATACGAGTTCCATGTGATCTACCACTCCCTCCACCGCTTCTGCACCCTGGACCTGTCGGCTTTCTATCTGGACATCCTGAAGGACAGGCTTTATGTCAGCCGACCCGACTCCCTGCCCCGCCGAGCAGCTCAGACCGCACTCTACGAGATATTGGCGAGCCTGGTGAAGCTCATGGCCCCGGTCCTCTCCTTCCTGGCGGAGGAGGTTTGGCAGCAGATGCCCAAGGGGGAGGATGATCCGCCCAGCGTTCATCTGTGTCGCTTTCCGGAACCGGAGCAGCGCTTCCTGGACGAAGGGCTGGCCGAGCAGTGGAAGCGGCTGCTGAAGGTGCGGGAGCAGGTCTTGCTGGCCCTGGAACGGGCGAGGCAGGAGAAACAGATAGGAAATTCACTGGAGGCCGGGATCATCTTGCGGACCTCTCCTGATTGGTACGGCTTTCTCCGAGCCCATGAACCGGAACTTCCGGCCCTTTTCATCGTCTCGGCGGTGAAGATCGAGCCCCGGGGAGAGGGGGAAGGGGAGGATCTGGAGATCCTGGTCCAACGGGCCCCGGGCGAAAAGTGCGAGCGGTGTTGGAACTACAGCCCCCACTTGGGTCAGGATCCGTCCCACCCCCGGATCTGCCCCCGTTGCACCCAGATCATCCATGAAATCGCAGGCAGTTGAGGTCCGGAACAGAGGTGCTGCCCGCGGCCTCCTTTTTTACCTGACCATCCTGGCCCTTCTCTCGGCCGATCGCATATCGAAGGTCCTGGTATCGCATTGGATCCTTCCCTCCTCCACCATTTGCATCCTTCCGGGCCTCTTCAACCTTACCCACACCCTCAATCCCGGCGCCGCCTTCGGGATCTTGGCCCGCATGGACCCCTCGCTCCGCAATCCCTTCTTTATCGGCATATCCCTCCTCGCCCTCCTCTTCGTCTTCTGCTACTATCATCGGCAGGGACGGAAAAGCTGCCTATCCACCCTGGGGGCGGGGATGATCGCCGGGGGGGCCCTGGGGAACCTATGGGATCGGATCTGCCTGGGGGCGGTGGTGGACTTCCTCGATTTTCATGTGGGAAGGTATCATTGGCCGGCCTTCAATCTGGCGGATAGCGGGATCTCCCTGGGGGTGGGCTTGGTGATCTGGCAGATCTGGAAAGAGGCGAAATCCTAGGAGGCTCGGTTCATGCACCCCATCCTCTTTCGGCTGGGACCCATCACCGTCCACACCTACGGCCTCTTGGTCGCCACCGGGGTGCTGCTGGCCATCGCCCTGGCCACCCGGCAGGGGCGAAGGGAGGGATTGGATCCCCAGCGGATGCTGGACCTGGGCTTCTATCTGCTGGTAGCCAGCATCGTTGGCTCCCGCCTCCTCTTCGTCCTCATCTTCTGGCGGGACTACTTGCCGCATCCCGGGGCTATCTTCAAGCTCTGGGAGGGGGGGTTGGTCTTCTACGGGGGCCTGGCTTTGGCCTTACCGGTGGGCCTCTGGTACCTCGAGCACTATCGTCTTCCCCGCTGGAAGACCGCCGATGTCTGGGCCGCCCCGCTGGCCTTGGGGCATGCCGTGGGGAGGCTGGGTTGTTTCGCCGCCGGCTGCTGCTATGGCCGACCCACCGATGTCCCCTGGGCAGTGACCTTCACCGATCCCAATTCCCTTGCCCTGCTGGGCTTACCTCTCCATCCCACTCAGCTCTACGAGGCCTTTGGCAACCTCCTGATCTTCTGCTTCCTCTCCCTCTACCGGAGGCACCGTCGCTTTCCGGGCCAGCTCTTCTGGCTCTATGTCCTGCTTTACTCCTGCCTTCGCTTCTTCCTGGAGTTCTTCCGCGGAGACCCCCGGGGGTACATCGTCCCCTCCCTGCTCTCCGTCTCCCAGGGGATAGCCCTGGTGCTGGTGGTCCTGTCCCTGGGCCTGCTGGCTCGTTTAGGCAGGGCGCAGAGGGTTTGATGGAGAAAGATGAAGATGCCTTCCAGGAGCAGCGCCACCTGGTCTCGATCCACGATGCGGGCCAACGCCTCGACTCCTTCCTCTCGGTCCGCACAGGCCTTTCCCGGTGTTCCGCCCAGCGACTAATCCAAGAAGGCCTGGTCTGGGTAGACGGGAAGGCGAGGAGCAGAAGCTATCGCCTCAAGCCGGGGGAGGCCGTGCGGGTGCTGATCCCGCCTCCCCCGCGGTGCGTGCTGCGACCGGAGCCCATCCCCCTCCGGATAGTCTATGAGGATGCCTGGCTAGTGGTGATCGACAAGGAACCGGGGATGGTGGTCCATCCCTCTCCCGGCCATGCTTCAGGGACGGTAGTGCATGGTCTGCTCCATCGGTTCCCGGGGCTGGAAGCGGTGGGTGCCCAGCTCCGTCCCGGGATCGTGCACCGCCTGGACAAGGATACATCGGGCCTGCTGGTGGTGGCGAGGACCGAGGAGGCCTACCGCTTCCTGGTGAATCAGTTCAAGTCGCATCGGGTGAGGAAGGAGTACCTGGCCCTGGTGGTGGGCAGGGTAGAGGGGGAGGAAGGGGAGATCGAGGCTCCCATAGGCCGCTCCCCCAAGGATCGGCAGAAGATGGGGGTGAGGACAGCCCGCGGGAGAGCGGCGATCACCCGTTTCCTGGTGGAGGAGCGGTTTGCCCATCATACCCTGCTGAGGGTGAGGCCGGAAACGGGGAGAACCCACCAGATCAGGGTCCATTTGGCCCATCTGGGCCACCCGGTCTGGGGGGATAGGGTATACGGAGGAAAGAGACTGCGCGCCGGGAGGAAGGAGGGGGAGGGTTGGTCGGGGCCGAGGCGGCAGATGCTCCATGCCTGGCGACTCTGTTTCCCTCACCCTGCCGGTGAGGGCTTCCTCGCCTTGGAGGCCCCCATCCCGGCGGACATGGAGGAGGTGTTGCGGCTTTTGCGGTCGGAGCTGGGGGGTCCGGGGGAAAAGATGCCCCTTCGGGGCGGACAGGGCGGAGCTGAATGCAGGAGCTGAATGAAGATGAAGGAGCTGAGGACCAAGAACTTCCTCATCGACATGGACGGGGTGATCTATCGGGGGGACCAGCTCATCCCCGGGGCCGATCGGTTCATCGCTCAGCTCAAGGCCAAGCGGAGGAAGTTCCTCTTTCTCACCAACGCCTCCAGCCGCACCCCCCAGGAACTGCAGGCCAAGCTGCGGCGCTTCGGGATCGAGGTCCCCGCCCATCGCTTCTATACCTCGGCCCTGGCCACAGCGGCCTTCCTCCACTCCCAGCACCCGTACGGAAAGGCCTTCGCGGTGGGGGAAAAGGGCCTGATCTGCGCCCTCAAAGAAGTGGGCTATCGCCTCACCGACCAGGACCCGGATTATGTGGTGATCGGACAGACCGAGGATTTCTCCCAATTGAAGAAGGCCGTCCGCCTGATAGCCCAGGGCGTCCCCTTCATCGCCACCAATCCCGATATCACCGGCCCCGCCGAGGACGGCATCGAGCCCGCCATGGGGGCCATCGCTGCCATGATCGAGAGGGCCACCGGCAAGTCGGCCTATTTCGTGGGCAAGCCCAACCCGCTCATGATGCGCAAGGCCTTGCAGAGACTGGGGGTCCATTCGCGCGATACGGCCATCATCGGGGATCGCATGGACACCGACATCGTGGCAGGGGTGGAGTCGGGATTGATAACCATCCTGGTGCTGAGCGGGGTGACCTCGGCTGCCGACATCAGCCGCTACCCCTACCGGCCTGACTTCGTCTTTCCCTCCGTGGCCGAGATCCCCCTTTGATCTCCTGCTCCCTCTCCCCCAGGATGGCTCGGAGGCGTTGCTGAAGGTGGGGCAGGGAGCAGCCCTCCAGGGCGATAAGCTTGCGGTGGGATTTGGACCCAGCCTTGATCCAGAGCTGGGAGGGACTCAGACCCAAGTGATGGGCCAGCAGCTCCAGGCAGTCCTGGTTGGCCTTGTTCCCCACCGGGGCCGCGGCCAGGGAAAGCTTGAGGGCGTCTCCTTGTAGCCCCTCGATCCGATTGCGGGAGCTGCGGGGTCGGACCAGGACCTGGAGGATGGGTCCGCCCCCTTGTTCGCGGAGGCAGGGGAGGAGAGGATCGCTCACGGCTTGCCCTTGGCCTGGTCGGGAGCGGGGGCAGCCTCGCCCCCTGCATCCTCCTCCAGGTCGAAGGAGAGCAGTTCCTGATGGGCCCTCAGGGCCGCCTGGATCTTGGCCCGCAGGTTGCTGCGCTGGCGCTTCAGCTCCGCGATGTCCGCCTCCAGTTGGCGGCGGCGGGCCTGAGTCTCTTCCAGGATCTTTCGGGCCTGGATTTCCGCCTCCCGGACGATCAGGTGGGCCTCCCGCTGCGCGCTTTCCTTGATCTGTTCCGATAGCTTCTGGGCGGTGAGGAGGGTATTGCGCAGGGCCGCCTCCTTCTCCTTGAACTGGCTGATCTCGGAGGCCTGTTCCTGCAACTTCTCCGCCTGGGCCGCGTTCTCCTTGACCAGCTCCTCCATCTGGGCCGCCACCTCCTTCAAGAGATCCTCCACCTCCCGCGGATCGAATCCCCTAAAGCGACGAGTGAACTGGTACTGGAGCAGTTCCAGCGGGGTGATCCTCATCATCTCATCCTCCTTGCCAGATCGAACAGGGTCTGGACCAAGAAACTCCGCAGAAAGTAAAGGAGCAGCAGGGCCAGGAGGGGAGAGAGATCCAGACCTACCCTCCCCCCCGGCAGCAGGCGCCGGAGGGGCGCCAGTACTGGTTCGGTGAGGGAATGAAGCAGTCTCACCAGGGGATGGTAGGGGTCGGGACGGACCCAGGAGAGGATAGCCCGGAGAACTATGATCCAAAAGTAAAGGCCGAGCACAAGATCCAGTACTCCGGCCAAGGCGGAAAGGAGATTGGCGAGGACGAACATTCCTCTCTCGTCAGGGTGAAGGCGGAAGGGAGAGCTCGCGCGCCCTCCGGGCTGCGGCCTCCACGGCCGCGGCCAGCAGGTCGCGAAAGCCCTTCTCCTCCAAGACCTCGAGGCCGGCCAGGGTGGTGCCGCCGGGGGAAGATACGCGTTGCCGCAGCACCGCCGGGTCCTCCTGGGTCTCCGTCACCATCTTGGCTGCCCCCAGAAAGGTTTGGGCTACCAATAGATGGGAGGTTTCCTCCCCCAGGCCCAGGCGCATACCGGCTTCGCGGAGGGCCTCCATGGCCAGGAAGACATAGGCAGGGCCGCTGCCGGAAAGGGCGGTGACGGCGTCCATCAGGGCCTCCTCCACCAGGACCACCTTTCCCACTGCCGAGAATATCTGGCGGGTCGTCTCCAGATCCTCGGGGGTGGCATGAGGTCCGGGGCAGATGGCGCTGACCCCCTCCAGGACCAGGGCCGGCGTATTGGGCATCACCCTCACCACCCGGGCATGATTTTGCAATTCCGCCATGACCAGAGAGATGGGGATGCCGGCGGCGATGCTGATCAGGGTCTGATCCGGACGGGTAGCCTCCCTGATCGAGCGCAGGGCCTCCCGCATGTTCTGCGGCTTGACGCACAACAGAACGATGTCGCAGTGACGGACTAGGGAAGGATTGTCCGGGAATGAGCCCAGCCCGTATCGCTCGCGCAAGTAGGACAGACGCTGGGGGCGGATATCGGATACCCACAAGGACCCTGCCTCTACCTGATTGGACTCGAGGAGCCCGCGGATCAGCGCCTCCGCCATGTTTCCCGCCCCTAAAAATCCGATCCTCTTGCTGGCCAGCATGGCTTTTTCCTCCCTCCATTCACTATATATCCCTCGGCGCGCGGGCAAGTCAAGCAGTTTGGCGATTTCCGGGCATGGTTGGGGGTTGCTTTTGGCCAGATCTTGGTCTATCTTGGGAAGGGTCGGTCGGTCGAGGGGCTCGTTTTATTGCTTTCTGGGGATCTGGATATGAGATATGCGGGCCAGGTGGTAGCACGCCTGGAAAAGCTGCGGCGGGCTTTCGAGGAGAGGCGGGCCGGCCTGCTGGCGGAACGGCTGACGCAGCAGCTTTCCTCTCTTTCCGACCCGCAACTACAGCTTTTCAGCTTGGCGCTGAGGCTGCGCGATATGCCCCCCAAGGAGGCGGCGATGGTGTTGGGGCAGATATGCCGGGGGGGAGAGAAGGGGACGCCGACCTTCCAGCCTGCCTGTTTGCATCTCTTGGCCCGAAAACGGTTGGAGGAGATACTGGGAGAGGCAAAGCTCCACACCCTATGCCGGGAATTGTCCCTCCTCGGATACGGGGAGGCCCGACGTTACCTCTCCCCCGACCCTCCCAACCTGGCCTTCGAGCGACAACAGGAAGGGGGGCGTCGCCCTAGCGAGAGCCTGGGGTTGCGGATCAGCCTGGCCCGCCGCCCGACGCCTCGCCTCATGGAGAGGCTCATTTACGATCCAGACGAGAGGGTGATCCGGACCATTCTGGGAAATCCACGCCTGACCGAGGCCGAGGTGCTCAAAATCGCCTCTTCCCCCCGCACTCCCCCCTCCATCCTCTCCACCCTAGCCCACCACCACCGCTGGGTGTGCCGTTACCGGGTCAAGCTCGCCTTGGTCTACAATCCCCATACCCCCCTTCGCGTCTCCCTGGGCCTCCTTCCTTTCTTGCTGCGACAGGACCTGGAGGAGATCGCCCACTACGAGCCTTTGCCGGCGGCAGTGCGGGAGAGGGCCCAGCGAATAGTCCGGGAGAGGAAGCCAAGTACCGCTTGAGATAAGGAGGAAGGCCACTTCGATGGAGTCGAGCAAGGGGTATTTCTCCAAGGTCTACCGGATCGTCTCCACCATCCCCCCAGGAAAGGTGGCCACCTACGGCCAGATAGCGGCCCTGCTGGGGGATGCCCGGGGGGCTCGGACCGTGGGCTGGGCCCTGCATTGCAACCCCTTTCCCGGCCTGGTTCCCTGCCACCGGGTGGTCAACCAAAGGGGGGAACTGAGCGGGGGATTCGCCTTCGGGGGCCAGGAGAGACAGCGCTCCCTGCTGGAGAGGGAGGGGGTAAGCTTCCTCCCCGACGGCCGGGTGGATTTGAAAAGACACCTCTGGCGACCGGGGGGATGAGGGGGAAAGGAGACTACCTTGCCCATCGGGGCACACATGTCCATCGCGGGCGGCCTGGAGAGGGCGCTGCAGCGGGGGAAAGAGCTGGGCTGCCAGGCAGTTCAGATCTTCACCCGCAATCAGATAAGGTGGGACTCCGATCCGCTGGGAGAGGAGGAGATAAGGCGGTTTCGAGCGGCGAGAAAGGAGACCGGACTTGGCTATCTCCTGGCCCATGCCAGCTATCTGATCAACCTGGCCGCGGGCGATCCTGCTCTGCGAAGGCGATCGATCGGAGCCCTCCAGGAGGAGCTTTCCCGAGCGGAGAAACTGGGCATCCCGCACCTTGTCCTTCATCCCGGATCCCATGGAGGGAGCGGGGAGAAGACGGGGCTGCTCCGGGTCTCCCGAGCCCTGGACTCGGTTCTGAAGGGGGAGGATGCGGGCAGGATCACGATCTTGCTGGAAACCACGGCCGGCCAGGGAACCAGCCTGGGATACCGTTTTGAGCACCTGGCTTGCATCCGCGATAATTGCCGGTCCGCCGAGCGGATAGGGTTTTGCTTCGATACCTGCCATGTCTTTGCTGCCGGGTACGAACTGCGATCGGCCGCGGCCTACCAGGAGACCATGGGGCGGTTTCTGGAGTTGGTGGGGAGGGAAAAGGTGAAGGCCTTTCACCTCAATGACTCCCGGTCGGGAAAGGGAAGCCGGATCGACCGCCACCAACATATCGGGAGGGGTGCTTTGGGGCTCCTTCCCTTCTATCTACTCCTCCACGATCGCCGCTTCGGAAAGCTCCCTATGATCCTGGAGACTCCCAAGGGGAGGGAGGGAGGTCAGGATCTGGACCAGATCAACCTGCGGATCCTTTGGCGATTGAGGGCCGAGAAAGACCCCCCTGCTCGAGGGTCCGAGGGAGGGCAGTGAGGTGGAGGGGCGGGAGGTTCGCAACCTCTACAAGCGCATAGATGTATTCCGCTGCAGCCGGGACGGACACGAGCATTTCGAGAACGCGGTGTCGGTTTACCATGTCTTGCGGGAGCGGAAGTGCTATCCGGAGGGGTGCGTCTATTTCCAGTGGAGATGTCGCCATCCCCTGGGGGAGAAGGGTTGTCCCCGCGGATTCCAGCATGTGGGAAGACTGTGCGGATCATGCCCTCATTTCTACGACGAGAAGGTGGTGCACACCCCTCGCCTCCTCCTCGACCCGCAGCAGTACCAGAGTTTTTGCAGCGAGCTGCGGGCCTTCGAGGGTTGGCTGGAGGGCCTGCGCGACCGGGAAGTGGAGGTGGAGGGAACGGTCAACTCGGTGAAACCCTGGTTCAAGGAACTCCCCGCGCTAGGAAGCGCTCGTCCGGTGCTGATCTTCCTCGGATTCCTGCTGAACTTTTCCCACGCCTACCTGGACCTCTGGCACTGGTTGGATCTCTGCTATCTCACCATCAGCAAGGAGATGCAGGCGCGATACTGTTTCCGCAAGGGGGACCGGCTCAGCTTTCGGGCCAGGGTCAGGGTGGATAAAGGGAGGCCGGTCCTCTATCGCATGCGGCAGCTCGAGCTGGAGCAGCGGGGGGAGGGGAGATACTGGACAATGAGCGAGGCCCTGCTGGCCCAGAAGCTGGGCCGGCCGCTATTGGGACAGCCGGAGAGATGCCTTGCTTGCGAGAAGGGTGCCCTCCTGGATGTGGTGGGGGAAGGAGGGAGGAAGGGACGGCATCTTCTCTGTCTGGACGGGGTCGCGGACCCCGGATCCTGTTTGCGGCAGGTGG
>Ga0123519_10002409_pt1 | contig 31590 bp, 25 predicted proteins | sample YelNatPaOPRAMG02_FD_87396 | JGI IMG/M metagenome (GOLD analysis project Ga0123519, IMG submission 87396) | Hot spring microbial communities from Yellowstone National Park - Yellowstone National Park OP-RAMG-02 (version 2) | ecosystem: Environmental > Aquatic > Thermal springs > Hot (42-90C) ... | reverse complement strand
ATTTTCGAAAACCTTCCCGTGTACCTCGGATATTTTCGTACCCGGTAAAAATCTTGCCATTGAATACCTTCCGAGTGTGACTATTATTTTTGGTTTAATGATTTCAAGTTGTTTATTTAACCAGATCTCACACGCTTTTAGTTCGTCTTCCAGCGGGTCACGATTTTTGGGCGGCCGGCATTTTACCATATTTGTTATAAATACCTTATCCCTTTTCATGCCAATAGAGGATAGAAGCTCATCTAATAGCCTGCCGGCCGCCCCACAAAAAGGTCTACCTTCTTTGTCCTCATTTTCACCGGGTGCTTCACCTATAAACACAATCTCTGCTTTAGAGTTCCCTTCTCCTGGAACAACCTGTGTCGCGTATTCTCTCAAACGGCACCTTTCGCATTTTTTGCATTCTTTATGTAACTCTTCCAGTGTCATATTCCAGATAGATTCTACCTTCTATAAAACTATAAATCCATTTGGATACGCTGTATGATAAGTAGTAAAATCATTCTAGCTTATGAAAAAGATGTGTAAAAAATTTAAAAAAGAAGATGTTTTGTATCTTGGAAAACTTTCCAAACTGGAGCTTTCAAAAAGCGAAATCGAAAGGTATGCAAAAGAAATAGTTAAGACTTTAGAGTTTGTGCAAAACCTGATGGTCTTTGACGTCTCCGCAGTTGAGGAGTATTTTGGAATCAGTGATAGAAATGTTACTTTTGAGGATGGCGTACGAAACCTTCGAGCGCTTTCTCAAGAAGAGGCCTTGGCTAATACTAAACATAAGAAGAATGGATTTTTTATAACTAGAAAAATTTTAAAGGAATAAAAATTACAACTTGATATCCAGGGTATATATGAAGGGAATTGAACAAAATATAGAAAAAATTGAGAAATATAACCCCATTTTAAACTGTTTTATAACTGTCGTTAAAGACCCTTCTCTTTTAAAGTTTAAACAGGGCCCGTTGACCGGTATTCCTATTGCAGTGAAAGATAACTTTTGTACTGCTGGTATTAGAACTACTGCGGCATCCAAGGTCTTAGAAGATTTTATTCCACCTTACGATGCAACTGTTGTAAAAAGGCTTAAAAATGCCGGTGCTGTAATTATCGGAAAAACGAATATGGATGCCTGGGCACATGGTAGTTCTACTGAAACATCAGACTTTGGCACAACGAGGAATCCTTGGGATTTAAATAGGGTCGCTGGTGGATCGTCTGGAGGTTCAGCATGTGCTGTAAGCGCAGGGTTGGTTCCTTTGGCAATAGGTTCAGAAACTGCCGGCTCTATAAGGCAGCCAGCGTCTTGGTGTGGAGTTGTGGGTTTGAAACCTACATATGGACGTGTTTCAAGATATGGACTAATTGCTATGTGTTCTTCCACAGATTCTCCAGGCATTCTTGGATCTAACATTACCGACATTACAAAAACATTACAGATTATTGCAGGGAAAGACCCTTTTGATGCCACAACGGCTGATCGTGCAGTACCTAATTACATATCTCTCTTGGGGAGAAAAGTTAGATATATAATTGGGGTATCAGATGAATACCTTGAAGGAGTTGAAGAGGATGTTTTAAATCGTTTTGAAGATGTTATTGAAGTATTTAAAAAGTTGGGATGTAAGGTGAAAAAGATTAAGACTATTTCACCAAAGTATGCAATCTCTGTTTATACTATAGTACAAAGAGCTGAAGTTTCATCTAATCTGGCTAGGTATACAGGAATAAGGTATGGAAACAATAGGTCGCTTTTTGGAAGTGAAGCAAAGAAAAGAATTGTTCTTGGAACTTATACACTTTGTCGTGGTTATTATGATGAATACTATAAAAGGGCGCAAAAAGTAAGGAGATTATTACTTGAAGATTTTAAGAAGGTCTTTAAAGAAGTTGATGTTATATTATCCCCCACTACACCAACTACAGCATTAAAGGTTGGAGAATCAGAAAAGTATCCGTTCTTCGGCGAGTTAATGGACAAACTTTTAGAGCCGTCTTCTTTGGTTGGACTTCCCGGAATAAACCTGCCTTGTGGTTTAGATAGGAACGGATTACCAATAGGTTTTCAGATAGTAGCTCCATGGTTTGAGGAAGGTTTAATCCTTAACCTCTCATATCGTTTTGAGAAAGAGACGGAGTATTTTGGTGTTATTAAAAAAGGATTTGAAAGATATAGATAATTTGAAGGGGATATACTCTTTCTTGGGCATTGATGTAATGATTTTGTGCCTCTCAATGCGCGATATATTATAAGTAAATAATACTTTTAGAAAGCTTGGTTAAACCGGTTGTTTATTTTTGTTACTTTAAAGTATAATAGCCGTAGAGTGAGCGAATTTTCAGGTTATAAACCTATAATTGGAGTAGAGATACATATAGAGTTAAAAACTAAGTCTAAGATGTTTTGTCAGTGTTCCGCTGATTATTGGGGAAAGCTTCCTAATACTCAGACCTGTCCTGTTTGTCTTGGAATGCCAGGAGCTTTACCCGTTCCTAATAAAAGAGCTATAGAATGGACTATTATGATTGCTTATGCGCTTAACTGTAGAATTAATAAAGAATTTTATTTTGAGCGCAAACATTACTTTTACCCAGATCTTCCGAAAGGTTATCAAATTACTCAACGTGCTAGGCCTATTGGTATAGGTGGGTGGGTTGAGATTTTTGGAAAGAAATTTCATATTGAAGAAGTGCATTTAGAAGAAGATACCGGGAAACTTATACATAATGATGATCTTACACTGATAGATTTTAATCGTGCGGGAGTCCCACTTGTAGAAATTGTTACAAAGCCTGATTTTGAGGATTCGGAGATGGTAAAAAGGTTCCTTGAAGAGATTCAAACTATTGTTCGGTATCTTGGTGTTTCTGATGCAGATATGGAAAAGGGTTCAATGAGGATAGAGCCAAATATCTCTGTAGCAAAAGTTGGAGAAAGAAAGTTGCCCAGTTATAAGGTTGAGGTTAAAAATATTAATTCTTTTAATTTCGCAAAGAAAGCAATAGATTATGAAATTTCAAGACAAATAGAGATTTTGAAAAAAGGAAGAAAACCTTTGCAAGAGACGAGGGGTTTTGACGAAAAAAGAGGAATTACTATACTGCAGCGTGTTAAGGAAATGGCTGCTGACTACAGGTATTTCCCTGAGCCCGACATTCCTCCCTTTAAGTTTACGGATAACCAAATTAAAGAGATTGTAAAAAATGTTCCGGAGCTTCCGTTTCAAAAGGTTAAAAAATATGTATATATTTATGGTGTAGATGAAAAAGATGCCTATATTATAACGAGAAACAAAGAAGTTGCAGAATACTTTGAAAAGATTATCGCTGATAACCGTATCACAAACACTGAAGAGAGAGGGCTTGTAAGAAAATTGGCTTCGATGGTTGTTAACAAAAGGGTCAGCCTTTCACTTTCCCCACAAGATTTTGTTAAAGCAGCAATAAAAAAAATGGAACGTAAAAAAACAGATTTGGCTTCTCTTCGGCCTGTGATAGATAGGATTTTGAAAGAAAATGTTGATGTCATAGAGAAGATTAAAAAAGGGGAAAAAGGGAAGATAAACTATTTAATTGGTTTGGTGATGAAGGAGATAAAAGGGCAAGCAGATCCTAAAGTTATTAGAGAAGAGATTGAAAGAATGATTTAATCATTAAATCTTTGCCCGCTAATTCTTGTTAAATCAGAAGGGAAAAGCGTTGCTTCTCTGATATTTTTAAGGTTTAGAAACTGTTTTGTAAGTCTTTCCAATCCAAATGAAAAACCGCCCTCTGGTGGCATTCCATACTTAAATGCCATTAAATATTGATTATAGTTATCTTTTGAAAGCCCATGTTTTTTCATACATTCTAATAACTTGTCATAGTCGTGAATTCTATGTGTTCCAGAAAGAACCTCTAATCCACGAAATTCCAAGTCAAAACTAAGCGACTCATCTGGATCTTCTGGATTATTCCATGTGTAAAAGTTTTTGTCTTTTTTGAACCCTATTAACCAAATAAAGTCAGAGTTAAACTTTTTTAATGCCCATTTACCGATCTCTCTTTCATCTTCTGGATCAAGGTCAATTTCTTTCCTGCTTGCTGATTTGCCTGTTATCTTTTCTATTATTTTGAGTGCCTCCTTAACTTTAACCCGTGGAAACTTCCCTTTGGGTAGCCTTGGAATGTCTACATCCAAAAGTTCTAGATCTTCTTTGTTATTCTCTTTTATATATTTGACTATATGCCTTACAGTATTTTCAACGATATCCAATATATCATTGTAGTCTTTTATAAACCCGACTTCTCCATCGAGTTGTGTTAGCTCCATAAGATGCCTTGTTGTGTTATGTTTTTCTGCTCGAAATACTGGTGTAATCGTAAATACTCGCTCGAAAACTCCTACCATAATTTGTTTGTATAATTGAGGGCTTTGTGCAAGATAAGCCTTTTTTTGAAAGTATTTTACTTCAAAAACATCTGCCCCTGTTTCTGAGGGTACACCCATCAAGACTGGTGATCTAAATTCTACAAATCCTTGTTTGCGCATAGAATCTGCAAAGGCTTTTAAAATAGATGCTTGTATATTAAATATTGCTCTTATTTTAGGGTGTCTTAACGTCAATGGTCTATAATCTAGTATGGTATCCAATTGTGCATCTATCTCTTTTTTAGAGATTATTACTGGGAGTGGGTCTTTTACTGGCGATATGAGTTTTATTTTGGCATTTTTGATCTCAATATCAAATTGTGATTTACCTTCTGTTTTTGTTACAACACCGCTTGCTTTTACTACTGTTTCTGGTTGTACTTTGCTTATTAGATCTATTGTTTCTTTTTCTGTTATGACGACTTGAATAAGTCCTTTGCAGTCCCTTAATATAACAAACATTATGTTTCCAAGATTTCGGATTGAGTATATCCAACCTGCCACAGTTACAATCTTCCCCAACTGTTTTTCTAACTCACTACTAAGAACTCTTTTAGGCATTGTGTCTTAAGTATACTTCATATAGGAACAAAGTGGAATTACTTATATAATTCAGATACATCACTATATTTCATCTTATCAACGGTTTGAGAAATTTCATTATCTATAATTTTTACTTCAATAAAGGGAAGGGAGCCTTTCTACCGTATGAAACTTGATATCTTGTATAAAAGTGTGGTAACATTGGCATGAGTTGCTTTTGAAAGTGGATAGATACAATAAAAGAGGAAATATTGTTGTACTTAGTAGTGTAATAGCTTCTTTGGCTATTGCTGTTATTTTGGGACAACCATTTTATTCTAAATTTGATAGTGGGAAAGAGTTAACCGTGCTGCGACCTTCCCATTTTGAGGGGTTGGTGCTTGGAGTTTCTAGTGATGGTAAGAATGTCTCTGAAGTTAAATTTGACAGTGGTGTTCCTGTAAGTTTTGACCCTTCTCCTAAAGATCAAAGAGTTTTAAGATTGAGAGAGTACTTGGTAAGACACCATTCTCCTTTGGCCAACTATGCTGAGCTTATTGTTACAGAATCTGACAAGTATAGAATTCCATATAAACTTGTTGTAGCTATTGCTTACCACGAATCCGGACTTTGTAGAAAGTGCTTTAAACCTTACAATTGTTGGGGATGGATGACTAAGGACAATTGGGAATCCTTTGAAGAGGCTATTCCAAAATATATAAGAGGTTTGTATAAAGGTTATTTTTCTAGAGGAGCAGATACGATAGAGGAAATTGCACCAAATTATGTAATGACTGACAAATGGCCAGATTTTGTTGTTGAGATTGAAAGATTAATGGCAGAAATTCCGTGATAACCCTTTTCCCCTCTTTTTTATTTTGTATTCTTAGAAGCTTTACGTTGTAGTTGGTCCAATATTGTCATATAATATTTAGAAATGAATTGTGGTGAAAGGTTGGACTTCAAAAATAGGATTTTGCTTTTTATATTTGTTACGACGCTAGGAACACTTCTTATAATCTCAGAGCGAGTAACGGTTTTTGGGGATGATAATATCTACTACGATCCAATCAGGAAATATGATGTGGTAACCTATAAATCTTCTCTTTCTGGGGGTCGTTCTTTTAGTAGTGATTGTAAAAGTGGATATATGAGCGAAGAAGAGAGAGAAGGTTATTCTGGGCCAATATGTTCTATACCGATATCGAAGTATGATGTGTCATTAAAAACTGCCTATTCTGTTGGAGCAATAGGCGGACCGGAGGGTAATAGTGAAAATACTACTCAAGGTTTTGCAAGGAGGTCTTACGCATCGATACCAAGGAATATATTCATAGATCCGGTTAAAGCTAAACCCTCTTTATTTCCTTATTCATATCCACAAGGCGGAGTTGAGGGTGGTGCTAATAACAATTCGGCTATTTCTTCATATTGTGTGCAAAATCCTGACCGCTGTATAGTTGCAACACCATATGAATATCTTGCTGCTATATACAATACAAAGGGTAAGGGTTTGCCTACAGAGAATGAAGAAGATCAGCGCAATGTTGGTATATCTTTTGCTTCAGGAGGAGTGGAAGGTAGGTGGGGTGTTACAGACTACAATGTTAATGCTTCTACAACGATGGAGCTAATATGTTCAGATGAGCTGAACGAACTTTTTAACTGCGGAACAATTACAGTAAAAGAAACCTCTGTAATCTCTGGATCTTTGGATGTTCCAGCCTCGTTATACTCTCATTTCAATACAAAGAAGAGAGATATGTTTTTAAGCAAAAGTGATGATAGTTCTGTGCTAAGAAACCCATATTATGTACACACAGAGGAGTCTGTTAGCAGCGAAGGATGCGATCTTTTCTGCAGGATAGGAAAAATTTTTGGTGAGAGGATTGCTTCCATCTTGAAAATTTTAGGAAGGAAAGAACGAGTCCTAGAGACAAACAGATCTATGGCTTTTGCCACAAAAAACCTGGAAGAGTATCAGGTAGGTTTTAATATTCCCCTTGAAACAGTGTGTAATAGATTTGGTTGGGAAAGTCCCCAATGTCTACAATGTAAAACTGGTTCCTGTGATGAGTTTTCTGTCGAAGAAACCGTTAGTATAAAACCCAATCCTGATTTTGGGCTGACAGAAAAAACCACAGACTATCTGAGAGGTATGATGAACATTTTTGATTCAAAAGCGATTACCTTTAATGTTTTATCGGCCTCTAATGTTGAAAGCTATGCATTGACAGCTGAGGTTGGTGTGGTTGGAGCGTCTGTAAGAACAAAACGTGAAGGAAGACTGTACGAAGTGGGCGGAAAGTTGCCAGAAAGGCAGTATGAGATTATTTACCAACTTGGAGAGAATCTGAATACCAAGGAACACTCTTATGTAGCTATTCCTGGATTTACCTGTGAATTTAAAGGCAAAATGACGAATGGGTGGGTTATGAGAGGTTCTGATGTAAATTGTAACGGTGAGCTTCTTACTATACTAGGTGCTTCTGATGGTGATGCGTTGGCTAAAGGCGCAACAGATCCTGTCGTTGTGAGGTTGGGGGCGACAAAAGTTCTTTCTTATAAATTTCTGAAGGATATTGGCCTGGATAAGGGTATTTCTAGATATAAAGATGTAGGACCTACACTTTTATGCTATGGGAGTAATATATATACTGTTTTTGTTTCTGATAAACTTCCCTATCTTGCTATAAGTAATGTTCGTGGTGTTTCAAGTTCTGTTGTTAAACTTTTTGATAGACAGGGTAGTGCTATCAATACAAGACCACTTTCAGCATCTTTTGACGGTGACGGAGGATTAAACATAGTGTTTATTTCTGGAACGGGAGATTGTGGGAAGTATGCAGGTGACAATAAAGCCTGTATTTACTATACCTACCTTTCCAAGGATGCGCTATCTGATATTGGGGTTACTAATTCTCAGAAGTTTGCCTCGTCTTTAGCAGAAGGGGGTAATCCAAATACACCTTCTATTGTAGGGAATCCTGTGATGATAGATGAAGTTTCATACTACTATTCTATGAAACCTACAAAAGAAGGACCTGTTATTGTATATACAAAAGGTCGTAACGAAAATAATAGTGTTGATATATATGTTACAAGAGTTGGTGGCCCTTCCGGAATCAAACTCAATTATAAAGGGAAGGAACATGCAGGAAGAGCAGAGCCATTCGTTTTTAGAGTAGATCAGCTTGGTAACAGACATCTTTTGATTTTAAGTAAAGGGAGTGATGATAATTACGTTCTTATTCATGCTGAGTGGTCGAATGAAATAACTGTAGAAGATAGACCCACCCTGATGGGATTGAGGATAGAAACTATACCACTGGTTCTAGTAAATAAAGGCGATAGAGTAACTTTAGATGATTTTACATTTTATATGTCCAACAGGGATCTTTACCCGTTTTTAAGCATTCTATATACCATATATCCTAAAAATGATCCTAATTACACTCAAATTGTTATACTTAATGGGAGGTTCCCGTTGGATTATGTATCTTTTGAAAATCCGGATACGCCAATTAGCTCGTCTGTTTTCGATGCGTATGTTATAGATTCGAAAGCAATCATAAATTGGGTGGCGAAAGATGCGAAAATGCCGTCATTAGAGGGACGTTCTATATATAGCAACAATGGTTCAATAGATGTTGCATTACAATTTGGAGTATGGGGCTGGGTTGTTAAAGTAGAAGACGTTACTGGTTATAGTGCAACATCGCGAATATGGAGTAATAATTATCCAACTTTTTCTTATACAACGAATGGTGTTGATAGTAATCCTATACCGGTGAAACCTGAAGGGGTTTTGTTTGTTGAAGGGGTTGATTTTGTTAAGAATATAAAAGAAGATAGAAATGTGCTTTCATCGCTGACTAGTATGTCATTGGAATCTAGACCAGAGATGCTTGCTCCTGGTGTTGAATTGGCACCAAAGATATTAAGGGGTCTTAACTATGTTGATGTTGTTTCTGGCTCCAAGTTGCTTTGTTGGAATAAATTAAGTAGGTACAAGGTTTTAGATCATGGTATCTTTAAAGAAACGGAAACTCCTCCTGTTCAACCACCGCAGCCGCCGGAGCCACCGACACCTCCCACAAGGCCTCCAGAACCTCCTACTCCGCCTACAGCCGGTGGTGTCTGTAACGAAAATTGGTGTTATACTGCAAATATATATGGTGATAGTACGGTGAGTTCACCAGAACAAAGACGTAAACTTTCTGATATTTTGACTGAAAAGACAACGTGGGGCCGGAATTCTAGTGGAAAGGATTGTGATGGCGATGGAAATATCGATACAGAAGCTGAGTGTAGAGTTAAATATCTGTGTGATGTTGCTGATAGGAACAAGATTTCCTGTGCGTTTATGTTTGCGATTTGGTATCAAGAATCAAGTTGGAGGATAGATCCTAATCCATCTGGAAATTATCTTAATTTCGGTTGTTTACTAGAAGGATACACAGATAGCTGGGAACGCCAGGTCGACTGTGCAATTGAGCATGCTGTTTCTTAAGGGCACAAGAATGGAGACAAGGCGGAGGAAGCATTCAAATATGTGGAGAGAGTTGTTGTACGGCAACAAGTGAGTTTGGATATATAATGGAAAAATACACTCCTACAGATACAGTTCCCTCTCATGGTAACGATAATAACAGAACCAACCTTAAAAATGCGCTTCTGCTAATGGAGAATAGATCAATTTTGCCACGGGGAAGTGTGGTAGAGGGTGGAAGTTGCGGCTCTGCGGGAGGTGGCGGTGTAACAAACTATGATCTTTATCCTGTGGGAAAGGGAAACCCAATACCAACCGCATCTTCTTATAGTCCAAGCAACCTGGTATCTTTAGGCCTGCCATCTTGTAGTAGTAACTTAAAAATTAAATCAGATGTAAAAGATAAACTTGGTGAGATGTTGGATGCTGCTAGAAAGAGTGGTTTTGATATTAAAGTGAGATCTGCATACCGTGATTATAATACACAATACAACCTATTCTATAATGTATATATACCACAAGAGAAGAACAATTGCTTGACCAATCCCGCCAGTCATCCGTGTGGAAGGAATTGTAATGACCAATCTTGTATAGAGAGAGAGGTAAATAAATATAGTGCAAGGCCAGGTGAGAGTGAACATCAGCTGGGGACCACTGTTGATCTTTTGATCGATTGTAGTAATTGGCCAGCGTGTTCTGATACGGGAAAATGGAACGAGTGTGAAGATGCATATAAATGGTTGAGAGATCATGCTCACCAGTATGGATTTGTCATATCTTACACGCCATGGAATGGTGACTATAAGTTCGAGCCATGGCATGCTCGGTATATTGGGGTAGATTTGGCGAGAGAGATTTATAACAAAGGGTATCTGAATGAAAGTAGTGGTATAACCGTGAAATCTTTCTTGCAAGAAAGGTGGCGAAATAAATAAATATTTTTACTGTGAACTGGAAAAGAATGCTTTTAAAACTTGCCTTAGGAATAGTCATTTTTGTTAGTCTTGCTGGGGTGGTCTTAGGTCTTTCTATACTTTTTGGAATATTGAGGAAATCTCCCACAGAGAATGAAACACCTACGTCTAGTGTAAATATAAGTAGTGGGATTGTGTATAAAGATCGTTCTAAGTTTAACATTGATCTGTTCCCGTATGAAACAGATAGATATAAAATTGTTTTTACAGAGGGAAAGATAGTAGTGTATATCTATCCTAATCTTTTAGGAGAGGGAACCATTGAGGAGCAGACAGAAAAAATTAAACAGGAGGCAAAAGCTTTTCTTGATCAGAATGGGATAGACGCCGAAAGTTCCAATATTGAGTGGCGTACAAAGTAAAGTTTTTGTTTTTTGTTTCAGTTTAAAAACACAAAGTTTGACAGGTGGATTTTATAGTGATAAAGTGAAATGTAGAATTTAATTAAAAGCATCCTTATTATGGAACCACAAACACAACAAATGCAACCTCCCGTTCAAACTTCTCCGAAAGAAGTTAAAAAGAAAAAGACAGGGCTTTTTCTGCTCTTAGCTTTGGGAGTTATAGGGCTCTGTGTAGTTTTATTATTTGGGGGTTTAGCATTAGCGGCTATCTTACTTCCATGGAATTCTGGTATTACGAAATCTATTACAAAAGTTCCAGCTCTAAATAAAGTTTTGATCTCAGATGAAAAGAGGGGAAGAATGGCGATAGAAAGTTTTTGGGAGAAGATTGGAAAAGAAGAAACAGAATCATTAGCTGGAGAGGCTGCAATGGAAGGGAATTTAACACTTAATTTAGAGGCAAAAAAGATTCCTGATTTCGGTGATTTTTCTGCCAGGATTAGTTCTGATTTTTCATCAAAAGAAAAGAAGAGTCATATGAAAGTTAAGCTAAATGGAGAAATGGGAGGAGTTGGCTTTAGCAACGATGTTATTTTAGACGTTGTGAGTACAGAGGATAACGTTGAATATGTGAAGATAAATGAAATTCCAAATGTTTTAACCCAAACTTTAGGGGAAGAGTGTGTCAGCGAAGTTGAAGATCAGTGGTTTCGGATATCGTCAAGTAAGGAGCCTCAAACTGTAAATTTTGTTGATAATAAGCTTTTCAGCAGTTTTTCATGTTTTTCTGACAAAGAAAAGGTTAAAGACATCCAAAAAGAGGTTGAAAAAGTTTTCGGTCCTGGAGAAGGTAAATTCGACAGGATTCAGGAAATAAATGGTGACGCTGTTTACGTTTTTTCCTATGCCATTGATATAGAGAAGTTAAATAATCTTTTGAATGGGGTAGGAAGCCTTTGTGGTTGGAATGAATTTAAGTTCAAAAAGGAAGATTTTCCAATCGAATTTGAAAAGGTAAATTTTGGAGTAGATGGCAGTGGTGCGTTTCGATTACTTGAAATCGCGGTAAAAATTGCTCACCCTGAAGAGGGGAGTGAAACGACTGCTAGTATGACCCTGACGATTAATAAAATTGGGGAAGGGATTTCAGATATTGAAGTACCAGAAGGGTTTAGGGATTTTGAAGAGATAGAAGATCTTTGTACTCCTATTCTATATAATAACCCAAGGTAATATTAACCACTCTTAGTTGTAATTGGTTATATAAAAAGGTATATGGGCCCCGCTTTCAGCGGGGCCCATAATCAAACCTATTTATAACATATTTATAACATACGCTTTTCCAAGACTGCCCTTCCCTGTTATTTCTTCTAAAGTTTAAAATACTGGAAGTGAATAAATTTTATTTGAGTTTCTTAGAAGTAGTTGGCGGCTAGGTGTAGTACACCTGGGAATAGTGAGGTATACCTCTGTAAACTTGTGATATCACTAAAAAAACCATGAAGTAGCCTTCTCTTTTTAAGATTCAGCTACTTCATGGTTGGCAAGAGAAGCACCGTCTCGATATTATCAAACCTTATATAAACAGTCAAATTATGAATAGTTGCACAAGATAGGTGAAATTTTAAAAACGGATGCTAGCAGACGATTCCTCCAAAATGCTAATTCTTGATGTTCATGTGGCTTTTATAACTTTTTGTATGCACAAATAGATGTATCTGCTCTATATTCCTGGTGTTAGAAGGTATCATATAATTTTACTCGGTAAAGACGATACTTTTTCTTATTTGCTTGAAATAACAGTAGGTATAAAAGATCAATAATTAAGATAGAATACCTTATCAATTAAACTTAATTGTTTTAAGAAGGAGATTATAAAAGTCTATAATGTCACTTGATATTGAAGCTCCGTAGTATTTATAATGTATAAACGCATGGAATTGTTTTCCTCCTACGCTAAAAGTAGTATCGATAATTCTCATATCTTGCCAAGCAGGATCTGATACCGAACTGTTCCACTCATACATTTTTCTGTGTGCTTGAGTACACCATATCTGTGAGGAAGACTCTGTGGTTTTTGACGGGGGAACAGAGAACGAAAACAAAGTATCAGGTTCTATCTTAAAATAAAGATCCGGAGTATGAGAGTCATTCATTGTAAAGCCACCTTCCTTTATTTCATTTATAACCCAACCATTGGGAATTTCAATCGAATACCCGTATTTTGAATTAACAAAAGTATTCCATCCCTCCTTTGTTAGCAACTCTTCTTGCGTAAAGTTTACTGTACAAGAAGGTTTTTCATTGTTTTCGCATGTGCACGGCGGACATTCTTCACACTCTTTTTCATCTTGACTTTTTCCTTGCTGCCTTATTGATAAACACTCAGTGAGTTCGTTTTCTAAATTTCTAATTTGTTCGTCTTTGTACGAATATTCTTGAACTTTCTTACTTTTCCCTAAGTTTAAGTAATAAAAAACTGCAAAACCTGATACGCCTAATGCTGTCAACAGGGCAAGAGAAATAAAAATAAAATATAGAGCGAGAGATCTTTTGCCTTCTTTTGTTTTTTGTTCCTCTTCATGAGACATCGTTTTAGTCTACTAAATTTTGACTGAGAAGTCTATGAATGAAACCGTTTGAATAGATATTAAAAGGCTGTGCGATTTTTCCCTATTTATTAAGCTAAATTAATTGAACTATAAATTAATCCTTCTTTCTTTTCATGTAATCATTTATAGCGTTTCTTAGGGCTTCCTCTGCTAGTAAAGAACAGTGCATTTTTACTGGAGGTAGTCCCTCTAATGCATCTGCAACATCTTTATTTGAAATTTTCAAAGCCTCCTCTATCGTTTTCCCTTTTGCTAAATCTGTAACCATTGAAGATGTTGCAATGGCTGCGGCGCAGCCTAAAGACTGAAATTTAATATCTTTAATGAATGGCTTTCCCTGTCTGTTTTTCTCCACTTTTATATATATCCTAAGTATATCTCCGCATACCGGATTTCCAGCCTCTCCTACCCCATCTGGGTGTTTAATCTCCCCCATATTGTGAGGATTCATAAAATGTTTTAGTACTTTTTTGCTATACATGTCTTATATACTGGATTTTTAATTACATGGTTTTATAGGCCTTATTTCCCTTAATTTACTTACCACTTCTTTAAGTGACTCTATTGTGCAGTCTATTTCTTCTTTTGACGTGTCTTTTCCCAGTGTGATTCTTATGCTTCCGTGTGCGTCCTCATAAGACCTCCCTATGGCTACTAATACATGACTTGGTTCTAGGGACCTTGATGAACAGGCAGACCCTGTAGAAACCGCAATACCTTTAGCATTAAGCATTAATACGATGGATTCTCCCTCTACATATTTAAAAGTAAAGTTTGCATTATTGCATAGCCTGTGGTTTTTGGGGCCGTTTAAGAATACATCCTCTATTGAATTTATTACCCCTTCTATAAGGTAGTCTCTTAGTTTTTTCATTCTTTTTATGTGTGAAGGTTTTATAACTTTAACCGCTTCTCCGAAACCCACAATGCCGGGGACATTTAATGTACCACTTCTTAAACCATACTCTTGTCCTCCCCCGTGGAGTAATGGTTCTATCTTCACACCATTTTTTATAACTAATGCGCCAATTCCTTTTGGACCATATATCTTATGGGCGTTTATTGTTAAGAGGTCTAACGGGTTTTTACTTAAATCTATGGGAACTTTTGTGAAGCTTTGACAGGCATCAGAGTGAAAGTATACTTCATTTTCTAAACAGATTTTTGCTATCTCTTCTATTGGTTCAATAGTTCCAATTTCATTGTTTGCGTGCATTATGGAAACTAATAAAGTTTGTTTTTTTATAGCTTTCGCTACGTCTTGTGGATCAACAAAACCTTCTTCGTTTACAGGTAGTATGGTTACTTCAAAGCCGTTCCTTTCTAGCCACCTTGAGCAGTTTAAAATACAGTCATGCTCTATTGCGGAAACAATTATATGATTTTTCTTACTCCTCTCTTTTGCTGCAAATGCCACCCCCTTAATTGCAAAATTGTTTGATTCTGTTCCACCCGATGTGAAAATCACTTGATAATCGTCTGATTTTGCATTGAGTTTCGACAGTATTGAAATTCTTGCTTTTTCAACGGCTTCCGCTGCTTCTTGACCAAATTTATGGATACTTGCAGCATTTCCATACTTAGTATGGAAAAACGGACGCATTGCGCTTAGTACAGATCTGTCAAGGGGAGTTGTTGCTGCATGATCTAGATAGATTCTTTTCATGTTAAGCAATTATAACATATATACCCAATTGTTTATTTTGAATCAGATGAATTTTAGAGACTGGTAGGTTGATAATAGTTTATGTCACCTATATATGACGACCTATATATAATGCCAGGATATACATGTTTTTACGCAGATTAAAGAAATGCTTTGTCTATCAGATGTTATATTACCTTGTTTTGTGTACTAAAAGTGGTATAATTCAAAACTGTGGTGCTTATAGATATTATTGATGTGTATAAAAAGTATACCCTTAATAAGCACGAAGTTAATGCTCTAAATGGGGTAAGTTTAAAGATAAAAGAGGGTGAATTTGTTATTGTATTCGGACCATCAGGATCTGGAAAATCTACACTTCTTTCGATCATTGGGGCGTTGGATAAGCCAACTTCTGGCGAAGTGTTTATCGATGGGGAGAATATTTCTAGGATGAGCGATAAAAAGGCGGCTCGTTTCAGAAGGTCTAACATAGGATTTGTTTTCCAGGCTTTTAATCTATTGCCGTTCCTTACAGCAGAAGAAAATGTTGCGCTCCCGTTACTTTTTTCAGGGATTGGTAAGGTTGAAGCGATAAAGCTAGCCAGAGAAGTTCTTGAAAGTTTAGATATGGGAGAGCGAGCGAGGCATAAGCCGAGCGAGCTCTCAGGGGGGGAAGCACAAAGAGTGGCTATCGCAAGGGCTGTTGTTTGTAAACCTAAAATTATTCTTGCAGATGAGCCAACTGGAAATCTGGATAGCAAGACAGCAGTCTCCGTAATGAATTTATTGCGACAACTGAATAAGAAAGGTCATACTGTTATTGTTGTTACCCATGAAAGATCTTTCTTAAAATTTGGTAATCGGATAGTACATATTTTAGACGGAAAGATAAGAAGCGATGAAAGAAGGATTTAAAATGATTTACAAAAAAATATCTTACTTGTTAAATTTGTTTGATTTGTCTTTTAAAAATGTGCTAAGAAGGAAGGTTAGAACTTTTCTTACCTCAAGTTCTGTAATGATCGGTACTGTTCTTATTGTTGTAATGGTATCACTTGGTTTAGGGGTAAATAAGTGGTTAGTAGATGAAATTAGCACACAAACAGATCTTAAATTGGTAACAGTCTTTCCACCACAAACAGCGATAATGAGTCTATTTAGCGTCTTGGGCGCTAGTGATAAGAGTGAAAATAAAGAAAAAACAAATTGGAAAAGTGTTATTTTGTCAAAGGAAACTGTAGAGGAATTTAAAAAAATACCAGGTGTTTTTTCTGTAACTCCTGTTATGCAAATTACTGTTGATGCTGCTTATCTTGAAGGGAGTAATGTTCCTATCTCCAGACTTTTTACTGAATCGATCGACTTTGAGCAAAATCCATACTATGTTAAAAATGTTGTTGCTGGAGATCCGTTTGCCTTAAATAAAAGACAAGATGGTGTTGTTGTTACAACCTTTTTTGCTGGGAAAGCAGGAGTTTTAGAAGAAGATTATAATAGTTTGATAGGTAAAAAAGTGACACTGGTTATTCCAACAAAGGTTGCGCCCACCGGCTTTTTTGCAGCTACTGTTGAATCTAAAACAATAGATGTATTTATTGTGGGGGTGATCGATGTTGGGCTGCGCAGTGAAGATCTTTTTTTAAATACAGAGAGGGCAATATCTATTCTTTCAGAGGCTGCCAATTTATCAAAAGAGGAATTTTTAAATAATGTTGGATACTATAGCGTCCTCATAAAAACTTACAGTGAGAAAGATACAGAAAGAATAGCCAACACCATTGAAGAATTAGGTTTTAAAACGGTAACTGCAAAAGATTATATAAATATGGTAAATAGAATATTTTCTACTGTTCAAGTAGCACTAAGCGCCTTTGGAATTGTAGCGCTTGTAGTGGCTTCAATTGGTATTGCCAATACAATGGTAATGTCTATATACGAAAGAACGAAGGAAATAGGTATAATGAAGGCTATTGGTGCCTCTAGGTGGACTATAAGATTGCTGTTTTTAATAGAATCTGGAGTACTTGGCGTTTTTGGTGGATTTACCGGTGTACTTTTGGGATATGTTCTTGATAGGATTGGTGATTTTGTTGCTTTTAAAGTCCTTGAAAATAGTGGGATAGTTATCGAAAAACTTTTTTACTACCCACCGTGGCTTGCGCTTTCATGTATTGTTTTTTCATTTTTTGTAGGTGTTATTGCTGGTATATATCCAGCTAACAGGGCGAGTTTGCTGGATCCTGTAGTAGCAATAAAGTATGAATAGTGGTATTCTACTCCACCTCCCATAGAAGATCTTTGTATTCACTTTCTACTTTCTTAAACCTCAGCTGGTTTTTTATATCTATTTTTTGCCCCTTTGACCAAATTAATATACCTTCTCCAATTGCGGAGATAATAAATGGATCCAGATTTTCAATTTTTTGTCTGAATTCATCCGGTGTGAAAACTAAAGGTTCTGCTGGTATATTCAGAGGCTGCAGCGCTTTAATTATTTTTTTTATTCTTTCTATAAAGGGTAGATCGGTTTTTGCTATAATTAAAATGTCTATGGAACTGAACTTTTTCTGTTCTCCTCGCGCAAAGCTTCCAAACAAGATAATTTCTTGAGCATCTATGATAGACGTAATTGTTTTAATGATGCTCCCTAATTTTTTAACAAGTTTTTTGTCAGTTCTATAACTTTCCATGCTTCTTTTATACATTGTTTTGCCTCTTTTTCAGTTATGTAATTATGAGGAGCCTGGTATTCTCCTGGTAAAAGGAACGGATATCTAGCAATGAATGTGAAAGCTTGCAATGTTGATATGTCGATATATTGCTGAGATATCTCTCTTTTTTCTTTTTTCACTATCCCTATTAATGCTGAGAGTTTATGTATTGGCGGAGCCTTCTTTCCTGTTGAGACAATGATGGCCTTTAGCGCTTTTTCTGCAGACTGTTCTGCTTGAAAACATGACCACTCATTAAAACCAATTTTCACTGAATGTTCTGCCGCTCTTAAATCCCAAATTGCTTGCTCTAGCCATACCTCAGACATCCTTTTCCCTAATTCTATTTTTCTTTGTAACAAAAAAACATTTTGTTGTACTTTTCCAGCTCTCATATTTTTAAAAAATACGGTTACAGTATAGCATTCGTTATTATTGCTAGAGCATCAATTATAATTGCGATTTGTATTGCCTTTCCCCACAAACTTTTTTCTGTGTTGTGAAAGATATTATTTTCCATTTTGTCTATTGTTTTAAAAAAGTTGGCGTTTGAGTTGAAAAATATATATGGTATTCTTAACAGGTCACTCCATATTGATAATATACCGCATAACAAGTATCGTAATGGTTCATTAAAATATAGTGAAAAATAAAGCAGCAGTGAAAAGGCTACCAAAGAATCTACGGCGACAAAAATAATACTGGGGGTGATTCTAAAATGTCCGTCTTTAAAGAACGAAAGGTCCTCTATATCCACGAAGTCATCATGTGGAATTAGATCCAGCAGTTGGTGGCTAACCATACTAGCAGCGAGTGCTAGAGGCAGTGATTGTATCTTATTTGCTATTGTTATTCCAGTAAGGATGTGTGGTGTAGTTAGCATCTGGTAAAGTATTTTAAATATATCTTATATAACCCCTGATTCCTGAATAAAATTACGTACATTTTCTGGTGTTATAACAATTTTCTGACTCTTGCCGGTAACTATAAGCTTCGCAGCTTTTCTTAAAATACTTTCAATATTTCTTTCGAGCTGTCGAACACCGGCATCATATCCTAGCGGTCTTACAATTATTTGCCAGACATCCTGTGAGAATTCTATTTGTGAAGGATCGAGGCCTGCCCTTTTTAAAACTTTTGGAAGAATATAATTTCTTCCTATAACGATCTTCTCTTCGTCTGTATAGCTGTAAAATCTTATAACTTCTAGCCTATCGAGTAATGCTGTTGATATGGTCCCGAGTGTGTTTGCTGTACATATAAACAAAACTTTTGATAGATCCACAGGGTAGTCTATATAATGATCGCGGAAGGCATAGTTCTGTTCAGGATCCAGAATTTCCAAGAGAGCGGCCATAATGTCTGCTCTTTTCCCTTCTGCGCCACTTGCCTTATCCAATTCATCAAGAAGTATCACAGGATTCATCTGTTTTGTATTAATTAACGCTTTTATTATTTGCCCAGGCTCTGCGTCAGGTTCTGTCTTTGGGACTCCTCTTAGTTCTGTTACACTACCCAATGCTCCCACAGATATTCTTGTGAATTGACGATTTAGCGCTTTTGCAATAGATTTTGCCATAGTTGTCTTACCTATTCCCTGTAGACCAACAAAAAGGAAAATCGGTGCTCTTGGAATTTCTTCTCCCTTCAACTGTTTAAGACGCATGACAGACAAGTATTCAAGGATTCTTTCTTTTACACTGTCTAATCCATAGTGCCCTTCATCAAGAACCTTTTTTGCATTTTCTAGGTCCAGGTTGTCTTTTGTGTATACTCCCCAAGGGATTTGGGTAACCCACTCAACGAATTTTCTTACGTGTTCATACTCCTGTGAAAAACCACTTAACTGTGTTACTCTCTTTACCCTATTAATCATCCTTTCTATTGTCATCCTCAAATCTTGGGGTAAGTTTGATTTTGAGAGAAGAGACTCTAAATATGTTATTTCTTCATTTGCTTGATCTTTTGGCATCTCTCTCTCATATTACTCCTATAGCTTAAAGATTTCAAAGTGTTTCTGGCTTTCTATTTGTCAATAATTTTACTATTTGCGATTTTCCACAGTTTTATTCTTTCGTGATTGCCAGAAAGTAGAATTTCTGGTACTTTCCAGGTTTCTCCCTCTTCTGTTTTAAATATGGCGGGCTGTGTATATTGAGGATATTCTAATACTTTGTGGCATTTTCCATTGACTGTAATGTTAGAAAAACTTTCCATTTCCAATGACTCCTTTTTGCCTACAACACCAGGAATCAGTCTTATAATAGCATCACATATTACCATTGCTGGTAACTCTCCGCCAGTAAGTATATATGGACCTATCGATAGTTCGTAGTCTGTTAAATGGTCAACGACTCTTTGGTCTACTCCCTCATAATGGGGACATATGAATATTAAGTGTTTCTCTTTCGATAATTTCCATGCTAAGTCTTGATCAAACTGTTTACCTTTTGCGCTTAAAAGGATTACCTTAGAATGTTTTGTTTTTAACTGTTTTAGTGCATAATAGATGGGCTCTATCTTCATTATCATTCCTACTCCTCCACCAAATGGGCGGTCATCTACTGTTTTGTGCTTATCTTTTGTCCACTCTCTTAGGTTGTGAACATTTATGGAGACTATATTGCGGTTTTGTGCGAGTTTTATCATAGACTCGCACAAAACCGCTTTGAACATTCCTGGAAATATTGTGAGTATATCAATTTTAAGTTTTGTCATCTTAATTTAATTATACCCTAACTATTTTATTAAGGCATGTACCACACCTTTTAAATACCCACCTTTAAAGAGTGGTTTTGACGTGCATATAGATATGAAGCCCTTGATATAAAAAAGTTGGAAAAAATAATTTGCAAAATTTGGGGATTTTAAAAATATCTAGCATTTGAAAGTGGGACGAGTCTTGGTTATAATCACGGTGATATGAGACTTCCTAGGAAAGTTTTTATTACTGTTATTTTCCTACTTCTATTTTTTATTTTTTTGCCACGAAGGGTTTATAGTGAGGAAGAGGAAGGAAATTCGCTAACTCAACAGGAGGCACTTTGTTATTCCCAATGTGCTGCATACCGTTTTTTCTGGCGTGGTGATTTTTGTTTCGATGTAATAAGTCAAATGTGCTCTGATAATCTTTCAGCCATTAAAACGGTTTCCTTTATAAAAAATGCATACAACCTTATCAGAGGAAAGCCTGGAACTTTTCCAGTTTCTATTGCTGATCTTACAAAAGTTACTCGTGCATGGCTTATTTGTAAGCCTTTGATTGAGGACTGCGTTGTTCCTGTACTTGACCAATGTATTGATATCTGCAGATCAGAACCTTTATATTTTGCACCTGATTTGTCTGTGGGGTCACCGGACAGTAATTTCTGGGGTGTATTTTTTGATGCACAAGCGCAAAAGCTATATTTTAAAGTTGCCGATGCGGGTTTGGGTTACGCGTGGGATATTGATGTTAAAGCAACATATAATCATACGAAAGATCGTAATGGTGAGTTTGATCCTTCTGAGGAGAGACAACTGTTTAAAACAAAGATTGAGCACTTGATTTATCTGGGGGCCAGGAACGGTCCGCCGAAAAGCTTGGGAGACAGAATTGGTGATTTTTTGATTGATGAAGCATTGAATGGCCAGTATCTTCAAGAGTTTAAACGTTGGCTTTTGTCTGATTTTAAATCTGATAGCAATAACTACAGTATTCCAAATCTATGGATTAAGGATTATCCTTTTACTCCAAAGAGTGGAGAATTAAACCGTATTACTTTTGTTGTAGATCCAGATAATAAAATTGAGGAGTGGAATGAGTACAATAATACATTTGTTCTGGATATAGATCTTAGGCCAAAACCAGCAGCACTGGCTATAGAAGATTTTTATTATCAGCTAAAGAAGGGGGTAATTAATGCTTTTGAGGTTAATTTTAAAGTAGTTAATTACGGTGAGCAAAGTACCTATACAAAGATATTTATTTATGAAGGAGAGGAGGAAGAATACAAAAATCCTATATATGATTTTAGTGAAACAATAGATGGAAAAGAGACATTACCTGTTTACGCTTCAATAGGTGTAGATCCTAAGAATGATGATATAAAGACATGTGGTAGTTTTAAGAAATACACGCTAGTAGTTGAAGACGCTGAAGGGAAAAAATTATACCATAAATTTCAACTTCCAATATACGCAGGAGAAGTTCATGGATTAGTTAAAGACCTCTTTGGGAAGCCTGTTGTGGGCGCTAAAGTTTCAGCTTCTACTGGACAGGAGACAACAACCAACGAATTGGGTTATTTTAATCTTGTTGGAATCCGCAGTCCAGGCGAAAATATATGGATTTCTTCTTCAGGATATAAAGTGACTATTACTATTTCGCATCCTGATTTTTCTAAAGTTGAGGAAAGAGAGGTTGAATTTAAGATGGATTACCCTGTTTATGACTGTCAGGATGGCTATCTTCTGCATACTATGGAAGTTGTTTTAAAAGACATTGATGTGAACTTCAAGATAATTGTATATGACAAGAAAACAAGACAGCCTTTAGATAATGTTTATCTTGTTGCCACAAATCTTGAGGGCGCAAAAGAGGAGTCTAGGGTAGAGAAGATTATTAATGGGGAAACGCCGCTTCCTGAGATTCAGCCTGGTAAATATTTCTTTACCTTATCAAAAGCCGGATATAAAACAATCGGGCAGACAGTTAATGCAGTCCCTGAAAACCCACGACTTGGTGAAAACACTCAGATTTTGAGGTTTTATTTAGAAAAACTTTATGGTAGAGAAAGTGATGAAGATTTGGTAATTTTTGAAAAGCCTCAACTTTTATGGGAGAAGGCTTTGAAAGGAGAGATTTTCGTAACGATGAGAATTACTAAAGATGGAAAAACAGTTGTTTTTTATACTTCAAAAAACCAACCAGATAGTGGGAAACTCTACTTTTTGGAGACTCTCTCAGGTAAAGAGAAAAAGATTGTTTCTACAATATCTAATGGTGGTATTTCTCGCGCATCTATAGGCGTTTCTTATGATGGTAATACAACCACGCTATGTTCAAATGATGGTAAGATCTTTGGGGATGATCGGAGTAGAAATTGGATAAAACTTTTTGATTCGTATGGAAACCTTTTGGGTGAGAAGGAATTTGACAATAAGATTGACACTGGCCTTTGTGAGGTCTCACCAGATGGTTACTTCATTTATCCATATTTTTTAATGAATAAAGGCTTCTATGAATATACACGATTTGACACAGAAGGGTTGCTGGACTACGATCGTCCATCTACAGAAAATGTGACATTCGGTAGTTATGCAGGCACACATTTCACTAGAGAAAACAATGTATTTGGCCCTGGTGGAGGAGAATGTGACAGTTCGGTAGGTATAAGGTCGATTTTTGGAGACAAAACCATTGCTTGTTTTAACGATGTAGAGAATCCACTCTTTTCAGATTCAAGCACTGATTCAAAATCAATCATTTTTGTTGGTTTAAGTAAGGTATATTGGTTTTCCGATGGTCAAAAAATATGGGAGGACGAAGTTCAAACAAGAGGAAATCCTTTATCTGTTGGCATTACGCCAGGTGGGGAATATGTAATATATAACTTTAATTCTTCGTCTTGTGGGAGAAGTGTAGAAATAGTGAAAAGGGATGGTATGAAGGAGATTTCTATTCCTGATCAAGATAGCCGATGTAGAGGGGGGGAAGAAGTGGTTTATGTTGCTGCTAATGACGGAGGAATTTTCTATGCTTCTGTTTATTATGATAAGTTGAGACTTTATCACGTTGGTAAATATACGAGCGAATATCCGCCAGCAGAAGAAGTTGAAGATCAACTTAATACTGTAATTACAAATCTTTATAAGGTTGAAGACGGTCAATATGTTGATGTTCCTCCAACAGATTTTTTTGAGTTAGAAACAGGGAAGATCTATTATACACGGGCTGAAATTCATCTAAATTTTGGGAAGGCCATTGGTAATTTAAATATCTTTCCTTTTACATATTTTAGTGTTAAAGACCAGGATACATTAATCTTACTTAAAGGGCAATTAACTGTTGATTTTGTCTCGCCTGTAAAAATTTATGCGATTAAATTTGATCGTTTCGATTTATCTTTGTTTAAAGTAAAACTTGAGCAGTTTATGAGTGGCTCACTGCCCGAGGAAGACTATTTCTTGATAAAAAACGTACATACTAAGTTTATTGTTAAAAACAATATCAATAAGATAAATATTGCAGTTGAAAATGGTGAGGTTGAAGTAGTTGGAAAGGATATCTCAAGAAGGGTAAAAGGCAGTAGGCAAATCACTATTGATAAAAACAACAGAATAAAGGAAACTATATTTTTAGGTAGCAATTTTTATAAGATTTGCGGAATAATTTTTGTCTGTATTATTGCCATCTGTGCTGTTTTGTTGTTTGCTTTTAGAAATACAAAATTTGGGAAAGCAACTATTAACATTCTTAAAAAACTTTTAGGAGTTATTTTTTTTGCAATAAAGAAAGTTGCAATTTTTATTAGCAAAATGTTGAAGTTTTTAGTAGATAAAATTAGCTTTTTAATTAAAAATAAGAAAAAAGAGAAGGATCCTGGTAAAAAATAATTTACTCCTCGCCTAGCCACTCTTCTTTCAATTTTTCTAGCCTATCCCCTTTTATAGCTTCTCTGATCTTTTTGACTAGACTGTTTACAAAATACAGGTTGTGGTATGTTGCCAATCTGTATCCAAGCAACTCTTTAGTCCTGAAGAGATGGTTTATGTAACCGCGGCTAAACTTTTTACAAACCCAACATTTACATAAGGGATCTAACGGCCTTTTGTCTGTTGCATACGGTATCTTGGTTATATCATATGAAAACTTTTTACTCTTATATTCTTTTATCAAAATGTGTCCCATTCTTCCTAGTCTTGTTGGCATCACGCAGTCGAAGGTATCAACTCCTTTTTGTACTAAGGTAAATATATCATCTATTTCTCCTACGCCTAAAAGATGTCTTGGTTTATTTTCCGGTAATAACGGGATTACCCACTCTAAAACTTTTTTCATCTGTTCTTTACTTTCACCAACCGAAACTCCTCCTATTGCAATCCCACAGAACGGCAGTGACGATATGAATTTCGCTGATTTTTTTCTTAGGCTCTCAAAAACGGACCCTTGCACAACGCCGTATAAAGCTTGTGTACTTTTTTGTTTTTTGTATGCTTCAAGCGAAAGAATCGCCCACCTGTGAGTTCTTTCTAATGAAATTTTTGCTGTTTTGTACTGCACTGGATAGGGTGTACAGTCGTCTAAGCATATGATAATATCAGCACCTAAAGATTTTTGTATTGAAATAGATTTCTGGGGAGTTAGAAAATGTTTACTTCCATCCCACGGAGAACGAAGTTCTACATGGTCCTCATAAATTTTTACAAGATTTTTCTCTTTGTCTCTTGAGAGGCTAAAAATTTGGAATCCTCCCGAGTCACTAATGATAGGTCCATCCCAATTTATAAACTTGTGTATTCCTCCAAATTTCTTAATTATGTTTTCTCCGGGACGAAGATGCAGGTGGAAGGTGTTGATAAAAAATATCTGCGTACCGCTCTTTGTTATCTCTTGTGGTGAGAGTGTTTTTACTGAGGCAGAACTAGCAACTGCTACAAAGGCAGGTGTTTCAATAAAACCATGGTTTGTTTCTATTACACCTGTTCTTGCCGGGCAATTTTTTGCTTTGTGTGTGATTGTAAACCTGAACACTTAGAAAGTTATGCTATATACAGCATATATCAGAAATGGGTTGTCTCATGTGAGATCTGAAATTTACTTTGTTAAGTTAAATCACAAGATTTTTGATAAAAAGAATTGGTATGCCGAGGGAGGGACTCGAACCCTCACGCTGCTATTGGCAGCACTGGATTTTAAGTCCAGAGCGTCTACCATTCCGCCACCTCGGCTGTATCTACACCTGGAATTTTACCACACAAAGGTATGAGAGGGTAATATTTGAGGGTGTCAAAATAATAAAGTTCAGTAAGGATATTTTGGGGTACCTAAAAACTATAGGCGTTTAACGAAGAAGATAAGCAGCTGAAAGGGTTTCCCACTTCTGTTGTAATTTTGGATCTGTGAAACGCCCGTCCATATCAGATTGATATCGCCTTATGATTCTGTACAAAGGAGGCAGTTTTAGCCCGGGGAATTCTTTCCTCCACATGTCTATAATCGCCTCAAATCCGTAATCTACTGAACAGTGAGAGCCAGTGACACTTGCACCGGGATAAAAAACCCAGTGTGTTTCATCGTAACAATATTCTGGAGCAACATAATAAGAAAACACCTTAAAATTCCTTTCGGTAGGAGTTCCTTCTTCTGTTTTTAATCCTTTTTGAATAAAAGATCCATGTGTGGCTATGACCTCTACTTCCACAATTTCCAAAGCCTGATCGAGGGTTACTCCTCTTTCTATAAGCCTATTTAATACACTCCATAAAAATCCTTTTATTCTTGTACCACTGAGTATAAAATCATCACAAACGGCAACTAAACAGTTCCAGTTTTTTCTCTCCGCAAGCTTTGCTACTTTTTCGGAATTTCCACTTATACGAATATTTTGATGCAGGCGTTCCCGGTCTTCATCTTCGCTAATCTCCGTAATCATCTTGTCTATTTGCTCTAAGACTCGTAGGGCAATATACCTTTCACTTCTAAGCCCGCCAAAGAAGATAACAACCGTCTTTCCTTCTTTTGCCCTCTCCAACAATCGAGAAGCGATTGCAGAGATCGCTTCTTGTAGTTCTTTTTCTCCGATGAATACTAGATTTTCCAGAAGAAGCGTTGCACGTCTAGCAGTGTCATAATCACCAATTTTACGTGCTTCATCAATTACTCTCTCTATATATTGCACTGTCTCTATAACTGCTTGGCCCTCTGTACATCTCCCTGCTTCCCGTGCACCTTGGTAAACGACCTTGTCAAAGCTAATAATATTTCCTCTTTCTTCTATTCCCCTTATCCTCCCCTGTTTCACTCGTTCGGCAATATCTGTTAACTTTGGCCCTTCTTTTACTGTTTGAATCAAAGATTCTGTTTGTATTTGATATTCTTCCACTAACTTTCCCATTTTATGAATACTTTTTGACAAAATAACACGTAGGCGAAAAATTGTCGAGTCCGAAAGATTGACGAGATGCCCCATGCAAGACCTCTCGTCAACAAAAGTCCTTTTATATTTGGGGGTAATGTATGAAAATGGTTGCCAAGAATGTTGAAATTAGTCTTCTATGTCAAGAAAAGCTTATTCTCATTGCCGAAACAAAAAATTGTATTGTGTTAAAGAGTAAGATTATTTTTTTGCCTCTCTTATAAATCAACCACTCTTAGTAACCGAAAAACAAACTGGAGGAACTCTCTGAATGCCTTAAAATTTGGGAACATAGGGGAGGAATAAGAAGAAAATATCTTTTTTCTGAGTATGTTTGTAGTATGGTTACCGCTAGATTTAAGTCAATCAACAGGTTAATCATTTACTGAAACGTTTATAGAATTTTAGTAGACCAAGCCTATTATTTAACTTGTATTAAAGAGGTGGTTGACTATCTGTAATATCGCCTAAACTTGGTTTTCTTTCTTGTTGCCACTGCTGTTGAGGCTGGTCAGATTGTTGTTGAGGAACAGCTTCTTCGAACTGTTCTGGTGGTATTTGTGTTTGGGGAGTTCCTGTTTGCTGTTGTAGGTCTGCGATTGGAACCCGTGTTTCTTGTTGTGGCGTTTGATATTGTTCCTCTTGTGTTTGTGGAAGAATATTTGGTTGTGTTTGAGGTGTTTGACTGGCTTCTGGTGGGGGCATTTCCCCCTCTGGCATAGGTAATGATTCATAAGGTGGTGTTTCCTCATAGTATTGCGGTAATTCTATCGATTCTTCTGGCTTCTTTAAAACACTTATTAACCTGATAGTAGCGAAGACAAAGGAAGCTAACAGAATTATTGTGAAACAGGTAATGAGCATGATTCCTACTGGCTTTGATACACTACCTATGATAGGTAGCTTAATTACATCTTTCGACTCAACAGTGGGTTGTTGAGGTGAGATTTTTGCTGCTATTGTGAAACTCCATGATCTGCTTGCAGTGTCACCGTTAACATTTTTCACAGTTAATGAAACATCATGATTTCCAGCAGCCATTGGCTCTTTAGGCGTATATGATACATTTGTTTCAAGCACTGTAGCTTCTACTTGTTTTCCGTCCACGAGTAATCTCACGCTGTTGAGATCTATTGCCACATCACCACTTGTATAGGTTGCTCCTATAGTTGGCGTTGTATCCTCCACTATCTCGTGATCCCCGGGCTGAACAGTTCTTATAACTGGCTTGTTATCTCCTTTGGGTTCGTTGTCTATCTGGAATTCTGGAGAAATTGCATTTCCTGATAGGTGGTCTGGGCTGTTGTCGAAAACCTCTACTTTTACAAAGTATCCACCTGAAGGGAGTGATGAAACATCCCATTGATACTGGGTGGTGTTTCCAGGCAAGTCTTTTGCAATTTCTTTCCAATCTTGGCCATTTTCTGAATAGTATAGATCTACCTTAGATATTCCATTGGAATCAGATGCCTCCCACACTATGATGTTGTCTTTACCTCTAAATATGGTAGATGCTGTTGGAACTGATATTGTCACCGATGGATAGTCATTTTGTGGTTGTGGTGGGCGTGGTGGTGGAGGTGGTGGGGTAGCAGGTTTGTAAACTGTTAAAGTAAAAGCTTGTGGAACATTGTGACCGTGCCCATCTTGAACAACTATGACTATGTTGTATACCCCTATGTCTTTATCTGACGGCGTTCCTGATAGTATGTTTCCCGAGAGTGATAACCACGAAGGTAGTGGTGTTGAACTTCTGTAAGTTAAAGCATCCCCATCAGGATCTGTTGCTAAAATCTCGTATCTATATAACTGGCCAACCTTGACTCTTGACGGAGGTGTTGATGTTATAACAGGTGGGTGGTTGGGAGGTATAGCATCTCTTGTTCCCCAAACACCTCTTCTTTCCCAAAACTCTGATGGATGATGCCACAATCCTGACAAGTCATGCGCATGTACATATATATCGACATAATCGAATGGAAAGTTTTGTTTAAATTTTAAATCCCACGTGATAGTTATAGTGTTTCCAGAAACTGTTACATTTCTTACCTTCCACTCACCTGTTCTTGATGAAGAATCAACCGTTCCGTCTGAATAATCTCCACCACAATATATCTTCATGCTATCGTTATCTGCCGGAACAAAACCGCCTACGCTGATTTCATAGTTCATCCAACAGGCCGTGCCTGTTTTCCCGTCTTCGCAAGTATATCGATCTCCTATATATTGCCAGCCATAGTATTTCCATTGACCATTTTTATTTAAAAGTGCTGAATGGAAAGAGTACGATGTTCTTGCTGACATAGGTGGTTGAATATCAAACCATATGTCTATTTCCGCAATTGTATTTGCTCCATTTGGGTCGCTTACGGTTGTTGTAAAAATCTGGTGAGAACCGGAGCCTTGATTCGGAGATATAGATTCAAAGACCGGCCTTTGTCCACCTGCTTCTGCTCTACCCTTTGTGAACTCCTGTCTTGTTGTAAGCAATGCTGATGTTATTAATATAGCAGTAAGCATTACTATTCCTATAATGACAGCATAGTATTTGTTTGCCTTCTTTATAATCTTCAATATTTTTTTACTACTTTTCTTAATTCCTGCTAGGCCGAAAGCCCCACTTTTTTCTACTTTTTTTCTACCCTTCTTTCTCTTCACTGCTTTTAAAGGTTATTATATATAGACTGAATTTCATTCATATACTTTGTGACACCTTCAGCCCATTTTCCAGGAGCAGCTTCATGGCATGATTGGCAATAAGTGGGTTCCATCGTTTTTGGATTTAGGTTCTTTACTCCGTAGCCATATGCCAGCCTGTGTGCGACATACCTTATACCATCCTCCCAACTTGAGAACTTTTTCCAGTCTCCTCCTTCTCTCCAACCCCACGCGTTATATGTAATTTCTCCATTTTTGTTTTTCGGAGCTAATCTTCCAGCAGCTGTTTCAAGCATTGCAATTGATGGGCTTAGTCTCCAGTCAAAACCGTAACGTTCTGCTTCCTCGACAAAAACTTGTGCATAATCTGCCATCGGTGAGTTGTAGTTTGTAAGAAATATTTGTAAGGCAACCGTTTTTTTGTCTTCCATTCCACGTTTAATATATACAGACTTTACAACACCTCTTTTTGTGAGTGTTTCTCCTTGTGGCGGATAAGTGAAAAATCCACTTTCCCTATATGATTTTGTTTGAGCAAGAAGTTCACTAAGAACTGTAATTTCATGACCATTTCTATTTTTTACAAAATAATAGGATATAAAAAGCCAAAAGCATATATATAACGCACAAGCAATTTTTAAAATTAAACTTTTGTTCATTATCACTTATCAGTGTAAATTGAAATTTTTAATATGTCAAACTGTGATGTATTTCTCCTTTTGTTTTGATAAACTCTTGTAGGTAGAATCTATGGTAGATATCGCTGATTACGATAAAAGTAAATACGATTATGAGCAGTACTGGATAAACCGGCAGTATGAAGATTTATCAGAAAGAATAGCTTTGAAGAAGATGATTTCAAACATATCCACAAAGAGATGTGGAATAATTGCAGATTTGGGTTGTGGCTACGGCAGGTTGTTGCCAGTCTATTTTGAACAGTTCAGGCATATAATTCTTTTTGATTACTCCTTGGAACTTTTAAGAAAGGCGCATAATATTTACAAAAATAAACAAAATATCAGCTATATACTTGGCAATGTGTACAAAATGCCATTTAAAGACAAATCCATAGATGTGGTTCTTTTAGTGCGTGTTCTTCACCATATAGAGGATGTTTTTAGACTTTTTCGTGAGTTTGAAAGAGTTGTTAGATTCAACTTGATAATTGATTGTCCAAATAAGAGACATTTTATTAGCATATTACGCGGCTTATTTACAGGCTCTCTAAAAGAGGTATTAAGTAATGCCCCATATAAACAGCCGCCAAAAAAGAGTGAAACAATAAGCGGGAATGTAAAACAGATATTTTATAACTATAACCCAAAATGGATTGAAAAAATAGCGAATGATGTTAGCGGGGGAAATTTGACCGTCTCAAGAATATTAAGTGTCTCAAACCTTAGAAACCCTTTTGTAAAAAAGATGGTACCACTTTTTATCCTAAAGTTTCTGGAAGATAAGTTACAAAAGCCTTTTTCTTACATACTTTTTGGGCCTTCTATTTGGATGCTTTTTAGTAGGAGATCAGCTAACGTTCCAAAAGCAGATAATAAACATTTTTCGCTGAGAGAGTCTCTCCTTTGCCCGGCATGTCACAGCGATTTATTGTTTAATAAAACTGAATTTTTTTGTAATAAATGCAATAAGAGTTATAGATTGCTTGAAAATTCGATATGGGATTTCAGAGTGAATTAGATTCGATCGCTTCAGTAAGCCAAGTCAGGGCTCTTCTTAAGAGGGCTGAGGTTCGTCCTCTTAAATTGCTTGGTCAGACATTTTTGTGTAATAGATCGATTGTAGAAAGGTTAGTTTCTTCGGCTGGTATAAATAACAATGATATAGTGCTTGACGTTGGTGCAGGTATCGGCTCTGTTACATTCCATGTATCGAAGACGGCAAAAAAGGTTTATTCTGTAGAAATAGATAAAAAATTGGCCAATATATTAGCTACTTTGGTTGAAGAGTTTGGTATAGAAAACGTAGAGGTTTTAAATACCGATATCCTTTCTTTGCGTTTGGAGGAGTTAGGAGTTTTAAACTTGGGATATAAAGTTGTTGGTTCGCTTCCATACTATATTTCAAAGAAAATAATAAGGAAGTTT
>Ga0123519_10002400_pt1 | contig 31707 bp, 22 predicted proteins | sample YelNatPaOPRAMG02_FD_87396 | JGI IMG/M metagenome (GOLD analysis project Ga0123519, IMG submission 87396) | Hot spring microbial communities from Yellowstone National Park - Yellowstone National Park OP-RAMG-02 (version 2) | ecosystem: Environmental > Aquatic > Thermal springs > Hot (42-90C) ... | reverse complement strand
TAGTGAAGTTTTGGCATTCGAAGAAATCACAGAATCAGTCGAAGCAGGTAGAAAAAATTCGATTAATAATAATATTTCAAACATTACATTTTTTCAACAGGATTTGAATAAAGGCTTTAAAATTCCTGAAAAATATCTATCAAGAAAAATCACAATAATTGTTGATCCACCAAGAGCTGGAATGAGCGAAAAAACTATTCAATCTATTTTAATGATCAAACCAGAAAAAATTATTTATATAAGTTGTAATCCAGATACGCAGGCAAGAGACTTATTGAAATTAAAAGAAAATTATGAGATCGAATTTGTTCAGCCAGTTGATATGTTCCCTCAAACCTACCATATTGAAAATATTGTGGCTCTAAAATTTTTTTCACAAACCTCTTGACTTTTATTAAATAACTCCTTATAGTTGCAGTAGATAGAATAAGGAGTTAAAGTAATGAATAAAAAAATTTACTCTATTTTGTTGTTCTTTGTTGTTTGTTTTCTCAATATTTTTTCGACTAATTTGTTTTCCCAGAACTTTAAGGAGATTTCCCTCAAAGATATTGGTTATCAAAAGGATATTGTTCTTTATGGAATTACTCCTGCCCAAACATTATTTTTCCCTGTACCTAGAGGAGGCATAGATTTTCAAAATAGTTATTTTGAATTACATATGAGTGTTTCCACAATTCTAAGCGATTATTCGAATATCAAAATTTCAGTCAATGATGTGCCAGTTTATACTGCTTTTATAAGAAATGTCTCGACCAATCCAATAATCAAAATCCCATTAAACGAAGTTAAACTAGAAGACCTGATGATGAGCGAAAAACCTTTACTGAAAATCGAAGTTGGTGGTTATTTGAACATAACAGATGATAGATGTCGAGACCTTGCGACTCAAGGATTATGGATGGTAATTAAACAAAAATCCAAGCTGGTGCTTAATTATTCTGAACAATTAAAAAATACAATTGCTGATTTCTTCACTGATAAATTTGAACGAATTTTAATACTTACTCCAAAGCGAATGAATCCAAATCTTGCTGGAAGTATAATGTGGATAAATACAAGACTACTTGATTTAATAAAATCTGAAAACATTACTTATAGTAGTTTTGAAGAAATTGATCCATCAAGAATTCAAAATTATTCGCATGTTATTGCAATTGGAAAAACCGATGAATTAATGAGCCTACCAGTTCCGTTTTCAATCGAGAGAGGAGAAATAAGTAATCAAGCAAAACAATCATTTACACCCGATGATGGTGTCCTTTTTGTGAGACTTTTTGGTGGAACAAAAGTGCTCTATGTGACGGGTGATAACGATAAATCAGTTCAGAAATCATCAGCAGCAATTGTAAATCCAAAACAATTTGTAAAACTATTATCTAATTTTTCACTTGTTCGATATATTGAACCTTTTAAAATAAAATCATTTGTAGGAAATAAGTATAAATTAACCCTTGATGAACTTGGTTTTGAAAGAATTCAGACAAAAGGTATTGGAAGTTTACGAATTACAATGTTTATTTCTGAGCTTGAGCTTGCAAAGTATATCGGATCAGTTGATTTTTATCTTTATTCAAAATATACACCAGTAAAACAAACATTTCAGAATGGATTTATTAATGTTTACTTAAATGATGTTCTGGTGGAAAGTAAAAGATTGGATCAAACAGGAACAATTAATGGATTGATGGTTTCTCTGCCAAAATATCTATTTAAAAAGATGAATACTTTTGAAATTGAATTTAGTTACTTCCCAGATGAAGGTGAGTGCAGAGATGATTTAACTCAATTTGTCGGTGAAGTTTATTCTTACTCATATTTTGATGTAACATCAGATAATACTGGAAAAGCTTCTAACTTCAGTAACTTCCCGAATGCATTTTTAACTAACACTTATGTTGTATTTCAATCCAATCCATTACCAGAACATATTCAAGCTGCTTCTTCAATTGTTAATGCAATTCAAAAAATATCTAAACAAGAACAATACTTCCCTCCGATAATGTCATTTGCAGAGATGTTTGCAACTATGGAAAATTCAAATAATAATTACATAGTCGTTTCATCTGATGTTAGATACAACAAAGAATCGTTTGAGTATCTTCCATTGGATTTAAGTCAGAACTTCAAAATTATAAGTAGTTCTACAAAACAAGTTATGTTTGAGTATTCTGATAATATGCCAATAGCAGTTATGCAATTAACGAAAACATTAACGAGTAATAATGTGTTGCTTGTTTCAAGTTATGGACAGGAAGGAAAAGGTTATCTTGTGAAACTTGCAGATCAATTCAGTCAAAGGATTGGAACGATTGATGGTAATGTTGCAATTATGAGTGGTGCAGATTATCCTCTCGTGTTTAAAACTGCTGAAGCACTTGATAAAGTGTTTTACACAACAGAACCAGTTAAGCAAGAACCATTGAAAATTAGATGGGATAAATTTAAATATGTTTGGATTATTCTTGTTTGGGTAATTATAATAGGATTATCAATTTTACTTTATACCAGAAGTAGAAGAGGAGTTAGAATAGCTCGTGGTTAAAAAATTAATTAACCCGATATTGATCTTAATTTTAATAGCTTTTGCTGAAGCAGAAGGAAGCGTCTGGCAGCAGAAAATGAATAAATATTTTCTGTCTGGGACGCAATCATTTTACTCCTCCGAAACTATTTTTAATTCAAATGGAGAAAGATTCTTTTTACCACTTGGCGGAGTTTTCACCAAGTATGAAACGAATATTTATTATGAATACGGTCTGGAAAATGATGTAATGTTTTTAGCTAATTTGTTTTATTTTGGATTAAGCTATCGAGATAGTATTGGAATGATAACAAATGGAGGTTTTGGTGATCAGGAAGTTGGAATTCAATTTAAATTATTAAATGATGTTCCTTCAGCGGCTTTGCAATTTTTAGTTGCTTTTCCATTTTATACTAATCCAGGTGATCCACCTCTTGGAAATGGTCAGGTTGATTTACAGGTTACTGCATTAGTTGGTTCACCTTTTGGTTATACAATGTCGAGTGGCTTCTGGGAAATTTACTTTGGAATTAGAAAAAGATTTGAAGCTCCGGCTGATCAGCTCAGGGCTGGAGCTACTCTTGGATTAAATATTTCTCCCAAGATGATATTTTTATTACAAGGGAGTTTAATTTTAGGATTGGGAAATCAGGATAAAGTTAGTCAACAGTTAACATTCAGTCAGATCTTTTTAAGGAATCTTGATTTTTCTCTTCTTAAAATTGAACCAGCAATAATTTATAAGTTCAACAAACATATATTTGGATATGTCGGATACAGCGTGGACGCCTTTGGACGAGATGTTGGTGCCGGACGAGCTTTCAGGCTCGGGCTCTGGTTCCAATCTTAATAATAAGGCGTTGCAAAAACTTCTCATAAAAGAAAGAATTTTCTCACAGGAGAAAATTGATGAAATCGAGGCTTTTGCGGAGAGAGAAAAATTATATTTCGCAAAAGCTTTACTATTCTATGGGTATATCTCAAGAACGGATTATGAAGCTGTTATAAGGAAAGCTGTACCTGTAGGAAAAGTCGATTTATTAATCCAAGAGATTGATTTTGAATTATTAATGTCTTTCGATCAGACTTATTTACAGGATCGGTTGATATGTCCATTCCGAAGAAATGGTGATTATTTATATGTTGCGATGTTAAATCCTCTTGACCAGGAAGCAATTGATTATTTATATGATAGAGTACAAACACCTCTTAAAATATTTTACGCAACTGATGTTGATATTCAATGGGTTTTACATAAAGCTTTTGGACAGGAATTAGCAGAGAGTGCAGTTTATAGTCTGTTTATTGAGGATGAGAGAAGTTCTGCTATAGAAACTTTCACGCTTCCACAGATCATTTCCATTGCAATACTTGGAACTTTGTTTGTTATAGGAGTTGCAGTTGATGCATCACTTACATTTACAATCTTAATGGCAATTGTAAATTTGCTTTATCTTTTCTCAATTGGATTTAAATTCGTTCTTACATTAGCTGGAGCAAGATTTGAACTTTACGAAGCAGTAACTCAAGCAGAGATTAGAGAACTTCATGATGAGGATTTACCTGTTTACAGTATTTTACTTCCAGTCTATAAAGAACCAGAAGTTATTGAAACATTAATTTATGCCTTAAGTCAGCTCGATTATCCAAAAGATAAATTGGATATCAAAATACTTCTTGAAGAAGACGATTTTGCAACAATAAATAAGATTCGAAACTTAAATATACCTTCTATTTTTGAATGCATTGTTGTCCCGAATATGCAACCGAAGACAAAACCGAAAGCGTGTAACTATGGACTTGTTTTCTGCCGTGGTGAAATAGTTACGATTTACGATGCCGAGGATATTCCAGAGCCAGACCAATTGAAAAAAGCGATTGTTGGATTTAAGAAATTTCCGGAAGATGTAATTTGTATTCAAGCTCAATTAAACTATTTTAATGCAAATGAAAACTTCTTGACAAAGATGTTTACTCTTGAATATTCATACTGGTTTGATTATATGTTGCCTGGTATGGATAGATTAAATGTACCGATTCCATTGGGAGGCACGAGCAATCACTTTATTAAAGATAAACTCGTTGAATTGAATGCTTGGGATCCATTTAATGTAACGGAAGATGCTGACCTTGGTGTTCGTGCTTATGCAAAAGGTTATAAAGTAGGAACAATTAATTCAACAACCTATGAAGAAGCAAATAAAAGAGTGAGAAGCTGGATTAGACAGAGATCACGATGGGTTAAAGGTTATATGCAAACATTTCTTGTTCATATGCGAAATCCAATTGAACTTTATCGAAAAATTGGATTCAGAGGAATGTTTGCATTTTTCCTGTTCATTGGTGGAACTCCAGCAACATTCCTAATTAATTTGCCTTTGTGGATTTTATTTATTACATGGTTAATCTTTAGGCCACAATGGATTTCTGATATTTTTCCTGCTTGGGTTTTATATATCTCATTATTTAACCTGTTAATCGGAAATGCAATGGTTGTTTATATGAATATGCTTGCAGTATTTAGAAGAAGATTGTATGGACTGGTAGTTTACGCATTGCTGAATCCATTTTATTGGATTTTACACTCCCTTGGAGCATACAAAGCATTATGGCAATTAATCTTTAAACCTTTCTACTGGGAAAAAACAACTCATGGTGTAACAACAGTCAAAAAACCAGAAATTTTGAGAAATGTATAAATGGCAATAAAACCGAGAGACATAATAGTTTTTCTTTTCTTCTGGATTGGATTTTTCCTCATAGGTTCATTTTTATATCTGAATTATAATTTTTATGGGCAGGAAGGAATCTTCCTGATGGAGAAAGCGCAACTCGCAATGAGGGGAAATCCACCAAGACTTGAAAATCTTGGTCTAATTTATCCACCTTTGCCTTATTTGTTCTATTTACCACTTGCTATTTCATCTTCCCCGATTGCTTCTCTTGTAGTCTCAACATTTTGGGGTGCTTTTGTTGTCGCTCTATGTATTAGATACTTGAGATGGATACCAGGAAATACTCTGGTAAAATTATTGATTACAATTTTAATGTTTGTTAATCCTGTTTTTCTTTATTTGATTTTTGCTCAACCAAGTCAAACTCTTTATATCCTATTTTTTGTAGTTTTTGTTTATTCATTTTTTAGATTTCATGAGACGAGAATTCCTTATTACATTGTTCTTTCTGGTGTTGCTCTTGGAGCAATGTCTGGAATAAGATATGATACATTTTTCTTGACTTTAGCGTTGATTCCTTTTGCACCGTTTTTAATCAGTGAAACGATTGAATTTAATGTAGTAAGAATTTTTGCTTTAACACTGATGTTAGTGCTTCCAACATTTATTGTACTTGGTTCCTGGGTTTATTTGAACTGGATTTTTGCTGGTGAACCATTTTACTTTTACTTTAGCCCATATTCATATTTTAAACAAGTTTCAAAAGAAATGCTTTTAAGGCCAGAACTTGCTGAAGGAAAAGGTAACATTTTATGGGCTATCTGGATCGTAATAAAAATGTCGTTTTTGACTTATCCGGCTTATTATTTTGTATTACCTACAATTAGAACGATTACAATTTTTGTTGCAGCTTTCTCTCCAATTATTCTTCAAATCATAGTAATCTTTTTAGGAATTTCAGCTTTGTCATATAGCTGGTTTGGGGTATTGATACCGCTTAGTATTATCATAATGTATTATTTCATAAACTCGCCACTCTATCGTCCGGCATATGCATATGTAGTTATTATTGCAATGTTTATCTCATTGTATTTCAGTTATAAATCATTAGATGAATCTGTTGAAATTACTGAGAAAAATTTTGCAACTGTCTTAAAAGGCGAACCTGTTGAAGACATTTTCAAAGAAGAACTTGAGGTTGCTAAATTTTTGAAAGAGAATACAACGGAAAAAGATATGATATTAATTGATGATGCAGTTGGTTATCCGATTGTTTGTTTCTATTCGAGTCCAAAACAATTTTATCTTCCATATCAATATGATTATGTAAGAGTAATACAACAACCACAATTTGCAGCGAGTTATATTGTAGTTCCAAGACCGGATATTACTTATACAGGATTTGATCAGTTAACTGCAATGTATCCTGATGCTTTTGAAAAGGGCTTTGAATTTACTACATTAGTATATCAAACTCCGAAATGGAGAGTTTATAAATCATCAATGCAGCAAAAACAAATACCAGTAGAGGTACAATGAACAACTATAAAATACTAATTGTAGATGATAACCCTTTAGTGGTTAAAATGCATTTGCATTATTTAAAGCGTGCCGGTCTGGACGCCGAAACTGCTTCTAATGGAAAAGAAGCAAAAGCAAAGATTGCAGAGAAAACTTATGATCTTGTAATTCTTGATTTAATGATGCCTGAAGTAAGTGGCTTTGAAGTTTTGAAAGCAATTCGTTCAAATCCAAAGAATGAAAAGACAAAAGTAATAGTTGCATCAGCATTAAATGATAAAGAAGTGGTCGAATTGTGTTTCCAACTTGGAGCAAATTATTTTGTTACATCTCCAGTTTCTTATCAGTCCTTAATGGAAAAAGTAAAAGATGCACTTGGATTGAAGGGAGTTTAATTACTCCCTTTTCTTTTTGTTATCAATTACCAGCACAAATTCACACTTGAGATTATCTTGTAGAATCATCTGATAGACTTCTCTTATTCTTCCTCTTATTATTTTTTCATTTTGAGTCGTTAAATCACATGCAAGAGAAATTTGTGTATCTCCACCAAAAACTTCCATAACATCTGATAATAATTGTTTAAGTCGATAAGGAGTTTCCATTATCGCAATGGTTTCTTTTACATCTTTTAATTTTAATAACTCACTTTTTCTTTCATCAGATTTAGGTGAAAGCCAGCCAGCAAAATAAAATCTACTAATATTGAATCCCGAAACAATTAATGATGGAATCAGCGAATCTGGACCTGGAACAATTGAGATTGGAATTTTATTTTCTCGAGCAAGTTGAATTAAAAATTTTCCTGGATCAGAAAAGATTGGAGTGCCGGCATCAGAAATTAAACAACATGTTTTCCCTTGCTTTAATTCGTCAATTATAAGAGGAGAGGTTTCTTTTTCGGTGTGTTCGTTTAATGGAATAATTTCTTTAAATAAGTTTAGACTCTTTAAGAGTTGCTTCGCTGGTTTAATTTCTTCACAGATGACCAGATCACATTCACTTAGAATTCTCTTTGCACGTAAAGTTAGATCTTCACTATTGCCAATATGAGTTGCAACAATGTAGAGTGTACCAGCCAAATTTTAATCTTTAATTATTGTAGTCCAACCAAATGGGTCTTCAGCCTGTCCATAGTACCAGGAAGTGATCAAATCATAAAAATATTGACTCCATTCTCCAACTTTAAAATCATTGATGATCAATTCATTACCTCGATAGCTTAATAATCCAACTGGTGAAATAACAGCAGCTGTGCCGGATCCAAAAACTTCTTTCAACCTTCCGTCTTTATAAGCTTGAATTACTTCATCGATTGAAATTTTTCTTTCACAAACATGAATATTATCTCTTTTTGCAATTTTTATAACAGTGTCTCTGGTTACACCTGGTAAAATTGTTCCTTCAAGCGGAGGAGTTATTAAGTCATCATCTATTCTGAAAAAGATATTCATCGTTCCGACTTCTTCCACATATTTTTTCTGACAAGCATCTAACCAAAGAACTTGAGTAAATCCTTTTTTCTTTGCAAGTTCAGCTCCAAATAAACTTGCTGCATAATTTGCAGCAGTCTTACAACTGCCTAAACCACCTGGAGCTGTTCTTGAGTAAGTTTCTTCAACTAAAATTTTAACAGGATTAAAACCTTCAGCATAGTAAGATCCAACTGGACTTAATAGAATAAACATTTTATAAGTGTAAGAACTTCGTACACCAAGTGCATTATCCATAGCAATAATTAGCGGACGAATATAAAGTGATGTTCCTAATTCTTTCGGGACCCAGTCTTTGTCTATTAAAATCAGTTCAGTTAAATATTCTAAAAGTTCTTCTTCATTAAATTGAGGAATCACCATCAAGCGAGCAGAGTTATTGAACCTTTTCAGATAATCTCGCACTCTGAAAAATCTTATTTTACCATCAACACCGTAATAACATTTTAATCCGTCAAAGACAGTCTGTCCATAATGGAATGTTATATTTCCTGGCTCGATTGGTAATGAATCATATGGCAAAATTGTAGGATTATGCCAGCCATGTTCTGGATCATAGTCCATTGTGAACATATGATCCGAAAAAAATTTTCCAAAACCTAATTCATTCGCTTGGGGAATTCTTTTAGGATTGGAAGTCCTGATAATGGTGAGGTTTTTAATTTTTGTTTCCATAATTCTACTCCAAAAATAAGTAAAAGTAGAGAATCTGAAAAAATTAAAGTTATACTCTGGATGCAAAATTTCTTATTTTAAACTGAAAATCAATTGGTAAATGACAATGAAAGCAGAAAAGAAAAAAACAAAGACAACATCAAAATCAAAAATTGAACAGGATTACTCTTTCTTAAAATCTTTTCTTGACTATTCTAACGATGCTTTTATTCTTATTAATAATCGTGGACTAATTGAATTTTGGGGTGGTGCTGCAAATAACATATTCGGATTCACTGAAAGAGGAATATTAAATAAGCACATTGGTACATTAATTTCTGAATATGAGAAAGATAAAAACGCAATCGTTAGATCAATATTGTCAGAAAAGTCACTGGTTGATTACGAGACATTTTTATTGACAAAGAACGGAACAGAAATTTTTACAAATCTTTCATTATATCCAATTAAACTCAAGGGCAAAAAGAATCCATCTTTTCTATTAATTGCAAGAGATATTACAGAAGAAAAGAATTTCCAGGAAAAATTTAATCAGCTTCAAAATCTTCATACAGAAGTTCTTGAGAATGTAAACATCGGTTTATTGATTATCGATAAAGAAACATTTGATATTCTTTTTACAAACAAAAAAGGAATGGAGCTACTTCAAATTTCGAGCAGTGAAAATCTTGGAAGAAAGATCTGGGATGTGATTGATGCAGAAAGTGTGAGTCCACTTGAGAAAATTTTTACTGAAGGAATTCATTCTGATCATTTACCTTATCTCATCAAAATGCAACGTTATCACGATAAAAGAAAAATCTGGACAAATCTTTATCCTGCTGAAATTACTTATCACAGGCGACCCTGTTATCTAATTGCCTTTGTTGATGTTTCAAGAGAAAGAGATTATATAAAATCACTTGAGGAAACAGTTAAACAAAAAGATTTAATTGCTGCGACTAAGTCAAGATTTATGGCAAATATGTCTCACGAGCTTCGTTCTCCAATCAATATAATTTTAGGTTATGTAGATATTCTTACAAGTATGGACATTGATGGTGATTTGAAAGAGTTTTTAACTTACATTCAGAAAAGTGCGGAACATCTACTGAAAGTTTTGAATGATATACTTGATCTTTCTAAAGCAGAGGCAAGCAAAATTAAAATCATCGAGAAACCATATAATTTAATTGCTTTGATGAAATCAGTTCTTTCGATGATCGAAGTAAAACTCATCGGGAAAAAAGTTGCACTTGATTATAATTCCAATATTGAACCAGATGCATATTTTTTAATTGATGCTCATAACTTGCAAAGAGTTTTATTGAACATTCTTGATAATGCAGTTAAGTTTACAGATGAAGGTTTGATTTCTGTTGATGTTCGTTATAACAATGGAGTTTTGACTTTCAAGATTAGCGATACTGGAATTGGAATGACGCAGGAAGAACTAAATCGATTGTTTATTCCGTTTGAGCAAGCACCAGAGATTTCTCAGAAGTATGGTGGTTCAGGACTTGGTTTAGCAATATCGAAAGAAATCATCAATCTCTGGAAAGGTGATATAAAAATTGAGAGCAAGAAAAATGTTGGAACAACAGTAACCTTCACTTATCCAGCTTCGAGGACTGAGCAGATTGAAGAAGCTGAAGTTGTTCAAATTCCAAAAGATCTTTCAGTTATTAAAGGCAAAAGAATTCTTGTTGTTGATGATCAGGAATACAATCACAAGCTCTTTAAGTTAATGCTCGCAGAATGTGAAGTTGAAACTGTTTTTTCAGGTAAACTCGCTTTGAATAAATTGATCACGGAAGAATATGATGGGATAGTTCTCGATTTAAGATTGCCTGACATTCCAGGTATGGATGTGATTAAAGAAATTAAAAAGAGAGAGAAACTTCAAAATCTAAAAATTGTGACTACATCAGCAGATATTTTAAGCGGACTAAAAGAACAAATGGAAGAAATGGGAATTATATTTATTCCAAAACCTGTTAGACGAGCTGATTTGTTAAATGCATTGATTACAGTTTTCTCTCAAGGTCAAAAGACTGAGGATAAGAGTAATTAAAAGAAAATTTTAGATTGAATATAAAAACCGTTATCTCTTGAAAATCCGCATTGCCGTAAACGACAATGCTTTCCAAAAAAATCATCATAAATGATTATCCAAATTATCTGAACTAAACTAAAAACTTTTTTACCGCTTAGTATTAGTTACACAACTTATTGAATCAAATTTTATAACTTATTAAATACAACTAATCTCAATTCAGTCATATCTTCAATTGCATATTTTAAACCCTCACGACCAGTGCCGCTATCTTTAACTCCGCCATATGGCATATTATCAACTCTGAAAGTTGGATAGTCATTTATAATTACACCACCGACTTCAAGATTCTCCATTGCGTAAAGTGCATTTTTAAGATTGTTAGTAAATACACCAGCTTGTAAACCGTATCGAGAATTGTTTATTTGTTTTATTCCTTCTTCAAAAGAATCAACAGGTTCTATTGTTACAATTGGTGCAAATGCTTCGAGGGCATTAACTTTCATTTCAGGTTTTGTGTTTGTCAAAACAGTTGGTTTATAAAATTCTCCTTTTCGTTTCCCTCCAATTAAAACTTTTGCACCATCACTTACAGCTTCATTAACCCAATCTTCAATTCTTTTTGCATCATTTTCAGTAATCATAGGACCAACGATTACATTTTCATCAAGTGGATCTCCACATTTTACCTTTGAAGTTTCGTCTACAAATTTTTGAATGAATGATTCAAATATTTCTTTAAGAACGAAGATTCTTTGAACAGATATACAAATTTGTCCAGCATGTGCAAATGAACCAGAAACTAATCTTGGAATTGCAAACTCAAGATCAGCATCTTTATCTACGACAACGCCAGCATTTCCACCTAACTCAAGTGTAACTTTTTGTTTACTTGCAAGTTGTTTAATTCGCCAGCCAATTTCACAACTACCGGTGAAGCTAATTTTTTTAATTCTCTCATCACTTAAAAATTTTTCGATCATCGATCCAGAACAATTGACGGAATTTATTAATCCAGGTATTTGTGAAACTTCATTAATTATCATTGCTAATTTTGATCCAGTTAACATAGCGGCTGTTGCTGGTTTAAAGATGATTGTGTTGCCAGCAGCAATTGCTGGTGCAATTTTATGAGCAGCAAGATTAATCGGGAAATTAAATGGAGTAATTGCAAGCACAGGTCCAATAGGAAATCGTTTAGTTATTCCAAATCTATTTTCCGATTGGGCAGTTACATCAAGATTTAAAACTTCACCACAGATTTTATCTACTTCTTCAGCAGCAAATTGAAATGTATTTACAGCTCTATCAACTTCAATTCTTGAAAGTTTAATTGGTTTTCCGGTCTCAATAGAAATTGTTTGAGCGAGTTCTTCTTTTTGTCCGGATATTTCAGATGCAATCTTATATAAAATTTCTTTGCGTTTATATGCGGGTAATTTTTTTGTAACCTCAAAAGCTTTTGTTGCAGATTCGATTGCTTTTTCAATGTCATTCTCAAATGAAAGAGAAATGGTTGCAAATACTTGATGAGTTGATTTATTTTTTACATTGTGTTGTCTTGAAGTTAGAACAATATTGCCGTTTAAGATAAATCCATAGTGTTGCATCTGAACCTCCATTAATTTGATTTTCATTTTCTAATTAGAAAAAAGTTTAATTGTTGTCAAATCATTATTGAGCTAAGTTGATTGACTAATAGCAAGCTTGTCTGAGATTATCACTTGAATTTGAAAATAAATTTTTATAAGTTTTAGCTAAATCAAACGTTTGAAAAGATGAAAACATTAAATTTAGATGAAAAAATTAAACGAGAAATAATTCAAAGCTTTGGTGAGGCATACAAAGCTTTTGGATTAAGTAAATTAATGGGTCACATCGTTGCATTGATGATATTCTCTCCTCATCCACTTTCCCTTGATGATATTTGCAAACAACTAAAGAGAAGTAAAGGACCAGTAAGTCAAATTATAAGAAGATTAAGAGACAAAAATCTTTTACGCAAGGTTTGGGTGCCTGGAAGTAGAAAAGATTATTATGAAGCCCATCCAGATATTTTTGAGAATGCTTTTAGAAATAATTTTGATTTGATAAAAAAGAATAAAAAACTCGCTGCTGAACTAAAACAAAAAGCGAAAAAATCTGACCACGAAGCAATTGGAGAAATTTTGAAACGGCTGGATGAAATGGAAGAGTTTTACACAGTTATGGTAGAAAATTTCCAAGACTTTCTTGACAAATGGAATAAGTTAAAAGCAAAATATAGGTCATAAATTTTTTAAAATTATCGTTTTAAAATTTTCAAATAAACAAAAAGGTAAAAATTATGAGATTAAAGGATAAAGTTGCTGTAATAACTGGAGGGGCAAGGGGTATTGGTAAATCTGCAGTAATGAAATTCTGTCATGAAGGTGGGAGTGTTGTTATTTGGGATTTACTTGATCAGGAAGGGAATAGCTTAGCAAAAGAAATGACTGAACAAGGTTACAAATGTATTTTCCAGAAAGTCGATGTAACAAATCTTCAAAATGTGGAAGAAGCAGCCAAAAAAGTAATCGAAGAATTTAATCAAATTGATATTTTAATTAACAATGCTGGAATTACACGAGACGCAACACTTCTCAAGATGACAGAAGAACAATGGCAACAGGTTTTAAATGTTAATCTTACTGGTGTATTTAACTGTACAAAAGCAATCGCTCCATTTATGGTTGAAAGAGGTAAAGGTAAAATCATAAATACTTCTTCTGTTGTTGCATTGTATGGAAATTTTGGTCAATCAAATTATGTCGCTACAAAATCTGGAATTATTGGTCTCACAAAAGTCTGGGCAAGAGAGTTAGGTCGAAAAGGAATAAATGTTAATGCAGTTGCGCCTGGTTTTATTGAAACTGAGATGGTTCAAACTATGCCTGAAAAAATTCTTCAAATGATGAGAGAAAAGACACCACTTGGAAGACTCGGTAAACCTGAAGACATTGCAAATGCATATCTCTTTCTTGCTTCAGACGAAGCTGATTTTATTAACGGGGCTGTCCTAAGTGTTGATGGAGGAATTACAATCTGATGAACAAATCAAAAGATCTCTTTGAAATTAAAAATCGAAATGCGGTTATTAAAGGAATAGGATCCTACGCTCCTGAAAGAATTCTTACAAATAAATTTTTCAATGATTTACTTGGTGAGGATGTTGATACCTGGCTTCAGGAAAATTTAACTATTAAGGAACGACGATGGTGTAATGAAAATCAATCAACTGCAGATTTGTGCGTTGAAGCAGCGAAAAATGCATTGAAGGATGCTAATCTTTTACCAGAACAAATTGATTTATTGATAGTTGCAACTGACACACCAGAATATATTTCACCTTCAACTGCATCTGTGGTTCAATACAGATTAAATGCTGTTAACTCCGGAACTTTTGATATTAATACTGCTTGCGCTGGATTTGTAACTGCACTTAATGTTGGGAGTAAATTCATTATTGCAGATGAAAAATATAAAAATGTTCTTGTGATTGGTGCTTATGCGATGAGTAAATATTTAGATTTAACTGACAAGAAAACAGTAACTCTTTTCGCAGATGGTGCAGGTGCAGTTGTTCTTTCAGCTGAAGAATTTACAAATCGAGGTTTTCTTGCTTCTGAATTAATCTCTCAAGGTGAGTATCATGATTGGATGGGAATTTATGCTGGTGGGACTCATCAACCAATCAATGAAGAAGTTCTGAAAAGAAAAGATCATTTGTTGAAGTTTGTCAAAAAATTTCCAAAAGAAATAAATCCAACAACCTGGACGAAAATGGTTCAAAACATTTGTTCGGAATTTGGAATCTCTCCACAGGATATCGATCATTTTTTCTTTACACAAATCAATATCAATTCAATCAAAGAGACAATGGAAAATTTAAATGTTCCGTTTGAACGGGCTCATACTATTATGGATAGATTTGCATATACTGGTTCAGCTTGTATTCCAATGGCTCTCGATGATGCTTACAAAAAGGGTAAGATTAAAAAGAATCAACTTGCCGTTTTTGTTGGTTCAGGTGGAGGTCTTGCATTTGCATCTGCTTTATTCAAATTATAAGGAGATGAATTATGAAAAATGTTTATCTCATCATAACCGTTCTCTTTTATGTCGTAGGAATAATATTTCTTACAATTCTTGGTAAAAAGAAGAAACAGTCAATTGAGAGTTTTTCAATTGGTAGTAAAACTGCCAGTCCAATTGTTGTCGGTCTTTCTCTGGCAGTTGGAATGACAAGTGCAGCAACTTTTGTAATTAATCCTGGACTTGTTTATTTGTATGGACTTTCAGGTTTTCTCGGTTATGGAATAGCAGCTCCACTCGGGATTTTTCTTGCACTGATCGTTATGTCAAAAAGTTTTTTGAAATTTGGTGAGCAAACAAAAGTTCTTACCGTTCCTCAATGGATCGGTGAAAGATATCAAAATAAATTATTTACTGTTTTTTATGCATTAATTTCTCTGTTACAAATTACATTTGCTGTTTTAATCGCAGTTGGAATTACAATTGTTCTCGCAAATTCATTAAATGCTTCTTATGAAATTGTTTTATTGCTTGTCCTGCTATTTTCAGTAGCTTATTTATTTTTCGGTGGTGGTGTAAATGTTCTTTTGCTATCAAATGCGTTTCAGGCTTTCTTTATGATCATTACTGCAATTTTGTTTTTAATATCAGGTCCACTTTTTCTGGGTCTAAACCCAATAAAATTGTTTGATGAATTAAAAAATTTAAATCCAAATCTTGTAAATCTTACAAATCCAGAAAGTTTACTTTTTCGAGATTTGTTTGAAGTTTTTATTGCAAACTTCCTTGTCGGTGTTGCAATTATCTGTCAACCTCACATTATCTCTAAAGCTCTTTATTTGAAATCAGAAAAAGACTTAAACAAATATTTGCTGACTGTAATTATAGTTGGGACTTTATTTTTCTTTGTTTTATTTACTGGACTTTATGCACGAGTTGCTTTTGGAAATGAATTATTAAAACCTGACCAAGCAATTTCAAAGTATATCAATTTTGTTTTCCCACCATTTTTACTTGCGATTGTAACTCTTGGAATTTTATCTGCTGGATTTTCAACTCTTGATAATATTCTGGTTGCTTTATCTTCAATCTTCTCTGTGAATATTTTCAAAGAATTGCTTATCAAAATCAAACCTGAGATTGATGAGACAAAGCTGAAAAATACTTTACTCATTTCTTCAAAGTTGTTTTTGATTGTGCTGGCAATTGTAATTTATTTCTTTTCGATTGATCAGATTTATCATCCTAATCTTTCGGTTGCAATTTTTGCACAGAATGGAGTTTATGGATTATTTGTCACAACTTTTTGGCCTATTTTACTCGGGCTCTTCAAATCAAAAATTTCTAAATACTCAGTTTTTATCTCAAGTTTGATAGCTCTGGCAACTCATTTTGGATTTTATTATTTACAGATTACAAAGTATCATAATAATCCAGGTGTAACGGCTGCATTCGCATTAATCTTTAGCGGAATTTTTGTTTTTGTAAATCTAATTTTATTAAGGGTGAAGAAATGATCCCATACGATTGGATTTCAAAATGGGCAATTTACTATCCTGATAAAATCGCGATTAAAGAATACGAAACTGGAAGAACTTTAAGTTACAAACAGCTAAATAATGTGGCTAATTATCTTTCGAATTATTTTTTGAACGAATTGAAATTGAAAACTGGTGATAGAGTTGTAATTCTTGCAGAGAATTCTCTCGAACATATAGTGCTTTTTTCAGTCGCTCAAAAAACTGGATTGATTTTAGTGCCTTTGAATTACAGACTTGCACCAAGAGAATTAGATTATCAATTAAATGATTCTGAACCACAGCTTATTATCACCGAGAAAAAATATCTTGAAAATGTTTCTTGCCTTAAGTCATTTCAAATAATTAGCAACAAATTAAATCTTGATGTTCTAATCGATATTGTAGAAAACGAAAAAGATAAAAATCACTTCTTCGATTCAATAGAAGATTTTGATGAGAATCATTCTGTATTCATTCTCTACACAAGTGGAACGACGGGTTTACCAAAAGGTGCGCTTTACACACACAAGATTCTTTTCTGGAATAGTATTAATACAGCTTTGAGATTAGACATTACTTCAAATGATCGTTCAATCAGTTGTACTCCAATGTTTCATACTGGTGGATGGAATGTAATTCCAACTCCATTTTTACATCATGGAGCTTATGTCTGCTTGATGAAGAAATTTGATCCTGCAATTGTCTTGAAATTACTTGAAGAAGAAAAAGCCACAATGTTTATGGCAGTTCCAACAATGTTATCAATGATGGCTCAATCACCTGATTTTGATAAAGTCGATTTGTCGTCTGTTAAGTATTTCATTATTGGTGGTGAACCAATGCCTTTGCCTTTGATTGAAGTCTGGCATGAGAAAGGTGTTCCAATTCGTCAGGGTTATGGTTTAACAGAAGTTGGTCCGAGTGTAACTTCGCTTCATCAAGATGATGCTGTGAGAAAAATGGGCTCGATTGGGAAAATTAATTTTTATTTGAAATATAAAATAGTTGATGACAATGGTAACCAAGTCAAACAGGGAGAAGTTGGTGAGTTTATTCTTAAAGGTCACTCCGTTACACCCGGTTACTGGAGAAATCCTACGGCAACAAGTGAGAGCTTAAAAAATGGTTGGTTCTATACTGGCGATCTGGTTAGAGAAGATGAGGATGGATTTTTATATGTTGTTGATAGGAAAAAGAATATGTTTATCTCTGGTGGGGAAAATGTTTATCCCGCTGAAATTGAAAAGTTCTTATACACTCATCCATTAATTCAGGAAGTTGCAGTAATTGGAGTTCCAGACGAAAAATGGGGAGAAGTCGGCAAAGCATACATTAAATTGAAAGAGGGTGCTTCGATTTCTCCCGATGAACTTAAAAAATATTGTGAAGGTAATTTAGCTCGTTATAAAATTCCAAAGTATTTTGAAATAATTGAAGAGATACCGAAGAGCGAGACTGGTAAAATCAATAAAAAAGCTCTTCTTCAAATTCACTTAAAATCAATCAACAAACAAAAATAAACGGAGGTAACTATGAAAAAACTACTCTTAATTTCATTTCTCGCAGCAACCTTTCTTTTTGTTTCTTGCAAAAAGGAAGAGAATACAACGGGACCCACAACTCAAAAAGATGCAATAGTTGGAACATGGGTCTCAGAGGGCAATAATGTAGCAATCGGTTTGAGAATGACTCTCAAAACTAAAAAGATTGTTGCAACATTTAACGAGAACAATACTTACACTGTTGTTGCAACAGATAGTAACAATGTCTCTGTGACTTATACCGGAACTTATCAATCAGCAGGTAAAACGGATACATTAATTCATCCTATTACTCTGAATCAACAAACGCCAGTCGCACTTAAGTCACAAGGCATTTATCAGATCAAAGGCAGTGTAATGACTTATGAAGTAATTCAGGTTGAGCCTCCAATTCAGGGATTTACACCTCCAACAGTAGAAGGTGGCTTTGGAAGTACAAAATATAATGGAATTCCTCTTGGTCCAACCTGGGTTCAAGTGTTTGTGAAACAATAAAATTTTTTATTCTGATTTCAATTTTTAGAATAATGTCAGCCCGGATTTTTTCGAGGCTGACATTAACTTTTTTGATAATTAGAAGAGATGATTTTTCTTAAAAATCACTTAAATCAAAGTTTTATCCCTCGCATAAACAAATGAGTGAGGAAATTATGAAGAAAGTAATTCTCCTTTTAATTCTCTCTAACATTTTTTTATTTGGCCAAGATGATTTTGTAGATGATACACCAATTCGAGAGTTTCAATTTATTGGTTATTCATTTACCAGAATGACTGCATCAAACATTTCTCCAACAAACGATATTCTTCAAGGTCAAGTGATTGGAAGACTATTCGGTCAAAATTCAACCAACACAGTCCCGCAAACCTGTGTTTATGTTGAACAAAGATTTGTTCCTTTCTTTGTCTATCAACCAAAAATTTTAGATGGATATGCAACATTTCGATCATTATTTAAAATCGACTACACATGGGGAGATCAAGCATATGGTGTTGGTAATAATCGTGGTGGGGCAATAAATGCTGGACAAATTAATCTTCAAACTTTAATGGCAAATGTTGAAATCAAACCTTCTGATGATTGGAATGTTGTAATTGGACTTCAAAGACTCTTTGATAATGTCCGTGATCCAAATGTAAATGCACTTCAAACTTTTCAAACAAGCTCATACAAACTTTCATATTGGGGAACTCAAGCTGTAGGAATTAATTCATTTTTTAACTTAAATCCAACGACTAAAGCAAGATTTGGAATGTTTCAATTATGGGAAAACGAGATTCGAAAAGATGATGATGTAGTTCTCTGGATGTTTGATGTTGAATCTCGAATAAAACCTTTGCTCGAAATTGGTGCAGACCTATGGTATGTCTATGACAGAGCAAAAAGTGCAGGAGGAATTTCTGTACTCGGACAGGGACTTAATTCTGCTTTAGCTGAATATAATGGTGCTTTCAGACTGAAACTACCGGGTCAAACTCAAAATTATATTGCTGATCTTTTCTGGCTTGGTGGACATTTATCTTACAATCGAGATTTTCTGATGGGGAGATGGTGGTATGATGCTTTTATTATGACCAACTTTGGAAAAATTGATTCTGTTTTCGAGGAAAAATCTTATAAAGCTGCAAGCGTTTTTGGTTTGTCAGCAAATGCAATGGTCTCATATAAATATGGAATGACAGCAAATGATAAAGTAAGTTTTGAAGTTTTATTCTCAACTGGAGATGGAAATAATGCTCAAGATGGAAAAGTTAATTCTGTCATAACTGGCAATGTTTATGGTTCACCAGTTGGCATTTATAGCGCTCATCGAGCTTTTTTGCTCTTTCCAGATCCTCAAGTTGTGAATAGATATTATTCGGCTGTTCATGATATTTCTAATATGGGATTTGGTGTGACAGCTTTCTTCTTGAACTTCTCGAAAGATTTTATCCCAAATCGTTTCAATGGTAAACTTGGTTTTGCATCGGCAATTTCAAATGTAACTCCAAAAGATGGTGGACCATTAATTGGTAATGAGATTAATTTTGAATTAAGATACAATCTCAAAGTTTATTTGACGTGGACATTAAGTGCAGCTTACTTAGTTCTCGGCGATTTTTATAATTCACCCACTGCCACTTATTTCCAGTCACGACCAAAAAATCCATTTGTGATATTTACAACACTAAATTGGCTTATGTTTTAAGGAGGTTGTATGAAAAATTTAGTAGTATCAGTCATTTCAATCTTTATAATGTTTTTGTTTGGGTCCTGTTCATCAGGCTTTCTTTATACTAATTTGCCTCCACTCGAATTTTCAGATATCAATTACGGTTTTAATGTAAAATATTCCAAATCAACTCCAAAGTTAGCTTATATTGATGAAGGCAAAGGTGAAGTAGTTCTACTCGTTCATGGACTCGCAAGCAATGCTGGCTTTTGGAGATATAATATTCCTGAATTATCAAAATACTTTCAAGTGATTGCTGTTGATTTGCCAGGCTATGGAAAATCTGACAAAGGAAATTATTCCTACAAGATGACTTTCTTTGCTAATTCTTTGAAGCAATTGTTAGACGAACTTCAAATTGATAAAGTAAATTTTGTCGGTCATTCAATGGGCGGACAGATTGGTATTTGGTTTTCAATTCTTTATCCAGATAGGATCAATAAACTTGTCTTAGCATCCTCTGCCGGTATTGAAAAATTTAATCGAGGTGAAGGTGAATGGTTGAAAAGTGTTGTGACAATTAAAAGTGTAAAAAGCACTAACGAAGAAGGTGTTAGAAGAAATCTCTCAAATAACTTTTATAACTGGCGATCAGAACTTGAATGGATGGTTGAAGAAAGAGTTAGAATGGCTAAAGCTAAAGATTTTAACTTCTTTGCAAGAGCTGTAACCCGTTCAATTGCGGGAATGATTGATGAACCCACAAGTGAGAAATTATCACAAATTAATTCTCCAGTATTGATAATCTATGGTGAAAAAGATGGTTTAATTCCTAATCCATATCTTCATCCAGGATTTACTTCCGATGTTTTTAAGGTGGGACAGCAAAAAATTAAAAATTCAATTTTATATGAAATTAAAGATTGTGGACATATGATAATGATGGAGAGGCCAGATGAATTTAACAAAGTAGTAATCAATTTTTTGAAGCAGTGAAATGATTGAACACAAAATAAAACTCAAATCAAATATCGAAATAGCTTATTTTGATTTAGGTAAGTCGAGTGAGACACTTATTTGTATTCACGGCTTGGGTAGCAATAAAAAAGCTTTCTCAAAAAATATTGATTATTTAAGTCACTATATCAGAGTAATTGCTCTTGATTTACCAAATTATGGAAATTCATCTAAGGGAGATTATCCACCAACCTTAAAATTCTTTTCGGAAATAATTAAGGATTTTATTCAAGAATTAAAACTTGATAAAGTTATTTTATGTGGACATTCGATGGGCGGTCAGATTGCAATCTTGACCGCCTTAAATTTTCCTGATATGGTGAAAAAATTAATTCTGATTGCACCTGCTGGATTAGAAAAATTTAATCAAGATGAAATAAAACGAATTGAAAGATATTTCTCTTTCGAAGCAATTAAGAATATGTCAAAGGAGCAAATTGAATACAATGTGAAATTAAATTTTTATCAATTCCCCGATGACGCACAATTTATGATCAATGAAAGGATAGAATTATCTAAAAATCCAAATTTTGACTTTTATTGCCTCACGGTTGCAAGAGCTTTTCAGGATATGTTAAGAAATCCGGTGATAGATTTCCTACCTCAAATTAACCAGCCAGTTTTAATGTTTTTTGGAAAAAATGATGAACTGATACCAAATAATATCTTACATCCCACAACGACAGAAAATCTTGCAAAAGAATCCTGCAAAAAAATAAAAAATTGCAAATTGGTATTAATTGATAATTGCGGTCACTTCCTTCAATTTGAAAAGCCAATAATTTTTAATCAAGAAGTCGCCGAGTTCGTTAGAAATTAATGTAAGAGTATTCTTAATAAAAAATTAACAGAACGCTTACTAAAATTCGCTTGACATTTCTAAATTCTTCTTCTAAATTTCTTTCAGATTAATAATCAAATGCATCGGTAAAGTAAAAATTTCTCCAAATGCAATTTATGGTTCTATAATGCATATGCGGGAAGGGAGTAGTTACTTAGTTATATAGATAAACTAAATAACTTAATCACTAAAAGAAAGGGTGATAAGATGACAAAAAATAGACAACCTCGTCAAAGAACTAATTCTGCAGGAGACTATTTTCTTCTTACAGTTATTATTGTAGTCTCCATTCTGTTTTTCGCTTCATCAAAAATATGGAGCTGAAACATGATGAAAATCTATATAAGAAATTTTCATAAAGAGATAAACAGGAGGGATTTATGACCAAAATAATTCAAACAATTTTTCTAATCTTTGTTTTTACTGGTTTCGCATTAGCTCAGGTTATAGGACCTGGAGGTGTTGGAGATAATACAACATTAACATTGTGGCTTAAGGCTGATGATTTAAGCTCAAGCTTGAATAATGGAGACCCAGTTGCAAATTGGCAAGATGCGTCTGGTAATAGTCACGATGCATCACAAGGCACAGCTTCGAATCAGCCAACTTTTTATACAAATGTTATAAATGGTAAACCAGCTGTATCATTTGATGGGGTTAATGATTACTTAACAGGAACCTTAGGGACGCTAAATGCACCATTTACAATAATCATAGTCGGTTATTTTGAAAATCTTAATCAACCTGGCGGTGATTATGATTATTTGATTAATATTGGTAATGGCGCTGCAAATTCAAATGTTAGTATGTCGAGGAATGCAACTGATGGTGTGAATAATGACAAATATTATGTATGGAATGGTAGTGCACAATATTTTGGACCAGCTTTAACAGGACAACAATGGCTATTACTTTCAGCTGTTCACAAGACATCAGCACCGAGAAATAATCTTTACCTTGATGGAAGTCCCCAAACGGTAAATGATTATTCTGCTAATATAAATACGAATGGTGTTTATGCTCTGGGTAGATATAATCCAACAGGTACTCATTATCTTAATGGTAAAATTGCTGAAGTTATAGTTTATAATTATGCATTGAATTCTGCAGAGAGAACATTAGTCGAAAATTATTTAGCAGAAAAATATAATCTAACAATTAGCAATGATAAGTATATTAATACAGCGGGTTATAATCTTGATTTGAGAGGGATTGGAAAAGAAAGTGATGGAAATCATTCTTCAAGTCAAACATCAGGAGGACTGGAGTTAACCAACTCTGGCTTTCTGCAGGATAATGGAGACTATATTTTATTTGCACATAATCCAGGAACTACTTCGGAAGTTAACTCTGATTTACCAGCTTATCATAAAGCAAGATGGAGTCGTATCTGGTATTTAGATAAAACTGATCTTGGTACTGCAGGTGGTAATGTAACTTTAACTTTTGATTTCAGTGATGCAGGAATTGGTGGTTCTCCTTTTGCGGCTTCTAATTATACATTATTATATCGTGCTGGTACGAGTGGTACTTTTTCAGTGGTCGATTCCAATGCTTCGGTTGCTGGTGATCAAGTTAGTTTTACAGTTGATGCTAATTCACTTAATGATGGTTACTATACATTAGGAAGAAGAGGTCCTCTGACAATTACAAAGCAGGTTAAACCTACAAATTTTGGAACTCTAAGTGGACCAAGCCCTGTAGATTATGGTCAGAATGCTTCGTTTACAATTACACCAGCTTCAGGAACGCATATTGGAATGGTTGTAGACAATAATGTTCCTAAGGGTGCAGTTTCATCTTATACAATTAATTATGTTATGGAAGATCATACAGTGATTGCAACATTTGGCTATGATGCTTCAATGGTTTTTGGTACACCTGATGTAATTGTTAATGAATGGTCTCAAGGTGCAACAGCAAATCGAGAATGGTTAGAATTACTCGTTGTGGGAGATACAACATCACCTTTTGTTGATTTAAGAGGATATAAGATACTTGCTAATATTACAAGTCCTGTTGCAACTCCGCCGAACTTTTACATTGAATTTTCAAATAATTCAATGTGGGCTTCAGTTCAAAGAGGAAGTATAATTGTTATTTATAACGGAAATAATAAAGATGCGGCACTTCCCGCTGATGATCTTTCATTAAGCGGTGACTTTAAAGTTGTAATCCCTCATAACAATGGAACATATTTTAATATCGTTGGAACTGGAGTCTGGAACAATATCTCAAATGAATTCTTTATCAATTCAAATGCTTCAGATTATCCAGTTATTTTTGATGATGAGTGGATACCGAACTTTGATTGGGGTTATCAAGGTCCAGGTACAGCAGTTCATCCTGGTTCTGGTCAATTAGCTTATTACACATCTTATTATGGAAATTGGGGTAATCCGAATTACTGGGAAGTTACTTTGTCAACAAGTGGTTATCCAGCAAGAGACAATGGTGGAGATAATTTAACCTTTGTAAATGCAATGCGATTGAATAGACCATCTATTCAGATTGTTCCACCGACAAGTCCACAACCATCAACTGCTGGAACAACTCTAAATTTCACAATTAAATTTGGAACGGAGATCCCAGTTTATAATGTGGTGGGTGTGTCTTTCAAATTTAGAAGAGGATGGCAGGATTATTTCAAACTTAAAGGTACATTTTATGGTTCACCAACTCAATCCCTATTTAGTTCTGGAAGTGCTTTCGTTGATACTTTAACTGAAGCAGGTGTGGTAAATTTTGCAGCAATTAGAAATTCAGCAACGGAAACTTATACTGGGACAGGTGGCGTTATAACCACTTTGCCATTTGACATTGTTCAAGATTTACCAAATGCATCAGTTGTGAATTTCTTCTTAACAGATGTTTATACACTTGATAATACTGGTGAATATATTCCATTAACTCAGGTTACTTATCAGTATAACATTACTTTTTTGGCTGCAGTCAGTGGAAATATGATTTACAGAGTTGGTAAAGGAGATTCAGATCACGATGGTGATGTGGATGCTGATGATGTAGCAGCACTTGCTTTAAGATTCGGAGAACAGGGTGGTGCTGTTCAGGGAATTATAAATTGGAATACCTGTTCAGTTATTACTAGAGATCCATGGGGTGTAGATGCTGGTCGTGATCCTTCAACTGATATTCTTGCAGTTTGGTGTGATCATAATGGTGATGGTAGAGTTGGAAATCTTGATGTATTAGATATTGGTTTCTGCTGGGGTTCGACTTATTCATATTCTAAGAGGCAACCTTCTATTTTAGCTGAAACTAATAGTTTATTGAAATTAAAATTATTTGACGAAGCTGGAAGAATAATTTCCTCTCCAGTTTCTGGAAAGATTTACGATTTAATAATTTCAATTGATCAATTGAAAGATGTTTCATCTGTAATTTATGAACTGAAATTACCTGAGAATACAGAGATAGTGAATTACTCTATTTTTGATGATTTCAAATCAGGTTCAAATGACTTCATTGAATTTGTAAAGCAGAATGGACAAAATCTTGTTGTAGTTCTTGCTCGACCAATAATTTATGGTCCATACACAGGCAGTGATGTAAAATTGATGAAATTATCCTTGAAATTCACTAGTGATGTAAAATCATTTGGCGTTAATGATGCAAGGATTATGGATAAGAATGGAACATTCTACAAGGTCAAATTTGATGAAAAGACTATTACTGAAATTCCAAACAGGTTCAATTTAGATCAAAATTATCCAAATCCGTTTAATCCGAAGACGGTCATCAGATTTGATCTACCACAGGATGCAAAAGTTAGTTTGAAAATTTATAATGCCTTAGGTGAACTTGTTCAGACATTAATTGATCAAGAAGTATTAAATGCTGGTTCTTATGAAAAAGAATTTGATGCAAGTAGTTTACCATCAGGTATTTATATCTATAGATTGAGCAGTGATAAATTTAATGCAACTAAAAAAATGGTTTTAATGAAGTGAGGAATGTGATGAGGAGTTTAATTAACAAAGTAAAAACAAATAAGGAAACAAATTTTTTGGAGGAACTATGAAACGCTTATCTATCTCTTTCGTTCTTTTCATTTTCTTCGTTATGATTATACTTGCAGCTCAGAGGCTTTTTGCTCAAACTCCTACTGCAAAAAGTGTAATCATTAACGAATGGTCTCAAGGTAACTCCATTGATGGAGCCTCAGCCGAGTGGGTAGAATTATTGGTTGTTGGGAATGTTACCGGTTGTGATACTGTATTAGATCTTGCAGGTCTAAGATTACAGAAAGCACCTGGACTACAAAGCAATTATATTGAATTTAAAAATGTTCCCCTATGGCAGGATGTTCCACGTGGAGCAATAATTGTAATATACAATGGTAATAATAAATCTTCCGTATTGCCCGCTGATGATTATTCATTTGCAGGTGATTATAAGGTTGTAATTGGTCATAATAACGCAACTTACTTTACAAAATTTGGAACAACTTGGGCAGCAGCAACAGAAATGTTTGCAAACTCATTTTCTGCTACTGCACAACCAGTTTTATATCATAATCCTTCTTCTACTGATATATTTGTCTGGGGCACAGATGGACCAGGTGCAAGTGCATATCCAGGTAGCAATCAATTGGTTTATTACACAAATCACTACAATAGTGGAACATTTAGCAATGCTTCAGACTGGGAAGTAAAAGCTTATAATGCTGGTTATCCAGGAACTTACAATACTGGAAACAACATAATGTTTGTTCAGGGCTTGAGAAACAATACCCCATCGATTTCTATTGTAACAACATCCCCAGTTTCTGGAATGATGGGTAATACAATCTACTTTGATATTAAATTAGGTTGTGAAATCCCTGCTGCAAATGTAATTGGTGTTTCATTTAAATTTGAAAGAGACTGGCAGGATTACTTCAGAGTTCCAGCAAGTTTTTATGGAACACCTTATGTACCAGGATATAATTTATTTGGTGATGGTGGGGGTACTGCTTTGGTTGATACAACTACTGAACCAGGAAAAATTAATTATTCTACAATTAAAACAAGTGGGACTACTTACTGCGGTTCGTGTGGTTATGTAACAAGATTACCTTTATATATTCAGGATACTTTACCAAATGGTGCAGTGGTTAATTTTAGACTGAACGAAATGTATGCAATACTTTCAAATGGTGTATACAAACCATTGGTTAAGTTCCTTGAAGAAGTAGATGTTACATTTATTTCAGGTACAAGCGGTGGAACTCTCTTCTATAAAGTTGGAAAGGGTGATTCAGACCATAATGGAACAGTCGGCTTAAGTGATGTAACAGCATTAGCTTCTAAATTTGGACTGCAAGGTGGTGCAATTCAAGGAATAGTTAACTGGAATACTTGCACTACAGTTATAAGAGATCCATGGGGAGTTGATGCTGGTTTAGATCCAAGTGTTCCTGGAACTGTTCTTGCTATGTGGTGTGATCATAATGGTGATGGTAGAGTAGGAAATTTAGATGTTCTGGCAATTGGTTTCTGCTGGAATACAAACTATATTTATACAAAAGCCAACGCTAATGTTAATCTACCTCTTGCAAGCAGCAATTTGAACTTGAAAGTGTATGATAAGTCTGGTCGCCTTGTAAATAATTTGTCACCAAATTCAATTTATGAATTTGTATACTCTGTTAAGAATGCTAAAGATTTATTAACAGCATCATTTGAATTGAACTGGGATGCAGATGTTGAAATAACGGGATATAAAGTTTCGGATCAGTTCAAAAAGAATACAACTGACTTTATTGAGTTTGTGAAGATTATGAATAATTCATCTGCAATTGCTCTTGGTAGAGTATGGTATGATGGACCAATTTCTGGTGATGAAATTGAATTAATTAGACTGACGGTAAAAGTTGGTAATAATGTCGATAAGCTCAAACTTGATTTAACCAATCCCGAAATTCGTGATGAGAGTGGAAAACTTTATCGATTGCCAGTGCAGTTACCCGAGTTAACAACTGTCCCAGCTAAATTTACTTTGCTTGGAAATTATCCAAATCCATTCAATCCATCGACAGTGATCAAATTTGAGATCGCACAACCAACCAAAGCTTCATTGAAGATTTATAATTCACTTGGACAGCTTGTTAAAGTTCTTATGGAAAATGAACCAGTTGAAGCTGGTAGATATGAAAAAGAATTTAATGCAGCTGATTTGAGCAGTGGTGTTTATTTCTATAAACTTGAGACGCCAGAATTTACGGCAATCAAGAAGATGGTTTTAATTAAATAATGATTTTAATATTTTGATGTTGTGAAACGGGGTGAAAGGTTTTTCTTTCACCCCTATAAATTTTGAAAAATTTGATGGGAAAAAATGAAAAGATTAATTACCGTTTTTTTATTTCTAATTCTTACAATTAATAATTTATCTGCTCAGGCAAGCATTAAACCTGTTTGTCCACAATCGGTTATTGGAAATGCTGGCAATACATTTACAGTGGATGTTGTTGTTGGTGATCCAACACCAGTCGATAGTTTATTTTCAGCTTCTTTTACATTAACATTTACGAATACAACTTATCTTGCTTATAATGGTATTCAAGCAGGAAATTTTCTCGGTGGTAGTCCGTTCTTATTTGCTGAACCGAGCAGTGATAGAGTTAGTATCGCAATAACAAGTATACCATCTGTTGGACCATCGTCCGGGAGTGGAGTTTTAGTAAAAGTTTTCTTTAGAATTACTGGCACAGTTCCAGCTCAGACTGAAAATTACTTTAACATCATTAAAGCTTTTGGTTATAAACCCAGAGGAGATACAATCAGATTTTATCCTCAAGAATCAATGATGATTATCCAAGCCGCAACTGGAGTTGAAGAAGGTGAATTAAATCCTGAAGAATTTTCATTAAATCAAAATTATCCAAATCCATTTAATCCGAATACAAGCATTAGTTTCACTTTGCCAAAATCAACGGAAGTTAGTTTAGTAGTTTATGATTTGATGGGAAATCTTGTTGCTACATTGGTAGAGGAAAGAATGGAGAAAGGATTTCATACTATAGAATTTAATTCATCAAAATATAATCTCAGTTCCGGGGTTTATCTTTACAAATTAAGAACACCGGAATTTACATCAATAAAGAAAATGGTTCTATTAAAGTAATGGTTTTAAGATGATAAGAAAGAATACAAATACGACTCTTAAAAAGAATACGACCGGAGATTTAATTCTTTTTGTGATTATTGTTCTGATTACTTTCCTGTTTTTCATTTCATCACAAATCTGGTCGTAAAATATTAGAAAAAAATTCTGATGTAAATTCGGAAAAGTTCAGAGGAACATCTGAGTGTTTCTCTGAACTTTTTATCTTTTAAACTATGATTTTTGAACGCTCATCAAATTTCCCTTCTTAGTTTATTTATTATATTTGAGAAAAAAGGAGTGCCTCAAATGGATGAACAATTCCAAAATCAACAACCTAATGAAGAAATTACCCCTCAAGTTGAAGAGATGAATTTCACTGACAAAATGACCGGTGTATTAACAGAGCCAAGTAAAGTTTTTGAGAATGTAAAAATTTATGCTCCAAAGTTCGTTGATTGGTTTGTCCCATTGTTAATTCTAATATTTTTAACAATTCTTTCAACTTATCTTATTACATCAAACCCTGAAATTAAAGCCGAAATAGATGCAAAGACTCGTCAAGCATCTGAAGAAAGACTTGATAAGTTGGTAAAAGAGGGGAAAATAACTAAGCAGCAGAAAGAAGAACAGCTTGAAGAAATTGAGAAACTCACATCAGGTCCTGCTATGCAAATTATTCAATACACAAGCATAACAATTTTTATGTTTGTTTTTGCGTTTATACTTTCTGCCGTTTATTGGTTAATATGGATTTTCATTTTGAAAGGACAAGGGAGTTATAATTATGCATTGAGCGTTTATGGTTTGTCTCTATTTATAAATATGATAGAAGTAATTCTTGTTTCGATTATTGCTCTGGCAATGTCAAAATTAATAAATAGTTTTAGTGTTGCTTCGTTTTTAGAATTAGAGAAAGGAACTACATTAAACTATATTCTTTCGAAAATTAATCCTTTTACATTCTGGTGGTTATATGTGGTTGGAGTTGGATTAGGGAAAGTATACTCTGTTCCAAAGAATAAATCGTTAATTGCGATATTTGTTTTGTGGCTGATTTATGTCGTAGTTGGAAAATTCATTCCGTATTTATCGTTTGGAACTTGATTAGAGTTTTGATTTTTAGATTTTTGACTTTTCGATTTGATGATTTTATAAAAATAAATGGATAAATTTTTGGGAATTGATTTTAGAAACTCGAGCAATTATGAGTTTCGGGGATATTGAAAGTCATCCTTCGACAAGCTCAGGATGACATTGAGTTTAAAACCTTAACGTCAGGCTGAGTTCAATCGAAGCCTGACAAGAAACATTTTAGAATTTCTGAATTAACAATCGTCACCCTTCGACTGGGCTCAGGGTGACAATGAGTTTAAAACTTTTTGTCAGGCTGAGTTAGCTTGCCATGAGCATGTCGAAAGCTTGTCCTGATATTGTCGAAGGGGAAAGCCTGACGATAAAACATTTCAAAATTTCTTGAGCGTTCAATTGTCACACTTCGACAAGCTCAGTGTGACATTAAGAAATTGTCACACTTCGACTCTTCGATAAGCTCAGGATGACATTGAGTATGAAACTTTAGTTTCAGGATAAATTAAATTCAATCTGAAGAAAATTAAAAAACAAAATGTCAGGCTGAGTGACAATCGAAGCCTGACGATAAAATTTTTGGGATTTCGTAAATGTTTAAGTCATCCTTCGACAAGCTCAGGATGACATTGAGATTTCACATCAGAACAAACTCAATTTGAAAAATGATTTCATAAAAATTTCTTCATTCTAGAAGTTTGAAATCATCTGATAGATTTTTTAAGATGATAAGAATCGAAATAAAGGCAATTGCAAAATAGATTAGAGCGTTTGTGTATTCAGCTAAAATTAAACTTCCAATTCCAAAAAGTGATGTATAAACCAAAATCACTCCCAAAATCCAGTTGACGAACATTACCACAAAGTTTGAATTATCTTTTATCTCCGGCAATTTAGAAGAAATTGGTTTCCACAACTTACCTCCAGGGTGAACTCTTTTGTAAAACTCAATTAAAACTTTTTCGTCTGTTGGTTTGGTAAGGAAAGTGACAATCAACCAAACGAATGTTGTGCCTGCAACTAAATAGAATAACGAAATAGGAAATTCAATATTCAACATTCTCACAATTGGAAGTAAAATAAATGGCGTGAACATTGCTGAAATTTCTGACCAGGCATTAATTCTCCACCAATACCATCTTAAAATTAAAACCAGTCCTAACCCAGCTCCACATTCAATTATGAATTGCCAGGCACCTGAGATCTTATCAATGAAAAGAGTTACTATGACAGAAATAATCATCAAGATTATAGTTGCAATCCGTGAAATCAAGACATAATGTTTTTCTTTTTTATCTCGAATGATAAATCGTTTATAAAAATCATTGATGATGTAAGATGTTCCCCAATTAAGTTGAGTTGCAATTGTCGACATATATGCAGCAAAGAACGCAGCAACTAACAAACCTTTCAGTCCTGCTGGAAGAAAATCACGAATAGCGTAAATGTATCCCATTTTTGGATTT
>Ga0123519_10002394_pt1 | contig 31761 bp, 27 predicted proteins | sample YelNatPaOPRAMG02_FD_87396 | JGI IMG/M metagenome (GOLD analysis project Ga0123519, IMG submission 87396) | Hot spring microbial communities from Yellowstone National Park - Yellowstone National Park OP-RAMG-02 (version 2) | ecosystem: Environmental > Aquatic > Thermal springs > Hot (42-90C) ... | reverse complement strand
TATGAAATCACAGGAATTTTTAGAATTAATCAACAAAGGTGAAAATTATCACATTGAGTTCAAGCTTGAAGAAGAAAGTAACGAAGATCTCGCAAAGACAATTGTATGTTTTGCAAATACTGATGGTGGAAAGATATTAATTGGAGTAGATGATTCTGGTAAAATTATTGGTGTATCTGATATCGATAATGTAATGTTAAGAATGGATGATATAGCATTAAATAGTTGTGAACAACCAGTGATTATTCTACAAGAATCAGTAAATATTGATGGAAAAAATGTTGTGATTGTTAATGTTGAGAAAGGAAATCAAAGACCATATAAAACAAAGTCAGGACAATACTATGTAAGGTCATCCAATCGTTGTCGACTTGCAACAAGAGAAGAATTATTGAGAATATTTCAATCCACCAAAAGTTTATTTTATGATGAATTACCTGTAAGTAACGCTAAATTTATTGATTTAGACATTTCAGCATTTAAATATTTTCTCAAAAATTACCTTGAAATTGAAATAAATAATGAAGAAGAAATCATCTATTATCTTGCAAATTTTCACTTGTTAGAAAAAGAAACTTTAATTCCTACACTTGCGGGTATATTATTTTTAGCTTATGAACCTCAAAAATTTATCAGTGAAGGAAGAATTGTTTGTGCAATTATTGATGGAATTGATATTGGAGAGACAGTATTAGAAACAAAAAATTTAACAGGAAAGATTTTTGATATTATACAAGACATAGAAAGCTTCTTCAAATTGGCACTTAGAAACAAACATAGAATAAAAGATTTCCAACCAGAGTCCGAATTTGAAATACCTCTAACTGCTTTGAGAGAAGCTGTTGTAAACGCTATTGCTCATAGAGATTATACAATAAATTCTCCAATAAGAGTTTTAATTTTTACTGATAGAGTAGAAATTCATAGTCCTGGTAAATTACCAAATACTGTAACAATTGAAAGTATGAAAGTAGGCGGTTCACATGTTTTAAGAAATCCAACGATTTATAATATGCTTCTAAAAATGAAAATGGTTACAGATGCAGGAAGCGGTGTTAGAAGAATAATTAAACTAGTAAAAGAACATCTAAACAAAGATGTTGACTTAATTTCACAAGAAAATGAATTTATAGTTATTATACCCAGAAAATGAAACCAAATAAACTCCCAAAAGGCGAAATTGTAATTTACAAATCCAAAGATGGACCTAAACTGGAAGTACGACTGGAAGAAGAAACAGTTTGGTTAACTCAAAAACAAATGGCTTTGCTTTTTGATAAAGGTGTATCTACGATTAATGAACATATTAAAAATATTTACAAAGAGGGTGAATTAGAAGAAAATTCAACTATTCGGAAATTCCGAATAGTTCAAAATGAAGGATCAAGACTGGTTGAAAGAGAAGTGGATTTTTATAATTTAGATGTTATTATCTCCGTCGGCTATCGCGTAAAATCTTTACGAGGCACTCAATTTCGCATTTGGGCAACTAAGACATTAAAAGAGCATTTGGTTAAAGGCTATACCGTAAATGAAAGGCGACTCTTGCAGGCTCAATCGCACCTTAAAGAATTACAGGAAACAATTTCTTTCTTACAGGATAAATCCAAAAATGAACTACTGGCTGGTCAGGAACAAGAAATTTTAAACTTGCTTACAAATTATTCAAAAACACTATCCTTGCTTGAACAATACGATAAAGAAAAATTATCTCTTATTAAAAAGTCAAAGGATAGTTTTGTTTTAAAATACGAAGACGCTATTAACATAATTAGCAAAGTGAAAAAAGAACTTATTGCCAAAAAAGAAGCAAGCGATTTATTTGGACAAGAAAACAGCAATAGATTTAAAGCTATTTTAGGAAGCATTTACCAAACATTTGATAAAAAAGAATTGTATCCTTCACTTGAAGAAAAGGCAGCGCACCTTTTATATTTTATCATAAAAGACCATCCTTTTGTCGATGGCAATAAGAGAATAGCTTCTTTTTTGTTTGTTTATTTTTTAGATAAAAATAATTTCCTTTATCGCAAATCAGGTGAAAAGAAAATTAATGATAATGCTCTAACTACACTTGCTCTATTAATCGCAATTAGCGATCCAAAAGATAAAGACAGAATAATTAAAATAATCACAAACTTAATCGCTATATGAAACTCTATCTTCAAAACATTGTTGAAAATTTTGATCTGAATAACTTACCTTCAGATTGGTTAGCCATTGATTTTGAAAAATTTTCTAACTCCAAATCTCTGTTTGATTACCAGCAAAATGCGTTGAAGAATGCACTAAAAGCACTCTACTTATTTTATGAAGAAGATAGAGCAGACAAATACAAATTCTATCAAAGATTTATTAACAATGGACTTAATGAAAATCTGGATTATGATATTAACAAAGGAAGCAAAATCTATAAGTATCTTTTGGACTATGATAAAGATTATCCCGTTAAAAATGGCAAAGTTGCTTTTGAGCATTTTATAAACAGAATGTCGTTTTGGATGGCGACTGGTTCAGGAAAAACTCTTGTTATTGTAAAACTTATTGAACTCTTAGGTTATCTAATTTCTAACAATAAAATTCCAAAGAAAGATATACTATTCTTGACTTATCGTGAAGATTTAATTGAACAGTTCAGAAAACATATTAATGAGTTCAACCAATTTAATCCTATAAAAATAAATCTATTTGATTTAAAGGAATTTCCTTATCGGAAACAAAATCCTGTCCTGACATTCGATAAATTTATCAATGTATTTTTCTATCGAAGTGATTTAATTTCTGATGAACAAAAAGATAAAATCGTTAACTATAAAAATTATGACTTGGATGGCAATTGGTATATTCTTTTAGATGAAGCTCATAAAGGCGATAGAGAAGAAAGCAAAAGACAAATTTTCTATTCCATTTTAAGCCGTAATGGTTTTCTTTTTAATTTTTCTGCAACTTTCACGGATGAGAGAGATTATGCAACATGTGTTTTCAATTTTAATTTAGCTCGCTTTATTGAAGAAGGTTACGGTAAACATATTTTCATTTCTGAGGAAAGTATTAAGGCACTTGAAAGCAAAGAGAATTTAATTGAAAATGAAAAACAAAAAATTCTCCTTAAGATTTTAATACTTAATGCTGCTTTAAATAAACAATTTGAAAATCTTAATTCAATACAAACTGGAATTTATCACAAGCCACTACTTTTAACATTGGTTAATTCAGTAAACACTGAGGATTCTGATCTGGAATTATTTTTTAGGGAAATAGAGAAGATTGCCACAGGAAAAACTAACCAAACTTTATTTGCTCAAGCAAAAGATGAAATAATAAGAGAACTCGCAGCGGAAAACTCAAGATATTTTTTTGAAGAAGTCCGCATAGATCAAAAAATCATTGAGATAATTAAAAATGTAGAACACAAGGATATACTTAAATATATTTTTAATTCTGATAAAAATGGGAAAATTGAAATTATTAAAATACCTAATAACAAACAGGAATTAATATTTAAGCTCGCCACATCGTCAAATCCTTTTGCATTAATGAAAATTGGAGATATTTCTGAATGGATTAAAAACAAACTATCTGCTTATGAAATAATTGAGAGATTTGAAAATGAAAGTATTTTTTTGAATTTGAACAATAATGAAGATATAAACATACTTATGGGCTCTCGAGCATTTTATGAAGGTTGGGATAGCAATCGTCCTAACATTATCCTTTTTATAAATATTGGTAAAGGTTCAGAGGCAAGAAAATTTGTTCTTCAATCGATTGGACGAGGTGTCAGAATAGAACCACTTCCAAATAAAAGAAAAAGAGCTTTGTTTCTTTACAATAACAAAGAACTTGATCCATTTCTATTCGAAAAGATAAGAGATACAGTCGATTTCTTAGAGTCCCTTTTTGTTTTTGGAACCAAAGCAGAAAATCTTAAAGAAGTTCTTGAAACTCTAAAACAGGAAAAGCCAGAAGTCCTAATCGGTGATTTATTTGAGGTCAATCCAGAAATCGCGGATAAATTACTTTTAATTCCTACATATCGTCAATCTGAAAAAATCATAGTTGAAGAGCAAAATGTTTTGAAATTCCCAATTCATCCAGAAGATTTCAATGATGTTAAAACATATTTCAATTATCTAAATGATAAAATCTTAATCTGCAAATATGATTGTGATTTAAGAATTCTGGAAAAATTAAAAGACGGCTTTAATGGTAAAGCAGAAGAATATTTTTATTTCGACCAAACTAAAACTAAAATAGGTAATCCAGAATTTATACTTGGCTCTATCTTTAAACATTTCTCTAACCATTCCAGTGAATTTAATTCGTTCAAAAAGTTAGAAGAAGAAATAATCCATTTCAAAAGAATTAATATCAGTGCTGATAGATTAAATTCAATTCGTGAAAAAATAGAAAGAATAAAGTTATCAAGAAATAATGAAAATTTAGAAAAAGAATTAGACGAAAAACATAATAAAGGTGAAATAGGTATTGATGAATACAAAAAAAGATTAAGAGGACTTTACAGAAGTTATGTTCAAGAAGATAAAATATCTTATAGCGCCAATGAAGAGCTCAAAATTAAAATTGTTTCAAATCATTACTATATCCCTGTTGCTCTAACTGAAGCAGAGAAAGCTTATTTTATTCAACACATAATCAAATACAAAAGTGAGGTTAAATTTATTAATGATCTGGAAAGCTATCTACAGAAACCAAATAATTTATTTAATCAATTTGATTGGTGGTTTTTCTCAAAAATTGATGAAACTCTTGATGATGTTTACATCCCATATTACAATCCTAATACTAATAAAATTGACAAATTTAAACCTGATTTCATATTCTGGTTGAAAAAAGAAAATAATTATTTCATTTTATTTGTAGATCCTAAAAGTACAGCTTACACATTAGCTGAAAAAAAGATAGAAGGATACAAAAGACTATTTGAGATTGGTTCATCAAATTCATCTCAAGTTAAAGTTATTTATCATAATGGATTGAATGTGAGAGTAAAGCTTTTTCTTATACCATCAAGTGGTGATGTATCATTTATTTCATCATTTAAATACCATTGGTCGAATAACATTGAAACAATCATACAAAATGTGATTAAAGAATTAAATTAAATTGAAACTTAAAATCTCTCATCACTCCTGACAAAACAATTACTCCTTTTTAGTTTTGCATAAAAAAATTTGATTACATAAGTTTGAACAAGTTAAATTATGTTTAACCAAATAAAGGAGCATCGTATGAAAAAACTTTTCTTTTTAATCGCAGTTTTTGGACTTGTAACATTTTTAAATGCACAGGTCCGACTTTCTACTTACTATAATTATCCCCTGCTCACAGGAGGCACTTATATTGATTCTGTTTTGAACGGATTGAAAAGCATTCGTGGTTGTTGGTTCGATCAGGATCTTGATGGCGATGGTAAATCGGAAATCCTTGTGACAAATTACAACGACTTAGGTCATGTTCATGTCTTTGAAGTCGTTGGTAATGATTCAATAGAATTAGTCTGGACATCACCAAAAGTTACAACTGGAGGCGGTGGTTCAACTCCAAGATATGTTATCACTGGTGATCTGGACAATGATGGCAAAAAAGAAATCATCTATCAAATAAATAATGCTGGAATTTTTATCTTTGAGTGGGACGGAGTTCCGGGAAGTAATAACTTTGGAACACAACCATCACAGGTTATCAATTCAACAACACTGCCAGAAATGACAGGAATATCAGGAAATACAGAATATATGGAAATTGGTGATCCAGATGGTGATGGACAGAATGAATTGCTTGTATTTTATAACTCCTCACCTAATTCAAATGATAAGTTTTATATTATCAGCGCAATTGGTGATTGGAGTACAAACGATCCAGGTTTTTCAGGTTTTCAAGCCGAGTATGCAAAAAGCAGAATTGACCTTACTGCCTGGGATATGAACGGCGGAACTCCTTACTCAATGCACATTGCAAATTTTGATGGACAGGGAAATCCAGAACTCCTCTTTCAGGCATGGAACTACAAAGCAGTTACTCCTTTACGAGTTCCAGCAGCAAACACATATGTCGAAGCTGATACAACCACCGGTAAACAAAGTCTAAGATTAAGCAACGCTGACGATGTTGCTTTGTTTGGCGGTGGAACATTTGATATTGATAATGATGGAAGACAGGAAGTCTACTTACCTAACTATCACTCAACTGGTAGTGACTACATTGGTTGTATCCATGTAATCCATTATCCACCGGGAAGCTCAACTGCACAGATTGATTCAACGAATGTATTCGTACTGAATTTTGTTCAAGCTGGTGTTCTGGATCCAGGACTTGTTACATTTGGTTTTGGTTATGGAGATATAGACAAAGATGGAAAACCAAATATTTATACATCAAGTACTTATGGTGTAACGGGATGCAATGTAGTAACAGCTGAATTTCAAGGTGGAGATAAGACAAATCCTGCAAACTGGACATTCTCAAAACTTTATCCAGGAGATCCAACGATTTATACTCAGAGAGTTATAAGAGATTCATTAGGTATGATTGATACTGTGCTCACAATCGACAACTCATTTGCTTCAAAAATTTATGGAAGATATACTGATATTGACAAAGATGGGTTCGAAGATATTATTCTCCCCTATCAGGCTCTTGTTGATTCAGTTATTCACAAATCAATTCAATATAATGCAAACACAGGACAGTGGGTCACAACTGACTCAGCAAAAGTACCAAATCCAAAACGATGGGGATTGAGAGTAATTGAAGGAACAACTGGAACTGGCGTTGAAGTCAAAGACTTAACTATTATAACTCCAGATGACTATAAATTATATCAAAACTATCCAAATCCATTCAATCCATCCACAAAGATTTCCTTCTATCTACCTATTGATAAGAAAATTTCATTGAAGATTTACAATCAACTTGGTCAGGTTGTAAAAACATTAATCAATGATCAGGTGTATGAAAAAGGAAATCACGAATTAGTCTGGGATGGAAAGAACGATGCTGGCAAACCAGTTTCAAGTGGAATTTATATCGCTCAATTGAGATTTGGTAATTACTCAAAAGAAATTAAGATGATGTTGGTGAAGTAAGAATTTCGACAAGAGAACAAAAAAGGCTGTCGATGAGACAGCCTTTTTTATTTTAAACAAAAATTTTAATTAATCATTCAACTGGAATTTCAAATTCAATAACATAACGATCATAATCTCTTGCCTGTGCTGAATTCGAATATTCTTTCTTAATCTGATCAAGTAATTTTTTGGCTACATCCTTTTTACCAAGCTCAGCACTCAATCTTGCTGCATAAAGTAAATATTCTGGTGTAGTAACTTCGCTTTCGGCAACTTTAGCAGCTTTCAGATACATTTCTACAGCTTTTTCTTTATTTCCTTTTGCTTCATAACAAGCAGCAGCGCCTGCATACGCAGTTGCCTCAAATAATTTGTTATCTCCATCATAATCTTCATAATACTTTAAAGCTTCATCTATCTTTCCCATCTGAAAATAGGAATTTGCCAAGAAGATTTTAGCCGCCTCACCACTTTCTGTGCTTCCATATTCATCAGCAATGTATTTTAGTCCTTTAATCTTTTTTGCTGGAACACCATCTATCGCCTGTTGATATTGTCCCTGATCATAAAGATTAATTACACCTCCGAGCAAAGTAGTAGCTTCAATCTCGCGCTCTTTTGATCTATTCACCAAATAAATAACTAATAGAACAACCACAACAAGACTTCCAAGAGCTATCAAGATTGTTTTCTGATTTTCTTCAAAAAAAGTTTTTGCCTTGAAGTAAGTTTCAACAAGTTTATCTTGCTTGATTTCTTTTTTGGTAATCTTTTTCTTTGGTGCTAACATATTAACTCCTTTTTTGTTAGATAAATCTTATATGATTTGAATAAATCCATGGTTTATCATCTAAATAAACTTCAACTCTGTAAACACCTTTATTCTTCACATTCCAGGTTGCTTCATCACCAACAATCGAATCGATAAAATCACCATTTTTTATCAGTCGAATTACTGCAACTACATCGGGAAGTTTAACTCTGAGTCTTAATTCGGAAACATCAGCAGGGATTGTATCCCCCATTTGAAAAACTTTTCCGTTTGATTCAGCAAAAAATCTGAAACCTTTTGCATCCGCTTGATAAAAATTCGAGACATAACAATGTCCTTCTCTTAAAGCATCATACACTAACTTCTTATTATAATCAAGCAATTGATTGTCTTTCACCAGTGGCTCCGAGGTAAACAAATTTGTTCTAACTGACTTGAATAAAACTTTGTATGGGAAGATTTCAACTTCAAAAAATCCAAACATATTTTGTTTATAAGCATGGGCATCAACTCCACCAATACCAACTTCTTTTCTTTCGAGAGATTTTTTATCCCATAGTTTTAACGCATCTTCATTCGGACCTTCCACAGTTTTAAGCGGATGCATAAATCTTTGCAATTTATTTTGTTCAGTTAGTCCTTCCATCCATTCAGACATATGGTTCCAGATTTCAATTCCAGTGTAATCATCAGTCGACCAGTCTGTCCATGGATAAGGTGGATGTTCTTTCATATGTTGTCTTTTTTCAAAAGGATGAGCAAGGAAACCAATTCCACCTTCTTCTTTTACTTTCTTTACATATTCAGCAGCACTCAAGCGATTATCAAAAGTGTTTTTAATTCCAAATGCCAGATAATGATTTTGATTTTTTTGATCATTAATTTCAGTCCCTATCAGAACAAGAGTGGAACCATACCAGCTTTCGAGTCCATCTTTCAATGGTCGTAAAGTGTTGTGATCTGTCATCAGAACAATATCAACTCCCACCTCACCAGCATAACGCGCAATCTCTGGAATTTCACCTGAACCATCTGAATAATTGGAGTGGACATGAATGACTGAACTGTATTCAAACATTCTTATTGCAATCCCTGAAGCGATTCCTTTGCCATCTTACCGAGTTCAGAACCTGGATTTTTCTTTACGAGTTCTGACCAGATTTTCCTTGCTTCGTCCTTCTTGCCCTGCATTACATAAACAACACCGAGATTGTATTGGGCAATATCATTATTCTTTTCGAGTTTGATTATTCTTTTGAGGTAATTTTCGGACTTATCAAATTTCTGAAGATTGAAATTCATTTCTGCTAAAACATTCAACACATCAAGTCTATCAGGATTTATTTTCAACAAATTTTCAAAATAAACTTCAGCTTCATCGAATTTGTGAGCTTGCATTAAGAAAAACGCAAGATGATTAAGAGCTATTGTATCTTTTGGATTTTGATTTACAATATTCTTAAGTGAATCAATTTTCGCCAGAAGCTCTTTGTCCATTTGCATTGATTGTCTATTTTTCAAACCCTGATGAATTTCATCATTAGGCATTTGAGGTTTATTCGTTTTCTCAACTTCTTTGGAAACTACAAAATAGGCTATCATTCCAACGACAATCAATCCAAGAATGAGATACAAATATTTTATTTGAAATTTCATTTTAATCTTCCACCTCAACAAGTGTTCGATATGATTGTTTTTTATTGACTACATAATTGTTTGCTATTTCGAAAATGATGCTGTTAACTTCTTCATTTGATGCATCATCGAATGCTTCGAAATCTTCTTCTGAATCGAAGACATAAATTTCCTCGAAATCATATGGATTCTTCTTATCTCGATAAACTGAATATTGATAATTCTCTTCGGCTAAAAGTGCTTTCAAATACGAGATTTTCTTTAAATACTTATCGATTTTATCTGGATGTACTGAATAACTTATACTAAAAATTACTTTAGGCATTGATATAACTCCTTAATAATTTGGTTTAACTTTACAAATTTACGAAGGTCTTATCTCTAAGACAATGAAATTTTTGGTTTTGAAAGAAAAAAAGAAAAATCTAAGATTAAAATTCTGAAATTTAAGCTCTTGCAAAACTATTCTCTCGTCTTTATCTGCAATCAAATCTTTTTTATCAACATTTTTGAAATCGATAATCTTTAATTGAAATTCATTTTTTTAAAATCAAGTCATTCTAATTAGTTTTGTATGAATTGAAGGAAAAATTAAATGAGTAATATTGAAACACACAAAAGAGAAACTCAAACAATATTATCTTTTATTGAGAAACCTGCACTTAATTGGTTGGCTAAAAATCTGCCTGCTTATTTTACTCCAGATGTATTAACTGTCCTTGGATTAGTTGGTTCTTTTCTTACAGGAGTTGGCTATGCATTATCACTATTTAGTGATTACTACCTCTGGCTTTCAAGTTTTGGTCTGTTAATAAATTGGTTTGGTGATTCACTTGATGGGACAGTTGCTCGTTTCCGACATATTGAACGACCGAAATATGGATTTTTCATTGACCACACTCTCGATTCTATTAGTATGGTGATGATTGGAATTGGTGTAGGACTTTCTCCTTACGCTCGTTTCGATTTTGTCTTACTCGCTCTTATCGGTTATTTACTTATGTCGATTTTGGTTTATATAAAAACATTTGTTCATGGAATCTTTAAAATTTCTTATTTCGGATTTGGACCAACCGAAGTGAGATTATTTATTGCCCTTGTAAATACAATTGTATTTTACTTTGGTGCAGGAAATTTCTTGATTTTAGGTTTTGATATAACTGTTCTGGATATTGCTGCCATCTTCTTTGCATTCGTTCTTTTTATTTTCTTTTTCGCTTCAGTAATAATTGAAGGGAAACAGCTAAAAAAGATTGATGAAGAAAAATTAAAAGCTTAATTCTTGTATTTCTAATTCATAAAAATTAAATTGTCACTCCAAAGTTAAACAAAAGAGAGAGAGATTATGGGTTCAACACAAGATTTTAGACCTGGTTTAATTATTAGATTTAACAACGAACTTTATCAAATAGTAGAATTTCAACATGTAAATCCCGGTAACTGGCGAGCTTTTGTAAGAACAAAGCTTAAAAACATTAAGACTGGTCGAGTAATTGAAAATCGCTTCCGTGCTGGAGAAAGTGTTGATATCGTTAGAGTTGAGAGACATCAATTTCAATATCTTTACAAAGATGGTGATATGTTAGTTTTAATGAACACCGAAAACTTCGACCAGATTAATGTTCCTGAGGAAATACTTGGCGAAGGAACCAAATTCCTTAAAGAAGGAATCACCTTAGACCTTCTGATGGATGGTTCTACAATCGTTTCTGCTGAATTACCAATTTTTGTTGAATTAAAAGTTGTTCAAACCGAGCCAGGAATTAAAGGAGACACAGCAACTGGTGGTTCAAAGCCTGCAACATTAGAAACTGGTGCAGTTGTAACTGTTCCTTTATTTATTGATGAAGGTGATATTATTAAAATTGATACAAGAACTGGTGAATATGTCGAACGAATAAAAGAGAGGTAAAAAATGGACTTAAATTATCTTAAAAAATTATTAAAAATTGTTGATGATAGTGGTGTGGATGAAGTTGAAATAGAAGAAGAAGGCACTAAAATTCGAATCAAAAAATCACCGACTTACAAAGAAAATTCACAAAATGTTTTTCCTTTCCCATTTCCACAAAATTTTCAATTGCCAATTCAAACTCCTGTGGCTCAGCCTCAAGCTCAAACTTCAGCCCCTGCTGTTACTGAAGAGAAGAAAGTTATTGAAGAAAAGAAGCCTGAAAAGAAATATCACGAAATTAAATCACCAATTGTTGGAACATTCTATCGAGCTCCATCACCCGATGCTGAACCTTATGTAAAAGTTGGCGATATGGTTCAGGTTGGTCAGGTTCTCTGTATCGTTGAGGCAATGAAACTTATGAATGAGATTGAAAGTGATGTTAATGGAAAAATTGTTCAGATATTAGTTGAAAATGCACAGCCTGTTGAATATGGGCAAACCTTATTTTTAATCGAACCAATGTAAAAGTAACTTGAACGAATCGGGAAAAGTCAGTGCTCAAAAAAGTATTAATTGCAAACCGTGGCGAAATTGCACTTAGAGTAATTAGAGCTTGTAAAGAATTAGGGATAAAAACCGTCGCAGTTTATTCAGAAGCAGATAGAGATTCATTACATGTGAAATTTGCCGATGAGGCAGTTTGTATAGGACCACCTCCCAGTAAAGAAAGTTATTTGAACATCCCCAGAATAATTGCAGCAGCTGAAATTACTGGAGCCGATGCAATTCATCCAGGTTATGGATTTTTAGCTGAAAATGCAGACTTTGCTGAAATTTGCGAATCATCCGGAATAAAATTCATTGGTCCTTCCGCTGAAAGTATTCGCCTGATGGGTGATAAAGCTACTGCAAAAGATACGATGCGAAAGGCAGGTGTGCCAGTTGTTCCCGGTAGTGATGGAACAATCAGTGATTTAGGAGAAGCATTACAAGTTGCAAAGAAAATTGGTTTCCCTGTCATAATCAAAGCAACAGCTGGTGGTGGTGGTAAAGGAATGCGAGTCGCAAAATCATTGGATGAATTTGAAAGATTATTTGTCCTTGCTCGAAATGAAGCAGAAGCTGCATTTGGCAATCCTGAAGTTTACATTGAAAAATACATTGAAGAACCTCACCATGTTGAAATTCAAGTCCTCGGCGATCAATATGGAAATGTAATTCACATTGGTGAAAGAGATTGCTCAATTCAAAGAAGACATCAAAAATTAATTGAAGAATCCCCGTCACCAATTGTTGATGAAGAACTTCGAGAAGCAATGGGCGCAGCAGCAGTTGCTGGTGCAAAAAGTGTAAACTACGAAGGTGCTGGAACGATTGAATTCCTAGTTGACAACAAAAAGAATTTTTACTTTATGGAAATGAATACACGAATTCAAGTCGAACATCCAGTTACTGAAGAATTGTACGGAATTGATTTAGTTAAAGAGCAAATCAGAATTGCTGCTGGTGAAAGAATAAAGAAAATTAAAGTCAAACCGAAAAATTGGGTAATCGAATGTCGAATTAATGCTGAAGATCCAGAAAAAGATTTTAGACCTTCACCGGGAAAAATTACAGTATTTCATCAACCGGGTGGAATTGGTGTGAGAACAGATACTCATGTTTATGCAGGTTATACTGTTCCACCATATTATGATTCACTCATTGCAAAGCTTATTGTAAAAGGTTCAGATAGGCTTGATGCAATCAAAAAAATGGAAAGAGCCCTTGAAGAGTTTATTATTGAGGGAGTGAAAACTACAATTCCATTTCATCTCAAAGTTATGAGAGATGAAAATTATCGAAAAGGAAAGTTTGATACTCATTTCCTTGAACATTTCAACTATAAAAATTCGGAGGAAAAATAAATGCTGATTCCAGAAGATCTCAAATACACAAAGGAACACGAATGGATTCGTGTTGAAGGAAATATCGGGACAGTCGGAATTACCGATTTTGCCCAGAGTGAACTCGGCGATATCGTTTTTGTTGATTTAAACAAAAATCTTACTGAAGTAACTCAAGGTCAAGTTTTTGGTACAGTTGAAGCAGTTAAAACAGTTTCTGATCTTTTCTCTCCTGTCTCAGGGAAGATTGTAGAATTTAATACAAATCTTGAAACTAATGCAGAAGTTGTAAATAAAGATCCTTATGGCGAAGGATGGATGATTAAAATTGAACTTTCAAATCCATCAGAGCTGGATAATCTTTTAGATGCTAATGCTTACAGATCCCTTATTGGAAAATAAATTTTATTTTCTATCGAAATTTTTTAAGAGACGGACTTACTCCGTCTCTTTGTTTTTTAAATAAACAATTTCAACGGCAAAAATGAATGTAGATAAAATCATAGTCATTGATTTTGGTTCCCAATACACGCAATTAATTTTAAGAAGAATTAGAGAGAACAAAGTCTTTGCAATTTTAAAACCAAATGATGTCAGCGTAAAAGAAATCTTAACAGAAAATCCCAAAGGAATTATTCTCTCTGGTGGACCTGCATCAGTTTATGACCAAAATGCTCCTCAAATTTCAGAAGAGATTTTAAAATTAAACATACCAGTGCTTGGAATTTGTTATGGCTTCCAGTTAGTTTCAAAAATTTTTGGTGGAACAGTTGAAAAATCAGAAAAGCGTGAATTCGGTCTTGCAAAGATCAATATTCTTAGAAAGAGCGAACTGTTCTCAAATCTGCCAGAAAAATTTAATGTCTGGATGAGTCACTCGGATAAAGTTATTCAACTCCCTGAAAAATTTATTTCTCTGGCTTCCACAGATAATACTGAATTCGCAGCCGCTTTTGATCCAGAAAGAAAAATTTATGGAGTTCAATTTCATCCAGAAGTTTATCACACAGAATTTGGAAATGAGATAATTAAAAATTTTCTGTTCAAAGTCTGTAATTGTGAACCAAACTGGCAAATGAAAAATTTTATCCAAGAGAAAATTTCAGAGATACAAACCAAAGTCAAAGACCAGCTTGTTGTTTGTGCTTTAAGTGGTGGAGTAGATTCAACAGTTGCAGCTATGCTTGTTCATAGAGCAATTGGCTATAAACTTCATTGCATTCATGTTGATACTGGATTGATGAGAAAAAATGAAAGTCAAAACATCATTGATTTCTTCACAAAGAATTTCAGAATGAATTTACATTTTGTGGACGCCTCTCAAATTTTTCTGGAAAGACTGAAAGGGATAATTGATCCAGAAGAGAAAAGAAAAATTATCGGGAAAACATTTATTGAAGTTTTTGAAAGTGAGATTAAAAAAATTGGTGATGTGAAATTTTTAGTTCAAGGAACTCTTTATCCTGATGTTGTTGAATCAGGTGCTTTCTCGAAAAATACAAGTGTAATTAAAACTCATCACAATGTTGGTGGATTACCAGAAAATTTGAAATTCGAATTAATTGAACCTTTGAGAGAACTGTTCAAAGATGAAGTAAGAGAACTCGGAAAAGAACTAAATATTCCTGACGAATTTTTGAAAAGACATCCATTTCCAGGACCTGGACTTGCTGTCAGAATTATTGGCGAAGTCAACTCAGAAAATCTTGAACTTGTTCGTGAAGCTGATTTTATTTTTATCGAAGAATTAAAAAGACAAAAACTTTACGACAAAGTCTGGCAGGCTTTTGCTGTTCTTCTTCCAGTTAAAAGTGTTGGTGTAATGGGCGATGAAAGAAGTTATGGAAATACAATTGTCTTAAGAGCTGTTACAAGTGTCGATGGAATGACAGCTGATTGGGCAAAACCCGATTATGATTTTTTAAATCTTGTTTCTAATAGAATCATTAACGAAATTAAGGGCGTCAATAGAGTTGTTTATGATATTACATCAAAACCACCAGCAACAATTGAGTGGGAATAAATTAATTCTCATTCTTACAATCTTAATTTTAAGCCAATCAACAATCTTTGCTCAACGATTAGATTTTGAAAAAGGCGTAAACTTTTTTAATGAAGGAAAATATTCAGAAGCAATTAAAATTTTAGAGAAATTCATTCTCAAAGAGTCAGAATATTCCGAGACATCAAATCTTTTACTCGCACTTAGTTATTTTAAGATCAATAATTTTGAAAAGGCAAAGCAGCTTATTCAAAGATTTGAGAATAGTTACCCTGCTTCAAGATCAATTCCCATAATTCTGGAAACAAAACTTTCAATTTCACTTATCGAAAAGAATGCTCAAGAAATCGAGACAACCTTACTAAAACTTGATAGATTTAAGATTGATAAAAATAAAATCAATGAATTCACAGGTGTTTTTCTACAAGCTCTGCCCTTGTTCGATAAAGCTCAACTTGAAATGATTGAAAGAAATCTGACAAATCCAGTTATGAAATTTTCTTATCATAAAGCTGCTTTTATCAAATCAATCGACGAACAAAATTCGATCATAATCAAAAAACATTATGAAGCATTAACTCAGATTGGACTTCAAAATGGTTTCATTGAAATCAACAAAATTGGAGTATTAATTCCAGTCTCTCAGAAAACTACAAATATCGATCAGAACATAATTAATGGTCTCAAATTTGCAATTCATAAATTTAATGAAGAAGAAAAAAAATTTGAGCTTAAAATCTTCAAAGGAGATGAAAAAGATTTAGAGAAAGCATTGATTGAGTTAGCCAGAGATCCAGAAGTTTTATGTTTGATTGGTCCGCTTTATTCCAGTCAATTTAAGAAACTCGCAATTTTAGCTGACAAATTAAATATACCTTTGATAAGTCCAACTGCAACAGCCGCAGATATTGCGATTAAATCACGATTTATTTTTCAGTTCAATCCAACTCTTGATGTCCGTGGTTTAGCAATGGCTAAGTATGCGATTGAAAAACTTAATTTATCGAGAATTGGAATTCTGAGTTGTGAAAATTCCGTGTATAAACCAATTGTGAATGAGATAAGGAGAAAATTAAAATCATCAAAAGCAGAAATTCTTGTTGACTTAAGCTGGAATGAAAATAAAAAAACTCTTCAATCAAAAATTCGTGAAATAAGAAAAGCTGCTATCAATCGTGATCTTGTTCTTAGATTTAATCAATTAATGGATTTTGAAACTGAACAAAAACTAATTGCTCTTGGATTATCACAGGAAAAAATCGATTCACTTAAAAATATAGAAGGCGAAGCAAGTATCTTTGAACTTTTTGGTAAAGACGCAGAGAAAATTTGCAGAATGAACAAACTTTCTTATTACAAACGAAGTCAATCAGTCCTCGACGATTTAAATGTTCCTGTTTATTCTCTTGATGCCCTGTTGATCACAATTTCAAATCCTGATTTAATTCCAGAAATTACAAACGAACTTCAAAGACAAAATATAGTTACCAGAGTTATTGGAAACGATATCTGGAATTCCCAAGATGACTTAGTAAGAGGCTATCCATCAACAAATGAAGTTGTCTTTACTTCTGATTATTTTCTTGATGCTGATTCAAAGTTCATCAAAGATTTATCTCTTGAAGTTCAAGAAGTAACGGGATTTCAACCAAACAGAAATTTCTTTTATGGCTTCGAGACAATGAATAAAATCTTGACCAACTGGAATGACAGAATAAACCGAGAAAACTTCTATAATATTTTAATTCAAGATAGAGATTACGAAGGCATAAGTTCAGATATAATTTTGAATGAGAATGGCGTTAATAGTTCGATTTATATTCTTGAATACAGGAATAGAAAAATCAAAAAGATCGATAGAATTGTAACAAATTAACGGAGGACGCCATCAAAGTTAAAGATTTACCAATTGATGATAGACCAAGAGAAAAACTTGAGCTTAAAGGTCCACGAACCCTCAGTGATGCCGAATTGATGGCAATTATTCTCAGGACTGGAAAGAAAAACAAATCAGCCGTTGAAATTGCAAAAGATTTATTGAGAAGATATGGTAGTCTAAAAGAAATCGCTAAGAGAGATTTCAGAGAAATTTTGAACGATTTCAAAGGTGAAGGAGTTGGAAAAACAAAAGCTATAACTCTTCTTGCAGCAATTGAACTCGGCAAAAGAACCACTCAACTTGATTTCAAAACTGAAGAGATCCAAGTTCGTGAGCCGAGAGTGATTTTTGAATTGATGAATCCTCATCTCTCTCATCTGACAGTCGAAGAATTCTACATTGTAATTCTTAATCGAAAAAATGTTGTTCAGAAATATGAGCTTGTTACACGCGGAATACTCGATTCAAGTTTAGTTTCACCAAGAGAAGTTTTCAAGATTGCAATTGATCATCGAGCATCAAGTATAATTCTTGTCCATAATCACCCGAGCGGTAATCTTGAACCGAGTAAAGAAGATATTAAAATTACTGAACAACTCTATCAGGCTGGTAAATTGCTTGAAATTCCGGTTCTCGACCACATCATTATCGCTAATAATTCTTACACAAGTTTTCTGGAACGAAATCTAATATTTAAATGAAAGCTAATCTCAATTTAAGAGCGTTGAAAAAGATTTTGATTGTCAATTTTCCCCTTATCTTATTTTTTCAATTCTCCGGTTGCTGGCTATATGTTTCTGAAGACGAATTGAATGAACTTAATACATTAAAAAAAGAAGTCTATTCTCTCGAAGCTGAGGTTAAAGATTTGAAATTCAAACAACTAGAACTCACGAAAGAACGAAATGAATTAATTAAAAAACTGAACGATTGTCAAAAATTTCGAGATTCTCTTTCACAGACTAAAAGAGAAGCCGAATGAGGAACAAATTTCAAAATATCATATTTAAAGATCTTGGAATTGGCATTCTAACTCTTATGATCTCTACTGGTTGTAATTCCGACAAATTGACCAGAAGTGAATGGTTTAATTTAATGGAAGATTTAAGGTTGAGAAAAAACAGCCTTGAACTTGAAAAAAGTTATTTGAAAAGTGTGTTGACCGATTCATTATTGATCGATTCACTTAGAATTGAACTTAAAAAATGCGAAGAAGAAATTGAGGAGTTAAAATCAAAAGATACAACGAATGTTGATGAATTTGATTTCTAATTACAAAAAGCCAAATCGGAAATGATAATTGGAATTTTTAATTTGCATCAGGACTTAGATAAAATTCGAACTAATTTTTATATTTAATTTGAAAGTGAATTAAAAATTATCAAGAACAAATTGAAAGGAGCAAAGTCAAAGACAGATGATAAATTTTACTGAAAACTTTAATAATCAAAGAACCCCATCAACCATCAATGGGGTATTTTTGTATTTAATAAGATGGAGGGCAGAGAGAAAGTGACAGCGATTGAGAAAAAATTGAAATTAGGCAATGTGGATATGATGACTCTACTCGGAGTCAATGACCAGAATATTACATTAATCGAATCTTACTTCACCACAGCAATTTCTGTTAGAGGAGAAAATATTTTACTCAGAGGAACTCCTGAAGAAATCGAAATACTCGAAAAAGTTTTTAATGAACTTGCTTTTCTTGTTAATAAAAACAGACAGCTTACTCAACAAGATATTGAACTTGTAATTCAGCTTGCAAAGAATGGACAGGAAGTTGTTTCTGATAACGACATCGATGCAGCTATTCTTTTTACCAAAAATGATGTAATCAAAGCAAAAACTCAAGGCCAGTTTGAATTCATTAAAGTCGCAAGAAAGAACGATATTGTTTTTGCAATTGGTCCTGCTGGCACTGGTAAAACATATTTATCAGTTGCACTTGCTGTTGCTGCATTTAAAAATCATCTTGTCAGCAAAATTGTTTTGTGTCGCCCAGCTGTTGAAGCTGGTGAAAGTCTCGGATTTTTGCCTGGAGACTTTCGTGAGAAAATTGATCCATATCTCAGACCACTTTACGATGCACTTGAAGATATGATGCCTTATGAAAAATTAAAATATTATCTTGAAAGGAATCAAATTGAAATTGTTCCACTTGCTTATATGAGAGGAAGAACTCTAAACAATGCTTTTGTAATTCTTGACGAAGCACAAAATGCAACCGCACTTCAAATGAAAATGTTTTTGACAAGACTTGGTGCAAACTCAAAAGCCATAATAACTGGAGATGTAACTCAAATTGATCTACCAAGCAAAAAAGAAAGTGGACTGGTTCAAGCTCAAGCAATTCTCGCTGGTATCGATGGTGTTGCATTTGTCTATTTCACCAAACAAGATGTTGTTCGTCACAAACTGGTAAAGGATATTTTAAACGCTTACGAGAAATATCAAAATGGAAATAATAACAGCAATCACAATTCAGAGGAGAACAAGTGAAATCTTTCAGACTTTTCTTAATCGCAAGTTTAATTTTCATAACCAATAATTTCTTATTCAGTCAAGAAGAAGATGTGGTTGAAGATTCTACCGAAACACTTGAAGTTTATTTAATAGATAACTATTTGCAAGGTGAAAATGAAAAGATTTTAGTTCTAAGCTGGATGACAAATTTGCCTACAAAATCAAAAGTTAAAATTGAAGAAATCGGAACTTTCAATGTCAGTGATACTCTGACTGATTTTCATCAAACAAAAATTGATTTGAGTAATGTCAGGTTCACAAAAAATGAATATATGTTTAAGATTATTTCAGAACTCGAAGATGGCAGTTCTGTTGAAAGTGAAGAATATTCATTTCTTGTTCCATTTGAGGAAAAAGATACATCATCAACAAAAAGCACAACTACAAGTCAACAGGTCAAGACATCAAGTTCTTATTACATCTATAATTTTGCACTTGGTATAACTTTATGGCTCTTACCTTCCCCTGCCTTAGCTTTCGAAAACAACAAAACAAAATTTGCAATCTTAAAAGACCTTCCTTTAGTAAGCATTGGATCATTTTCAGCTTATAAAACTTTTCCCTATGTTTATTTCTATGCTGGATATGTTCACATCCCTGAAGGTTTTGTAAAAAATTCTTTTAGATTAGGAACAAAATATTTGTATGAGCTTCCGGAAATTAAACATTTTGTCAGTCTTGGCTTAGGAGGATTTACGAACTTCAAAGGTTCAAATGGAATCAATGGAGAAATCGGTTTTAGCTTTTTGAAAGTATTGAAAACTTTTGAAATGACTGCTTCATACTCATATAATTATCTTCCATCTTCAAAAAATAAATTTCATTTATTTAGCATTGGACTATTCACTTCATCATTCTCAATAAATTTGAATTACTAAAATGAAAATTCAACATCTTACCTCAGCTGATTTACAGGAAGCGGCAAAATTCTGTCGTATCAATATGAAATACGACATAATGCCAGACTTTCTTTTCAAAGAAAAAACATTTGATGATCCGGACTTTGATCCAGAACTTGCTCTACTTGTAAAAGAGAATAACGAAATAATTGCTCTTATGATGGGAGTGATTCGCAATCACAAAAAAATTGGTAAGATTGGTTACATTAAATTAATGGCTGTAAAATCTTCAGAAAGAAGAAAAGGTATCGCAACCAGACTTTATAAAATTTTGGAAGAAAAGTTTATGAGAGAAGGTTGTGAAAAAGTCAGAATTTATGAATCGCATCCAAATTACTTTCAGCCTGGAATTGATCCAATGTATACTGAAGCAATTTGTTTTGCTGAAAGACTCGGCTTCAAAAAATTTAACGACACTTCAAATATGATTTGCAATCTTGTTGGACAGAATTTTGATACATCAAAAGAAGAAGAAAACCTTTTGAAGAACGGAATTACCATCAAACGAGCCGAAAAAAATGATTACGAGAAGACTATGAACTTCATCAATGAAAATTTTGAATTATGGGAAAATGAAGTAAATATGGCTTTCAAAAATGATCCGATTTCAATTCACATTGCAATTTATCAAGACAGAGTTGTTGGATTTTCAGCTTATGATACAAATAATCTCAACACTGGTTGGTTTGGACCAATGGGCACAAGTCCTGAAATGCGTGGAAAAAACATCGGTGGAGTTTTACTGAAAAGATGCCTTAAAGATCAACAAGCACAAGGACATCAATTTGCTATTATTCCCTGGGTCGGACCAATTCCATTTTACTCTCACCACTGCAATGCTCGAGTTCAACGAGTTTTTTGGAGATATGAGAAGTTGTTGAGATGAGAAAAACTTAATTAATCCTAAGCCAAACAAATGCTAAATGATCTTATTTAGCCAATATGAAATCCTTAAGTTAGATTCCCCTTCCCTTCGCTCAAACTAAATTTTTCATTAATTTTGCATCAAAATTTGTTGAAAATTGAAAATCTGATACATATATGTCTTATAAAATTGGAATTTTAGGCGGAGGGCAACTGGCAAAAATGTCTGCTCTGGCAGCTTATAGATTGGGCTTTGAGATAAGTATCTTAGAAAAAGAAAAATCTTCTCCCGCAGGCAAAATCACTCCAAATGAATTCGTTGGTTGGGTTGACGATAAAAATATCTTAAAAAAATTTATTAAAAAATGTGATGTCATCACACTTGAAAATGAATTTATTGATGGTGAACATCTCGAATGGATTGAAAATCAGGGCAAAAAAGTTATCCCATCTTCAAAAACAATTAAAAGGATTCAAGATAAGTTAATTCAAAAACAAACATTCAAAAAAGCTAAACTACCTGTTCCAAACTTTGTTGAAATTAAATCAAATTCCACATACGAAAATTTGAAGAAAATTCTTGGCAATAAATTTCTACTTAAATCTCGTAAATTTGGTTACGATGGCTATGGAAATGCTTTTATTTCTAACGAATTCGATTTTTCATCAGCTCTTGAAAAATTGAGTAAACGACATACTAATTTGATGGCTGAAGAGTTTATTGATTTTCAAAAAGAACTCGCCGTAATGGTTGTAAGAACAAAAAATGAAATCAAAACTTATCCTGTTGTTGAGACAATTCAGAAAAATCACATTTGCCATATTGTAATTGCCCCAGCGCAAATTGAACAATCTTTGATCGAGCAGATAAAAGAAATTGCAATTGAAGCTGTTAAGTCAATCAAAGGTTACGGAATATTCGGAATTGAATTTTTTTTGACCAAAGACAATAAAATTCTAATAAATGAAATTGCACCAAGACCACATAATTCCGGTCATTATACAATTGATGCTTGCGTCACCTCACAATTTGAAAATCACATTCGAAGTGTTTTAAATCTTCCGCTCGGTTCAACAGATATGATTTATCCTTATGCGGTGATGATAAATCTTTTAGGCAAAGTTAATCGCAGTACAGAAAAACTCAATCTATCACGAATATTAAAATTTGATGATGCCCATCTTCACATTTACGGAAAGAAAGAATCACGAATTGGCAGAAAGATGGGTCACATCACATTCTGCGGAAATGATCTCAATCTTATTTACAAAAAAGCACTCGAAGCAGAACAGGAAATAATCATATAGGAGAAATATGAAGAAAAAACCTCAAGTCGCAATAATTATGGGAAGCGACTCAGATTTTCCAATAATGCAAGAGGCAGCAAATGCTCTAAAAGAATTTGAAGTCGAGTATGAGTTGAAAATTGTTTCAGCACATCGCACACCGGGATTTATGGCTAAGTATACAAGCACAGCTCACAAAAGAGGCATCAAAGTTATTATTGCTGGAGCTGGTGGGGCTGCTCATCTGCCAGGAATGTCTGCATCTTTTTCTCCACTTCCTGTGATTGGCGTTCCCATCAAAACGAAATCAATGGATGGACTGGATTCACTTCTCTCGATTGCACAGATGCCTTCTGGAGTTCCGGTTGCAACTGTAGCAATTAATAATGCAAGAAATGCTGGTTTACTTGCAGTTCAAATCTTAGCTTTATGCGATAAAAAACTCTTCAAGAAAGTTGTGGAGTACAGAGAAAAGTTAGCCAACGAATCAATGAATAAAAATAAGATCTTGGCTCGTTGATTTTTTGATTCAAATAATTCCAATTAAATGAGAGAAAATTTTTGATGATTTATGAAGCAGTAATTGGACTTGAAATTCACGCACAACTTCTCACCGAATCTAAACTCTTCTGCGGTTGTTCGACAAAATTTGGAAATCCACCAAATACAAATGTCTGTCCTGTTTGTATGGGACATCCTGGAGTTTTACCTGTCTTGAACAAGAAAGCAGTTGAGTTCACCATAAGAATGGGATTAGCTACTAATTGCACAATTAATCGTAAATCAGTTTTTGCAAGGAAAAATTATTTTTATCCAGACTTACCAAAAGGATATCAAATTTCTCAATATGAATTTCCTCTTTGCTCGAATGGTTACCTTGAGTTAGAAATTGAAAATAAAACTCGAAGAATAAGAATTAACAGAATTCATCTCGAAGAAGATGCAGGAAAATCGATACACGATCAGGGTCCATACACTTTGCTTGACTTTAATCGTTGTGGTATACCATTAATTGAAATTGTAACTGCACCTGATCTAAGAAGTCCTGAAGAAGCAGGAAAATTTTTAACTGAAATCAGACAAATCGTGAAGTATCTTGGAATCTGTGATGGCAATATGGAAGAAGGAAGTTTAAGATGCGATGCTAATGTTTCGGTTCGTGAAAAAGGCTCAAATATTTTAGGCACAAAGACTGAAGTTAAGAATATGAATTCCATTCGTTATGTTGTTGAAGCTTTGAAATTTGAGATAAATCGACAAATTGAAATTCTGGAAAATGGTGGAAAGATTGAACAACAAACTTTACTGTGGAATTCAGACAAACAAATTGTAGAGCCAATGAGATCAAAAGAAGAAAGTCACGACTATCGCTATTTCCCTGAACCAGATTTACCACAGGTTGAAGTCAATGAAATTTGGTTAGAAGAAATTCAAAAGAATTTACCAGAGTTACCTTCGGCAAGAAAATCAAGATTTAAATCTCAATACAATCTTCCTGAATATGATATAGAAATTCTAACAACAGAAAAAGAGTGGGCTGATTATTTTGAAGAAACAGCTAAATACACCAATGACTTTAAATCTATTAGTAACTGGTTTATGACAGAAATTTTGAAAATCATTAATGAAGAAAAAATTTCAATTAAGGATTTTGTGATTAAACCAGAATGGATTGCGGAATTAATTAATTCGATCAACAATCAAACAATCAGCGGAAAAATTGCTAAAGAAGTTTTCAACGAAATGTTAAGTTCAGCAGAACCACCTTCCGAAATCATCAAGAAGAAAGGTTTAGTTCAAATAACTGATGAAAATGAAATTCTTAAAGTCGTCATAAAAGTTCTCAATGAAAATCAAAAACAGGTTGAACAATATTTAAGTGGTAAGGAAAAAGTATTTGCTCATTTTGTTGGTCAGGTGATGAAAGAAACAAAAGGCAAAGCAAGTCCTTCGCTTGTTAACAGAATTTTGAAAGAAGAATTAAACAAACTAAAAAGCAGCAATTAATTCAAATCAAAAAAGAAAATACAATGAAGAAAAAAGTTGCGTTAATTTTCACCGGTGGAACTATCTCAATGAGAATTGATGAAAACACTGGTGGAGCTGTTCCATACTTGAGTGGAAATGAATTAGTTGAACTCGTCCCCTCACTCAAATACTTAGCTGATATTGAAATCTATGATTTTGGTAAATATCCAGGTCCACATATGACTCTCGATTTGATGATGCAACTCAAAGATATTGTTAAAAATTATCTGGATAGAGAAGATATAGTTGGTGCAGTTATCACACACGGAACTGATACACTGGAAGAGACAGCATATTTGCTTGATCTTACAATCAATTCACCAAAACCAGTTGTTTTAACTGGTTCAATGAAAAATACATCTGAACCTGACTGGGATGGAGAAAAAAATTTAATTGACTCAATTACAGTTGCATTAAGTGAAAATTGCAGAGATCTTGGCGTTTTAGTCTGCATGAATGGAGAAATCAATGCAGCAAGTGAAGTTTCAAAAATTTATTCCGATGAAGTTGAATCGTTTAAGAGTCTTGATTTCGGTTCCCTTGGATTTGTCTCAAAAAATAGAGTGATTATCAATCGACTTCCGAGAAAACGAGAATATATTCCATCAAATAAAATCGAGAAAGACATTGATATAATTTTAGTTCATGCAGATATGAGCGATAAATTTTTCCGTTTCAGTGCAGATAGTGGTGCGAAAGGAGTTGTTGTTGAAGCCTTAGGAGTTGGTAATGTTCCACCAAAAGCATTTGATGGGATAAAATACATTCGTGAAAAAAATATTCCTGTTGTTCTGACATCTCGTTGTCCAGCTGGTGAGACAATGGACATTTATGGTTATTATGGTGCAGGAAAGTGGCTGAAGCAAATCGGTGTAATTTTTGCTGATTATTTGAATGGACAAAAAGCAAAAATCAAGCTCGGTCTTTTACTTGGAATGGGATGTACTTATGAAGAATTAAAAAAATGGTTTGAAGGATAACTTACAGATCAATTCTGATCAGATTATCAATCTCTCTTTCGAGAAACATTTCGCCAACTTGTTTGAACTTCTGCGGTAAATCACTTACGAAAAATGTGTAATTGGGTTTAAGGGAAGATTGATTCAATAAATTTTCTCTTTCAAGAAGTTCTTTCACTACCTTAGCTGTTTCAACTCCACTATCAACAAGTATAACATTCTCGCCCATCACTTTTTGTATCGTGTTTTTCAAAAGTGGATAATGTGTGCATCCCAGAACCATTGTGTCAATTGAATGCTTACGCAACTCACCTAAATATTCTTCGGCAGCAAGTTCAGCAATTTTATGATTTGACCATCCTTCTTCAACGATAGGCACAAATAATGGACACGCTTTTCCATAAACTTCAATTGTTGGATCTATTAATTGAATCTCTTTCTCGTAAGCTTTGCTCAAAATCGTAGCTGTAGTTCCAATCACTGCGACTTTCTTATTCTTCGTATTTTTTGCTGCGGCTCGTGATCCTGGTTTGATCACACCAATTACAGGTATCTCCGTCATTGACTGAATTTCATTTAATGCAACAGCTGAAGAAGTATTGCAGGCAATGACAATTGCTTTGACTTTTTGTGAAAGCAAAAACTTTGTGTTCTGTATTGAATATTCTTTTATTGTTTTTTCTGACTTTGTTCCGTAAGGTACTCTTGCTGTATCGCCAAAGTAAACTATGTTTTCATTTGGCAGAATGCGCATTAATTCTTTAAAGACAGTTAAGCCACCAATTCCAGAATCAAAAACACCGATTGGATTTTCAGGAGAGATTTTCATCAAGAACTAAAAGCCTCTTCAAAATTCGACAAATAATCAACTAATTCTTTTCTTAATACATCGTATTTATAGATGGGAATTTTCTGAAAATTTTCGTTCAGAACATAAAAACTATCAAACGCACCATTGAGTTTGGTTCCGATCTTGGCAAAGTAAATATTCAATCCAAGTTCTGTTAATTTTTTTGTGATAAGATAGAGAAGACCAATTCTGTCTGAAGCGTGAATATCAATGATTGTATAAATTGGATGTTCCTCAAATTTTACTTCAATATCAATTGGAGTCATCTTTCTTTTATCGATTCTTTTCCATTTATCTCGATGTTCTTCAAATGCTTTATCGAGATTATAATTCTGCAAAAGAACACGAGAAATTGTTTCGGCAAGAGCTTCGAAATGATCTTCAGTTAATGGTTTGTGAGAGATAAAATCAGTTATCTTAAATGTATCAATTATAATTCCATCTTTTCGGGTGAAAATATTTGCATCGTGAATGTTGCAATCGCTGACTGAAATTGAACCACAAATTTTAGAAAGCAAACCTTTTGTATCTCTTGTAATAACAGTCAATTGGGTAAAGTCTTCTGTATTGTTATGTAAAATTGAGAGAACATTCCCTTTCTTAATTTCATTTATATGAGAAGCAATTTCTTCTTCCGAAAAAGTATAGAGATAATTTGTATCGTTTATTTGCTCGATGTGGTTCAGATAATCTTTTTTATCAATACTAAATTTTTCAAAATCAAACTTTTCAATTTTTGGACTTAAAAGTTCTTCTGCTGTAATTCCAAATAAAATCATTTCTCTTGTTTTGGTGTAGAGTTCATTCAGCAATGAGCTTTTCCATGTTGTCCAGAGACTCGGATTGACAGCAGAAAGATCAGCATAAGTTAAAAGATATAGATAATCGAGTTCCTGAATATTCTTGAATTTTGACCTGAACGAATTAAGGATATTAACATCATTAAGGTTTCTTCTGAAGGCAGTCTGTTCCATTAACAAATGATTTTCAACCAAAAACTTCACCATTTCGATTTCAGTATCAGAGTATCCGTATCTCTGCATTATATTTTCAGCAATTTGTGAACCGACCAATTCATGACCTGAGTGAGTAATTGGTTTGGCAATATCATGAAATAAAACAGCGAGAATAAGGAGATCTTTATTTTCATATTTCCTGAAAATTTCACCAATTAAAGAATTATCCAGTTCAAGATTGTACAAATTTTTAATTGCCATCAAAGTATGTTCATCTGTCGTGTAGATATGATAAGCATTTGGCTGGAAGAATAACTTCAGTGAATCAAACTCTGGTATTAAAAATCCAAGCACACCAAGTCGATGCATATTGAATAGAGCATCGCTTAGATTTTCTGTCCTCTGAAAAAATTTCTTGAAGGACTTTTTCACTTCAGCTTTTGTAATCTCAGTCCCATCAAAATATTCGATACTCTTTCGAATCGCTTCATCGAGTTCATTATCAAAGATTGCATCATAATGAACTTGATAGTGAAATGCTTGTAAAATTTGTGGAAGAGATAATTTTTCATCTTTCTGATATCTGATAAATCTTCCACAAAGGATAAAATCTTCGTCAAGTTGATATGTCTTGTAAGTTTCGCAGGGATGAATAAACTTGAGTGCTTCTTTATAGAACGATTCGAGCGTCGAACTTATTTTTAGCGTTGCTTCGAAATACTTTTTCATCAAATCAATATGCATTGCATCAAGTTCTGAGTTTTCATTAAAGAAGTATCTCGTCACATTCAATTGTGCTTGAAAGTCAAATCTATCCCGTGAATTTGAGTTAACAATATGAAGTGCGTTTCTCAACTTAATCAGATAATCATAAGCATCATAAATTGATTTTGCTTCGGATGTGGTTAGAGTGTCTGAATTAATCGCATGTAATAAAAAGTAATTTACTGCTGTGTCGAATTTATCAAAGATGGGCAGTTCGTTATTTAAAATGTAATAAATCCAAGCGGATGAATGTAAATCTCTAATTCCGCCACGAGTGTTTTTGATGTTTGGTTCCAGCAAAAGTGGAGATTTGCCGTAAGTGTTGTGTCTCTTATCAATATCAATTAGATAAGCATCAAGCAAATCTTTTTTTAATTCAGAATTTACGATGTTTCGCAAATTTTCTAAGAATTTCAAGAAAACAGGATGAGATCCAGAAATAAATCGCATTTCAAGAAATTGAGTAAACGAAAACAAATCGTTTTCAGCGAATTCAAAAATTTGATTAAATGTTCGCACAGAGTGAGAAACACCAATCCCATTATCCCATAATTTCTGGATTGTGTTTGTAATATAATCTTTATGTTCATCTATGGAATTAGTAATGAAAATTACATCAATATCTGAAAATGGTGATAATTCCATTCGACTGAGTCCACCAATTGCAGCAATCGCTAAATCATCCGGACAGTCCTTAGTAAGATTTTGAATTGTATCATTATACAATTGTGAGAGCTTAAGTGAAAATTCTAAACCAGAATTGTATTGCTTACACTCAGCAATTAATCTATTAACATTCTTGATAAATGATTCTTTCGTTTCAATCATAACTCTTATTTCTTCTTTGTCCTTAACAAATTGTGAAATTTATTTCAATCGTTCAAATCGTGCCTGGAAGAACCTTAAATACTTTGGTTCATAAACCATTTTCAAGCCTTTGATTTCTTTTCTTCGATTGTAGACTTCAACAATCGATTCAAAAGTCACATCCATATGAGCTTGGGTGTAAACTCTCCGTGGAATTGTTAGTCTTACAAGTTCAAGTTTAGGATAATTGTGATCACCAGTTTCTTTATTCCTTCCTGCAGAAACGATTCCTCTTTCCATTGCCCTTACACCAGAATCAATGTAAATTTCAGCAGCAAGAGTTTGAGCTGGAAATTGAATTTGTGGAATGTGTGGTAAAAATTTTTTTGCATCAATGAAAACAGCGTGACCACCAATCGGTTTTACTATAGGAATTTTAGCCTGAATTAATTTATTACCAAGATATTCAACCTGACCAACTCTTGCTTTAATATGATCAAGCTGAACCATTTCTTCAATTCCACGAGCCATTGCTTCCATATCACGACCAGCAAGTCCACCATAAGTATGAAGTCCTTCATAAACAACGACAAGATTTCGAGCCTCTTCAAAAACTTTTTTATTTCGAGTTGCTAAAAATCCACCGATATTCACGAGACAATCTTTCTTCGCACTCACCCAAATTCCTTCAAAGTAAGAACAAAACTCTCTTAAAATTTCTTCGATTGATTTATTCTGATATCCTTTTTCCCGAACTTTAATGAAATAAGCATTTTCAACAGCACGAGTTGCATCGCACCACATTTTGATGCCGTGTTTTTGACAGAAAGCTTTTACTTCACGAACATTTTCCATCGAGATTGGTTGTCCACCAGCCATATTAACAGTAGCTGCAACAGAGATGTAAGGAATTTTCTTCGCTCCGACTTTTTTAACTAAAGTTTCAAGTTTATCTAAATCAATGTTGCCTTTGAAAGGATGTTCATTTTCTGGATCATGTGCTTCATCAATTATTACATCAACAAAAGTTCCACCAGCCAATTCTTGATGAAGTCTTGTGGTTGTGAAATACATATTTCCCGGAATGTAATCACCGGGTTTAATCAAAATTTTAGAGATAATATGTTCAGCTCCTCTGCCTTGGTGTGTAGGAACTAAATATTTAAAGCCATAATATTTTCTAACAGCATCTTCGAGATGATAATAGTTTTTGCTTCCAGCATAAGCTTCATCACCTAACATCATACCAGCCCATTGGTAGTCGCTCATTGCGCTCGTTCCACTATCAGTAAGTAGATCAATGTAAACATCTTCAGATCTCAATAGAAAAGTATTGTAGCCAGCTTCTTTGATGGCTTTTAATCTGTATTCTTTTGTTGTCATTTTAAGTGGTTCGACCAATTTTATTTTGAATGGCTCTGCCCAGGATCTTTTTGTAATCTTCATTTTGACCTCATATTTTTTTGACAAAATTTACCTACAAAAATAGAGAAAATAGGTTTTGGAATTAAATTAAAATTGAAGGGAATGAGATATTTAAAAGATTTTTTTATTCGGATCTTTTTATTTCTTAAAGCTTTATGGCAATATTTTGCTCACTATAATTTACTTTTGTTCAAATAATTACCGAAAACATAAATTGAAAATTAATTTTTCTACTGACCACAAACTCTAAAATTGTTTTCTTATTTTTGCATCAAATTTAGAAGAAACTATGGAATTCAAAAAGATTAATCTAAAAGGGAAAACATTAGAAGAGCTTCGAGAATTTTTCGAAGAAATTAACGAAGATAAATACAGAGCCATTCAGGTTTTTCAATGGCTTTATCAAAAGCGAGTCGATTCTTTCGATGAAATGACAAATCTTTCAAAATCTCTGAGAAATAGATTAGAACAAATCGCAAGCATAGAACAATTAACTCTCGTCAAAACTCAGACATCATCGTCTACACATACAACTAAATTTGTCTTTGAATGCGAAGATGGTTCATTAATTGAATCAGTTTTGATTCCAGATCAAGACAGATTAACACTTTGCCTTTCAACTCAAGTTGGTTGCCCACTCGACTGCCAATTCTGTGCAACCGGTCAAATGGGATACAAAAGAAATTTAAGCGTATTTGAAATCATTGATCAATTCATTCAAGCAAGTAAATACTCAAATAGACCAATTACAAATATTGTTTATATGGGAATGGGAGAACCATTCCTGAACTATGAAAATACTCTCAAATCATTATCTATCTTCTCATCCGATTTAGCTTTTGATATTTCAGCAAAGAAAATCACAGTATCAACAGCTGGAATTCCAGAAAAAATTATTGATTTCGCTCATCAACCATTCAAAGGTAAACTCGCATTTTCGCTTCATTCGACTGATGAAGAAATTCGATCACTCATAATGCCGATCAACAAAAAATATTCTCTCAAGCAAAACATCGAAGCACTTGAATATTTTTATAAGCAGACAAAACGGCGAATAACTTTTGAATATATCCTGCTCAAAGGAATAAACGATTCTGATAAAGATGTTCAGGGTTTGGTAAAATTAAGTAGAAGAATTCCAAGTAAGATTAACATTATTCCTTTCAATTCGATTGCTCATACAAATCCAAAAGGGATTGGTGCAACTCTTCAACCAACTTCTCAAGAAGAATT
>Ga0123519_10002388_pt1 | contig 31792 bp, 42 predicted proteins | sample YelNatPaOPRAMG02_FD_87396 | JGI IMG/M metagenome (GOLD analysis project Ga0123519, IMG submission 87396) | Hot spring microbial communities from Yellowstone National Park - Yellowstone National Park OP-RAMG-02 (version 2) | ecosystem: Environmental > Aquatic > Thermal springs > Hot (42-90C) ... | reverse complement strand
TACCCTGCAGGAAATGCTTACGGTAAAAAGCGATGATGTTTTGGGCCGCAGCCGTATATATGAAGCAATTGTAAAAGGAGAACAGAGATTGCAGTCAGGGTTGCCGGAATCATTTAATGTTTTAGTGAAAGAGTTGCAGGGCTTATGTTTAGATGTGCGGGTAGAAAAACAAACCGTTTTAGATAAACCAAATAAATAGTATGTCAGATATAGTTCAGTTTGATAGTATATCAATTAAGATTGCTTCTCCGCAGGTAATTCGAAGCTGGTCAAAAGGAGAAGTAAAGAAAGCAGAGACGATTAATTACCGTACACTTAAACCGGAAAAGGATGGTTTATTTTGCGAGAAAATTTTTGGTCCGGTAAAAGACTGGGAATGCAATTGCGGAAAATATAAAGGGATGAAGTTTAAAGGGCTAACCTGCGATCGCTGCGGAGTAACTGTTGAGCATTCTTCGGTAAGAAGAGAACGTATGGGACATATTGAGTTGGCTTGCCCGGTAACTCATATATGGTTTTTCAAAACTGTTCCGTCGCGCCTCTCTGCTTTATTGGACCTTTCTTTAAGAGATTTAGAAAAAATTATTTATTATGAAGAATTTGTAATAATTGACCCCGGCTCTACGCCTTTAAGGCCAAGACAGCTGCTTAACGAAGAAGCCTACCAAAAGGCATTAGAAAATTATGGAAATAGTTTTAAAGCGGGTATAGGCGCGGAGGCGATCAAAGAGCTGCTTAAATCTTTGGATTTAGATGCGCTTTGCAAGAAACTGCGAGCAGATTTAGAAAAAAATAAAGATACGCTTAATCACCGTCGGATTCTAAAAAGATTAAAGATAATCGAAGATTTTAAGAATTCCGGCAACCAACCGGAATGGATGGTTTTGGAAATTCTTCCGGTGATACCGCCGGATTTAAGGCCGTTGGTGCCTTTGGAAGGCGGCAGATTCGCCTCTTCAGATTTAAATGATCTTTATCGCCGTGTAATTAATCGCAATAATCGCCTAAAGAAACTCGTTAGTTTAAATGCTCCGGATATTATTCTTCGCAATGAAAAACGCATGCTTCAGGAAGCGGTGGATGCTTTACTGGATAATGGACGGCATGGGCGGCCGGTAATAAGTTCGAACAATCGGCCTTTAAAATCTTTTTCGGATATGCTTAAAGGGAAGCAGGGCAGGTTCCGCCAGAATCTTTTAGGTAAGAGGGTCGATTATTCCGGACGTTCAGTAATTGTAGTTGGTCCGGAACTTAAATTATATGAATGCGGTCTTCCCAAACAGATGGCATTAGAATTATTTAAGCCATTTATTATTAAAAAATTAAAAGAGAAAGGTTTTGTCCATACATTTAAAGGTGCACGCAGGATGGTAGAAAGGGCAAAGATTGAAGTTTGGGATATGTTGGAGGAGGTAATTAAGGACTATCCGGTTTTGCTTAATCGCGCGCCTACTTTGCATCGTTTAAGTATTCAGGCTTTTTATCCTCGCCTAATTGAAGGTAGAGCCATAAAAGTCCATCCTTTAGTTTGCACTGCTTTTAATGCGGATTTTGATGGAGACCAGATGGCAGTGCATATCCCGTTGTCTTTAGAAGCACAGTTAGAAGCAAAAGTACTTATGATTTCCGCCAACAATATATTTTCTCCGGCAAATGGCAGCCCTATTGTTGCGCATACACAGGATATGATTTTAGGCTTTGCCTATTTAACCAAAGAAAATCCTCAGCTACCACCGTATGAAAAGATTTTCTCCAGTAAAGACGAAGTACTTATTGCCTATAACGATAATGATAAATTTTTAAAATTGCATACGCAAATAAAATTAAAGGTAAATAGTATTTTTGATATAGAAGAGCGCCGGTTAATTAATGAGAAAAAAGTTATCTCTACCACCGTAGGAAGGGTAATTTTCAATACGGTATTTCCCGAAGAATTCGGTTTTATAAATAAGGAAATAAATAAATCTAATATGGGGATAATAATTGACAATTATTACAAACGTTTTGGTCATCAGAAAACAATTGAGTTGTTGGATGAGTTAAAAAAGTTAGGATTTGAATACGCTACCTTAGGTGGTATTTCTATTGGTATTGATGATTTTACTGTGCCTAAACAAAAAGAGGATATAATCCATGAAGCAGAGAAAGAAGTAGAAAAAGTCCAACAGCAGTATCGTGGCGGGATAATTACCGAGCGGGAAAGATATAATAAAATTATTGACATCTGGACAAGGACTACGGATAAGGTTTCTGATCTTTTATTTAAAACAATGTCTTCTTTTAACCCTATTTTTATGATGGCGGATTCAGGAGCGCGCGGTTCGCGGTTGCAGGTAAGGCAGTTAGCGGGTATGCGCGGGTTAATGGCTAAGCCTTCAGGAGAAATTATTGAGAGTCCAATCACTGCTAACTTCCGGGAAGGGCTTACGGTATTGGAATATTTTATTTCCACCCATGGGGCGAGAAAAGGTCTGGCAGATACCGCTTTAAAAACCGCAGACGCCGGGTATCTTACGCGCCGTTTAATTGATGTGGCTCAAGATGTGGTGGTACTCGAAGAAGATTGCGGCACTTTAAACGGCATTACTGTTTCGGCAATTATTGAAGGTGATGAGATTGTTGTAAGTCTTAAAGACAGGATAGTGGGAAGGGTTGCTTTGGATAATGTAGTAGATGTGGTTACGGATGAAATAGTTGTAAAGGCCGGGGAGGAAATTACCGAAGAGAAAGCGGAGATGATTGAAAAATTAGGAATAGAGAAAATCCGCATTCGTAGTGTGCTTACTTGCGAAACAATCCGCGGAGTATGCGCTAAGTGTTACGGCAGAAACTTGGCTACCGGCAAATTAGTAGAGATAGGGGAAGCGGTAGGTATCATTGCCGCGCAAAGCATTGGAGAGCCAGGAACGCAATTAACCATGCGTACATTCCATATCGGAGGAACTGCTTCGCGCGTCGCAGAACAATCCTCTTTAAAATCACGGAATAAAGGTATTTTAAAATATCATAATTTAAGGATTGTTCCCAAGAAGGAAGAATTTATTGTTTTGAATAAAAATGGGTTTGTCACTATTAATGATTCTAAAGGCAGGGAGTTGGAACGCTATCCTATTGTGCAGGGTGCATTCTTAAAGGTAAAAGATGGCGAAGAGATAGAAAAGGATATAGAATTTGTGCATTGGGATCCTTATACTTCTCCGATATTGACCGAAGTGGAAGGTTATGTAAAGTATGAGGATTTAATTCCTGAGGTGACTCTTAAAGATGAGCATAATCCTGTATATCAGATTAATGAAAGAGTAGTGATTGAACATAAGTTGGATTATCATCCCCAGATGGTTATATTAAATAAGGATAAAGAGGTAATGGGTATATATCCTATTCCTGCTGGCGCGCATATTATGGTAAAGGACGGGCAGTTTGTGGAAGCAGGTGACCTTTTGGCTAAGATTCCACGTTTGATTGTGAAGACCCGTGATATTACCGGTGGTTTGCCGCGGGTAGCCGAACTTTTTGAAGCGCGTCGTCCTAAAGACGCTGCTATTATTAGCGAAATTGATGGATTTATAGAATTTGGAGAAACCAAAAAAGGGCAACGTATTATTATTGTGAGGTCTCCTACAGGTATGGAAAGGCAGTATATAATTCCGCATGGCAAACATCCTAATGTGTATAAAGGAGACAGGGTATTTGCAGGTCAGCAATTAACAGATGGCCCGATAGTTTTACAAGATATTTTAAGAGTTTGCGGGGATAAAGTTTTGCAGGAATATCTGGTAAACGAAATACAAGAAATCTATCGCTTGCAGGGGGTAAAAATAAACGATAAACATATTGAACTTATTATAAGGCAGATGTTAAGAAAGGTAAAAATCGAAGATCCGCAAGATAGTGATTTGCTGGTGGGGCAACAGGTAGATAAATGGTTTTTCCAAAAGGAGAACGCCCGTTTAATGAAAAAGAACAAGAAACCTGCTTCGGCTACGCCTTTGCTTTTAGGCATTACCAAAGCATCTTTATCTACCGAGAGTTTTATTTCCGCAGCTAGTTTCCAAGAGACGACGCGTGTACTTACTGATGCAAGTTGTGCCGGCAAACGCGATTATCTTTACGGATTAAAAGAGAATGTAATTGTGGGGCATCTTATTCCTGCCGGAACAGGTTTCCGCAGTCATCGTGACGTGGAAATTGAAAAAATAATTCCTGCGGAGAAAAAAGAAGAAGCTAAAAAAACAGACAATGAACAAGGCAATAAAACCGCCAATAAAAAAGAGAAGTAAAAATGCCGACTATTGCACAATTAATAAGATTAGGAAGAAGAAAACCAAAAAAGAAATCTAAATCCCCTGCTTTAAAAGGTTGCCCTCAGCGCAGGGGGGTGTGCGTTCAGGTTCGCACAATGACTCCTAAAAAACCTAACTCTGCTTTGCGTAAAGTAGCCAGGGTTAGGCTTACTACCGGTATAGAAGTGTGGGGTTATATTCCCGGCGAAGGCCATAATCTTCAGGAACATTCTATTGTTTTGGTAAGAGGCGGAAGAGTTAAAGATTTGCCGGGGGTAAGATACCATATTATAAGAGGGACTTTAGACGCTGCAGGCGTAAACCAGAGAAAAAAATCGCGCTCAAAATACGGCGCAAAACAACCAAAATAGTAAAAAGATGAGAAGAAGAAGAGCTCCCAAAAGAGAAACTTTACCTGATCCTAAATACAATGACGTTATTGTAGAAAAACTAATCAATATAGTTATACGGGAAGGTAAAAAAAGTATTGCCCGTAAAATTGTTTATGATAGCTTTGAAATTGTTAAAAAGCGTTTGAATGAACAGGATGTATTAAAAGCTTTGCACCAGGCAATCGAGAATGTTCGTCCGCATTTAGAGGTAAAACCGCGCCGTATCGGCGGCGCAACTTATCAGGTACCGGTAGAGGTTCCTAATGAGCGCGGGGTTTATTTAGCTTTACGTTGGATAAGGGATTTTGCGCGGGCAAAGAAAGGTAAGCCCATGGCAGAAAGCATTGCCGAAGAGATTATCTCTGCTTACAAAGGCGAAGGCTCAGCGGTAAAAAAACGGGATGATACCCATAAAATGGCGGAATCAAACCGGGCTTTTGTGCATTTTAGATGGTAATGGTTAAAATGAAAAATAATAATTTAAAAAAGATAAGAAATATTGGTTTTATTGCCCATATCGATGCAGGCAAGACTACCACTACGGAGAGGATTCTTTTTTATACCGGCAAAACTTATAAAATCGGTGAAGTAGACGAAGGGACCGCGACGATGGATTGGATGATTCAGGAGAAAATGCGGGGAATTACCATTACCGCTGCCTGCACCACCTGTTTTTGGAATGACTATCGTATAAATATAATTGATACTCCTGGACATGTAGATTTTACTGTGGAGGTAGAAAGGTCATTAAAAGTTTTAGATGGGGCAGTAGTGGTTTTTTGCGGGGTAGGGGGGGTAGAGCCGCAGTCAGAAACAGTCTGGCGCCAGGCGGATAAATATTCTGTTTCCCGCATTGCCTATGTAAACAAGATGGATAGAGAAGGGGCAGACTTTTTTAATACCATTGAGATGATGCATAAAAATTTAGGCGCAAATGCCGCCGCAATACAAATCCCTTATTTTGAAGAAAATTCTTTTAGAGGAATAATCGATTTAATCGAAGAATGTCTTATTATTTATAAAGATGATTCAGGTAAAGAAATAATTACCACTGCTATCCCCGATAATTTAAAAGAAAAAGCCGCATATTACCGTAAGGTTCTTTTAGAAAAACTTGCGGAATCCGATGAAGAATTTTTAGAAAAGTTTTTGCATTCCTCTTCTGTATCTGCCAAAGACATAAAAGAGGTCATTCGCAAATTAACCATAAAAAATCGTTTTGTAGCGGTGTTATGCGGTTCATCCCTAAGAAATAAAGGGATTCAACTGCTTTTAGATGCTATTGTAGAATTTTTGCCTTCTCCTGCGGATGTGCCTGCGGTAAAAGGGATAGAGCCACAAACCCAGGAATATGAAGAAAGAGAAGCGAATGTTGGGGCTCCTTTCTGTGCGCTTTGTTTTAAAGTGGCTACGGATCCTTACGTAGGCAAAATTCATTATTTAAGGGTTTATTCGGGCAGTTTGTCTAGCGGTCAGACAGTTTATAATGCTACCAAAAGAACAAAGGAAAGGGTGATTAAATTATTGCGCATGCACGCTAATCATCAGGAAATTATCGAAAAGATAGAATGCGGCGATATTGCTGCGGCGGTGGGGTTAAAGGAGACAAAAACCGCAGATACGCTTTGCGATGAAGATGCGCTTATTATTATCGCAGGCATGGATGTTCCTGAACCGGTGCTCTATCAGGCAATAGAGCCCAAAAATAAACAGGACCAAGAAAAATTAGTTTTGGCTTTAAAAAAATTAGAGGAAGAGGATCCATCTTTTCGGGTAACTTACAATTCAGAAACCGGGCAGACAATTATTAGCGGCATGGGGCAATTGCATTTAGAGATAATCGTGGACAGGATTTTTAGAGAGTTTAACGTAGAGGCGATTGTCGGGCAGCCACAGGTAAGTTATCGGGAAACGATAAGAAGACAAGTTATTTCTGTGGGAAAATTTATTCAACAGACAGGTGGAAGAGGTCAGTATGGTCATGTAGTAATAGAAATGGCGCCACAGGACTCTCATAATAAAGGTATTACTATTGAAGACCGGATAAAAGGCGGAGCGATCCCTAAAGAATTTATCCCTGCAATAAAAAAAGGGATTTTGGAGGCAGCGCGCAACGGCGTAATTTTAGGTTTTCCGGTAGTAGATGTTGCTGTAACCCTGATAGATGGTTCTTATCACGAAGTAGATTCTTCGGAACTTGCTTTTCAGATGGCAGCAAGTATGGCTTTTCACGACGGATTGAAGAAAGCTGAACCTTTTATATTGGAACCGATTATGGAGATGGAGATCTTTGTCCCCGAAGAATATATGGGGCAGGTAATCGGTGATTTTAACAGTCGTCGGGCGAAGATAATCGCTATTTCTAACCGTGGCAATATTTCGCATATAAAACTTTATATACCCTTAGCGGAAACATTTAATTATGCTACTATTTTGCGTTCTTTAACCCAAGGCAGGGGCTTCTATACAATGGAGCCCTCCTATTATGCGGAGGTGCCATTACATATATCGGAGAAAATTATTTTGGGATATTCACCCGTGTTTTTAAAAAGACCTTAAAAGGAGGTGTTAATTATGGCAAAAGAAAAATTTGTAAGGAGTAAACCTCATGTGAATATTGGGACCATTGGCCATGTGGACCACGGTAAAACTACGCTTACCGCTGCTATCACGATGGTTTTAAATAAGAAAGGATTTTCAGAGGTAAGGACTTACGATTCAATTGATAATGCTCCGGAAGAAAGAGAAAGAGGGGTAACTATAAATATTTCCCATGTGGAGTACCAGACAGAAACTCGGCATTACGCTCACATTGACTGCCCCGGGCACGCTGACTATATTAAAAATATGATTACCGGAGCCGCGCAGATGGATGGAGCAATCTTGGTGGTTTCTGCCGCTGATGGTCCAATGCCTCAGACACGTGAGCATATTTTGCTTGCCCGTCAGGTTAATGTTCCGGCGATTGTGGTTTTTTTGAATAAAACCGATATGGTGCAGGATAAAGAACTTATAGATTTAGTGGAGATGGAGGTAAGGGATCTACTTACCAAGTACGGTTTTCCCGGAGATAAAACTCCTATTATAAAAGGTAGCGCTTTAAATGCGATGAATTCCGGAGGAGATATTAATCATCCAGATTCTCAGGCAATTTTAGAATTGATGAAGGCAGTGGATGAATTTATTCCTTTGCCCCAAAGGGATTTAGACAAGCCATTTCTGATGGCGGTAGAAGATGTTTTTACCATTGAAGGGCGGGGAACTGTGGGAACTGGAAGAATTGAAAGAGGAAAAATAAAAGTTAATGATGAAGTGGATATTGTGGGCTTAAGGCCGCAGATTAGCAAGACAGTGGTTACTAGCATTGAGATGTTCCGTAAAATTTTGGATGAAGGCATGGCGGGCGATAACGTAGGTTTGCTTTTAAGAGGCGTAGAAAAAGATGATTTGGAACGCGGAATGGTTTTGGCAAAGCCGGGTTCTATTACTCCGCATACCAAATTTAAAGCGCAGGTGTACGTTTTAACCAAAGAAGAAGGCGGAAGGCATACGCCTTTCTTTTCGGGATACCGCCCACAATTTTATTTTCGTACTACCGATGTTACGGGCACCATTAAACTTCCCGAAGGGGTAGAGATGATTATGCCGGGAGACAATGCTAATTTGGAAGTAGAGCTTATAGTTCCTATTGCTATGGAAAAGGAATCGCGTTTTGCAATTCGTGAAGGTGGTCACACAGTAGGAGCAGGCGTGGTATCAGAAATTATTGCTTAAAATGGAACAAAAGATCCGCTTAAAATTAAGGGCGTATGACCATCGGTTGTTAGACCAGGTGGTAAAAGAGATTGTTGAAACGGTGCGTCGGACCGGAGCGAAAATCTCCGGTCCTATACCGCTTCCTACAAAAAGGGAAGTTTATACGGTTTTGCGTTCACCAGTGATTGATAAGAAATCGCGCGAACAATTTGAAATATCTACGCATAAAAGATTAATTCAGATTATTGATCCGACGAGCAAGACCATTGATTCTTTAAAAAAGCTCAATCTGCCCGCAGGGGTGGATATAGAGATAAAGATGTAGTTAACTTTTAAATGGCAAGATAAGATGGTAGCGCTTTTGGGTAAAAAAATAGGCATGACGCAAATTTTTGATGAAAAGGGCAATTTTGTGCCGGTGACAGTGATAGAAGCTGGACCCTGCCCGGTGCTTCGGGTAAATTCTAAAAGCATACAGATTGCTTTTGAACAGACAAAAGAATCAGCGTTAAAGAAGCCGGTTTTAGGGATATTTAAAAAATTAAACATTACTCCGTGCCGGATTATTAAAGAAGTTTTGCGGGATCCCCAAAAAGAATACAAAGTGGGAGAAGAATTAAAGGTTGATATATTTAAAGAGGGCGACTTTGTGGATGTTACGGGTTATTCTAAAGGAAAAGGTTTTCAGGGTGGGGTTAAACGTTGGGGTTGGAGTGGCGGACCTAAAACGCATGGTTCAATGTCGCACCGGCGTATTGGCTCAATAGGCTCAAGCACTTCTCCGGGGAGAGTATGGAAAGGACATCATCTTCCGGGACATATGGGGAATAGAAAAATTACCACGCAGAATTTAAGATTAATTAAAGTATTACCAGAGAAAAATCTTCTTTTAATTAAAGGAGCGGTTCCCGGAGCAAATAATAGTTACCTTATTGTTAAAAAAGCAAAAAAGAAGTTGACATCTAAATAATGGAAAGTATAATTTTACCTATTTACAATTTGGAAGGAAAGGAAGTAGACAGGATAGAATTGGACTCCGCGGTATTTGATGGCAAGGTGAATAAAGCAGTAATTTATCAGGTTGCCTGTGGTTATTTAGCTAATCAGCGCAGAGGTTTGGCTTCTACCAAAACGCGCGGAGAAGTATCCGGAAGCGGGCGTAAGCCTTGGAGGCAAAAGGGCACGGGTAGATCTCGACACGGTTCTATCCGTTCTCCTTTGTGGACAAAAGGTGGTGTAGTTTTTGGACCGCATCCGCGCAGTTACCGGCAGCACATACCTTTATTGATAAAATTAAATGCTTTAAAATCCGTTTTAAATGCCCGGCTTAATGAAAATAATGTAAAAATTATTGATAATTTATATTTGGATAAACCACGCGCTAAAGAATTAATAAAGGCATTATCCGCATTAGATTTGTATGATAGAAAAAAAAGGCCAGCGTCTTTGCTTTTATTAACAGATAAGATGGAAGATAACCTAAAAAAAGCAGGTTCTAATTTAAAGTTTTTAGAAATCGTTTCAGCCAAAGATGTAAATTTATTACAGGTGCTTAAAGCAAAAAAAATCATTGTTACCCGCAATGCATGGGGTCAGGTTGTAGAAAGGTTAAAGAGATTAAAATGAATTTAACTCCATATACAATTATAAGGTCTATTTTAAAAACAGAAAAGTCCACTACTTTTTATGAACCAAAAAATAAATATCTTTTTCTGGTGAACCGTTTTGCCAATAAACGCCAGATAAAAAAAGCAATTGAGCAGATTTACAATGTGAAAGTAGAAAAAGTCAATACCCAGATTTATGATGGCAAGCTAAAAAGAGTGCGTTTCCAGGCAGGAAGAACGCCTCAAACAAAAAGGGCAATCGTAACCCTTAAGGAAGGTTCTAAAATAGAGGTCGGATAAGATGGGGATTAAAAAATTTAAACCTACTACTGCTTCGCGGCGCTGGATGGCGATTAGCGATTTTTCCGATGTCACCAAAAAAGAGCCGGAAAAATCCTTAATCGTTCCGTTAAAGAAAAAAGGGGGCAGGAATTTTCAGGGAAGAATTACTGTGCGCCATCAGGGTGGTGGGCATAAAAGGATGTACCGCGTTATTGATTTCAAACGTGATAAGTTGGATGTAAAATGTAAAGTAATCGCTTTTGAATATGACCCAAACCGCTCGGCGCGGCTAGCTTTAGTGGAATACCCGGATAAAGAAAAAAGATATATTTTGGCGCCTTTGGGATTAAATATTAACGATGAGATAATTTCTTCAGAACAGGAAGGAACCGAAATAAAAGTAGGCAATGTTTTGCCTTTAAAGTATATCCCTTTAGGCACCCTGATTCATAATATCGAGCTCGTGAAAGGTAAGGGTGGCCAGATTGTGCGTAGCGCCGGTAGTTGCGCGCAAATTATGGCTAAAGAAGGGAACTATTGCCATGTGAAACTTCCTTCGGGAGAAATAAGATTGATTCCTTTAGAATGCCGGGCAACTATCGGACAAATAGGAAATATTGACCATGATAGTGAATCGTGGGGCAAGGCAGGCAGGAGCCGATGGTTAGGGATAAGACCCACAGTAAGAGGCGCAGCGATGAATCCTGTAGACCATCCCCACGGAGGCGGAGAGGGTAAATCCGGACAAGGCAATCCTCATCCGGTTTCTCCCAAAGGCATGCCTACAAAAGGTTTTAAAACGCGTAAAAAATTTAAATATTCCGATAAATTTATTATAAAAAGGAGAAAATAAAGATGCCGCGTTCTTTAAAGAAAGGGCCTTATGTTGATCCCAAGTTATTAAAAAAAGTTTTAAAAGCAAAACAGCAAGGCATACGCCAGGTGATTCCTACTTGGTCAAGAAGGTCAATGGTTACGCCTGATTTTGTAGGTTTAACTATCGGAGTTTATGATGGACATAAACATATCCCGGTTTTTATTACCGAGAATATGGTAGGGCATAAATTGGGAGAATTTGCCCCTACGCGGATATTTCGCAAGCACGGTGGCGTAAAAGCAAAGAAAGCTCCCGAAAAAACTTAATTTAAATAAAAATGTTAGTAAGAGCGCAAGGAAGATATTTAAGAATTTCGCCCACAAAGGTAAGGTCGGTATTGAGTTTAATTAAAGGCAAAGATGTTTTAGAAGCCGAGGCATTGCTTTTTAATTTGAATAAACGTCCTAAAGAGCATCTTTTAAAAATATTAAAATCGGCAGTTGCCAACGCGCGGCAGAAGGGATTTAATCCGCAGGATTTATATATTAGCAAAGCCAGGTGCGATAAAGGACCGATGTGGAAACGTTACAAAGCTGCGGCTTTTGGAAGGGCTTCTGCGATATTAAGAAGGACTTCGCATATTTGTATAGAATTAGAACTAAAACATAATATCTAAAAGATATGGGACAAAAAGTACACCCTTATATTCAAAGAATCGGTTTTATAAAAACTTGGCATTCGCAATGGTTTAGCAAGAAACAAGAATTCGGCCGTTTTATCGAGGAGGACTATCGCATTCGCAAATTTATAAAAGATAATTATAAACAGGCAGCGATTTCTAAAATAATTATTGAAAGATTAACCAATAAGGTAAAGGTGATTATTTATACTGCCCGTCCGGGGATAATTATTGGTCGCCACGGCGCCGATATTAAAAAAATTATCGATGAATTGACGGGTATGTTGAAGCGGGAAGTGACGGTAGAGTACCGCGAGATAGAAAAACCCGAATTAGAGGCGCAGCTTGTTGCAGAGAATATTGCTTTTCAAATTCAGAAAAGAGTGGCTTATCGACGCGCGGTAAAGAGGACGATAGAGCAGGCGATGTCTTCAGGAGCAGAGGGTATAAAAATTACTGTTTCCGGAAGATTAGCGGGCGCAGAGATTTCTCGTTCTGAGACTTATAAAGAAGGCAAGGTCCCCTTGCAAACTTTAAGGGCGGATATTGATTATGGTTTTGCGGAAAGTCTTACCACTTATGGCTTAATTGGGATAAAGGTTTGGATTTATAAAGGCGATACTCTTTTATCCAAAGAGGAGACTCCGCCGGAAACTCCACCGGAGGGTTAAGCTATGGTGATGATGCCTAAAAGAGTAAAATTTCGCAAGCAGCAAAGAGGTACGCGCCGGGGCATTTCTACGCGCGGCAGTACCCTTCAATTTGGAGAGTATGGACTTAAGGCATTAGATAATGCTTGGTTGACCAATCATCAGATAGAGGCTTGCCGTGTAGCGCTGGCGAGACAATTACGTAAGGGGGGAAAGTTCTGGATTAGGGTTTTTCCGGATCACTCTGTAACCAAAAAACCAGCGGAAACACGGATGGGAAAAGGAAAAGGAGAACTTGATCATTGGATATGCGTAGTGAAAAGAGGTAAAATTCTTTTTGAAATGGGCGGCGTGCCATTAGAATATGCCCGTAGATGTTTTAACACGATTATTTATAAGATTCCTTTTAAGACAAAATTTGTAACCCGGATATAGATATAAAATGAAAGCAAAGGAATTTAGAGAATTATCGTTGGAAGAATTAAAAACAAAAGAAAAACAATTAAGACATGAATTGTTTATCATTAATCAACAACGCTATGGCGGCAAAGTGGAGAAGCCGCATATGTTTGAGAAGCTGCGCAAGGATATAGCGCGTATACAAACAATAATAAACGAAAAGAAATCTAAAAATTAAACTATGAAAAGAAAAGAGAGGATCGGCGAGGTAATTAGCAATAAAATGCAGAAGACCATTGTAGTGAGGGTGATGTATATTATACGGCATCCGCGTTATAACCGACTTATTAAGAAATATAAAAAGTTTAAAGTCCATGATGAAAAAAAATTGGCGAAGGTAGGAGATGTGGTGAAAATCCAGGAGACGCGTCCGATTTCCAAAGACAAATATTTTAAGTTGGTGGAGATAATCAAAAAATAATGTTAGAAGAGGCGTAGAGTAGATATGATTCGTTTGAGAACTATTTTAGATGTGGCTGACAATACAGGTGCAAAAAAAGCTTCTTTTATTGGAGTATTACACAAAAAAGATAGACTTATTGCTAAGATAGGGGATATTGTTAATGTAAATGTAAAAGAATCCAGCGCAGAGGCAATTATTAAAAAAGGGGAAGTAGCTAAAGCGGTAATTGTAAGGACAAAGGCTGCGGTCAGGCGCCCGGATGGTTCTATATTAAGATTCGATCATAACGCGATTGTTTTTATAGATAACAATTTAAATCCACGTGGAACAAGGGTATTTGGGCCGGTGGCAAGGGAATTGCGGGATAAAAACTTTACCAAAATTATTTCTTTAGCCCCTGAGGTAGTGTGATGTTTAAAATACGCAAGAATGATTTGGTTTTGGTGATTTCGGGAAAAGACAAAGGCAAACAAGGCAAAGTGCTAAAGGTATTTCGTAAAGAGAACCGCGTTATTGTGGAAAAGGTAAATATGGTAAAAAAAGCGATGCGGGCGCGTTCGGCGGAACAGCGCGGCGGAGTTATCTCAATAGAGGCGCCGATTTATATTTCGAAACTTATGCTTATCTGCAAAAATTGTAGTCGTCCTACGCGGGTGGGGTTTAAAATTTTAGAAGACGGCACCAAAGCAAGAATATGTAAAAAGTGTAATTCAACTATTTAACCTATTTTATAAGATGAAGGCAAGACTTTGGGAGAGATATAAAAAGGAAATTATACCGGAGATGATGAAGAAATTCGGGTTAAAAAATATTATGCAGGTTCCCCGCATAGAAAAGGTTGTCTTAAACATGGGCGTAGGAGAGGCGATTACCGATATAAAAATATTAGAGAAAGCGATGGAGGAGCTTGCTTTAATTGCAGGGCAGAAACCAGTAATCTGTCGGTCAAAAAAAGCGATAGCCAATTTTAAGATAAAAAAAGGTAACCCTATAGGCTGCAAGGTTACTTTACGCAAAGACAGGATGTATGAATTTTTGGACCGTTTTATAAACGTGGCTTTGCCGCGTTTAAGGGATTTTCGCGGTGTTTCAAACGATGCCTTTGACGAAAAAGGGAGTTTTAGCTTGGGATTAAATGAACAGACGATTTTTCCTGAGATAGAATATGATAAGGTAACGCGTATTCAGGGGCTCAATATCAATATAGTGATTAAGAACAGTAAGTCAAAAGAGCAGAGTAGAGAGCTTTTAAAACTGTTTGGTTTGCCTTTTATAAAGGAGCGTTAAATAAGATGGCAAAAAAATCTCAGATTGCACGCTGGAAGAGAAAGCCTAAATTTTCTACACGGCAGTATAACCGTTGCCCTATTTGTGGCAGGAGCGGCGGTTACTTAAGAAGGTTTAGATTATGCAGGATATGTTTTCGGGAACTTGTGTGGCAGGGGTTACTACCCGGGGTAAAGAAGGCAAGTTGGTAAATTTTAAGGAGAGAATATATGTCAAGATGTGATCTTATCGCGGATACGTTAACTATATTGCGCAATGCGATTATGGCAAAAAAGAAAACCGCCGAAGTGCCTTATTCTAAAATAAACGAAACTATATTTCAAATTCTAAAGCAAGAAAAATATATCGATGATTTTAAATTAATGGAATACCCTGCTTATAAAAAGGGTTCGCAATACCAGCATAAAAGAATAAAAGTGTATCTGCGCTATGTTAATAACCGCCCGGCGATCAGTAATCTTAAACGGATATCTAAACCTGGTTTAAGAGTTTATGCAAAAAAAGATAAACTTCCCCGCGTATTAAGAGATTATGGAATTGCAATTATTTCTACGTCGCAAGGGATAATTACAAATAAAGAGGCGCGCGAGAAAGGAATCGGAGGAGAAGTCCTCTGTTATATCTGGTAAATGCTATGTCAAGAATTGGCAAAAAACCAATAAATATACCGCAGAATGTAAAGATAAATGTCGAAGGGGATTTACTTTCGTTAAATGGTCCTTTGGGAAAATTAGAGTACCGCATCCCCGCTGCCTTATCCATAGAATTAAACAATCAGCAATTGGTTGTTAAAAGGAGTAAGGATGATAAGTTTACCCGTAGTCTTCATGGTTTAACGCGCAGTCTTATCTTTAACATGATTAAAGGTGTAACCGAAGGCTATGCGAAAGAATTAGAGATCTTAGGTATGGGTTATCGGGCAGAAATAAAAAATAACCAGTTAGTTATGCATCTGGGTTTTTCGCACCCAGTAATTTTTCCGACACCAGCAGGGATAAAGATAGAAGTGCCGAAACCCACACAGATTAAAGTAAGCGGGATAGACAAGCAGAAAGTAGGCGAAATAGCAGCACGGATAAGGGCGATATATCCGCCTGAACCGTATAAAGGTAAAGGGATTCGTTACTTAGGAGAATTCGTAAGGAAGAAAATAGGCAAAGCAGCAGCTACTACTGGTAAATAATTATGAGTTGCCGTTTAAAACAGAAAAGAAGGGTAAAAAGACACATCCGGATGCGTAAAAAAATCAAAGGTACGTCTGAACGCCCGCGTCTTTGTGTACAACGCTCTCATCGGAATTATTTTGTTCAGATTATCGATGATACGCAAGGCAAAACTTTATTTTCTTTGTCTACGCTTAATAAAGAGTTAAAAGAGAAATTATCTTCCCGCGGGAATATCCAGGCAGCGCGAACTTTAGGCAAAACTTTAGCCCAAAAGGCAAAAGAAAAAAATATCCACAAGGTTGTTTTTGACCGTCGAGGATTCCCTTATGTGGGAGGGATTAAGGCTTTTGCAGAAGGGGCAAGGGAAGGAGGTCTGGAGTTTTGATACAATTGGATATAAAAATTGAAGAGCAACCTTTCTTATTGGAAAAGGTAATTACCATCAATCGTGTGGCTAAGGTTACCAAGGGAGGCAAAAAAATTTCTTTTAGTGCTTTAGTAGTGGTAGGAGACGGTAAAGGGAAAGTGGGTTTTGCTTTAGGAAAGGCAAATGAAGTAACTGATGCGATTCGTAAAGGGATAAACAAAGCAAGAAAAAATGCTATAAGCATAGAATTAAAAAGCAATACCATACCTTTTGAAGTAATCGGGAAATTTAAAACCGCTAAAATATTGTTTAAGCCCGCTTCAGAAGGAACCGGTATTATTGCCTGCGCGCCGGTACGGGCAATTTGCGAGGCGGTAGGGATAAAAGACATACTTACCAAATCTCTTAAAGCCAATAACCCGATTAATATGGTAAAAGCCACTTTTAACGGATTATTAACCATTAAAGAAAAGTTAACTATCTATGGAGAAAACCAAAATTCTTAATCAACGTTTAGGTTTGGAGTCATTGCAAGCACCTTTGGGCGCAAGAAAAAGAAAGAAGATTTTAGGCAGGGGTCCAAGTTCTGGGCATGGCAAGACTTCCGGCAGAGGTGTCAAAGGGCAGACAAGTAGGGCAGGAAGGCATTTTTATGTTGGTTTTGAAGGTGGTTCGGTCCCTACGATCCGCAAAATACCCAAGCGCGGATTTTATAAAACAAAAAAAGAATATCAGATTGTTAATTTGGATTTAATAAATAGATTAAAAATAGAAGAGATCGACCCTGTTATTTTGGAAAAAGAACGTTTAATTAAAGATAAGAATAAAAAGGTAAAGATTTTAGGCAGAGGAGAGATTGGGCGTCCGCTAACGGTTAAAGCACATGCTTTTTCTAAACAGGCAAAGGAAAAGATAGAAAAAGCCAACGGAAAAATAGAAATAATCAAATAATCTATGATTAACGCTTTAGGCAATATATTTAAGATTGAAGATTTAAAAAGAAAAATTATTATTACCTTGCTTTTGCTTGTGGTGTATCGGATAGGTTGTTATATTCCTACTCCCGGCATAAATGCACGCGCTTTGGCAGAATTTTTTGAACGGATTTCTCGTACTCAAGGCAGCACTATTTTTGGAATATTGAATATGTTCTCCGGCGGAGCAATGGAACGTTTAACTGTATTTGCTTTAGGGATTATGCCTTATATATCCAGTTCTATTATTTTGCAATTGCTCACCGCCGTAATCCCTTCTTTAGAAAGATTATCCAAAGAAGGCAAAGCCGGTTATGAAAAGATAAACCAATATACCCGTTATGGAACGGTCATCCTTGCTTTGGTTCAGTCTTTTTTTATTGCCCTTTGGTTGGAAAATTCACGGTATTTTGAAGGGATACAGATAGTAAGCCATCCGGGGTTAGGATTTAAATTGCTCACGATGTTGACCTTGACTACCGGCACTATCTTTATTATGTGGCTGGGAGAGCAGATTCAGGAATTAGGCATAGGCAACGGTATTTCTCTGATTATTACTGCAGGCATTATTTCGCGTATCCCTGCTGCTTTTCACCAGCTTTATATATTATTTTCTCCGTTTGCCCCATCCCGTAGACAGATTGCTCCTGCTACACTTATAATTATGGCGGTTCTTTTGGTATGTGTGGTATGGGCAGTTACTTTGATTACTCAAGCGCAACGAAAAATTCCTGTGCAGTACGCGCGCAGGGTCGTGGGTAGAAAAATTTATGGCGGGCAATCCACCTATATACCGCTTAAGGTAGATACTGCAGGTGTAATCGCTATTATTTTTGCTCAGTCTATTATTCTTTTGCCGGCAACAATTGCGTCGTTTATCCCGCATCCTTTTTTTCAGAAATGGGCACAGTTTATGATGCGCGGGCATTTATTTTATACCGTAATTTATGCAATATTAATTATTTTATTTTGCTATTTTTACACCGCTATTGTGTTTAATCCTATAGAATTAGCGGAGAATATGAAAAAATACGGAGGGTTTATTCCGGGGATCCGGCCAGGAGCTCCTACTGCTGAATTTTTAAATTTTGTAATGACGCGCATTACCTTGGCAGGAGCAATTTTCATTGCCTTTATCGCCATATTTCCGGATTTTATTATGGTTTTGCTTAAGGTTCCATATTTGGTGGCTTCTTTTTTTGGAGGAACCGGTATTTTGATTGTAGTGGGTGTAATGTTAGATACCATAAAACAGATCGAATCTTATCTTTTGATCCATCATTATGAAGGTTTTTTAAAGACCGGCAGGATAAAAGGAAGAAGATGATTACTATTATTCTTTTAGGTCCACCCGGTGCAGGCAAAGGCACACAGGCAAAAGACTTAGCTAAAGAATTTCAATTTTTGCATATTTCTACCGGTGATCTTTTGCGCGAGAACGTAAAGAGAAATTCACCGTTAGGATTAAAAGCAAAAGAGTTTATGGAACACGGAGAACTTGTGCCGGATAAGCTGGTAGATGAGATGCTTTTGGAAAAATTAAACTCTCCCCAGGTAAATAATGGATTTGTATTGGATGGTTATCCGCGTAATGTTTCTCAGGCTAAATTTTTAGATAATTTTTTAAAACAAAACAACAGCAAAAGTTTTATTTTATACCTCGATACTTCTGAAGATACAATTATCGAAAGGTTATCCGGCAGAAGGATATGTAGCAATTGTCAAGCAATTTATCATCTTAAAAATATGCCACCCAAAAATCCTTTATATTGCGATATTTGCGGCGGCAGGCTTTATCAGCGTTCGGATGACCGAGAGGAGACAATAAAAAATAGGCTTTTGGTCTATATTAAAGAAACCGCACCCCTGTTAGAATATTATAAAGATAGGTTAGTTCGGATTAACGCCAACGATGATAAAGATATAGTTTTTGGGAATATGCTAAAGGTAATAAAGAATGATTATTCTGAAATCCCAAGAGGAAATTGAGATTATGCGCAAAGGAGGAAAAATTTTAGCCTGCATAATGCAAAAAATAAAAAATTTTTTAAAGCCAGGTATTTCTACCAAACAGATTGAAGACTTTGCGCATCAATTAATGCAGGAATATAAAGTTAGCTCTGCTTTTAAAGGTTATCGCGGGTTTCCCGGCTATATCTGCACTTCGGTCAATTCCGAAGTAGTGCACGGCATACCCACGGATGGCTGTTTCCTTAAAGAGGGAGATATTATCAGTATCGATGCAGGAATTAATTATCAGGGATTTTATTTGGATTGCGCTTTTACTGCGGCAGTAGGCAAGGTTTCTTCTCAAAAGATGAAGTTAATTCAGGTGACAAAGAATTCTCTTTACGAAGGGATAAAAAAGGCAAAAGCAGGCAATCATCTATCAGATATATCTTACGCTATTCAGAATTATGTAGAACAAAATGGTTTTTCGGTGGTAAGAGATTTTGTGGGGCATGGTATAGGCAGGCAGTTGCATGAGGAGCCCCAGATTCCTAATTTTGGTAAACCCCATGAGGGTCCTGTTTTAAGAGAAGGCATGGTCCTTGCTATTGAGCCAATGGTAAATATGGGGAGCTGGGAAGTAAAATTTTTGGAGAATGGCTGGACAGCGGTGACTAAAGATGGACTTGATTCAGCGCATTTTGAACATACCATTGCCCTGCTAGACAATAATATTGAAATACTTACTCTTTAGCATGAAAGAAGATTTAATTCAGGCGGAAGGGACAGTGATTGAAACTTTACCTAACACTACTTTTAAGGTTAAGTTAGATAACGGGTATGAGGTGGTTGCCCATCTATCGGGAAAGTTAAGGCTTAATTTTATAAAGATTTTACCGGGAGACAGAGTAAAATTAGAACTTTCCCCTTATGATTTAAGTCGGGGCAGGATTATTTATAGAGTATAAAAAATATTATGAAAGTAAAAGCGTCAGTAAAAAAAATTTGTGCCCATTGCAAAATTATTAAAAGAAAAGGCATTGTGCGAGTAATCTGTTCCAATCCAAAACATAAACAGCGCCAAGGTTAAAAGGAGAGGTTATTATGTCTAGAATTTTAGGCGTGGATTTACCTAAAGAAAAAAGGATTGAAATAGCCCTTACTTATCTTTATGGTATAGGAAGGACTTTGTCTAATCGGGTACTTGCAGCAGCCAATATAAACCCGGATAAACACGCAAAAGAACTTACTGAAGAAGAGATTTCTCGAATCACTTCTACTATTCAAAAATTAGGCATAAAAGTAGAAGGGGATTTGAGGAGGGAACATTCTCAAAATATAAAGAGACTTATCGATATTGGTTGTTGGCGCGGGCTTAGGCATAGAAAAGGGCTTCCGGTAAGAGGACAACGTACACGGACAAATGCGCGTACGCGCAAAGGACCGCGTAAGACATGGATAGCGGTGGTCAAAAAACCTGAACCATCTAAATCTTCTTCATCTTCGCAAAAATAAAGATAAAGGAGTAAGTTATGGCAGATAATAAGCAGAAAGCAAAAAAGAAAAAAATCCTCAAGAACGTAACTTCTGGCATAGCCCATATTCAGTCCACTTTTAATAATACAATTGTTACCATTACCGACACTAAAGGCGATGTTTTGGTTTGGTCATCGCCTGGCATAGTAGGTTATTCAGGGACAAGGAAATCCACTCCTTTTGCTGCTCAGGTAGCGGCTTCTGATGCGGCTAAAAAAGCAAAGGATATAGGCATAAAGGAAGTGATAGTTTATGTAAAAGGACCGGGCGCCGGAAGAGAAGCGGCTATTCGGGCGTTGCAAGCCGCAGGATTAAATGTAATCGCAATAAAAGATATCACTCCCATTCCTCATAACGGCTGCAGACCTAAAAAAAGAAGGAGAGTGTAATGGCAAGATATACGGAATCAAAATGCCGTCTTTGTCGAAGAGAAGGAGAAAAGTTATTTCTTAAAGGAGTCAGGTGCTCTACGGAAAAATGTTCTTTGGTAAGAAGGAATTATGGGCCTGGACAACATGGCCAGATGCGTATAAAGCCTTCTAACTATGCCTTGCAGCTTAGAGAGAAACAAAAGGTAAAAAGAATTTATGGTATATTAGAGAGACAGTTTAGAAGGTATTTTAAGATTGCTGCCACCACCCCGGGTGTTACAGGAAGAATACTGTTGCAGTTATTGGAGAGAAGATTAGATAATGTTATTTTCCGTTTGGGTTTGGCAGTGTCCCGCGCTCAGGCAAGACAGATAGTAAGACATAACTTCGTATATGTTAATTCCCGACGCGTCAATATACCTTCTTTTTTAATAAACAAAGGTGATGTTATTCAATTAAAATTGACCGAAAAATCCAAGCAACTTTTTAATACTAACAAACAGCTGACGCAGGAACGGGAAATGCCTAAATGGTTGGAATGGCAGGCGGAAACATTTACTGCAAAGGTCCTTAGGTTACCCGAAAAAGAAGATATCGGGCAGCCTATTCAAGAGCAATTAATTGTAGAGTTATATTCTAAATAAAAAATAGAAGGGGTGAGAAATGGGTATAAAATGGAAAGATTTTTTATTACCAAAAAGATTGGAATCTGACGAATCAGTCTATACAAATACTTATGGTAAATTTATTGTTTCGCCTTTAGAAAGGGGATACGGAATTACTTTAGGCAATGCCTTAAGAAGGGTTTTACTTTCTTCGATCGAAGGTAGTGCCGTAACTTGGATAAAGATCGAAGGTGTTACCCATGAATTTGCCACCCGTGACGGCGTTTTAGAAGATGTGTCTGAGATTATTTTAAATATAAAAAATTTGGTAGTCAAAATGCATTCTAAAATCCCCAAAACCATTTATATAAAAAAGGAGACCAAAGGAGAAATAACCGCCAAAGATATCGTCACTGATGAGAGCGTAGAAATAATCAATCCTCAACTTCATATCGCCACTCTTACTAAAGATGTTAAGTTTTATATGGAGATGGGGGTAGGTCGCGGAAGGGGTTATGTTACTGCAGAACTCAATAGAAAAGAAGAGCAAGCCATCGATGTAATTGCCATTGATTCTATATTTAGCCCGGTAAAAAAAGTGAACTTTGATATTGAAAATACCCGTGTAGGCCAACGCACAGATTACGAGAAACTTGTTTTAGAAGTATGGACTAACGGCGCAATAACCCCTAAAGATGCCATTATTTATGCGGGTAATATTTTACAGAGGCATCTGGATATATTTTCTAATTTTGGGAATCTGCCTGAAGAAGAAATGGAAGAAGAGGAAGAAATGAACCCGGCAGAGGTCGCTCTTTATGAAAAATTAAGATTGCCTATTTCAGAATTGGAACTTTCCGTGCGCAGTTCCAACTGCCTGCGAGAGGCAAATATTAAAACCATTGCTGATTTGGTAGTAAAGACAGAAGAAGAAATGTTAGCCCTTAAAAATTTCGGCAAAAAATCTTTAACCGAAATAAAGACCCTTTTAAATGGCATGGGTTTAACTCTGGGCATGCAAGTGGACCATAAAAAATTAAAAAGAGTATGAGACACCGTAAAAAAAGATTTCTTTTAAACCGTTTTACTGCATGGCGCAAAGCCACGTTGATTAGTTTGGCAAAAAATTTACTTATTCATCAAAGGATTATCACTACAGAAGTGAAAGCCAAAGCATCTTCTCCTTTGGCGGAGAAACTTATAAGTTTAGCCAAAGAAGGCTCGTTGGCTTCTATGCGTCAGGCATACCGCATATTAGGGGACCATCGGTTGGTAAGTTATCTTTTTAAAGAAATAGCCCCTCTTTTTAAACAACGTAGCAGCGGTTTTACCCGCATAATTAAACTAAAAAATAGGCGCGGAGACAATGCCTCTTGCGTTATTTTCGAACTTACTGAGAAAAAGCAAAAAGCAACCAAAATAAAAAAAGAAAAAGAAACAACCCAGGAGAAACCCCTTCCTAAGGAAGAGATTTTCGAGAAAAAACCACCTGTAGAGAAAGAGAAAAAGCCTACCAAAAAGTTTCTCGGCGGTTTAAAGGGGATCTTTAAAAAAGAGAGAGATGCGCTCTAAACCCTCGAAAATTTTGTTTAGTTATGGGCAAGACGCTGGTAGAAAAAATACTTAGCCGAGCATCAGAAAAAGATGTAAAAGCAGGCGACTTTGTTATTGCAAAGGTGGATTTTGCTTTCGGGCAAGATGGAACTTCCAATCTGATTATAGATAAAATAAATGAACTTAAGGCGCTAAGGATAAAAACCCCTTTTTGTATGGTAATTGATCATAGTGCGCCAGCCGCTAACGAAGCAATTGCTAAAGTTCATCAGAAGATGCGCGCCTTTTGCCATAATTTTAAAGGAGAACTCTTTGATGTTGGTTGCGGGGTCTGTCATCAGGTAATCCCTGAGTCAGGCAAAATAAAGCCTTTTGATGTAGTAGTAGGTGCGGATTCCCATACCTGCACTTACGGCGCATTAGGAGCATTTGCTACAGGTATGGGTTCTACGGATGTGGCGATAAGTCTTATTTGGGGCAAGAATTGGTTTAAAGTTCCCAGGAGCATGAAGATAATCATAAAAGGCAAAATACCCAAAGGGATTTACGCCAAAGACATAATTTTGCATATAATTAGGGACATAAAGGCAGACGGAGCAACCTATATGGCGATAGAATTTTATGGACCTACCTTAAAACAGATTAATATGGATGGAAGGTTTACGATATGCAATATGGTGGTGGAGATGGGGGCTAAATGCGGTTTTATGCCGCAGGATGAGATTAGCCGCCTTTGGCTAAAAAAGACCTTAAATTTTGGCGCGCATATTACATCTTTATCCGCGGATAAAGATGCGCATTATGAAATGGTGAAAGAGTATGATATAGAAGGTTTAGTCCCGCAGATTGCCTGCCCACATAGCGTGGATAATGTGGTAGATGTAACTAAATTAAAAAATGTAAAAATAGACCAGGCATTTTTAGGCACATGCACAAATGGAAGGATTTCTGATTTAAAAGTAGCAGCCCAAGTTTTAAAAAATAAAGAAGTCAAAAAAGGGGTAAAGTTTATAATCGCTCCTGCTTCCAGAAAGATTTTTGAGGAAGCGCTCAATTTAGGATTGATAGAAACATTCATAAAGGCAAAAGCAATAGTGCTTGCGCCGGGATGCGGACCTTGTGTAGGTAGCCATGCGGGTATTCCTGCAGATAAAGAGGTGGTTATTTCTACGGCTAATCGCAACTTTAAAGGCAGGATGGGTAATCCTACTGCGCAGATTTATCTGGCGTCGCCTGCAACCGTGGCAGCTTCCGCCATTACCGGCAGGATAACGGACCCTCGCATATTTTTATAAATTAAGGAGGCAATATGGATTTAAGAGAACTTTTATCTTTATGCATTAAAGAGCAGGCCTCGGATTTGCATATTACCGAAAGCGAACCGCCGATTTTGCGTGTTGATGGCAAATTGGTGCGGACTGATTTACCAGTTTTAGATAGGGAAAGCACAAAGAGAATCATTTATAGCATGCTTACAAGTTCGCAAAAAGAGATATTTGAGAAGGATAAAGAATTGGATTTTTCTATCGCATTAGGCGATTTAGATAGATTTAGGGTAAATATCCATATACAGAAAGGCGCGGTAGAGGCGGCTTTTCGTCGCATTCCTTTACATATTCCCAGCGTCGAAGAACTGGGGTTACCTGCCATTGTTAAAGATTTGGCGCGCAAACCCAATGGTTTAGTTTTAATTACTGGTCCTACAGGCGTAGGCAAAACCACTACCTTAGCAGTAATGATCGACCTTATTAACACAGAAAGAGAATGCCTGATTATCTGCATTGAAGATCCTATAGAGTTTATCCATCACAATAAAAAGAGCGTGGTTAAACAGAGAGAGGTTTATCAAGATACGCATTCTTTTGCTGAAGCGTTACGCCGGGCATTGCGCCAAGACCCCAATGTCATTGTGGTAGGGGAAATGCGCGATTTAGAAACAATTTCTACTGCTTTAACCGCGGCAGAAACCGGGCATTTAGTTTTGGCTACTTTACATACTCCCAATGCGCCTCAGACTATCGAAAGAATCATTGACGTTTTCCCTCCTTATCAACAACAACAGGTAAAATTGCAGTTATCCGATTGCCTGCAGGCAGTAATATCACAGTTGCTGCTTCCTGTTGCATCCGGAAAGGGTAGAGTTTTGGCTTGTGAAATTATGGTTGCCACCTCAGGGATAAGAAATCTTATTCGCGAACATGAGATTGAGCAGATTCCTACTTTAATGCAGACCGGAGCCCAATTTGGTATGAAAACGATGGATAAATCTTTAAAGGAGCTTTACCGAGACAAAAAGATTACTTTGGATGTGGCTTTATCTAAAGTAAAAAACCCGGAGGAATTCGAACAGTTATGATTTTGGAAGGCAAGGTAATAAAATTAGGGGATAATATAAATACTGATTTTATCATCGCGGGAAGATATAAATTTTCTATTACGGATATAAAAGAATTAGCAAAGCATATTATGGAGGATATCGACCCCAATTTTGTTAATAAAATAGAATATGGAAAAACTATCCTTGTAGCAGGGAAAAATTTCGGTTTGGGTTCATCCCGGGAACAGGCGCCCTTGGTAATCAAAGAAGCAGGTATTTTAGCGGTAGTTGCAGAAAGTTTTGCGCGTATATTTTATCGCAACGCAATTAATTTAGGACTTCCTTTGATAGAGACAACAACCATTGATATAAAAGAAAACGAATTATTAAGGATCGATTTAGATAAAGGTATGCTTTATAACCTTACTCAAAAGCAGACAATCAAGGTAAATCCTTTGCCTTCTTTTATGCAGAACTTTATCAAGGAAGGTGGAGTGATAAATTATATTAAGAAATACGGACTAAAATTATAATGGGGCATAAAATAACTCTTATACCGGGTGATGGCATAGGACCGGAGGTTACCGAGGCAACCCGTCGTTGTATTGAGGCAACTGGCGTAGATATTAATTGGGAGATAGCGTTAGCAGGAGAAACCGCGCAGAAAAAATATAATAATCCCTTGCCTGAGGAAGTAATCTCTTCTATAAAAAGAAATAAAGTTGCTTTAAAAGGGCCGCTGGTTACTCCTATTGCCGAGGGTTTTCGTTCAGTAAATGTTAGCTTAAGGCAGATACTTGACCTTTATGCCTGTGTTAGGCCGGCAAAGGTATATCCGGGGATAAATACTTATTTTAAAGAGGTAGACATAGTAATTATTCGGGAAAATACCGAGGATCTTTACGCAGGGATTGAATTTGAAAACAATACGCCGGCGCAAAAAGAGCTTTTGACGCTTATCCAAAAGTACACCCAAAAACAACTGCGGCCAGAGACGAATATTTCTTTAAAGCCAATTTCTGTTTATGCTTCCGAAAGAATTATCCGTTTCGCCTTTGAATATGCAATTAAGTTTAGAAGGAAAAAGCTAACCTGTGTGCATAAGGCAAATATAATGAAATTTACCGATGGTCTTTTTTTGAATGTTTTCCGTAAAGTAAGCCAAGATTATAAAGAGATTCAGGCAGAAGAGATAATTGTGGACAATATGGCAATGCAACTGGTACAGAAACCCCAAAATTATGATGTTTTAGTGCTTCCCAATCTTTACGGTGATATTATCTCTGACCTTTGCGCAGGATTAGTAGGTGGTTTAGGAGTTGCCCCGGGTGCAAATATCGGAGACGATATCGCGGTTTTTGAACCGGTGCATGGCGCTGCGCCTAAATATGCCGGCCAAAATAAAGTTAATCCTTTAGCCACGATTTTTTCCGGGATAATGATGTTAAGGTACATTAAAGAAAACTCTTGCGCAGATAAATTAGAAGAAGCAGTAAAAGAGGTGCTTAAAGAGAGAAAATATCTTACCTATGATTTAAAACCCACACGCGATGACCCTACCGCGGTAGGTACCCGCGAAATGACAGATGCCATTATTGCCAAATTAAAAAGATGAAAGTATCGATAATTGGAGTGGGTAATGTAGGAGGTTTATTAGCGTCGCGACTTTTAGAGCTTCAGGTTCCGCAGATTACCCTTATTGATGCATTTAGAGAATTAGCCGAAGCAAAAGCGCTGGATTTAGAAGATGCCTGCGCCTTATATAAATATAATTGTAATTTGAAGGGAAGTCAAAATTTTGAAGATATCGCTGGTTCAGATATAGTGGTGATTACTGCTGGTTTTGCCCGTCGGCCGGGGATGAGCCGGGAAGAACTCTTAAAAAAGAACGCTTTAATTATTAAAGAGATCGCTTTAAAAATCAAAGAACTTTGTTCGGATTGCCTGATTTTAGTGGTGACTAATCCTTTAGATGTAATTACTTATTTGGTTTTAAAGACAACCGGCTTTCCTTATCAGCGCATAATCGGAGTGGGGGCAAATTTGGATGCAGCGCGTTTTACTAACCTTATAAGCAAACAACTAAATATTTCTAGTCAGGAAATAGATGCTTTGGTAATTGGCAGCCACGGAGAGGCGATGTTGCCTTTGGCGCGTTTTACCTATATAAAAGGAAAACCCCTAACCGAAATCGTCGATACAATAACGATAGAAAAATTAATCCAAGCCACTATTAAACGCGGAGCGCAGATCGTGTCTTTGTATGGCAGTGGCAGTGCTTATTTTGCTCCGTCTTTAGCAATTGCCAAAGTAATAGCAGGTATCTTGCAGAACCAAAAAAAGACTATGGGAGTTTGCGCGTATTTACAAGGAGAATATGGGTTAAGTGATTTATGTATCGGCGTGCCATGCATTTTAGGTAAAAACGGCATTGAGGATATCGTAGAACTTCCTTTAAATGATAAAGAACGGGAATTATTTTTAATATCCGCGCAGTCCATTAGGTTGCAGATTGAAAATTTAAAACAAAATGCTCTCCTATGATTTAGTTATTATCGGTGCAGGTTGGGCAGGGATAAATGTTGCTTTAAGTGCAAAAAAACATGGGTTAAAAGTAGCACTTGTTGAAAAAGATTTTTTAGGCGGGACCTGCCTTAATTATGGTTGTATTCCTACCAAGCACCTTATTCAATACGCCAAACTCTACTTAAAAACAAAAAACACATTTCCGAACTTTAATCCGCTAATCGATTTTAAGGAATTACAAAATAAAAAGGATTCCCTTGTTCAAAAATTGCGACTGGCTTTAGAAAATAGGATTAAAGGCATCTCTTATTTTCAAGGCATTGCTACTTTAGTTTCACCTCAGGAGGTTAAAGTAGAAAAAGAAATCCTTAAAACTAAATACATCGTAATTGCCACCGGCTCTTATCCTAAACAGTTAGATTGTTTAAAGTTTGATAAGAAAAGGGTCCTTTCCAGCACAGAGTTATTGGAGTTAAAAAAAGTGCCTTCTTCGATCCTGATTGTAGGAGCAGGGGTAATTGGTTGCGAATTCGCCAGTTTATTTAATATTTTGGGATCTCAGGTTACGTTGGTTGAATTTTTCCCCCAAATTCTTCCCCAAGAAGATAGCGAAATCTCTTCATATCTTAGCCGGATTTTTAAAAAACGAGGGATAAAAATTTATACCTCCACAGATATAAGAAATATGGATACTTCTTCTTATGAAATAATTCTTGTTGCCACTGGAAGGGCTCCCTTTATTGATGGCATCAATTTAGAAAATTTAGGCGTAAAAATTGACAAGGATAAACGGATTATTGCTGATAAATATTTAAGGACAAATATCTCCAACATATTTTGTGCAGGTGATGTTACTAATCAATTTATGCTTGCGCATTTAGCCGCTTATCAGGGAAGGTTGTTGGCGGAAAATTTGATAAACCAAAAATCTCCCCAGCAGATTCTTACTGAATGCATTGCGGTGTGTATTTTTACCTACCCAGAAGTTGCCAGAGTAGGATTAACAGAAGAGCAGGCAAGACAACACGGTAATATTAAAATAAATAAATTTGATTTTTTAGGATTAGGAACAAGTCACATTTTAGGAGAGACAGAAGGCTTAATTAAAATAATTTCTGATATGGAAACCGGCTTGATTTTAGGTGCTTCTATGGTTGGCCCTTTGGCTAGCGAAATCATTGGTATATTAACTTTGGCAATAAAAAATAAGTTAACTATTAAAGAGCTTTCCTCTACAATTTTTGCTCATCCTACTTTGTCTGAAGCGATAAGCCAAGCGGTTAATTTATGAGTATGTATAAGAGTTTGGATGAATCCCTGATTTTAGATTTAGGCTGCATTGACTTCTCTTCTGCCTATGAAATACAGAAAGAGGTATTTTTACAGGTAAAAAAGGGGCTGTTTAACAAAGCGCTTATAATTTGTGAACATAATCCGGTAATTACTTTAGGTAGACTTAGCCGGAAAGAAGATATGCTTGTTTCTTTCGATGAATTAAAAGAGAGAAATATTCAGGTAGTTTTTGCTGACCGCGGGGGCAGAACTACTTATCATGGACCAGGACAGCTGGTGGTATATTTTATTTTTAATCTTGAATTTTTTAAAAAAGACCTGCATTATTTTTTAAGGTATTTAGAAGAAAAAGGAATTTTGTTTTTAAGTGTCTTTGGGGTTAAAGGGGTGCGCAAGGCAGGATTTACAGGAGTTTGGGTGGATGATAAAAAAAATATTTCGATAGGAATCGCCGTAAAAAATTGGATAACTTATCATGGAATGAGCATAAATATAAAAGAAGAGGCAGTAAACAACTTTTCTTTAATCCATCCTTGCGGAATGGATATAAAAATGGTTTCTTTGGAACAGATATTGCAAAGGGAAATTAGTCTTTGGGAAGCGAAACAGATGTTTTTGTCTTGCTTTAAAAACAAGGAGGTTGTTTATGTTTAAAGTAATTCTACCTGCTTTAAGCGAAGGAATAGAGAAAGCCACTATTTCTTTTTGGTACCATAAAGAAGGGGAGCAGATAAATAAGGATGAAGATTTGGTAGAATTGGTTACTGATAAGGCGGTTTTTAATCTGCCTTCTCCTTGTTCAGGCATAATCAGAGAGATTTTTTTTAAAGAAGGACAAACCGTTGATATTGGCGAAGTAATAGCCCTAATTGAAGAAGAGAAATAAAAAAATATTGACAAAATTTTATTTTTATTTATAATTAGCAAACAAGATATTAGACTGCTAATTATTTTGTTAAAAACAAAAGGAGGTGTAAAATATGAACATGCAACCTTTGGGAGATCGCGTAATAATTAAGCCCTTAGAAGCAGAAGAAAAAACTAAGGGAGGAATTGTTCTTCCTGATACTGCTAAAGAAAGACCTCAGGAAGGCAAAGTATTGGCAGTGGGGAAAGGCAAGGTATTGGAAAATGGCGCTATACAACCTTTGGAAGTAAAGGTAGGGGATCGCATTTTATATAGCAAATATGCTGGTAATGAAATTACTACCAAGGATGGAGAAGAATTGCTTATTATAAAAGAGGAAGACATCTTGGCAATTATAAAATAATCTAAAAGGAGGTAATAATGGCTAAACAGCTGGCATTTAATGAGGAGGCGCGCCGAAAAATTTTAGAAGGAGTTATACAGTTATCTTCCGCCGTAAAGGTAACTTTGGGCCCAAAAGGACGAAACGTGGTGATTGATAAAAAATTTGGTTCCCCTACTATTACCAAAGACGGGGTAACCGTAGCCAAAGAAATTGATTTAGAAGATCCCTATTTGAATATGGGTGCGCAGATGGTTAAAGAAGTGGCAGAGAAGACTTCGGATATTGCTGGCGATGGAACAACCACTGCCACTATTTTGGCAGAAGCGATTTACCGCGAGGGTTTAAAAAATGTTACCGCAGGCGCAAATCCCATGGCAATAAAAAGAGGCATTGAAAAAGCAGTGGAGAAGGTAGTAGAAGATTTAAAAAAACTTTCCACTCCTATTAAGGATAAGAAAGAAGTAGCGCAGGTAGCTGCTATTGCCGCTAATTGTGATCACGCAATCGGTGAGTTGATTGCCGATGCGATGGAAAAAGTAGGCAAAGACGGCGTAATTACGGTAGAAGAAGCCAAAGCCACTGCTACTACTTTAGAGGTAGTGGAAGGGATGCAGTTTGATCAGGGATACCTTTCTCCTTATTTTGTTACCGATACCGAGAGGATGGAATGCGTTTTAGAGGATCCTTATATATTGATTTATGAAAAAAAGATTTCTTCTTTAAAGGATATCCTTCCTCTTTTGGAAAAAATTGCTCGTACAGGAAGGCCGCTTTTAATTATTGCGGAAGAAGTGGAAGGCGAAGCTTTGGCAACTTTGGTGGTAAACAGGATCCGGGGAACCTTGAGTTGTTGCGCGGTAAAAGCCCCCGGTTACGGTGATCGCCGCAAAGCGATGTTAGAAGATATTGCCATCCTTACCGGTGGCAAAGCAATTACCGAAGATTTAGGGATAAAATTGGAAAATCTGGATTTGGAAGATTTAGGAAGGGCAAAAAGGGTGAGGATAGATAAAGAGAATACTACAATTGTAGAAGGTGCAGGAAAATCTTCGGCTATCAATGGACGAATCGCCCAGATAAAAAAACAAATTGAAGAGAGCGATTCTGATTACGACCGCGAAAAACTACAGGAACGTCTGGCAAAATTAGCCGGTGGGGTGGCGGTGATTAATGTAGGCGCAGCCACGGAAACAGAGATGAAAGAAAAGAAAGCCCGGGTAGAGGATGCTTTGCATGCTACGCGTGCAGCGGTAGAAGAAGGGATT
>Ga0123519_10002379_pt1 | contig 31846 bp, 25 predicted proteins | sample YelNatPaOPRAMG02_FD_87396 | JGI IMG/M metagenome (GOLD analysis project Ga0123519, IMG submission 87396) | Hot spring microbial communities from Yellowstone National Park - Yellowstone National Park OP-RAMG-02 (version 2) | ecosystem: Environmental > Aquatic > Thermal springs > Hot (42-90C) ... | reverse complement strand
GCAAGGCACAAATTGCCACATACCCCAAAAACTTCTCTATTGAGCTTTTAGCCTTACTAAATAAAACAAGTATTAAAGGAATGATTCCTATATATATACACACTTCCCAGTAAACTTCCCCAGCGCCCCAGTATTTACCTTCCCCCTTCATAGGATTACCAAAAGCATCGGGAACTAAAAGTGTAATGAGACTTTGTGGTGGAAGGGCATGTGCTATAGAAAACAACCAATCTCCTTGCATATTTCTTATGGTTACTTTAGATAACTCCAAAAAAGGAAGTAATTGAATACTTGTCAATAAAACAATTGCAGTTACAATTCCCAAAAAGCTTAATATATATCTAATAAACTTTACTTTAAAAGAGGTTTTTGTTGTAAAAAACCTATAAAATGTAAATGCAAACACTACAATCCAGGAATAAAATAAAATTACCACTGCTCCAGATAATAACTGTAGAGATCCCACTATTATTACCCAGAAAGCAAAACTCTTTTTACCGGTTGAGAAAAACTTATCCAGTAACATAAGTAACAGTGGTAACCAGCAACCTGTAGCTATAAAAATAATATCTAAAGAATGAATTGTAAAAAAGCCACATAACATAAAAGTAATTCCACCAAACAGGCTAAACTTTCTATCTATACCAAGATTTCTTAACCATAAATACATAAATATCCCTGCCAGACTAAAATGAAACCAAAGATACCACGGAATTGCTTTAGCAGTAGGCAAAAGATAGAAAAATAAAGAACCTGGATAAAAACATCCTTTACTTAAATCAGCCTGATATGGCATACCTGCAAATATATAAGGATTCCAGAAGAAAAACTCTTTACTTTGAAACATCTGATATTTAAAATTCTCAAAGGGATAGTTAAGGGTTCCAAAGTTATCAAAAAAATATCCTTTATCTTGAAACATCCCTGGAAACCAAAGGCTAATACCAATCAGGCAAAATAACAAATAAATATAAAACTCTGTCCTAAATTTATTCATTTTTTAACTAAATGTGGCAGGATTTTAAACCAACTAGGAGGATGCAAAAGCAAATTTGTATAAGCCGCATTAGCTAAAGGGCAAAAACAACCTAGTTTTATTTTCTTCCTCACTTCCTCTGCTAGCTTACTTTTCCAGAGAGAAGGAAAGTGCAGGTTAAAATCTTTTAAGTTCCCCATACTCTCTCCCTTTATACAACAAGACCATACTTCTCCTTCGGGAGTAATCTGGCAGGAGGCAAAAGCTGCATAACAGGGTATCGGTGGTGGAGTGCCTAAAAAGTATTTTTGAGTTAAATCATAATATTCAAGCCTAAACGCTTTTGCTAACTTCGGGTAAATACCTCTGGGAGAGAATTGGTTAAGCTTTTCTTTTATAAAATTCAAAGCTTCAATATAATCTTCTAAAAGAGGGGTAATCTCTTTTCCTACTGTATTTAATTCTACTCTTTCTTCAGCTACTTCCAGAATATAAGAATCTGGAGAAAGGCTTGTGAGTTCTGTAAAAATCTCTTTTATATCCTTGACATTAAACCTGGAGATTACTGTATGAATTCCAACGGATAGATTAGGATGTTTTATCTTTTTAAGTTCTTTAAAAGTATTAATTGCTTTAGTAAAGTTACCCTTTACACCTCTAATTTCATCATGCCTATCATCCAAGTGGTCTAAAGAAAGATTAATAATTAAACTACTTCTCTTTAAAGTAGATAAAATTTTTTCAGTAAAGTGAACTATTTTCTCTGTAAGCAATCCATTAGTTGGTATATTAATTAACTTTGGCTTACAAATATTTGCAAAACTAGTTACAATTTCAGTAAGGTCATCACGCAAAAAGGGTTCTCCTCCACTAAAAGTTACCCATACAGGCGAAGAGCCCAGGCTCTTAAATATCTTTTCATATTCTTCTGCCGTTAATTCTTTTACATCTTTCTCCCAGACAAAACAAGTTTTACAGCGAGAGTTACAGCGATAGAGTAAGCTAATAGTATAATTTATAGGCAAAACTACGGGGTATCTAAAATAATAAAAACTCCAAGAAAAAGGCAATTTAGTAACCCAGAGCATCTAAATCAAAGCTCCTGCCTAAAATTTAGCTGTTTAGTAGTTTTTGAAACTTCCCATATTGAATGTTTTTTGCCTTTCATATAATAATCCCAAAATCCAAGGAATCTTCCACAAGCTTCCAAAAATATCAAACCTAACAACCAACTTAACTTAACGGGATTTAATGGTATAATTGGCAAAAGCACAGAGATTATTCTCCATATATTCATAGTAGAAACAATGTATCCCTGTTCTTTCTTAAGAGCCAGGTGTCCTGCAAATATGCGTCTCCTCTGCCGTAAAAAATCAGAAACATCTGTAGGACCTTTATTATGTATTACAGCATCTGGAACATATCTTAATTTAAAACCTTGCCCTCTTATAAGTGGTTCAATGTTGGCTTCATCTACAGAAGAAGATACAGGAATTTTAAGAAAAGCATTTTTAAATGCTATTGCTTCTCCCATTTTGGGAGATTTCATAGCAATGCGATGATGAAGAAGCCATAAAAAGCAAACACAGAAACCCATAAAATTATTCGGCTCATTTACAGGCACAGGCCTACCTCCTGTCATACCTATATCTTCTTCCCAAAGAGGTTTAAGAAGTTTTTCCAGTGCTCCTTTTTGTGGTATTGTATCCGCACTTATAAGAATTATCACTTCTCCCTGTGCATACTGCAAAAAAAGATTTATAGCCGAGGCTTTTCCCTCTCGTTTTTCCTGTGTTATTAATTTTACAAGTGGATTTTTCCTCTCCCATTCCCTCACAATCTCTTCTGTGCGGTCTGTGCATCCACTTGCAACTACAATTAATTCTAAAAGTTTATAAGTTTTAAATTCTTCCTCAAGTATTGCTTTAATTAATTGCCCAATATTTGCTTCTTCGTTATAAGCCATAATGCCTACACTACAACATCCAGAAGCTATAGATTTAAATGGCATCTCCAACTCTCCTTTTACTATTTCAACTAAAAAATAAACTTTAAATTATTTTTATACTAACCTCCTTAAAAACAAAAGGAGGTGCTAAACTATAAATTTTATTATTTTTTCCTAGCTAAAACATAAAGATGATGGGTTTGGAAGTATGCAAACCATTGAGGAAGATTTTTTTCTATCCATATACAAAAGTTAATTAATTTGGAACCCTTATCTTTTTTAATTTTTGAGGTTGCAGTATTTGTGGAAGTACTTTGCACCACATCCGTATATGCTTCTTTAGTCTTTGTCTCCCACTGCCATTTTATACCAAATTTACCAAGTAATTTCTTCAATTCACCCCTAAGTGGCATATCCCAGGTGTCAAGCCAGGGAGGAGTATCTATGGAACCCTTTTCTAAAACCTCTAAATCATTGTCTTTCATTACTTTTAAAATACTTTTCATAGTCATTAAATTAGTGAAACCGTGATCCCATTCTAAACTGTTAAATTTATGATAAAGAAAGTGCACTATTGTCCCCAAATTATATTTATTCTGTGTCAGAACCATTACATATTTTTTAGATACTCTCTTTAGTTCTGCTACAAGAATATTTGGATTAGAAAATTTTTCAAATATACAAAAATTCCAGGACAAATCAAAAGAGTTATCAGAAAAAGGTAATTCATCTATTTCACATTTCACAAACTCAACATTATCCAGTAATTTTTCTCTTTCCCAAACCACTCTAGCTCCGTCCAGCATCAACTCGGATGGATTGGTTAAGGTTACTTTACAACTGCTGTGCCTGGCAAACTCTAAAGAGTTAATCCCTGGCACTCCTGTAACTCCATCGGCAGGATGTTCTAAAACAGTCTTTATATCATACCTATTAAGTAGCCCCCTAAAATATTCATCAAGAACAATTCTTTCATAAACCGTTCCAATGCCTTCATCAGGAGAATGAGGGTCTGGACCAGGACGAACATTGCGTTCAATAAAAAGTAAAAGCATCTTTTTTTCTTTTTCACTAATCTTATTCATTATTTTGCTTTAACAATTAAATTTTTAATAAAAACAAAAAAAACAAAAATTGAGGTAGGGATATAAATAAAAATCCAAAATATTAAAGCAATTAACTTTTTAATATAACGCATAACTTAATTATAACACAGCAAACAGGCTTGTTGGAGTTAATCTTACTCCAGTTTATTAACCATTACCACACTTTTATATTCCATTCAAGCCCTGTTCGTTTATTATTGTATCTGTATATATCCCCAAAACTTAAATATAGAGCAATTAAAAATTCTAAGTTTATATCCTCCCCACAGGCATTATATAAAGAGGCACTTCTTTTTCTTCCATATTTAAAAGTTTTTTTACTTCTTCATCTTTAAAAGCCCCGATAACCACTGTGCCAAGCTTTAGAGAAACTGCCTGTAAATAAACATTTTCTGCAGAGTGTCCTACTTCCATATGCACATACCTTATCCCTCGCTCTCCATAGTGAGAGGTGGTTCTTTCGTAAATTGCAGAAAAAACTAAACTCACCGCTGACTCTATCACAGAGCTCTGACCCAGAGCAGAATTAGCTAAATCCAGCCTTTTATCTCCATCCAAAAGTTTAATAAGCTTATGCCCTGCAGGATTATACTTATAAACTCCAGGAGTAAGCTCCCTTACATTACCTACCACTACATAAACCTCCAGCGGATATGTAGCTCCTGCAGATGGTGCTGTGCGAAATCCTCTTTCGGAAGTAATTCCCTGAGCAGACCAGAGAAGCTGTGAAAGCTCGTAAATATCTAAAGTTTCGTTTTTATAACTGCGGATAGACCTTCTTTTAAGCAATGCCTCTTCTATTGATGTGTTACTTGAATATCTCGGCTTGGGTAATTCTATTTCTTTTGTATTTGAGACAAAAATGTCTTTGCTCCTGAATTTTACTACAATACAGCCCAAACAGAAAGCTAAAAGCAATGCAACAATTAGCAATATATACTTTTTATACATAATTTAAACACCCACTTTAAAATTTCATCTCCGCACACGACTTAAATCCCTAAATGCGAAATTTAAATTAATAAAGCTCTTTCACTGTTTTTCTTATTATCTCCATCCCTTCGTCTATCTCTGCAGTTGTAATATTAAGTACAGGACGAAAGCGTATTGTTTTTTCTCCACTTGCCAATACTAAAACTCCATTTTGAAATAGTTTTTCCTTAAACAAATCTCGTTCCCCAGAAGAAGGCAGGTCAAAAGCTAAAAAGAGTCCTCTACCACGAGCATTAGATATTTTCTTTGGAAATTCATTTGAAAGGTTATTAAGCTCCGCAAGAAAATATTCCCCCATTTTAGCAGCATTTTCTATTAATCTTTCCTCTTCTATTATTTCTAAATACTTTTTACATCTTAACATATCCACCAGATTCCCACCCCATGTAGAATTAATCCTGCTATGTTCATGAAATACATTGTTTTCTACCTCATCTACACGCTTACTACACATTATACCACATACTTGAGTCTTCTTACCAAAAACTAATATATCTGGTTTTACATCAAAATGCTCACAAGCCCACATCTTACCTGTAATTCCCCCACCTGTTTGGATTTCATCAAAAATAAGCATAACATCAAACTCATTAGCTAATGCACGCAAAGCATGGAAAAATTCTTTCCTAAAATGATTATCCCCACCCTCTCCTTGAATGGGTTCTATAATAATTGCAGCTATATCATCAGGATTATCCGCAAAGGCTTTGCGAATCTGTCTGTAGCACTCTTCCTCTTTCTGCTTTACTTCTTCTATACGCTCTGGTGTAAGAGGAAAAGTTAATTTAGGATTTATAACTCTTGGCCAGTTAAATTTAGTAAAGTATTTTGTTTTTCTCTTATCAAAAGTATTTGTTAAAGTAAGTGTATAACCGGACCTTCCGTGAAATGCCTCCTGAAAATGTATCACTTTAGTACCTCGTTCTTCTTTATAGCCTTTCAAAAAATTTTTTCTTATCTTCCAGTCAAAAGCAGTTTTAAGAGCGTTTTCTACTGCCAAAGCTCCCCCACTAATAAAAAATAAGTAATGAAGATACGAAGGTTTGGCGAGACGGGCAAAAGTGTCAACAAATGCTGCCATTTCTGGTGTATAAAAGTCAGAATTTGTAGGATTATTTATTACTGCCCACTTTAATTCTTCCAAAAATTTTTCATCTAAAAGCTTGGGATGATTAAACCCTAAAGGACTACTAGCAAAAAGAGTAAAAAAGTCTATAAATGTTTTTCCACTTAGAGCATCATACAATTTCATACCTTTACTCTTCTTTAAATCTAAAACTAATTGGAAACCATCTGCTAGCATATATTTTTTTATGGTGGGAAGAACTCTTTCAGTTGGAAACACTTTTGTTCACTCTCCTTTACTTATTTAATTTTATTTGTAATTTACTATTTTTATGACTGTACAGGAAATAAATAAGCAATCCTGAAAATAACCAGAGCACAAATCTAATCCAGGTAATCAAAGGTAGACCCAACATTAAGTAAACACAAGTAATGATACCAAGAGAAGGAACCAGAAAAGTTGGCCCTGGATAACTAAAAGAGCGCTTAAGCTGTGGATTTTTATATCTTAATATAATTACCCCTGCACAAACAAGTAAAAAGGCAAATAATGTGCCAATATTAGTAAGTTCTACTACTTTATTAATATCAGAAAAAGCAGCAAACATAGCCACTACTGCTCCTGTTAATATAGTAGTTACATAAGGAGTCCTAAATTTACTATGAACTTTTGTAAAAACCCTGGGTAATAATCCGTCACGAGCCATAGAAAAGAAAATCCTTGGTTGCCCAAGTTGAAATACCAACAATACTGAAGTAGTAGATAGTAATGCCCCTACAGAAATCAATGCTGCTGCCCAGTTAACTCCAATACTACTAAAAGCATAAGCAAGCGGGTCTGGCACTCCAAGCTCCTTCCAGTGCACCATCCCTGTAAGTACTAGAGATACAATTATATATATTACCGTACATATACCCAGAGAACCTATCATACCAATAGGCAAATCACGTTTAGGGTCTTTAGTCTCTTCTGCTGCTGTTGTTATTGCATCAAATCCGATATAAGCAAAAAACACAAGAGCTGCTCCTGTTTGTATTCCTGCCCAACCATTGGGGCAAAATGGATGCCAGTTCTGTGGTTTTACATAAAAAGCACCAATTAAAATGAATAGCCCCAATACTAATAACTTTACAACTACAATAAAATTATTGAACCCTGCACTTTCTTTAATTCCTATTACAAGTATTATAGTAATTATAGTAACAATTAATACTGCAGGTAGATTAAAAATTATAGGAATTCCCCCTAGATGAGGTGCCTGTGCAATTGCACTCATACCATTAGAGAAAACTGTATTAGTAGCCTCACTATAATTTAGTGTAAGCCAGAAAGGCAGATCAATTCCAAAGCCTTTTAAAAATTGTGTAAAGTAACCTGCCCAGCTTATAGCTACTGCTACATTGCCCACGGCATACTCCAGTATCAAATCCCATCCTATAATCCAAGCAACCAGTTCTCCCAGTGTTGCGTAGGCATATGTATATACACTACCGGAAATTGGAATCAAGGTGGCAAATTCAGCATAACAAAGAACTGTAAATCCACAGGCAATTGCAGTAATAATAAAGGAAATCACAAGTGCTGGGCCTGCTCCCAGATGTCCCTCGCTCCCAGCCGAAGCAGTACCAGTAACAGCAAATATACCTGCTCCTACAATAGCACCTATACCTAAAGCCAACAAATCTACCCAGGTTAAGCATCTCTTAAGGTGACATTCTGTAGATGCTTCTGCTTCCTCCACAATCGCATCCAAATTTTTTGTTGTAAAGAGCCCCACCGAAATTAACTCCTCTATAAAAATAAAAACTTATAATATGCTCACTATAATTTAATAAAAATAAATTAAATAAAAAAAATTAAAATAAATCCTCTGAAAGCTTCTTCTCTATTTTTCTTTTTACTCTTTGCAAAGCATTATCAATTGACTTTATATGGCGTTTGAGTTCATTGGCCATCTCCTGATAAGACTTGCCTTCTAAATAACAGTTAAGTACCTGGGACTCTAAGCTACTTAGATTTTCTTGTATCCTTTCTCTCAAGTCTTTTGAAAGTTCATTATTGAGAAAAACTTCTTCAGGATCTGTAACCGTAGAACTTGAGATAATATCCATCATCGTGCGATCCGATTCCTCATCATATGCAGGCTTATTAAGTGAGATATAAGAGTTAAGGGGTATGTGTTTTTGCCTGGTGGCAGTTTTAATAGCGGTAATAATCTGCCTTGTTATACACAACTCAGCAAAAGCTCTAAAAGAAGTTAATTTATCAAATTTATAATCTCTAATTGCTTTATAAAGTCCAATCATACCTTCCTGGATAATATCTTCTCTATCTGCTCCTACAAGGAAATAACTTTTAGCCTTTATACGGACAAAATTCTTATACTTGTTAAAGAGATACTCTGTAGCTAATTCATCTCCCTTTTTAGCTGAACCTACCACCTCTTCATCCGAGATTTCCTGATATTTTTTCATTTCCCCATAATACACACCCACTCTTAACATCTAGTTCATCCCTCCAAAGATTTTTATTACCCTATAATAATAAATATTATATTGCTTTTATTAGAGTTAGTCAAGTATTATAAAGTTTAATTTTAAAAATTTTATATAAATATTTACCTGTCCTCGGTAAAACTATATCTTGTTTTGTAATTTTTGCTGTCTTACCACTTCATATAATCCTAAAGCTACTGCTACTGATAAGTTCAAAGAAGTAATTTTCCCCTCCTGGGGTATATTGAGGATTAAGTCAGAACTTTTTAAAAGTTCTTTATTCAATCCTTTACCTTCACCTCCAAACAAAAGAGCAATTTTTTCTTTAAATTTAACATCAAAATAAGGTGTTTTAGCTTCTGAAGTAAAGGCTGCAACCTGATAACCACGCTGTTTAAGACAGGATAAAAAGAGAGATAACTTATCTACTTTTACAATAGGCACATATTCTACAGCACCTGCAGAAGCCTTTACTACAGAAGCAGTAATTTTTACCGCACAACGAGCTGGCAAGACCACTCCAGCACCTTTTACTGATTCTATTGTCCTTAAAATTGCTCCTAGATTACGTGGGTCTTCTATGCTGTTTAAGACTACTACAGGTCCACATCTACTCCAGAGTTTTTGAGGTGTAGAATAAGAATACCCCTTAACTAAAGCCACAACTCCTTGATGACTATTGCAACCTACCAGGCGGTCTAGCAATTTTCTTTCCGTCTTTATCACTTTTATTCCACGAGTTTTAGCTATTTTAAAAAGCTTCTCTTTCCAGTAGCCCACTCTACCGCCAAAATAAATTATACGAGCAGGACGGTTATTAAGTAATGCTTCTCTCACAGGAAAATGTCCGTAAATATATATATAATTATTGTCAATATTCATTGCACTCCTATTTTAAAGACAAAAAGTACAGAACAAAAAATAAACTTTGTTCCGCAAATCTGCCTTAAAACCAACACTTTATGCTCTATCTCTATATATGTTTTCATCCTTTGTGCCTTACTTTATCTGGTAACGGTACTTTCCACCAGGCAAGTCTTCAACAAAAATGCCTAATTCAGATAATCGCTTTCTAATTCCATCAGCTAAGCTCCACATCTTCTGTTCTCTACATTGCTGTCTTATCTCCAGTATTAAATCAAGCAACTGCGGTTTTTCTCTTTCTACACCAGGAAAAGCAAATTGGTCTATACCAAGAATACTAAGTGCCCTGGTAAGTGAGGAAAGAGCAAGAGTTGCTTCCATACAGGAAAGCTCTGGTATAGAATTTATATCTTTAGAAAATTTAAAAATCTCTCCCATAGCTACTGCAGTATTTAAATCATCCAGTAGAGATTGTGCAAACTGCCGTTTAAAGCCTTCCAATAATTGAACAAATTTTTCCTGCACCTTTGTCTCTTGTAAAGCAGGTCTAGTAGTAAGAGCAAAGAGCCTTTCTTGAGTTGCCTCAACTTTTGAAAGTGCCGACTGAACTTCTGTAAGTTGTTCTAGAGAAAAATTTAACGGGCTTCTATAGTGAGACATAAGAAAGAAAGCTCTCAAAACTAAAGGAGAAAATTGTTTAAACAATTCTTTAAGTGTTATTATATTGCCAAGAGACTTGGACATTTTTTCGCCCTTTATTCTAAGCGGGCCACAATGAACCCACCAGTTAGCCATAGGAGAAGCTTGTGCAAAACTTTCTGTTTGAGCTATTTCATTTTCATGATGTGGGAAGACAAGGTCTCTACCTCCTCCATGAATATCAAACCCAAGTCTTAAATAATGAAATGAAAGTGTAGAACATTCTATATGCCATCCAGGCCTTCCCTTACCCCAGGGGGAATCCCAAAAGGGCTCTCCGTGCTTTGCTTTTTTCCATAAAGCAAAATCCAGAGGGTCTCTTTTAAGCGGGTCTACTTCTATCCTTGCTCCTGCCTGCATATCAGCAATACTCTGGCCGGAAAGTTTACCATATCCCGAAAAACTACTTACAGAAAAATATACATTCCCATCTACTATGTAAGCGCAGTTATTACGTAAAATACCTTCTATCATCTCTATTATTTCAGGAATATGGTCGCTTACTTTAGGATAAAAACTGGCTCTTTTAACTCCAAGATTATCCATACCTTCAAGATAATCGGAAAAATACTTTTCTACAACTTCTGTAAAATGAATACCTTCTTTATTAGCCTGATTTATTATTTTATCTTCCACATCTGTAACATTCTGAACATATAATACAGTGAAACCATAAGACTCCAAAAATCTTCGCAGCGTATCAAAAAACACAAATGTTCTAGCATGCCCAATATGAGTTTCAGAATATGGAGTAATTCCACATACATACATATCAACCTGACTACGCCTGCGAGGAATAAAGAGAGCTTTTTCTCTAGTTAAAGTATTATAAAGTTTAAGTTCCATTTCTTTCACCTTCTTTTAAATTTAGTTTCTCTAATAAAACTTTCTCTAAATAATTCCTCAAATTACCAAACACTAACATATTCATAGATAAAAAATAAAAATTAGCACAAATTATTTAATATATGTTTATCCTTTTAATCAGTACAAATCCGTGTATTATTTTTATTGCCCCCATTACCTTTCTCAAAATCAATCAAAGCATTTAAGGTAACTTCAAGCCTTCTTTCAATTTCTTCTTTTCCCAGAGCTGGCAGCAGAAGCTCTAGTTTTATACCTTCCGACATCCCTGTAAGAGCCAACCTGAGAGCTAGATAAAGTGGCTTACCTTTAATATACTTACTTGCTTCTTTAAGTAATTTAAGAAACTCCTTTTCATTATATTCATCCCATCCCTTTATTCCATCTTTAAAAATAAGAAAAACTTTTATTAATTTATCCACAGTCCCCAAACCACTAAAAGTATAAGGAGTTATTTGTGGAGTAGAATAAAAAATTTGTAAAGCATTTACTATATCTATCCCTCTTGTTAGGTTTGTTTTTACTGCTTCTATGCGAAAAGATAGAAGTTTCTCCTCTTCAGTACTGAGTGGAAGAGAAATTAAACCAGCATCGACAAGAAAAGGTAAAAGTAGTTTCAGTCTCTTTTCTGGAGTATATATCTCGCGCAGATAATAAGTATTTAACCAATCAAGCTTTTTAAGATTAAAAATAGCAGGACTTTGTGATACTCTTTCTAAAGAAAATATCTCTTTAAGTTCTGATAAAGAATAAATTTCTCTGTCTCCAGCTGGAGCCCACCCAAGAAAAGCCAGGAAATTTACCATTGCTTCTGGTAGATAACCAGCTTTGAAGAAATCTCCTACAGATGTAAAACCTTCTCTTTTACTCATTTTTGTTCCATCAGGAGAAAGTATTAAAGATATATGAGCAAACTGTGGGGGATTAAGCCCCAGAGCTTCATAAAGGGCTAATTGGCGTGGAGTATTTGTAAGGTGTTCTTCTCCCCTGATTATATGGGTAATTTTCATATTATAGTCATCAACTACAGCAGCAAAATTATAAGATGGTGTATTATTGGATTTCATAAGAATAAAATCTCCAATAATTTGCCCAGAAATACTTACCCTTTTTCTTACAATATCATAAAAAGAGAAATCCTTTTGAGGCATTTTAAACCGCCATACAAAAGGTTTATTATTCTGGAGGAAAGTATCTATTTCACTTGCTGTAAGATTACGGCACCTCCCATTATAAATAGGCATTTGACCCTTTGCAAGTTTGTGTTCTCGCAATTCTGCCAGTTCTTCTGGAGTGCAGAAGCATCTATATACTAAACCTTTACTTTGAAGAGCTTCTATCGCTTCTATATAAAAACGAGTCCTCTGTGATTGACGGTATGGTCCAAAGCTACCACCTTTATCAGGTCCTTCATCCCAATCTATCCCAAGCCAAAGAAGGTCTTTTTTAATTTCTTCTTCATACTCAATTCTCGACCGCACAACATCTGTATCTTCTATGCGAAGGACGAAACTACCACCTTCCCTTCTTGCAAAAAGCCAATTAAATAAGGCAGTTCTAGCTCCACCAATATGAAGTTTTCCTGTAGGAGAAGGAGCAAATCTTACTCTAACCACGCTATCTCAGTTACTCCTTTCTTTTAAAACCAAAAGATTCCCAGAAACTCTGTTGAGGTTTTTGTGGCTCATACTTATTAAGATACCACCACCAGCGAGTTTTTGGAGGAGAACGGCGAATCTGTTCCATTACAAAATTTTTATTCCCAATTTCTCTAACAAGAGTAATTCTACGAGCTCTCACTATTTGGTCTAACTTTATTAAGTCTTCCCAATATTCCTTTAAATCAACCTTTCCCTGTAGTATCTCTAATAAATCTTGTATCTCATCTCTATAATCCAGGAGTAATTTAGCTGCAAGTCCATTATTACCGATATTATTGACAAACCTTTCATATTCATCCATAGCTTCATCTAAATAATCAAGATACTTTTCAATTTCCTCTCTAGTTAATCCTGTCTCTTGAGAAAAGCCATCTATTTCTCCCATTACTCTTTCCCCTCTCCAATTATGCTAACTATTACCCAGGAGGCTATCCCTTCTCCCTTCCCTATAAAGCCAATACCTTCACAAGTGGTCGCTTTTATAGAGATTCGCGAAGACGGCATCTCTAATATTAGAGCAATATTTTCCTTCATTTTTTCTATATAATCACTTAATCTAGGTGCTTCTGCTACAATTACTCCATCTATATTATTTATTTCAAACTTATTCTCTTTAAGTATTGCATAAACTTTTTTAAGTAACTCTCTACTGTCTATACCTGAATAGCTTTCTTCATCTGGAGAAAAAAAATATCCAATATCTCTTAACCCTAAAGCCCCAAGCATAGCATCCATTAAAGCATGAATTAACACATCGCCATCAGAATGAGCAACTATTCCTTGAGAAAAAGGTATTTCTACACCGCCCAATATTAATTTTTTACCTTTCGCAAGTCTATGAATATCATAGCCTAAGCCTACTCTAAATTCCATCTTTTAGCACCACCTCTGCTAATTTCCAATCAAGGGGGGTTGTAATTTTGAAATTCATTTCATCCCCTGGTATTATTTTTACTTTTTTACCTATCTGCTCTACTAAAATAGCATCATCTAAGAAAGGAGGTGAAAGCGTGGGTAGTTTAAGATAAGCTTCTGCCAAAACTTCTCTTCTAAATCCCTGAGGAGTTTGGACTTGAAGCAGTTCTGAGCGAGGAAGAGTTTCTTTTATATAACCTTCTAATTCCACTTTTATAGTATCTTTTACTGGCAATGCAGGAACAACGGCTTCCTCATTATCTAAAGCTGCTATCACTCTGCTTATTAAATCAAAAGATAGAAAAGGACGAGCACAATCATGAATTAAAACTTTTTCTACTTCAGAAGAAAGTTGCTTAAATCCATTATAAACAGAAAGGTATCGTTCTTTTCCTCCAGGAATTATCTTTACATTGTACTTAGGTATAAGAAATTCCCTGGCTAATTCTAAATCTGATGACTGTACCACTAAGATTATTTCCTTATCACGAGGAAATCTTTGAAAAGTAGAAAGAGAGTACTCTACAAGATATCTCCCACCAAGCTTACGTAAAGCTTTACCTCCCTTGCCAAGCCTTTCTCCTTTACCAGCTGCAGCTATTATAATACCTATCCTCATTTCTAGCTTTTCTAAAACTTCTCTATAGTCTAAAAAGTCTTCTTGCAGGGAAACCCCTTTTTAAAAAACTTACCTGTTATTTATACAGGACGAGCAAAAATCATTTTACCAGCTACTGTTTGAAGGACACTCGTAACCTGCACTTTAATTTGTTCTCCTATATATCTTCTGCCTCCTTCTACTACTATCATTGTGCCATCATCCAGATATGCTACACCCTGACCATACTCCTTACCTTCTTTAATTAAATGCACTTTAAGTTCTTCCCCTGGTAGCACTACAGGTTTTAAAGCATTAGCTAATTCATTAATATTAAGCACATCTATCCCATGAACCTGAGCCACTTTATTCAAATTATAATCTTGGGTAATAATTTTGCCTTTTAGTTGCAAAGCTAATGCAATTAGCTTATCGTCAACATCTTTAGCTTTAAAGATATCGTTTTCGTAAATATGAATAGGAATCTGCTGGTCACGGCGCATTTTATTTAATATGTCCAGGCCTCTACGTCCCCTGTTTCTCTTTATAGCATCGCCAGAATCAGCAATTTTTTGTAACTCTTCCAGGACAAATTTAGGTATTACTAAAACCCCTGCAATAAATCCTGTTCGAGCAATATCCAGAATACGTCCATCAATAATAACACTTGTATCGAGTATTTTAAAACATTCGTTCTGTATATCTAAAAGTAATTTATCACGAAATTTGGTTTCAATACCCGGAAGATCCGACTTTATTCCCCCCCATAACCCTATTTTAATACCTGTCAATATGCCTATATAACTTAGAAGTATAGTTATAAATATAACTAAAACTGTTTTTAAATAATCCCCTATAACAGGTATTTTTTCAAACGGTATGGTAAATAGAGGTCTAAATAATAGTGTATTAATTATTAAGCCCACAATAAGCCCAATAATACCAGAAATTAATTCTTGTCGTGAGTAACTAGCTAATGTATTTATTACCCATTCCACTCCACGATTAAATTGCTTAATTATGATAGGGCTAATCCAGAACCCTCCCAACCCTCCTGCCATTATTAAAATCAATTTAATAGAAGTCAGCTGAAAAATGTCTAACTTTAAATTATATAAAGAAACTATTGCTCCTATTTGAAAACCAATAAAGATACCAGTAAGTGTAAGTAGTGTTTGTATTAAAATTTGAAAAAATTTTTTAATCTTATTCACCTCCTTTCAGTACTTTGCACCCACTCTGTGTCGGTGGAAATATCCTGCAAATTAATTCTGCCAGTGTCTCACCAGATTGCAATGTAAAAGCATCTCCACTAAATTCTGTTTCTAAATTACCAGCAGGCAGTATACAACCTTTAAAACCTAGATTTATTAATTCCTGGATTCTCCCTTTACCATAAGTTACTGAACGAATTTCTCCCCCTAAACCTATTTCACCAAAAGCTCCAATATAAGGAGAGATTTGCCTATTCCAGAGATTTGAGCACAGAGCTAATGCTATAGGTAAGTCCACAGCAGGTTCTGTAATTTTTATCCCTCCCACAACATTAACATATATATCAAATTTATAAAATTTTATCCCAAGCTTTTTCTCAAGCACTGCCAGTATTAACATCAGTCTATTTAAGTCTACCCCTGTTGCAGATCTACGTGGTATATTAAAATTCGTAGGTGTTACAAGTGCTTGCACCTCTACTAAAAATGCTCTACTTCCCTCAAAAGCAGGATACACTATACTACCTGCAGAACTTGTTCTTCTCTCTTTTAAAAACAGTTGCGAAGGATTAATTACTTCTTTAAGTCCTTGTGAGGTCATTTCAAAAAAACCCAATTCATTAATAGAGCCGTAACGATTTTTTATAGCCCTTATAATTCGATAATTGCGAAAATTCTCTTCTTCAAAATAAAGGACAATATCTACAATATGTTCCAGCAGCTTTGGCCCCGCAATGATTCCCTCTTTTGTAATATGTCCTGTTAGAATAATTGTAATCCCACTTTTTTTAGCCTGCTGGCTAAACCAGTGAGCACACTCCTTTATCTGGGATACTGTGCCAGGAGAAGAACTTATTTCAGGATTAAATACAGTTTGTATGGAATCTATAATCAAAAGTCCTGGTTTTATTTGTTCCATAGCACTTGCAATTACAAGCATATTAGTTTCTGAAAGCACAAGTAAATTATTACTTTTAATACCTAACCTTTCTGCTCTTAACCTTATTTGATAAACAGACTCTTCACCTGATACATAAAGCACAGGCGATAGTTTTTCTTCCAGCTTTCCCCCAATCTGTATCATTAAAGTAGATTTACCTATACCTGGTGGGCCACCTAAGAGTATAACACTACCCTTCACCAGCCCATTACCCAATACTCTGTCTAATTCAGAAACTCCAGTAAGAACTCTTGCTTCTTCATTAAATTCAACTTCTAATATGGACTTAATTACAGGAGATTTGATATTACCCAAAGCCAAATCCAAACTCTCTTGTGATTCTTCCACAAGACTATCCCATTCCCCACAATCAGGACAACGACCTAGCCACTTAAAAGCTATATAACCACATTGTTGACACCTAAATCTTTTGCGATTTAACAACTACTTATTAGCCACCTTCTCCTCTACAATAGCTTCTTTTAAATTTTCTTTACCTTCTTCCTTTACTTCAAATATGACTTGTTTCTCAACTTCATCTGCAATAATTTTGTCTCCCTGTTTAAATACTTTTTTAAGTATTTTTTCTGCCAGCGGGTCTTCAATGAATTTCTGTATTGCTCGCCTTAAAGGCCTTGCTCCATAAGTCTTGCTATAGCCCTCCTTTACGAGCAACTGCCTTGTTTTTTCAGTAATCTCAATGCTTAACCCTTGATGTTTGAGTTCTTCATTTACTCTTTTTATCATTAAATCTACAATTTGAGAGATTTCTTCTTCTGATAGTGTTTTAAATACCATTATCTCATCTAGACGATTAATAAATTCTGGGCGAAAGAGCTGTTTTACTTCTCTCATCACCTTTTTCTTCATCATCTCATACTCTTTTTCTGCTGAAACAGCTTTTTTAGTAGTGCGGAACCCAACTTCAGCTTCTTCTCCAATAGCTCTTGTGCCTACATTGGAAGTCATAATAATTACAGTGTTTTTAAAATCTACCGTTCTTCCTGCAGAATCTGTAAGACGCCCATCATCTAAAACCTGAAGTAATACATTAAAAGCATCCGGATGAGCTTTTTCAACCTCATCAAATAAAACTACAGAATAAGGACGACGACGAACTGCTTCCGTCAACTGTCCTGCTTCTTCATAACCAACATAACCAGGAGGAGCTCCAATTAATCTGGATACTGCATATTTCTCCATATATTCTGACATATCAATTCTAATTAAAGCATCTTCATTATTAAATAAAAACTCTGCTAAAGCTCTGGCTAGTTCCGTCTTCCCCACACCTGTAGGTCCAAGGAAAAGGAATGTTCCTAGAGGTTTCTTAGGGTCTTTAAGCCCGGAACGAGCTCGTCTAATGCATCTGGCAAGAGCCTTTATCGGCTCATCCTGTCCAATTATTCTTTTATGAAGAATTTCTTCCATTTTTATCAACCGTTCACTTTCTTCCTCTTCAAGCCTGCTCACAGGTATATTAGTCCAGAGGGATACAGCTTCTGCAATTTCCTCTTCCCCAACAGTGTTCTCCTCATCTATTACTCTCTCTCTACGCATATTCCACTCATTTTCAAGCTTTTTCTTTTTCTCTCGTAATTCTTCTTCTTTATCTCTAATTTGTGCTGCTTTCTCATATTCTTGCGATTGAATAAATGCCTCTTTCTCCTGACGAACTCTTCTTAATTCGTTTTCAATTTCTATAATCTCAGCAGGAGGCATAGAGAGAGCTAATCTTACCTTAGCACTGGCTTCATCAATTAAATCAATAGCTTTATCAGGTAAAAACCTATCGGTTATATAGCGATGTGCCAATCTAGCTGCAGCATAAATAGCCTCATCCGTAATCTTTACCTTATGGTGAGCTTCATAGCGATCACGCAATCCTTTAAGTATCTCCAGAGTTTCTTCTACTGTAGGTTCTGCAACCATTATAGGTTGAAATCTACGGCTTAAAGCTGGGTCCTTTTCTATATGTTTTCTATACTCATCTGGTGTAGTTGCTCCAATACATTGTAGCTCGCCTCTTGCTAAAGCAGGTTTTAAAATGTTAGATGCATCAATAGCACCTTCTGCAGCACCTGCACCAACTAAATTGTGAAATTCATCTATAAATAAGATAATTTCTCCTTCTGCAGCGTTAATCTCAGCCATTAATCGCTTCATCCTACTTTCAAACTCTCCACGATATTTAGTACCTGCTACCACTCCAGCCAGATCCAGTGTAACCACCCTTTTATCTCGTAATAATTCGGGTATTTTACCCTCTATAATCCGTTGTGCTAGCCCCTCTACAATAGCAGTCTTACCAACTCCAGGTTCTCCTATTAAAGCAGGATTATTTTTTGTTCTCCTACTTAATATTTGAATTAATCTTTGAGTTTCTTTTTCTCTACCAATTACTGGATCTAGCTTATTCCTACGCGCTAACTCTGTAAGGTCCCTTCCATACATATCTAATGTTGGTGTTTTTGTTCTCTCTTTTACAGCAGTCTTACTAGCCTTAGTGCCTAACATCTTGGTTAACTGTTCTCTAATCTTATAAGCATCTACACCCAAATTAAGTAGAACCCTTGCAGCTACACCTTCTCCTTCTCGCACTAAACCCAGCAACAGATGCTCTGTCCCAATATAATTATGAGCCATCTTTCTAGCTTCTTCAAATGAAAGTTCAATTACTCTTTTAGCTCTTGGAGTAAATACCATCTCCTGGAAAGAAGTCTTAGTTCCCTTTCCAACAACAGCCTCTACTTCCTGTCGCACTCTCTTTAATGAGATATCAAGACTTTCTAACACTTTTGCAGCCACACTCTCTCCTTCACTAAGAATACCCAGGAGTAGATGTTCTGTGCCAATATAGTTATTACCCAATCTCTGAGCTTCTTCCTGAGCTAATACAATTGCTCTTCTTGCTCTTTCAGTAAAAGGTTCCCACATTGTTTTCTAAAGGCATACTTATATGCCTCTTTACCCTCCTTTTTTATTTAATTAAACTTTATTTTATTCTATCAAATTAAGTTTTTTTAGTCAATTAGAGAAATTATATTGTCAAATAAAAAATTATATAGAAAATAATTTTAAAAGAAGGAAAAAAATATATAAAATAGAATAAGCCTTATATTAAAAGCTTAATTAAAGAAAAAGAAAGGGGTTGACTTTGGTGTTGTGTTTTAAATGTGGGCATGATAATCCACTAGGAGTTAAATTTTGTGAAAAGTGTAATGCGATGCTTCCAAAATTTGCTACTACAGTTGCTCCCGCAGCCAAAGCACCGAGAACTGCAAAACTAAAAGAGTTACTCGAAGCTGGAGAAAAGTTTATTGCAGGAGAAATAGCAGAAGAGGAATATCTTAAAAGGCTCAATGCTTTGGAAGAGCATTTTCTCACCTCAGAACAAGGTATAAAAACTATAAATGTCCCTAAAGAACTGGTAGAAGATGTAAAGCCCCAGCTAGAACTGGCATTAGAAGGAATTGATTGTTATAAAAGAGCTATTGCCAAAATGAAAGCAGTAGTACTAGAAAAAGCACACGTTGAAAAGGAAGAAAAAAAAGGGGAGGAGGAGGAATTTCAAGAACTACCAGAAGAACATATAGAAGCTATTAAAGAAGCTATGAGACTGGCTCAAGAGGGAAATGATTTGTTAAATGAGTGCATTCAGATAAGTGAGGAAAATATACGCAAACTAAAAGAAGAGGAGTTCCTCTACGAAGACGACTCAACAGTCCTTTAAATTAAACCAAATGACATCTCTTTCCAATAAATTTAGGGAAGAGATGTTTTTATTTAAATACAAAGGAAGTGAAGGCTTGTGTTATGGTTAAACAAACTAAAACTAGAAGAAATTGACTCTGAAATAACTAGACTTATTAAATTAGAAGAAATGCGTCAGGAAGAAAAAATAATACTTATTGCCTCAGAAAGTCTCTGCCCTTATCCTACTCGGAAAGCACTTTCTTCTGTATTTACAAATATTTATGCAGAAGGAGCTCCACCTCTACGATGGCTCCGAGAAGAAAAAGACAATCTGGATGATTTAGATTATCAATTAGCACTATTTCGCCGATATGGAGATAGGCGATATTACAGAGGTTGCGAGTATGTAGATATGGTGGAAGCTATAGCTATTAATCGGGTAAGAAAACTTTTTGCTACCAAAGATTTTCCTCCGGAGAGTATTTTTGCAAATGTTCAACCCCTTTCTGGAGCTGCTGCCAATAATGCAGTATATGAGGCTTTCCTTAAGCCTGGTGATGTAGTTATGGGTATGGACCTCACTCATGGAGGACATCTTACTCATGGAAGTCCAGCAAATAGGTCGGGAAAACGGTATAATGTTGTTTCTTATAAAGTTCCTTATTCACAACAAAATAAGTTGGACTATGAAGAGATAAAGCTCCTTGCACTAAAATATAAACCTAAATTGATTATCGCCGGATTTAGTGCTTACCCCTGGAGTGTAGATTGGAAAAAGTTTAGAGAAATTGCTGATAGCGTTGGAGCACTACTCCTGGCAGATATAGCTCATACAGCAGGGCTTGTAGTAGCTGGTGTGCATCCAAATCCTGTAGGTTTTGCTCATATAGTTAGTTTTACTACCCATAAAACACTTTGTGGCCCCAGGGGGGCAGTAATTTTAACTACAGATCCTTCTCTCGCACGTAAAATAGACTTAGCTGTCTTCCCCGGTGAACAAGGTGGTCCTCATATTAATAATATAACTGCTAAAGCAGTAGCATTTAAAATAGCAGAAAGTAGTGAATTTAAGATGTTACAAAAGCAAATTGTAGATAATGCACGCTTCCTAGCTGATTATCTAAAAGAAGAAGGACTTGTGCTAGCTTATGGAGGCACTGATACACATATGGTGCTGGTAGACCTTAAAAGACTTACTCTGTCACCTCGTTTCCCACTTAAAGGAGAGATAGCTTCTAGAATTTTAGATTTATGTGGAATTGTGTGTAATAAAAATACTATTGCAGGAGATACAAATGCAGCTCATCCTTCTGCTATTCGTTTAGGTACTACCTGGGTTACACAAAGAGGTATGGGAAAAGAGGAAATGAAAAAAATAGCACAGCTTATTGCTAGAATTTTAAAGGAGATACATCCTTTTCGTTATCTAGAAGGTAGAGGCTATGTAGGTAGAGGTAAGATAAAAGAAAGTATAATGAAAGAAACTAAAGAAGAAGTTAAAAAACTTGTAAAAAGATTCCCGGGTGAAAACGGCTCTAACATATCCATTAATGTAGATAAACAAATAGCACTTGAAGTAATAGAACTCACAGGTCCAAGGGTTGAGGTTTTCTTACAGGGGATACTGCCAATAAATGTATTTAATATAAAAGAGGGAGAAGCAGTTACAACCTTTTGTATAAATGAATATGGTAAAAAGATAACCAATGTAGTAACAGCTAAAAAAGGAGATAAACATTTTTATCTCTTTGCCCCTGATTTAAAAGAATTAGCAGAACGGCTTTCGGCTTTATCTGACGGGTATATCGTATTTGACAGTAGTATAGACATATTTGCTAAAATTGAAGGCCCTGTAAGGATAAAGACACTATTTGAAATGTCAGTCCTCGTGGGTAACCGAGAAGAACCTGCAGAACTTTCCTTTAAAGAAAAAGACATATACTATATATTGTGTCCCTCTCATCAAGTAGAAGAATTAAAGAAAAAAGGATTTTCCTCTATAAAAGATTTGTGGGAGCAATCTAAAGGAGAACATATAAGAGAAATTTACAATAAATATCCAGATAAGATAGATATTACAAAACCATATTTTATTGGACAGGGATACTTAAAAAATATAAATAAACTTACTACAAAAGAAGAATTTTACTATTCTCCACCTAATTCTACACCTAAAAAAACCGCCCTTTATGATATTCACAAAAAATCAGCAAGTAAAATAATTCCTTTTGCAGGATGGTTAATGCCTTTATGGTATGCAGGTATTAAAGAAGAACATAAAGCAGTAAGGGAGCGAGCAGGCTTGTTTGATGTTGGGCATATGGGTATCATTGAATTAAAAGGCAAGGGAGCAGGACGTTTTCTTGATCTTTTAACTACCAATTATGTACTTAGACTTTTACCAGGACAGGCAACTTACTCATATTTCCTTGGAACAGATGGAATTCCACTGGATGATATTCTGATTTACTGTTTTTCTAATAACCATTATATGGTAGTTGTAAATGCAGTTAACCATGATAAAATACTTGCATGGTTAAAAGGTGTAAAAGAAAATAAGTATATAATAGACACAAAAGCTCCCTGGAAGGAAATAGATGTAGCAGAATTTAATCTTCTGGATTTAAAAGACCCATCTTCTGGCAAGGCCCAGAAGATGGACCTGGCACTTCAAGGACCAGCTACTAAAAACATAGTAGCTTCCTTACTGGAGAGCGAGGAAGACATAATTAAATTTCAGCTACTTGAACGATTTAATTTCTTCACTACTAAAATTGCAAATATCCCAGTTATAATTTCTCGCACAGGTTATACAGGAGAAGAGTGGGGATATGAATTTTACATTCATCCTCATTATGCAGAAGAGTTGTGGGGTTTGATTTTAGAAAAGGGTAAGGAATGGGGAGTTGTGCCTGCAGGCTTAGGAGCTAGAGATTCCACGCGAACTGAAGCTGGCTTACCTTTATATGGCCATGAGCTAGCTGGAGATTTTAAAATCACTCCTCAAGAAGCTGGCTATGGAGCATTTGTTAAATTACACAAGCCATTTTTTGTAGGCAGGACAAAATCCTTACTACAGGAGTTATATGGGGAAAAGACAGTAATAAGATTTAAACTTTTAAATAAAAATTCTAGACCTGTTCGTGCTGGAAGTAAAGTAGCAGATGAAAGAGGAAAATTAATAGGAAAAGTTACAAGCTGTACCGTTTTGCCTAATGGAGAGCAGGTAGGAATGGCTTATATGGAGCACAAAAATCTTAAAGTAGGGGATTTAATCTATATCTTTCCCACAACTCAACCCTGCAACGAATTTAAATTTAAAATAGGTGAGAAGGTAATTTTACCTGAAAAAGGGAAAGTTATACCAAGATTTATGGGTGTAGAAGAAGAGAAAAAGGAAGAAGGCTGTGAGTGACCTGCTTCTTTTGAAAAAGAAGCAGGCAAGGCACGTAAGTGTCAGTACCACAGTACCTGCATGCAAGTGGGTGCGAAGCACCTAAAACTTCAATAGCTATCGCTCCGGTAGCCAAAGTTGTAAAGCGGTGCGGTAGCTTTTAAAAGTTTCTTTGCCTTCTTTCTTTACAAAGAAAGAAGGTGCTTACTTTCTTTACAAAGAAAGTAAGGGGGGGGCTAATAAGAGAGAGTATGAAACTTTCTGGATGTATGATTGTAAAGGATGAAGAAGAAACTATCGGTAGAGCAATAAATAGTTTGATAGGGGTTGTAGATGAGTTAATAGTAGTAGATACTGGCTCAAAAGACAATACCCCACAAATAGCTATCTCAATGGGTGCAGAGGTTTATTCAATCCCATGGGAAGATGATTTTGCTTTAGCCCGAAACTTTGCTTTAAGTAAAGCTTCGGGAGACTGGATTTTAGTTTTAGATGCAGATGAAGAGTTATCAGCAGAATCAAGAGAGAAAGTCCGAGACCTACTTAAGTCCTCCACAGCTTGTATGTATTATGTAAAATTAGTAAACTTTCTAACAGATGACCAGAATAAAGAAGATGCAAGTGAGGCTTATATAGTTCGCATCTTTCCCAGAAGTCCTGACATTAAATACTACAAGAGAATCCATGAAGAGGTATTTTCTACACAGAATTTACCCCGTATCTATAGTGATATTGTTATCTATCATTGGGGATATATAGAAACTTCTAAAGATAGAAACAAAAAGACTCAAAGGAATATTTCTTTACTGAAAAAAGCTCTTGCGGAAGACCCAAACAATCCATTTTTTCATTATAATCTTGGGGTATCCTTATTTGTAGCAGAAGAATACCAGAAAGCCCAAGAACAATTTTTTCTAGCTCAAGAGCTTTGCAAAGATTTAACCCAGGGAGCATATTTGCCTTCCTGTTATTCTCTTAGTGCTGCTATTGCCAATCGACAGAATGATTATACTCTTGGCAAGTTACTTGCCAGTAAAGCACTTAAACTTTCACCTACATTTTCAGAAGCACATTATAATATAGCTAAATCTTATAAGGGGTTGAAAGAATTAGCTAAGGCAAAAGAACATTTCCTATTAGCCATAAAGTATTCCTCTGTTCCTAATTTGTCTATGCAAGACAAAGGTTGTGGTGGATGGAAAGCATACTGCGAACTTGGCATTATAGAATATGAACAAGGAAACTATGGTAAAGCATTAGATTTTTATTATGAAGCTTTAAAACTTAATCCAAACAGCACTTTATTATTAATTAACATTGCTCATTGCTGGAAAAGGTTAGAAGCGTTGGATGAAGCTCTTTATTATTTCTTTGAAGCCCACAAAATAGAACCACTTAGACTTGACATAATAGTAGATATAATACAACTGAGATTAAATATGGGACAATCATCACAATTGCTTAGCTGGGTTATGGAACTATTAGAAAAAGAGGAATATCAGAAATTTCCTTATCTTTATTGGGTAGCTGGGCGAATACTTCGGTGGCAGGAAAAGTGGAAAGAAGCTATCAAGCTTTTTACCAGTGCAATAAATTTAGAGCCAGCGGAACACTTTTACTACACAGAAAGGGCTTATTGTTACTGGCAACTAGGATTTACATTAAAAGCTAGTAAAGATATTGCTAAAGCTTATTCTCTAGCTCCATCTATAGTTGGCAGTTATCCCGTTTCTTACCTTTTTCTAAGAGGAAGTGAAATCATATGAGTAACCAACCACTACTTTCACTGGCTATGATTGTAAAAGATGAGGAATTTACTTTACCTCTTACTTTAAATTATGTTAAAACGCTAGTTGATGAAATAATAATAGTTGATACAGGCTCTAAGGACAATACAATTCAGAGGGCTAAAGAATATGGAGCAAAGGTTTTTGAGTTTCCCTGGCAGGATGATTTTTCCCTTGCAAGGAATTTTTCTCTTGAGCAATGTAGAGGGAAGTGGATTCTGGTTTTAGATGCTGATGAAATTCTAGACCAAGAAAATCAGGAAAAATTAAAGAAACTACTTAAAAGAGAAGAACTTGTAGGTTTTAAACTTAAACAGGTAAGTCAGCTTGACCACAGTCTAAATCCAGAGATGCGGATTTTAAGTATTGTGCGTCTCTTTCCCAATCATCCTGCATTGCGATATGTAGGTTGTGTGCATGAAAGTCTGGTCTGTCTTGACCCTTCCCTTCCATATTATACTGAAGAGACAGATATTTGTATCTGGCATACAGGCTTTGTAAATATATTACATCCCAAAAATAAGAAGAGAAAGAGAAATTTAAAAATCCATCTTAAATATCTAGAGCGGCATCCAGAAGATTTAATCAACAGATTTAATGCTGCCCTTGAATATTTTAGCTTAGATTATCCCGAAGATGCCTGGGAGAATATAGAAATAGGCTTGAAATACCTTTCTAAAGAAGTTAGCCTTGCTCCTTCTTTTTATTCACTTGGTTCGGCTATAAAGATAAAATTAAAAGATTATAGCAAAGCTTTGGAGCTTGCAGATAAAGCTCTGGAGATAAATCCACTTTTCCCTGAAGCTCATTTTAATCGTGGTAAAGCTCTGGCAGGCTTAAAAGAGTATCAAAAAGCTTTAGAAAATTTCTACAAAGCAATTGAACTAAAAGAATATCATATATTTTATTCTGATCACTCTACTTCCACATGGAAAGCCTTGTGCGAGATAGGATTAACGCATTTTTACTTAAATAACTTAAAAGAAGCAGAAGAAGCATTTATAAAAGCAATCAATATAAAACCTGATAATACATTACTATGGATTAATTTAGCACATACTTATAGAGCATTAAGACTAGTAGAAAAAGAAGAAGAGGCTTTCAGAAAGGCTTATAGTTTAGAGCCCTGGCGAGTAGATATAGCTTACGACCTGTATAATTTGCTTAAAAGAAAGCTTCCTGTAGCAGAAGCTATCAAGCCCCTTGTAGAAGTATCAAAGTATAATCCTCATAATTTACCTCTATTAAAAGATATAGCAAATCTTTATTATCAAGATAAAAAATGGTTAGAAGCTTTTGCTTTCTGTAACAAATATTTAGAGTTAGCTAAAGAGGAGACAAGTGAAGTTTTGTTAAAAGCAGGGGTAGCAGCCTTTCGCCTTGGAAAAACAAGTGTTGCCAAAAAATTATGGGAAAAAGTTCACAAAAAAAATCCAGAACTTCTTTTTACCATAAAAATTTCGGAGCTATTTGCCACCTGATTACTAGACTAACAGAAGCACTAACTTTTGCTCTATCAGGTTTAATTGCTGTTATTATTGGTATAATCTGGTTTGGGATAATAGGCTTGGGGGAACCTGGAAAGAATATCAATACTGCATATTTAGAAATTGAAAATGGAGATACTGCTTCTTTGGCAGTAAAAAAATTAGTAAACCACAATATAATTGAAACTTCTCAAAAGGAACTCTTTTTATGGTATATTCGTTTATTTTCTTTAGAAAATAAACTTGCAGTAGGGGTATATAAAATTAATCCTTTTACAAGCCTAGGAGATATAATCTGGAAATTATATAATAGGGAAATTGATTTTGTAAAAATCACATTTCCCGAAGGAGTAACATCAAGTGATATAGCTAAAAAACTAGAGAAATCAGGGATTACTTCTCAAAAAGCTTTTTTGCAGGTGATTAAAAATGGAGTCCCACCAGAATGTAATTTTAAATTTAAAAATCTACTTAATAATAACTCATTAGAAGGTTTCCTTTTCCCTGATACTTATTTTTTCCCTCTTCATTCTTCTCCTCAATTGGTAGTTTGTAAGATGTTAGAACGGTTTGAAGAGGTTTTCCCAGCCTCTTATGAGAAGAGGCTGCAAGATAAAGGTATTACCTTTTATCAATTAATTATACTAGCCTCGATGATTGAACAGGAAGCCCAGCTAGACAGAGAAAGACCTATAATTGCTTCTGTTTATTATAATCGCCTGCGTCTTGGGATGTTGTTTGAGTGTGATGCCACCTTGCAGTATATTTTGCCAGAACGGAAACGATTCCTTACCTTCAAAGACTTAGAAATTGATTCTCCTTACAATACTTATAAATATGCAGGTTTCCCTCCTACTCCTATCTGTAATCCAGGGCTTGCTTCTATCAAGGCTGCCATTAATCCCTCCAATACTTCTTACCTTTATTATGTAATTAGCGGTAAAGAAGATGGGACACATATATTTAGCACCAATTTTAACGACCACTTAAATGCTATCAATAGATTGCAGGAAAAAAACATTAAATAGAGAATTTTCTTTTTTATGAAAAGTCCAGTTCTCATAGGAATAACAGGAGGCACAGGTTCAGGAAAAACTACGGTTGTAAAGAAAATTCTTGAGGGATTAGATGTTGAGGGAAGAGTTGGTATATTACACCAGGATGCATATTATAAAACCTTTCCTGGACTTAGTTTTGAAGAGAGAAAAAAAATAAATTACGATCACCCTTTTGCTTTTGATAATGAACTTTTTTTAAAACATATTAAAGCTTTATTAAATCAGGAGACTATAGAACAACCTGTATATTCCTTTCAAACATATTCCCGTCTTCCTCAAACTCAAAAAGTTGGGCCTTCTGACATTGTAATATTAGAAGGACTTTTACTTCTAGACGACCCTCGCATAAGAGACCTGCTAGATATTAAAGTTTATGTAGATGCTGATGCTGATATAAGATTTATTAGGAGGTTACAAAGGGATATAAACGAAAGGAGTAGAACTCCACAGGAGGTGATAGAACAGTATTTAAATATAGTGCGACCTATGCATTTGCAATTTGTAGAACCCACAAAGAGATATGCAGATATAATAATTCCAAAGGGGGGACATAATCAAGTAGCAATAGATATTTTAATTGCTAAAATAAAGTCCGTTTTAGAAGCGAAATGATGGATATTTCTGTAGTTGTGCCTGTATATAATGAAGAGGATTCTTTAAATGAACTTTTTGAACGGCTATCTAAAAATTTAGACAGCATAGGTAAAAAGTGGGAAGTTATATTCGTAGACGATGGAAGCAAAGATAACAGTTTTGAGATATTGATGAAGCTATTTCAGTCAGATAAAAGAATAAAAGTTATTAAGTTAAGAAAAAACTTTGGAAAGTCGTATGCACTAAAGGCTGGTTTTGATAATGCCAGAGGAAAGATAATTATAACACTAGATGCCGACCTTCAGGATGACCCTGCAGAAGTGCCACATTTACTAGAAGAACTAGATAAAGGATATGACCTTGTAAATGGTTGGAAATATCCCAGAAAGGACAACTGGATTACAGTATTTTTTTCCTGGATATTTAATAAGATTATTTACTTTTTTTCTGGCTTACCATTACATGACATAAATTGTGGTCTTAAAGTTTTTCGTAGAAGCATTATAGAAGAAATTGTCCTTTACGGCGAATTGCATCGTTTTATACCATTACTGGCATGGCGGCGTGGTTTTAAAGTAACGGAGAGAAAAGTGAAACATCACCCAAGGCAGTTTGGTACTTCTAAGTTTAACTGGACAAAGGTTATTCGTGGTCTACTTGATTTTATAACTATTTCATTTTTTCTTGGATCTACATATTGTCCTTCACATTTGTTCAGTATTACAGGATTATTTATCTTTATTTTAGGTGGAGGTATAGTGGGTTATTTAGAATTGAGAAAAATTTTGTTTAATATTTACATTGCAGAAAGACCCCTGTTCATATTGGCAGTGTTTCTTATGATAGCTGGCATACAACTTGTTTTTACAGGATTTCTGGGGGAGTTAATAGTTTTAGTAACTGAGTCGCCTGCTAGAGATTATAGTATAGAGAAAGAACTTTACCATCATGAAAATACTTAATTATTTAAAGCCCAATTTATACATATCAAATATAACCGAACTTAATTTATTAAAATTTCGCGAAAGAGGTTTTAATGCTCTGTTAATAGACTTAGATAATACTATATTACCCTGGGGGGAGTGGGAAGTGGGAGAAAAAGTAAAAGGTTGGATTAAAGAAGCTTATCAGTTAGGATATAAAATATGTATAATCTCAAATGCAAGTAATTCAAGAATTACTTCCATCTCAGAAATATTAAAAGTCCCATTTGTTAACGGTTGGCCTAAACCCTGGGTTAGACTTTATTATAAAGCTTTCTCACTACTAGGTGTAACTTCTAAAACCAGTATTATTGTGGGAGACCAATTATTTACCGATATACTTGGAGGAAATCGCTGCGGGGCTTTTACTGTGCTTGTAAAACCTCTTTCAAAGAAAGAGTTTTTTACTACTAGACTGATGCGTATATTTGAGAGAATAGTTTTTTCTAGATTAAAACTTTCATTACATAAAGAATGAGGAGGTAATATTGTGAAGAAAAATTCTGATAAGGAATTTACCTATAAGTGGGTAGTAATGGGAGATTTAAATGCCTTTTTTGGTTTAATGTTAGATAATTTAAATAATATGGTTATATTCACAGGTATAATGTTAGGTATTTTTGGATTCCCAAAAGAGATAGTTTTATATAAAATGATTCCTGGCACTGCTTTAGGAGTTTTGATAGGAGATTTAGTCTATACTGCTATGGCAATTAAATTAGCTAAAAAGACTTTAAACCCATCTGTTACAGCAATGCCTCTAGGATTGGATACTCCTTCTACAATTGGAATTGCTTTTGCTGTGCTGGGTCCCTGTTTTCTGGCTGCGAGAGCAACACATAATTATATGGAAGCTGGTTATATTGCCTGGCATGTGGGTATGGCAGTAATGATATTTATGGGGATTGTAAAAGTTATTATGTCTTTCCTGGGAGGATGGATTAGGGAGAATGTGCCACAAGCAGGACTACTTGGGTCACTAGCAGGAATAGGACTAGCTCTGCTAGCTTTCATACCTCTGATAGAGATATTTAATTTACCTCTGGTTGGTTTAGTATCTCTTGGTTTAATTTTTTACACCTTGATAGCAAAGATAGAGCTACCCGGCAAGATACCAGGAGCTTTTGCAGCTATTATAACAGGAACAGCTGTATATTTTATTCTAGGCCCTTTAGGTTTACTGGGAGAAAGTTTTCGTTGGCCTCAATGCACATTTAATCTAGCTTTCCCAATGCCTACCATAGGCTTTTGGTATGGATTAAAGGAAGCAGTAAAATACATACCTATAGCTGTGCCTTTTGGAATTCTTACAATTGTAGGTGGAATTAATGTTACAGAAAGTGCTAGAGTCGCAGGAGATAAATTTGTTACCAGGGATATTCTTTTAACAGAAGCAATAGCTACTCTGGTGGCAGGTCTATGTGGTGGAGTGTCGCAGTCTACACCTTATATAGGGCATCCTGCTTATAAAGAGATGGGAGCCAGGGCGGGTTATACTCTGGCTACAGGTTTATTTATAGGACTTGGAGGTATGTTTGGATATATTCCATTAATTTTACAGATATTACCCGTAGCAGCTGTTGCTCCCATTTTAATTTTTATAGGCTTTGAGATTGTTACCCAGGCTTATGTAGCTTGTCCAAAGAGACACTTCCCTGCAGTAACTTTTGCTTACCTGCCTATTGTAGCAGACCTTGTGCTAATTAAAATGGAAGGAATGCTTGGAGATTTACAGGGAGCATTAACAAAATATCTTAAAGAATTAAACATTCCAAACCTTCCCGATATACAGCTAGCAAATATTATGCCTTCCGCATTACAACAAAGTTATCATACAATTACAGCACTCGGGCATGGTTTTATACTTACAGCAATGCTTTGGGGAGCAGTGTTAGCTTTTGTAATTGATAGAAAACTTGTAAAAGCCAGTATTTACCTTTTAATTACAGCAATGCTAACTTTTTTTGGATTTATACATTCAGTAAAACCTACTGGCGATATTTATTTGCCATGGAATGTAGGTTCTTCTACACCTTACTATTTTGCTGGAGGGTATTTTTTATTAGCTCTAATTTTCTTGTTACTCTCTATAACCCCACAGGCTAAAACAAAAAAAGAATAAATTTAACAAATTTTTAACATTTTATAGTTGTATAAAGTATTAAAAAAGAGTATTCTTATATAAAAATAATAAATGAGGTGATTTAAGAATGGAAATTAAAAAAACTACGGGAAGTCAAATTGCTTCTACTTCTCCACTTCTTAAAAAAGTAGATGAGTTAAGTAAAGAAATCAAAGACAAAGTAGAAATTAAAGGTAAAGAAGAAAAAGAGTTAGATTTAAAGGCTGTCAAAGAGTTTGCTAAGAAAGCTTCTGGAAAAGTAAGTTATGCTGGCACTACAAAGCCAAGCTATGGGAGTAGTGTAAAGCCAAGCTATGGGAGTAGTGTAAAGCCAAGCTATGGGAGTAGTGTAAAGCCAAGCTATGGGAGTAGTGTAAAGCCAAGCT
>Ga0123519_10002377_pt1 | contig 31865 bp, 28 predicted proteins | sample YelNatPaOPRAMG02_FD_87396 | JGI IMG/M metagenome (GOLD analysis project Ga0123519, IMG submission 87396) | Hot spring microbial communities from Yellowstone National Park - Yellowstone National Park OP-RAMG-02 (version 2) | ecosystem: Environmental > Aquatic > Thermal springs > Hot (42-90C) ... | reverse complement strand
GCGAAAGAAAAATACAATGGGAAATTCAATTATAAACTTACACCTGTCAAAAATACGGCGAAGCGAATGCTTATTCAAGGCAATGACGCTATTTCAATCGGCGCGATAAAAGCCGGGTGCAAATTTGTCGCGGAATATCCGATGACGCCTTCCAGTTCAATATTGCATTTTATGGCTGAACATTCACGGGAATATAACATAATCGTAAAACATGTTGAGGATGAATTATCCGCGGTAAATCATATAATCGGCGCGAGCGAAGTCGGTGTAAGAAGCATGACCGCAACAAGCGGGGGAGGGTTTTCTTTAATGGCTGAGGCCATTGGCCTTGCCGGAATGCATGAAACGGGCATCGTTATAGTTAATGTGCAGAGGCCCGGACCTTCAACAGGCCTGCCGACACGCACAGGACAGGGCGATTTGCAATTTATGCTGCATGCATCGCAGGATGAATTCCCAAGAATGGTTGTTGCTCCCGGCGATGTTGAAGAATGCTTTAAATTAACATTTGAGGCCTTCAATATTGCTGATAAATATCAGATGCCTGTTATTGTTTTATCAGATAAATACCTTGCTGAAAGCGAAACCAGCGTTTTGATATTTGATGAAGCCGGCATGAGGATTGACCGTGGCAAATTACTGCGCGAGAAAGATTTGATAAAGTTCGCGGATAAAGCTGGTATGAATGAAACTGAATTCGCCATCCGTCGTTTTCCGCGTTATCAAGACGCGCCTGATGGCATTTCTCCAAAACCTCTTGTCGGCGAAAAAGGCGGAATGTTCACATATACAAGCGATGAGCATGATGATTTTGGCTTTATTGTTGAAGATGTTGAAAATCGAAATGAAAAAATGAATAAGCGGATGCGAAAACTCCAAACTCTTTTGAAGGAATTGCCGCCGCCTGAACTGATTGGTCCAAAAAATGCCGACATTACTTTTATTTCATGGGGATCCGTGAAAGGCGCGATTCTTGAAACAATGGAAATGTTATCCAAAGACAAAATCAGCGCAAATTTTTTGCAGATAAAATATATGTGTCCGTTTCATTCTGAAACTGTTGGTGAAATTTTAAGCAAAGCGAAGAAAAAAATTCTGGTTGAAGAAAATTACAGCGGACAACTTGGAGATTTAATCCGTGAAAAAACAGGAATAAAAATGGATCAAAAAATTCTTGATTACAGCGGAAGGCCGTTTACCGCAAAGCAAATTTATAACAGCGTGCGTGAAGCGATGAATAAAAATTTCACAGCGGCAAAATAATAAAAATATATATGTCAACACTAAAAGATTTTGATGTTAAAGAAAGACCGGATTGGTGTCCGGGATGCGGATTGTTTGGCATCCAAATGGCGCTCAAACAAGCCCTTGCGGAATTGAATCTTGAACCATACAAGGTTTTTATCGTGAGCGGAATCGGATGCGGATCCAAAATGCCGCATTGGGTAAACACATATGGCTCACATACTCTTCATGGCAGGCTTTTGCCGATCGCGACGGGAGCAAAACTTGCGAATCATTCGTTAACCGTAATTGCTATCGGCGGGGACGGCGATGGATATGGAATCGGCATGGGACATTTTATTCATACGATGCGGCGCAATATCGATATTTTGTACATTGTCAACAATAATCAGATTTATGGCTTAACAAAGGGCCAGGCTTCACCCACCTCTGATAAAGGAATGAAAACAAAATCAACTCCGTTCGGCGTGATTGAGACCCCCGTAAATCCGATTGAACTTGCGATTGCGACTGGAGCAACATTTGTGGCGCGCGGTTTTGCCGGAGATGTGCCGCATTTAAAATTGCTTATTGCTGAAGGAATAAAACATAAAGGATTCTCTTTGGTTGATGTGTTTCAGCCATGCGTGTCTTTTAATAAAGTAAATACTTTTGATTATTTCAGGAAGCGGGTTTATAAATTGAACGATGACAAAAATTATAAAACTTCCGATAAAGACGCGGCGTTAAAAAAAGCGCGCGAAGAAGGCGACAGACTGCCGATTGGCATTTTTTATCAGGAAGCCCGCGCGATAAACGAAGAACTGGAGCCCCAGCTTGCGCATGAACCGCTTGTGTATCAGGATATTTCAAACATCAGCGTTTCCGGATTAATGCAAAAATTCTCTTAATGCAATACTCTTGAGCCGCTGCCTTTTGAAGAAGGAAGAACTTAAATAACCATTAAATTGTTTTTTATTCCTTTGAATTTTGCCCTTATTAAAGATGTTCCGGCGAGCAGTTTTTTGAATTCTTCTTCAGTTTTGACTGCGCTCAGTTGTTTTAGTGTAAGTTTTTTGAGAATCGGAGCGAGAGCAAAATCGGTATTTTTTGTCGGTTTCGCGCGGATATTATGCGGACAAACTTCCTGACAAATATCACAGCCAAAAATCCATGGGGAAATTTTTGATTTAAGATTGCGGGGTATTTTCCCGCGCGACTCGATTGTTAAATATGCGATGCATTTGCGCGAATCAATCGCGTACGGCGCAGAAAGAGCTTCTGTCGGGCATGCCTTGATACAACGATTGCATGTGCCGCAAGATAACGCGCCCATATGAGATAAAGATCGTTTTCCCGCAAACTTTGCAAAAGGCAATTTAAGATTCGTGATAATTTCCGCGAGAAACACATACGATCCGAACTCGCGCGTTATCAAACATGTGTTTTTCCCGATAAATCCAAGCCCAGCTTGCGCGGCATAGTATCTTTCCAAAAGCGAACCGGTATCAACATAGGATTTTAAAATTGCGTCAGGCGCGAGACTTTTTATAAACCGCTTCAACAACTTCACGCGTTTTTCAATAATTTTATGATAATTGCGACACCACGCGTAGCGCGCGATACGAACTTTATCTTTATGAATCAGCGGCGAGTTTAATGTGTAATAATTGACGGCTAGACAAATAATCGACTTTGCGCCGGGCAGGAGTTTTTGCGGATCAGCGCGGCGCTCCGGAAATTTTTTCATCCATTTCATATCCGCATTTTTACCTTCCGCAAGCCATTTTTTAAGATATGCTATTGATGATTTTGATTTTTTTGCGGGAGCGATACCGAATAAATCAAACCCCAAATCCAGCGCGAAAGATTTTATTTTATCCGCCAGATTTATATATTGCGCCGGATTTATTTGTTCTGAATTTTGAACCTGTGATATCATTTTCTCCTAAATATTAACATATGGCTCCTGATAATATTTTTAACGATTGTAATTTAAGTCTGATTAAAGATTTATTCAGCAGATCAAAAAATATAGCGCTGATTTCTCACAAAAATCCTGATGGCGACACAATTGGAAGCAATCTGGCTTTAAGATATTACTGGTCCGCGTTCGGCAAAAATGTTACAAGCGTATGCGTTGATAAACCAAAAGATTATTATTTTAATTTCCGTGATGTTGATAAATTTACCACAAACGCGGATTTTTGTTTGTTTGATTTAATTGTAAGTTTGGACGCAAGCTCTCTTTTTATGCTTGGATTTGAAAAAATAAAGCCGCATTTATGCATAGATCATCACATATCAAACACACGCTTTGCTGATTTTAATTTTGTTGATTCGGAAGCGTGCTCAACCTCGTTTGTCATTTATCGGATTTTTAAGCTATGCGGATGGAAAATAACGCGTGATATCGCGACCGCGCTTCTTCTTGGAATTTATTTTGACACTGGAAGTTTTATGCATTCAAACACAAACAGCGATGTTTTGCGCGCGGCTTTTGAATTAACGAAGCTAGGCGCTGATAAATCGAAAATTGTAAAAACTCTTTTTAAAACAATGAGCCTGCCGCAAATAAAATTGTGGGGTAGAATTTTGGAAAGAATTAAACTTACAGAACACGGCATAACTGTTTCTGTTGTCACGGCTTCTGATTTAAAAGAATGCGGCGCGTCCGAGAAGGAAATTGATCGCGTAATTGATTTTCTAAACATGAATGAGGAAGGAAAATTTTGCGTGCTTCTTGCGGAAAATGACAATGATGTTATTAAAGGCTCTCTGCGTTCGCGTAGCGATGACATAGACATTTCTTTAATTTCAAAAATGTTCGGCGGAGGAGGGCATAAAAAAGCCGGCGGATTTTCTTTCCCGGGGAAAATCATAAAAGAAGAATTTATCAAAATTTCAGGATAGATATTTTAGTTGTTATGAATCAGCTTTTTATGCCGCATCACAATAGGATAACCTATTGCAAAATATTATAGACTATTGATTATTAAAGTTTTTTTTATTATGCTTTATTAAAATATGGACTCCGCAATCCGCAAAGTATTGATTCTAGGCTCTGGAGCCCTCAAAATAGGGGAAGCTGGGGAATTTGATTATTCCGGTTCGCAAGCCATTAAAGCGCTTAAAGAAGAAAAAATCAAAATTGTTCTTCTGAATCCAAATATCGCCACAATTCAGACAAGCGAAGGCATGGCTGACAAGGTTTATTTTTTGCCGGTAAATGCAAAATTTGCGGAAGAGGTGATTAAAAAAGAACGGCCGGATGGAATTTTATTGGCTTTTGGAGGACAAACCGCGCTTAATTGCGGAGTTGAGTTGGAGCGGCGCGGGGTATTAAAAAAATACAGCGTCATGGTTCTCGGCACACCTGTTGATGTAATAGAAAAAACCGAAGATCGCGATTTATTTAAAGAGGCTCTGATGAAAATGGGATTAAATGTTCCAAAAAGCATTGCGTGCAAAAACAAGGAAGCGGCGTTATCTGCCGCGAAAAAAATCGGTTATCCGGTGATTGTGCGCGCAGCATATAGCCTTGGAGGACTTGGCAGCGGAATTGCATACAATATAAACGAACTAAAAATCCTTCTTGACAGCGCGTTTTCATACAGCAGACAGGTTTTAATTGAAGAATGCCTGAAGGGATGGAAAGAAATTGAATATGAGGTTGTGCGTGATAAATATGATAACTGCATCACTGTCTGCAATATGGAAAATATTGATCCGCTCGGCATACATACAGGAGAAAGCATTGTGATTGCGCCTTCGCAAACTCTTACAGACAAGGAATATCATATGCTGAGGTCGCTTTCCATTAAAGCCATCCGCGAACTTGGCATTATCGGAGAATGCAATATCCAATACGCGCTTGATCCAACCAGCCATGAATATCGAGTGATTGAAGTGAACGCGCGGCTCAGCCGATCAAGCGCTTTGGCCTCAAAGGCAACCGGCTATCCATTGGCTTATATAGCCGCGAAACTTGCACTCGGATATAGACTGAGCGATTTAAAAAACAGCGTGACAAAAACAACAAGCGCGTTTTTTGAGCCAGCGATGGATTATGCGGCGCTGAAAATTCCAAGATGGGATTTGGATAAATTCCGCATGGTCTCGCATGAAATTTCAAGCGCGATGAAAAGCGTCGGCGAAATTATGGCAATCGGCAGAAGTTTTGAGGAAGTCATACAAAAAGGCTTGCGAATGCTGCAAATCGGACTGCATGGATTAACCGCAAATTATAATCTTGATATTTCTCCGGAAAGGTTGTCTTATGAGCTTGCGCGGCCGACACCGAGGAGAATACTTGTGATCGCGGAAGCCCTGAAGCGCGGCTGGAGTGCGAAAAAAATCTCCAATATCACAAAAATTGACCGTTGGTTTATTGATAAATTGAAAAATATTATTGATTTTGAAAGGAAAAATATTGGCGCGAAAGAAAATCGGCAATTTTTGCTTGAAGCAAAAAAACTTGGATTTTCCGATAAACAAATTGCAAATATGATTGGAAAAAGAGAACTGGATGTACGTACCGAGCGCAAAAAAATGGGTATCCTTCCAACAATAAACCAGATAGACACAATGGCGGCGGAATGGCCCGCAAAGACGAATTATCTTTATCTTACATATCATGGAAACAGCGGCGTAGAACAAAAACAAAAGCGTTTCAAAACAAAGAAAAAAATCATTGTGCTTGGATCCGGTCCGTACTGCATCGGCAGCTCCGTTGAGTTTGATTGGTGTTGTGTAAATGCCCTTAAAACTGTAAAAAAATACGGTTATGAAACAATAATGATCAATTACAATCCTGAAACGGTTTCAACTGATTATGATGTCTGCGACAAATTATATTTTGATGAATTATCTTTTGAACGCGTGATGGATATTTATGAAGCCGAAGATGCGGACGGGATTATTATTTCAACCGGCGGGCAGATACCGAATAATCTTGCTTTAAAATTGCATAAGGCTGGAGCAAAAATTCTTGGGACAAGTCCTTTAAACATTGATATCGCGGAAGACAGGAATAAATTTTCCGCTGTTTTGGACAGGCTCGGCATCGATCAGCCTAAATGGGAAAAATTAACCGCTGTTTCGGAAATTGAGAAATTTGCGCGGAATGTCGGCTATCCCGTGCTGGTGCGGCCGAGTTATGTTTTGTCCGGCGCGGCAATGAGCGTCGCCCACAATGAAGATTCTTTAAAAAGGTTTTTAAACAAAGCTGCCCGCATTTCCATTGAAGCGCCTGTTGTAGTGAGCAAATTTGAAGTCGGCGCAAAAGAGATTGAAATTGACGCTGTTGCGTATCATGGAAAACTTTTAATTTATGCGATAAACGAACATATTGAAAACGCCGGGGTGCACAGCGGGGACGCGACAATGGTTCTGCCGCCGCAAAAACTTTACATAGAAACAATCAGACGGATTAAAGAAATAGCAAAAATTTTGGCGCGCGAACTGCAAATCACGGGGCCGTTTAATATTCAATTTCTGGCTAAAGAAAATCATATTAAAGTGATTGAATGCAATCTGCGCGCGAGCCGCAGTTTTCCGTTTGCTTCAAAGGTCACAGGGTATAATTTCATAGAAATCGCCGTGAGCTCGATGCTGGGTGATAAAAAATATTTGAATACCCGCTTCCAAACGCTGGATCTGGATTATGTGGCAGTCAAGGTGCCGCAATTTTCTTTTGTCCGTTTAAAAGGAGCTGATCCTGTGCTCGGTGTTGAAATGGCTTCTACCGGCGAAGTCGCGTGTTTTGGAGATGATTCAAAAGAAGCGTTTTTGAAAGGACTTATCGCGACGGGTTTTAAGATTCCGAAAAAAAATATTCTGGTGAGCATCGGTCGCGCTGAAGATAAATTTGAATTTCTTCCGATTGCAAAAAAATTGATTGAAATGGGATACAAGCTGTATGCGACAGAGGGAACCGCCGCATATTTTTCCGCGAATGGAATTGTGTGTAAAATGCTGATGAAAATAAATAAAAATGGAGGTGAACAGCGGCGCAAATCCGGCGCGCCGAATCTGCTTGATTATCTAAACAAGCGGAAACTGGATTTGGTTATCAATATCCCTAAAAATTATAATCGCGAGGAAGAAACTGCCGGTTATTTAATCCGCAGACGCGCAATTGATTTGAACATCCCTCTTATCACGAATTTGCAGATAGCCAAAATGTTTGCGCAGGCAATAGAAAAATACAATGAAAATGAATTAAAAATTAAAAGCTGGGGTGAATATCTGATATAATTGCGCTATGCGAAGAAATACAATTCTATTCGGCTTCACCAGTTTTTTTGCAGATGTTGCAGGTGAAATGATAATTCCGCTTTTACCCGGATTTCTGAAAAATACCCTTGGGCTGAGTACTGTTTTGATCGGCGTAATTGATGGAGCCGCGGATTCAATTTCAAGTTTTATGAAAATCGTTTCCGGACAGATAAGCGATTATTTCAAGCGCAGGAAGATTTTTGTGATTTTTGGATATTTTATAGCGGCGCTCGGGAAGCCTCTGCTTGGCGCGGCGCATTCTTTTGGCACAGCTCTCGCGGCTAGACTGCTGGATAGAACAGGAAAGGGTATTCGCGAAGCGCCAAGAGATGCCTTACTTGCGGCTGATACTCAAATAGATCAGCGCGGAGCGGCGTTTGGATTTTTGAAATCGCTTGATACGCTTGGCGCTATTGTCGGCAATCTGCTTGCGTTTTTATTTTTATATCTTACTTTTGACGCAAGAAAAATTTTTTGGATAGCATTTATTCCCGCATTAATTGCTGTTGTGTGTGTTGGTTTTGTGAGAGAAAAAGACGTGCCGGATAAAATCGCGAAGGTAAAAGCCGGTGATGTTTTAAATTATAAAAAATGGCGCGGAATGTTTGATTCAAAATTTTGGAAGTTTATTTTTGTGATTGGAATTTTTAGTTTGGCGCGTATCAGCACTTCTTTTCTGCTTCTGCGCGCGGGCGTGATTATCGGCGCAAATAACCCGCTGATTCCTGTTTTGTATTTGTTTTATAACATTGTATTTGCCTTGTCAGCATGGCCTGTTGGAAGGCTTGCGGACAAATTCAGCAAAAAAAGATTTATTTACTGGGGACTTATTTTGTTCGCGCTGATGTGTTTTGGATTCATTTTTGCAAGCACTGTTTTTGAAGTCATTGTTTTGTTTGTTATATATGGGCTTTTTTCCGCATTCACGGAGGGAAATTCAAGAGCGTTTGTTTCAAATATTACGGATGACGCGCATCGCGCAACGGCGCTTGGGATTTTGCATGCTGTTGAGGGCTTACTCGTTCTTCCGGGCGGTGTAATTGCGGGCGCTCTTTGGATGTTTTGGGATGGAGCGGTTGCTTTCGCATACAGCGGAAGTTTAACAACGATCGCAGCGATTTTATTTTTTATTTTATTTTTCAATCATGAACGAATTCCTGCCAAAACAAGTTAAAAATCTGATAGAAGAATTTTCGCGGCTTCCCGGCATCGGTCCTAAAACAGCGGAAAGACTGGCTTTACATTTGCTCAAAGCTCCTGAACGAGATGTTATAAATTTAAGCGATGCCGTGCGTAAATTAAAAGAAGCCTCTGTTTTTTGCCCAATATGCTTTGGGCTCAGCGATACTTCTGATTGCTGTTCCATTTGCCGCGATGAATCCCGCGACCAAAAAACAATCTGTGTTGTTGAACAAATTTTGGATATCGGTTCTATTGAAAAAACCGGTTATCGCGGCGTTTATCATGTATTGCACGGCGCAATTTCTCCGATTGATGGAATTGGGCCTGAAAATTTGAAAATACCCGAACTTATCAAGCGCGTGAGTGTAAATCCGGCTGGCATAAAAGAGGTGATTCTGGCGACAAATCCTAGTCATGAGGGTGACGCAACCGCGATTTATATTTCAAAATTATTGCGGCCTTTTGAGATAAATGTGACTCGCATCGCGCGCGGGATTCCGGTTGGCGGGAATTTGAATTATACGGATGAGATTACGCTTTCAAAAGCAATGGAGGGAAGAAAGGAAATGCATTGAATGACGAGTGCGCGCATTAACGCTTTTAAAGATTTGCTGCGCGAAATAGCGTAAAATCGCAATAAATCGCGGAATTTTACATCGCCCGGCGTTAAGTCTCTGTCTGAATAATCTGATATTCTTTTTTAAATTTTTTATCCAGATTTTTTAAGCATTTTTTGCGGTCCAGTTTGGTTCTGAAAAAAGCAACGATCGCTGGTCCGCTTCCAGCTAGAAACGCATTTGCCGCGCCTCTTTTGATGATGGCATTTTTTATATCCGAAATATCAACGGCTGTTTCGATGTCGTTGTGAAGATTATCAAAAATGGCTTGTTTATCACCTTTTTTTATTGCCGTGATGAGAAAGTTTGTTTGTTTCAGCAATTGTCCCGTATGTTTTAAATTTATTTTTTTATAAATATTTTTTGTTTTGGATATAAGTTTGGATTTTTTATTTGGAATAAAAAGCGCGAGGATAAGATTTTTGCATGGTTTGATTTCTTGGATTTTTTCACCGAAATGCGTTCCGATTGCGGTTCCGCCTGTCAGAAAAAATGCCGTATCCATGCCGAGTTTTTCTGCGAATTTTTGCAATTTTGCTTTGGAAAGTTTAAGATTCCACATTTCATTTAATCCTTTTAAGACAGCGGCGGCGTTGCTTGAGCCGCCTCCGAATCCCATTGCCAGCGGAATGTGTTTGTTTATAAAAATTTTTACGCCTTTTTTGATTCGGTGCGCCTTCTTAATCAATTCCGCGGCTTGATACGCAAGATTTTTAGCTGTAAGAGGAAGCGATTTGTTGTTTGATTTAACGATGATTTTGTTGTTTTCAATTTCTTTCAGCGTGATTGTGTCGTGAAGCGCGATTTGCTGAAGAATTGTTTTGATTGTATGATATTTGCCTTTTTTGCCGAGAATATCCAGTGCGAGGTTTATTTTTGCGTATGATTTTATTTTGAGAGGTTTCATTTTTTATTGGTTTATGATGTGTGTGTTATGCGGCCGCGCCTATTGTTAATAAAACTGCCGCTATACAGTATAAACCATTTTTTGATTTGCCGCGAATTGCGGTGATGCCGATATTTTCAGGCGCTATTTTGATATGTCTTGATAAACTGGCGCGGATTTGCGGCGACAGCGGATCAATTTTTATTTTTTGCGTTTCGATATTTATTGAAATATTGGAGATTTTGAAATTTTTGGCGCGCGCTTTTTTTAAAACCGCGTCCAGATATTTTTTACTGTTTTTTATCCCGCGTTCGCACATTGCGGAAGCGAATGTTCCAAGCGAACCTTTTCCCAAAGCCGAAGAAACAGCTGCCGCGAGCGCGTGAAAAACCGCGTCTCCGTCTGAATCGGCAAGAAGTTTTTTATAATGTGGAAATTTAACGCCAGCGAGCGTAAGTTCTCCCGAATTTGAAAATTCATGATAATCCGAAGCGATTCCAATGCGCGCGTTTAGTTTTGGTGACATAAATTCCGCATCTTCCGGAAATGTAATTTTTCTGTTTTTATATGATGATTTTGTCCACGCAACTTTTCCTCCTATTGATTCAATAATAAGCGCATCATCCGCGGCTTTTTTTATTTTCGCTTTTTTGCATGCATCTTTTAAAATCTCCCATTTAAATATCTGCGGCGTCTGCGCCAAGATAATTTTTTCCCGCGGCAATGTTTGTTTTATAAAATTACCATCAATGATTTTTACGGTATCATAAACCGGATTTCCGACGATGCACGCGCCGTATTTTTTCGCGAGCGCGGCGCAATGATTGATTTCTTTTATCGTGACAAAGGGATTAGCCGCGTTGTGTATTAAAATCAAATCATCATCAACCGGTCTCAATTTGTTATTCTTCTTCAAAAATTTTACAGCTTTTAACACCGATTCCTGTCGTGATTTTCCGCCGAGAATTATTTGAATTCCGGGAAGCAGTTTTTTGATTTTATCCGCGTTTTTTTTGTTTGCGACAATAATAACGCGGGCCAGTTTTTTAAAAACCTCAAATGAATGCAAAATCATCGGCTTCCCGTTGATAGCCGCAAGCGGCTTATCCGAGCCGAATCTTACTGATTTGCCTGCCGCGAGAATAATTGCTGTATTCATTTAAGATATATTTTACCATTTCCAAAAATCCTATTTCTTCGTTTAAAAATTTTTCGACGGCGATTTCATCAATCCGCGACAATTCCGCTGTAAGATTTTTTTCAACTGCATCTCTGCAAATTTTCATCAATCCAAATTTGTCTTTTATTTTTTCCAGTGTAAGATTTTTGATTAAAGACGGCTGGATAGCAGCGCGCGATTCTAATTTGTTTTTTGGCGGTTTTTCCGGATAAAACAACGCGTATCTGATTGAAATTTTCATATCCGGATTGCTCATCCGCATAAAAACTGAGCCATCTTCAAACACAACAGCGCAATGTATGATGCTTTCCGGATGATATAAAACCTCTACCTGTTCATGTTTAACGCCGTATAAAATACAACATTCCGCGATTTCAAACCCTTTGTTTATGAGCGTCGCGGAATCAATCGAAACCTTTTTGCCCATATTCCATCGCGGATGTTTTAATGCTTGAATTGGCGTGACGCGCGCAAGTTTTTTGATTGGCGTTTTATAAAACGGCCCACCGGAACAGGTGAGAATAATTTTTTTTATTTTTTTATTTGGATTTTTTTTGAGGATGTCAAAGATTGCCGTGTGTTCAGAATCAATCGGAATAAAATTTACTTTGTGTTTTTTGGCTTCCGCAAGCATACGCCGCCCTCCGCATAAAATTGCTTCTTTATCTGCGATTGCCACATCTTTGCCCGCGCGTATCGCCGCGAGCGTCGGTGCAACTCCTATTTCTCCGCAAAGCGCGTTAACAATCAAATCTGCTTTTTTAAGCGTTGCGAGTTTTATCAAATCCGAGCCGCGGCGGCCTGTTCCGATAACGCGGAAATATTTTTTGTTTTGGCGAATCACATCTAGCGTTTGCGTGCCGATTGAGCCGGTTGATCCTAAAATTACAATATTTTTAATAATTCTTTGATTATATATTTTTCTGGGACTGTTTTTATTAGTTTTCCTTTGCAGTATATCGCGGCTTTTTTATCTCCTCCAACAACCCCGAAATCAGCCTGCGCGGCTTCTCCGATTCCATTTACCGCGCATCCCATAAGCGAGATTTTTATTGGTTTTTTGATTTTTTTCAGATGTGGTTTAAGTTTCTTTGCTATGCTAATCACATCAATATTTGTGCGGGCGCATGTTGGACAGGCAATTAAAATCGGTTCTTTTGTATATAAATTAAGCGCTTTTAAAATTGATTTTGCGGCGCGTATTTCTTCTATCGGATCTTCCGCCAGAGAAACGCGGACTGTATCGCCAATTCCGCGTGAAAGCAAATGCCCGATTGCGATCGCGTTTTTTGCGAATCCATCATACAAAACGCCTGCCTCTGTAACCCCAAGATGAAGAGGATAATCGCAGATGCGGCTGATTTGTTCATATGCCTTTATATTTTCAAAAACATTCGTATGCTTAAGAGAAATGACAATATTTGTAAAATTGAGCGATTCAAAAAATTTAATTTGACGCACTGCTTCTTTTATCAAATCCTTGGCAAGAACTTTTTCCTTAAACGGCCGGATTGATCCTGCGTTGATGCCGATACGAATTGGAATATGCGCTTGTTTTGCCGCCGCGATAATATTCTTTACATCTTTTTGTCCGATGTTTGACGGATTAATGCGTATTTTATCCGCGCCGGCATTAATTGCCTCAATCGCCAACCGCGCATCAAAATGAATATCTGCCACAATCGGGATATGTATGTGGTTTTTGATTTGCCTGATCGCGCGCGCGGACACCATATTCGGAATTCCAACCCGGATTATTTCGCATCCTTCTTTTTCAAGTTTTAAAATCTGCGCGATTGTTTTTTTTATATCCTCGGTTTTCGTTGAACACATAGATTGTATCGCAATTGGATTGCTGCCGCCGATTTTAATATTGCCGATTTTAATTTCATGTGTTTTTCTCCGCATAAAATAAATAATAATTTACATGCGAAGTATATAATTTTATTCTGTAATCAACAAGATTCTTTGACTTTATTGACATTTTTCAGTATTATTTTTTTACCTTAACCAATCGCATATACCAAAACATTTAAGAATAAATCATCAGATCAGATTTTCGCCGGTGCGGCTTATAGATGAAAACGGCAATATGCTTGGAGAAATGCCTGTTGAGAAGGCTTTGCAAATTGCGCAAGAGAGAGGATATGATTTGTGTGAAGTCGCTCCGCATGAAAGGCCTCCGATTTGCAAACTGATGGATTACGGAAAATATCTGTATCATCAGCAAAAACTGGAAACAAAACAGAGGAAAATGCGAAAACAAACGGAGGTTAAGGGCGTCCGTCTTGGATTTCAAACCGGAGCCCATGATATAGAGGTTAAGGCAAATCAGGCAAAAAGGTTTTTGATGAGTAAAAATGCCGTTAAGGTTGTGATGATTTTCAGGGGTAGAGAAATAACTCATCTTGACTTAGGAAAGAAAAAGATGGAAGATTTTTACACAAAACTTCAAGATGTCGCCAAACTGGATGAACCACCAAAAAGACAAGGAAATCAACTTATAATGTTATTAACACCAATAAAATGAAGCAGAAATCTCACACCGGAGCCAAAAAAAGAATTAAAATAACTGCGCGCGGGCGCGTTATGTTCAAGAAACCGTGCAAAAATCATCTTCTTTTCAACAAATCAAAAAGACAAAAGCGGTCGTTCAGAAAAGGCGTTGCCGCAAACAATTCGGATGTGCCGAAAATTAAAAGTCTTCTGCCAAATTATTTATAACCAGCAAATATGACAAGAGTAAAAGGGGGAATAATCACCCATAAAAGACACAAGAAAATTTTAAATGCCGCCAAGGGCTTTAGAGGGCCGCGCAAAAGACTATATTCCAAGGCTAAAGAAGCTCTGATGAAACAGGGTGTAAATGCTTACATTGGCCGCAGACATAGAAAAAGAGAATTAAGAAAAATATGGATTACGCGCATACAGGCCGCTTGCCGCGCAAATGGCATAAACTACAGCAGATTTATTGAAGGATTGACAAAAAAAGCGATACTTTTGGATAGAAAAATTTTGGCGGATTTGGCTGTAAGCGAACCTGCGGTGTTTAAAAAATTGGTTGAAGAAAGTTTTAATAAATAATTCTAAAATCTTTCAGTGTTTCGTCCGGGGTTGTTTCTTTTTGTTGCACATCTGTAACTTTTGCTTTTGGCGGTCCAATTTTGCACCATTCTATAAATTTTTTAAGAGCCGGTTCGTCTCCCTGCGCACAAATTGAAACAGAACCGTCTTCATTGTTTTTAACCCATCCTTTAATTCCATTTTCAAGCGCGCGAGCGCGGGCTTCCGCTCTGAAAAAAACACCTTGCACGCGGCCGTAAATCGTGAGCGAAATTTGCTTCATATCTTCAAATTATCATTTCGACATATTCTGCGCAAGATTGAACCGCATGTTAAATTTTTCTTTTGCTTGTGCTAAAATTGCTGTGTGAAAAATATTGTCAAAAGGCTTGTTTTTAGGTTGCTTGCCGCGCTCGCGCGCGTTAAATTAAAACGAATGAAAGGTGTAAAGATTATAGGCGTCACTGGCAGTGCCGGCAAAACAACCGTCAAAGACGCTATTTTTAAGGTTCTGTTGAAAAAATACCGCGTTGCGGCCAGCAAAAAGAGTTATAATACCGATTTTGGCCTGCCTATGGCAATTCTTGAAATTGATGCTGGTTTTTCTTCTGTTTTGATGTGGATGAAAAATCTTGTTAAAGCTCTTTGGAATGCTTTTATAAAACATTCAAAGATTGATTTTTTTGTGCTGGAAATGGGAGTTGACAAGCCCGGGGATATGGATGTTTTATTGAGCATCGTCAAGCCCCATATTTCTGTTTTGACTAATATAAAACCTGTTCATTTAAACGAAGGACAATTTAAAAGTCTTGATGAAATATTTAATGAAAAAAGTAAAATGATTTACAACACGAGCCCTGACGGATTGGCAATTTTAAATATGGATGACAATTATGTGAAACGTCTAAACGGCTTGAAAAAACCGAAAATTATCCGATATGGCAATAAAGACGCTGATGTAAAAATTTCTTCTGTAAAAAGCGATTTAAACGGCATTTCTTTTGATATTGAATGGGGTTCTGTAAAAAAGCGATTTTTTACGCCTATCATCGGCGGTCATCATGCGTATTGCATCTTGCCCGCCATTGTATGCGGTATTAAAAACGACATGAGTTTAGATGAAATACAATCTGCTTTAAAAGATTTTTCTTTGGCTCCAGGCAGAATGAGCGTTTTGGAAGGAATAAACGGATCAACGATTATAGACAGCTCTTATAATGCTTCTCCTGAATCGGTGATGGCGGCCCTTGATGCATTAAAGGAAATTTCTAGCGGATTCGAAAACGGCGGCAGAAGGAAAATATTTGTTTTTGGAAATATGAACGAGCTTGGCAAATATACGGAAGAATACCATAAAAAAATAGGCAATTACGCGGCCTGTATTGTTGATTATTTTATAACCGTTGGAGATAACGCTAAAATCAGCGCGGAAGAAGCAATCAGAAATGAAATGCCCGAAACGCGCGTGCGTTCCTTTGATAATTATAAAGACGCGCTTGCTTATCTTCTCAATCTAATAAAGCCGAATGATATTGTGCTTGTAAAGGGATCTCAGAATCGAGTAAGATTGGAGCGTCTTGTTAAAGGAATCATGAGATATCCAGAAACCGCGCGAAGCGTTTTGTGCCGGCAGGAGCCTGTATGGCAAAAAATAGAATAATAGCGTATAAAAATAAACATTATGAAATATAAATGGAGAATTATCGGTCATGAACGCCTTGTCCAAAGTCTTGAAAATGATATAGCCTCAAATAATGTTTCGCATGCTTATCTTTTTACCGGACCGGAAAAAGTCGGCAAATTTACAGTCGCAAAAACTTTCGCGCATATTTTACAATGTGAAAATGATTTTTGTCATACATGCAAAACATGCGTTCAAATAGATAAAAATTCTCATCCGGACACTATTATTTTCCGTGATGACGGCGAATCCATAAAAATAGGGGAAATGCGCGAGGTAATCAACAGATTAAACATGAGCGCGCAGAGCAAATATAAAATTTTTATTGCGGAAAACATCGAACGCATGACGGACGAAGCGGGAAATTGTCTTCTTAAAACGCTTGAAGAGCCGCCCCAAAACACAGTTTTTCTTTTTACTGCAATTTATTCAAGGCGCGTTCTGCCGACGATTTTATCACGCGTAAGGATTTTAAAATTTCATCACTGTCCCGAAGAAATTCTTTCCAAACATCTTTTTGAACTTTATCCGAATGCGGATTTTGACGCTATTCAGCAAATAAGCAAATTTTCGCTTGGCAAGCCCGGCATCGCATTTGATTTAATGAATGACCCGCAGCTTGTTTCTTATTACAAAACTTTATACAATGATTTGCAGAGATTTTTGGATCACGACGGAATTTTTGACAGATTTGTTTATGTAAAAGAATCCGCGGACAATCCGCGTAAAATAGGCGATATTTTAAACATTTTAAGCCATATAATAAGAAGCAGAATTCTGCAGGGCAATGACCAGACTGAAAAGTATCTAAAAATTCTTGATCAAATAGACTATACAAATTTTCTTTTGAAGCATAATATTAACGCCAAACTGGCTTTGGAGAATTTAATGTTGAATATATGACCGCTTACGGACAAACCTATGCCAATATCATTTCTTTTTTTAAGAAAAATATAATTAAAATTCCGGCAGGAAACGGGGTTGATTTTAATGTAAATGATATTGTCATTTTTGGCAGCGGAGACGGATCGGAGGATGCAGGCAAGATTATTGGTTTTGATAATGACGCGCATGCCGAAACTGACAATGAAGAAACCGATGAACGCTTTGTTATTTTAAGAAAAGCCACATTGCACGATTTGCAAAAAATAGAATCTTACAATGACAGGCGTTCTGAAATTATACGTATCTGCCAACAACATGTTGAAGCATTGCATCTTAATATGTATGTTTTTGACGCTTCTTATTCTTTCGATGGAAAGAGGATTGCTTTTTTATTCACATCCGATGAAAGAGTGGATTTTAGAGAATTGGTAAAAAAACTTGCGGCTGTTTTTAAAAAACAAATACATCTCCATCAGGTCGGCCCGAGAGACAGAACCAGAATTAAAGGCGGATGCGGCAAGTGCGGCAGAGAAATATGCTGTAAAAGCTGGCTTCGCAAACTTTCCAGCATCACAATGGATATCGCGAGAGAGCAGGGACTTGAAGGCAAAGGCGGATCAAAATTGTCTGGATTGTGCGGAAAATTGTTATGCTGTTTAAAATATGAAGCTGAGGAATATAAACGTATGAAAGAAGGATTGCCTTCAATAAGAAGCATTGTGGAAACAAAAGATGGCACAGCTGAAGTTATAGGTCTTGATATTTTGAATAGAAAAATAAAAATTCTTTTTGAAGAAGGCAAATTGGCTGTTGTTTCCGATAAAGATATTATGCGCATTATTAAAAGTGCAGAAATTGAAGAACAACAGCAATCAGAAGATATGACTGAAATAATTTAAATGTTATGTTTATTTATTTTTTAATATTGATTGGGTCTGCTATCGGCATCATTTATATTTTTATCCGCAGAAAAAATGGAGCAAATTATCCTTTTGTGCGCTTTAGAAGGCGTTATTTCGGTCCTGCCGCGGATAGTGTGTTAAAAATTCCGGCGGAAGATTCCGGTTCCGCGGTTATGCATTGCCCAGCCGCCGTTCTTGCGGATGAATCTTTGAAACCAGCTCTCGATAAAGACAGCGAGAAAGATTTAAAAACAGCAATTGAAAAAGCCGAAGCCGCTAAAAAAAGGGGGGCTCTTGACGCTGCTGAAAAAAATTATATAAAAGCTTTATCGTTTGACGAAAACCATATTGAAGCCAATTTAAATCTTGGTTTGATTTATCTCAAAAAGGGCTCTGCCGCTAAAGCTGAAGCCATATATAAAAAATTAATAGGCTTGAAATGCGCCGATGCTGTAATTTACAGCAATTTGGGAAATTCCCTGTATCAACAGCGAAAATTTGATGAGGCTTTTGAGGCTTACTCTAAAGCTGCCGAATTGGACCCTCAAAATCCGCGCAGATTTATGAATCTTGGAAGAATTCTGCATGAAATGGGAAATTTTGACGGCGCCATTGAAAATCTCAACAGGGCAATTTCTTTAAAAAATAGCGCCGAATATAATGCCGCTCTTGCAGATGTGTATATATCGCTTGGCAATTTTACAAGAGCGCAAGAATTGATCGATGCGGCATTTAAATTAGATAAAAAGAGTCCCGCTGCGAGGGTTGTTTCAAAAAAATTAAAAATAAAAAAGAAACGCGGATAATTTAATCTTTAAATTCTTTTGCTTCCTGCGCCGGTTGTTCTGTTTGCGATTCTGCTGACGCCGCTTCTTCCTGAACCCCCTCTAAAAATCTGTCCGCTGTCGCGCGGTATGAACTGAATATTTTTTCTTTTTCTTCTTTGCCGTCCGCTGATCTTATAATCCTGTACCATACCGCATCAAATCCCTTGCCCGCCGATTCTATTTTTTTTCTTTCTCCCGGTTTAAGCTTTGTTGTTTTTATTGTTTCTGCCTGTCCCGCGCTTCTAAAATTGCTTAAATACGGACCGTCCAGTATTATTTTTCTTCCGTCCGATGTGCCGTAAAATTTAAAATACGCCTCCATTCCTTTTACATATGATTGAACTAAAATATATCCTGGGGTGTTATTTTTAAATTTTAAATCACGCGCGCCGGGATAAACCGTCGCATCTAAACCGTGTCCGCCTATCTGCGCGTAATATGTTACCGCATAAGAATGCGGCCATCTTTCTGTTATTGGAAGACCGGCATAAATAGCGGCTCTATACATTGTTGTTGAAACCTGACATAGTCCGCCGCCGTATTCGGGCAAGGTGCCTTCCGGTTTAATTACAAGTTCTTCAAGATAACCAGTGCTTGCATCAACTCTTCCGAGTTTTTTATTAAATGAAAATTCTTCATTCGGCGCTATCAGCGTTCCATTGAATTTTGATACTCCGACTATAATATTATGAACTCTATTGGCCGGCGACCTATAAAAAGATGTGTGACCGACACTGATTAATTCTTTTATTCCCATATCTTTTAACTCCTGTGTGGATATTATCTGCGGCGGAGTTTCTATCACGGGGATTTTAACCGTCCGCACATTTTCGTTTAACGCAATTTCTGTTAATTCTATCAGCTGATCTGTATCCACTTCTTCACCCGTTTCGCTTTCGCCTTCAAAGATGATTTGTCCGCTTGTGTTTTTGTAAATTTTAATCGGCGATGCTTTTTTGTTTATTGTCTGGGTTATTTGCGAGATAAAAGATTTGTTTATTTCTTCGGGGTTTAATTTTATTTTTACACTTTCCCCATTCGCAGTTAATTCTTTTTGATAATATATCGCGTCAAGATACATTCGCGGCAGAAAAGTAAATGATATAAACCCGTACTGCATTTTTATCTGTCTGTTCAGCGCTGCCGTGATCGTGTCAAAATAAACAGATAGGTCTTCTGTTGTTATGGGCGGCGGGATGCGCTTAAATTCAACCTTAATTTCTTCTCCAGACAGGTTTTCCAGATTGTATTTAGCGGCTTTAATTAAATTCTCTTCTTCAAGCGCGGCGCCCTCCTGCGATTCAATAATCTTAAATCCTCTTGCAGAATACGCAATTTTGGCGGGTGACATTTGTTTTATTTCATCTTTATAAAATTCTTTAATTTTATTGATCAATTTATCTTTATTAAAATTCGTATAAACGCCTGCTCTGATCGGTTCGTTTGTAAATTTTAAATTTCTGTATTTTTTGAGTTCCGCCACTGTGGCTTTTGCGTCCCATCTTGCTTCTATTGATAACGGGTCGATTGATATCTTTTTGCCGCCTGATGAAAAAACTAATTTTTTTGTATTTTTAAATTTTTCGATCGCATCCTCTATTTTTAGAGCCGCGTCGGCGCTGTTTATATTTTCAATTCTTATATCTCCTATCACATATACCGGCGTTTTTATAAAAATCATCAGCACAAACAGCATAAACATAATCAAAACTGCTCCGGCGTATCTTGCTGTTTTTAATATTGTTTTATTTTTCATCAGATTTGTCCTTATCGCGCGCTGATTGGGTTTTGACATCGTTTTTTATGTATTTTTTGTACAGTTCCTCTGCCTTCTTTTTTATATCCTTTCTTGTTTCTTTGCCTGATTTCGGAGCCATTGTTAAACCGATCACGGCCCCTATTGCGCCTCCCAATAACGCGCCGAAAATAAATTTATCTATGATGCTTTTTTTATTTTCTTCTTCGCTCATATTTATTTTTGGTTATTATTTTGTATATTCAACATTTGTTATTTTTCTAATCACATTGATTTTTATCTTCCCCGGATATTTTGCTTCTTCTTCTATTGCCTTTGCGATATTTTGCGCCAGCGGCATTAACTGTTCATCTTTCAAAATTTGCGGATCCGCCATAACTCTTACCTCTCTGCCCGCTGAAATCGCGAATGTTTTTTTAACTCCCTCAAATTGCGCTGGTATTTTTTCAATTGTTTGTATTCTTTCTAAATATCTATCTATTGACTCCTGGCGCGCGCCGGGACGTCCTGCAGAAATAGCGTCTGCCGCTTTTACAATCATTGCTTCCGGCGTATTTGGTTTTTCCGCTTCATGATGCGTCCATGCCGCATGCACTTCTTCTTGCGTAAAACCGTATTTCTCCATCAGCTCTTTTGTCAATTGATCGTGGCCTCCGCTAATCCCCGGATCTTGATCTATCGCCTTGCCTAAATCATGCAAAAATCCTCCTATTTTGCATATATCGGTATTTAAGCCAAGCTCTCCTCCCAGTAAATTTGCGGCATACGCAACCTCCATTGAATGTTTTATAATATTTTGCCCGTAGCTTGTTCTAAAATACAGTCTTCCTATAATACGCACCAAATCCTGCGGCATGGGTCTTTTTATACCAAGTTTTTTTATCGCGTCGATGCCCAATTTATACACATCCTTTTCCGCTTCCGCTTTTGCCGCTTTTACTGTTTCTTTTATTTCTGATTGTGTGATGCGTTTTTTGCTTTTAAACAGTTTTTCTATTGCTATTTCCGCGATGCGCCTATTTAAAAGATTGTATGACGATATTGAAATTGTGTCAGGAAAATCATTAAAAACCACATTTACATCAAGCAGCGACTCCAATTCTTTTATATTTTCGGCGTTTTTCCCTACGAGTTCGGCCTTCAAACTGTCTTTTGGAACATGTATCTGCACGCTTTTCTTTTCTGTTGATGTCGGAGTTGATATTTTTTGCATTGCTTCAAATAAAATGTTTTTTGCCCATTTGTCCGCATTTTCTTTGTAATATTCTTCGAGTTTTTTTAATTTTTCTTCCGCAATTTTTTTCAAATCTTCATCAAGTTTTTGTATAATTTCTTCTTTAAGTTCTTCTGTGCTTTTGCCTGCCTTTTGCGTCAAAAGCCTTATGTATTTCTCTTGTATTTCTTTATGTTTTGATTCCGCCATTGAGAGCTTTCCTTCTTCTGCCGCTTCCTGCAATTTGAGGTCTTGTATTTTTTTGTCCCATTTTACTGAAAGATCTTCTTTTATTTTTATTGATTTTTCAATGTCCTTCAAAAATTCTTCATATGTTTTTATGCCTTCTTCTATTTTTGTTCTCATTTCTTCTGTTTGTTTTTTTGCTTTTTTGATATTTTCTTCGGTGTTTGTTTTTGCTGAAGCAATAATCTTTTCCGCTTTGTTTTTTGCGTCTTCAATATTGATTTTTGTTTTCTTCATCAGCATTGCTCCAACTGCCGCGCCTGCTATAAATCCAGCTAAAATTAAAATTATATTCAATTCTTCCATCATAGATTTTTATTATACCACAATATATCCGCGCGAATATAAGATCATAATTATACCGAGCCCTATCATAAGAATTCCGGTGAAAAGCCGCATATAGGCGCGATTTTTATCTTTCCATTGTGAAATTTTCGCGGACGAAATCCCTATATATGAAAGCAAAACAATCGCAATAAGAGGCAAAACGAAAATAAAATTATAGAAAAGCAGATAATAAAGCGCTTTTATGTTAATGTTTTTTGCTAGAAGTGTTGTTATCGCCAGATATGGTCCGCCTGTGCATGGAAGTTCAACTGCTGATACCATAAACCCCAGTATAACGGCCCCCGATATTGTGATTTTTTCTGTTCGCTTTTTTATTTTTTCCTTTTGTGATTCCGGAATTTTCAACGAAAACCCTTTTCCATACCAAAAAAAGTCTTTAATTTCTATAAATCCTCCCACTATTACAAGTATGCCCGCCACAAGCCCTATTATTTCTGAGAGTTTTAGTTTATATATAAAATAAAGAAGCCCTATTCCAGCCAAAAAATACGATATATAAACAGACAATATATAAATAAATCCAACAATTATAAGCTTTTTTCTATTTTCATAAAGAGAAAGTATTGCTGATATCAATATCAGAAGAACGCCGATAGCGCACGGGTTTAAAGAATCTATCAAAGCTGTTGTTAATATTGTTAAAAATTTAATATCTTCCATTTTTATTTTGATTCACAGTTTGTTATTTTTGCTAGCTCTTCCGGGCTTAACACGCCTTCCCTTTTGGTTTTATCTGAAAATTCCCATGTCGGATACGCCGCTATTCCTTTTTTTAAACACAATTCGCTTTTACTGTTTTCTCCCCGCGGATCGCATTCTATATATTTTATATATTTAAAAGCATCTCCGAACGCTTTTTTCTGCGCCGCGCATGCCGTACACCAATACGCGCCGTACATTACCGCATCTTTTGACGCGATACATTTTGCGAGGTTGCTGTAATCAATGTTGCTTTGATTTGAACATCCTGCCGCCGCGATTATTATAAATGTTAATAAAATGTTTATTACTGTTTTCTTTTTTAACATATTGTGAACATATTTTACACTTCTTTGTTTTTTTATAAAACATGTTTTGTTGTATATAAGCTTTGTGTTCAAAAGTTGTTTATAACTTTGTTTTATATAATTATTATCTTTTAAAGTTAATTTTGTATTGTTTTTAACTTTATAATCTGTATAATTTTTTATGGCTGGTTTCCATTTATCTTAACTATTTTTATATGAAGGTTTTTTGCAATCAAAAAGATCTGTTAAACGCTTTGAATATAACAAGCAAAGCAGTGAGTCAAAATGTTGTTTTGCCTGTTTTAAACAATATTTTAATAAAAACAGAAGGCAAAGAAATGCATTTTGCCGCGACAAACCTTGAAATAGCTATTAAATATCGGCTTCAGGCCGATGTTAGAAACGAGGGCGCCATAACTGTTCCGGCCAAGCTTTTTACAAATTATGTTGCTCTTTTGCCGGACGAGAAAATTGAGTTAAATCTAACAGATGGATTAACTTTAAACGTCAAATCATCAAACTCACAAACAAAGATTAAAGGAATACACCCAGATGAATTTCCCCTTATTCCAAAAACAGAAAAAGAGACAACGTTAAGCGTTCCAGCTAAGGAGTTAGAAAAGGCTATTAATCAGGTTGTTTTTTCCGCATCTGTAAATACATCAAGACCTGTTTTATCAGGGGTTTATTTTTTGTTCGATAAAGATATTTTAAGTCTTGTTGCCACAGACAGTTATAGGCTTGCTGAAAGAAAGATTCATATTAAAAAAGGAAAAGATGGCGAGAGATTTGAATGTATCGTGCCAGCAAAAACAGTTATGGAGCTAAGCAAATTGATACAAAAAACAACAGAAAATATAGAGATAAACGCCAGCAAGAACCAAATTTTGTTTATTATTGACGGAATTGAATTTACCTCGCGCCTAATAGAAGGCAAATTCCCCGATTATGAAAGAATTATGCCAAAAACAAGCAAAACAAAAATTTTGGTTGATGTCCCGGCCCTTGAGCTTGCCGCAAAAAGAGTAAGTCTTTTTGCCAGAGAAGATGGGAATAGCGTGAAAATGTCTGTTACAAACGACGGAAAAATGCTTTTATCAACAGAAGAAACAAAGGTTGGAGAGGAAAAGGCGGAGCTTAATATTTCAATCGAAGGAGAAAACAACAAAATAGCGTTTAATGTTCAATATCTGCTTGATATGCTTCAAGCGGTCGGAGACGAAAAAGTGTTTATTGAATTAAATGATAAACTTTCTCCGATAGTTGTGAAGCCGCAAAAAACCGCAGACTACACATATATAATAATGCCGCTGAAAATTTGATAAGGAAAAATTCTCTTATAACATATTTTCCGCAACATTTGCATCCGGAAATTTCCGATATTTTTGAAAAACATAATAATGTTGTTGTTTCCGGAGTTTCGTGTTATACAGCAAAAGCGATTACTGTTTTGGATTTTATAAAAAACGCCAAAAGGCTGCCTGATAAGGTTTTATGGCTTTCCGACAACAAGATCGAGGCAGATATTATTTGCAGAGAACTAAATAGATGGGGTGGGATTGAGGCCGTTTCTGTAAATACACAGCTTTATAGTTCTGATTTTTTTTCTCAAAGAGATGATGTTTTTCAGAGGTCGAGAGAAACGAATATTAATATCAGCGGATTTTTATCTAATTTAATTGACAAAAAACAAACATTTATTGTTGTTCCGTATTATTTTTTAATGCAAAAGTTTCCTTCGCCATCAACGATAAACAGCGGGGCTTTAAAAATAAAACATAAAGATAAAATCGAGGTTGTTGATTTTTTTGAAAGATTGATAGACGCCGGTTATGAAATTGCGGAAGATATTCAGGCTATAAAAAAGGGGCAGTATTTTAAAAGCGGAGGTAGCATTACCATTTGGCCCGTAAATTCCGATTATTTGATTAGGATTAATGTTGATTTTGATGTTATTGAAAAAATTATTTTGTTAAAACCTGTTACAGGCGAAATTTATAAAGAAACTGATTTTTTTGATTTATATCCGATTTTGGATGACGATTTTTTAGCGACGGCGCTTGATTTTATTGATAAAAATGTTTTTATAATTGAAGATGAGCTTGATGTTCCAGATGATTTTTACGGTGAATATGAATCAATAATAAAAAAGATTTACGAAAGAAGTCCGCATTTTGTGTTTACTCCTTTTAATGAAGACACCGAAAACCATATACATCTTCATTATTTGAATGTTTTAAGATATAGAGCGTCTTATGATTTTGCAAATGACATTAAAATCAAAAAAAATAACTCATGGCTCTCTTTGGTTTTTACAAAAAACACCACAGAAGTGCAGAATATTTTAAATGAATATAATGTGGATTTTTCCAGCAATTTTAATACACTCTCGTCAAACGGCGGAAGGATTATTTTAATTGAAATCCCAAAAGACGATAATTTTCCGTACGCGTTTCAAAACCCAACATTAAAACTTGCTCTTGTTACCGATAAAGAAATTTCCTCTGTAAGGGAATATAAACATCATGCTGTCTCCCAAAAAGTTATTTTAGACTTTTTAACAGGATTAAAGCCCGGTGATTTTGTTGTGCACGCAGACCATGGCGTCGCCAAATTCTTGGGATTGGATCAGAAGACAATAGACGGAATCACGCGTGAATATATGGTGCTTGGATACGCGGAAAACGATAAATTGTTTGTGCCGATTGATCAGTCTGACAAGGTAAATAAATATATCGGTTCCGAAGATTTAATGCCGCGATTAACGCGTCTCGGTTCGGTTGAGTGGGTTAATATAACAACCAAGGTTAAAAAAGAAACGGAAAAAATCGCGAAAGAACTTCTTGAGCTTTACGCCGCGCGAAAGGTTGCTCGCGGATTTAAATTTAAACCAGACGACAAAGATCAGATTTTGTTTGAAGAAAAATTCCCCTATGAGCCGACACCTGGCCAAATTAAGGCCTTTGAGGAGGTGAAACGAAAAATGGAATCAAGCGAACCCATGGATCTTCTTGTTTGCGGCGATGTTGGTTTTGGCAAAACAGAGGTTGCCATACGCGCCGCGTTTAAAGCTGTGAGAAACGGAAAGCAAGTTGCGCTTATTTCTCCGATAACAATTTTAGCTGATCAGCATTACAGATCTTTTAAAAAAAGAATGGACGATTTTAATGTGCGTGTTGAAATGTTGAGCAGATTTAAAACAAAAAAAGAACAGAAAGAAATTCTTGAAAAATTAAAAAAGGGTGAAGTTGACATTGTTATTGGCACGCACAGACTCCTTCAGCCCGATGTAAAATTTAAAAATCTCGGACTTTTGATTATAGACGAAGAGCAGAGGTTTGGTGTTAAACAAAAAGAAAAGTTGAAACAAATGCGCGCCGAGGTTGATGTTTTGGTTTTGACCGCGACTCCAATTCCGCGCACACTCAATATCGCCCTTAACCGTTTGCGCGATATTGTAACAATTACGACGCCTCCACCAGGCCGTTTGCCTGTAATAACAGAGGTGCGCAAATTTTCTATGGATTTGATAAAAGAGGCGATTTTGTTTGAATTAAAGCGCGGAGGACAGGTTTATTTTTTGCATAACAGGGTGCAGACAATAGACAGTATGGCTGATAAGCTCCGGTCCCTTGTGCCGGAAGCAAGATTTGTTGTCGCGCACGGCAAACTGGATAGCGATGAGCTTGAAGAAAGAATTATTGATTTTAAAGACCATAAATACGATGTGCTTGTGACTTCCACGATTATTGAAAACGGAATTGATCTTGCAAATGCAAATACCTTGATTGTTAATCATGCTGAAAAATTCGGATTGGCGCAGTTGTATCAATTGCGCGGACGCGTTGGGCGCAGTAAAACCCAGGCATACGCCTATTTTCTTTATCACGGACAAAGGCTTCCTCTTGACGCGAAGCGAAGATTAAAAGCGATTGTTGAGGCATCCGATCTCGGAAGCGGCTTTCAAATCGCGATGAAAGATTTAGAAATACGCGGAGCAGGGGATATTTTAGGAGTTAACCAGCACGGCGTTGTCAATGTTGTCGGCGTTCCTTTGTTTATAAGAATGCTGAATAAAGCCGTTGAAGATTTAAAAGCCGGCAAGACTCCGGAGCGGGAAGAAATTCCGGAAGTTTCCATAGAGCTTCCTCTCACCGCTTATATACCAGACAGTTATATAACAAGCTCAAAAGACAAGATTAATATTTACCAGAAAATGGCGGCTGCCGATACATTGGAGTACCTGAATGAAATAAAAGAGGATGTTGTTGAAGAATACGGCGCTATGCCAAAAGAGGTTTTAAATTTATTTAAAATCATTGAATTAAAACTCTATGCCCGCGATGCCGGAATTGTAAATTTAAAAACCGAAAATATACACGGCGGAAGACAAGAACTCGTGCTTTATATGTCAGACAAAGTTAAAGCCGAAAATATTGCGAATTTGCTTGAATATAACCCCAAATGGCAGATTTCAGGAGCGCGCCTGCGTATTTTGATTAAAGATCTCGGCATTGATTGGCCGTCTGAATTAAAAGAATGTTTGATAAGACTGGGAAAGAAACTTGTGAGTGCTGCTACAGGCGCAACAACAGATAAACTCGCGGAACTTAAAGATAAACCCCTGGCGTCTTGAATAATGTCGCTGAGCGATTTACTAAATGATTTGACTAATATCTTTATTTATTATAATATAGAATACTGCTAGGCGCTTTTGGACAGCGCGCGCAGATCGGTTTTTTGACAATTTGGGGATGCAAGGATTCGACAGAAAGCTTCATTTCTTAAATCGCAATCCGGGCGTTGCATTGTCCGCCCGCATATCCGTCAATGCAAAAATAACTGCTAACGCAGGAGAAATGGCTACAGTCAGAGCTCTTCGCGCTTCCGCGCCGGCTTTGGCCGTTGCCTAATTTCATCTGAAAATTTTCGGATGAACGTTTAGCCGCTGATTCCTAATAGGCGGGTCTAAATGTCATATTTTAGGATAAGCGCGTTTCATAGGGAGCTGTATGGAACGCGACGAAAATTTATCAGCCTGCCGCGCCGGGCTTTTGTCCGTTTTTATCCAGCACGGTACAAAAACAAACGGACTAAGATTGTAGAAGTTTAAGACTTGGCTTTTTGGACCCGGGTTCAACTCCCGGCATCTCCACCAAATTGAATTAGCCGCCTCGCTCGGGGCTTCGCCCCTCGCTTCGGCGGGTAGTTTTGCAGCTCCGCCGCCGCGCCTTGCCCGAGTCAAAAGCGAAGCCCTCCTTAGGCATTTTGACTTTATACTTTTCACAGTAAATCAACTTATTTTATTGATTTTTTCATATATCCATTGAGATAAACGTATACCCGGAATATCCACATATTTTGTGAGCAGCCATGCGGCAATAAAAATAATCGGAATCGCGGCGCCAAACGATACAAGCACCGCGCTTATATACGGCATACCGTCTTTTAACCGCAAAAATAGATAACTGGAGAACGATCCAAGCACAAGAGCGTGCAAAAGGTATATTGAAAATGAGATTTTTGCTATAAACATCAGCCATGTTTTTGATAGACAGTTTGACAGTCCTTTCCATGCGAAGGCTGAAGCAGTGACCAAAAAAGCTCCTAATACATGCCAAAAAACCCCATTGTCATTTCCCAAAAATTTATAAACTGTTCCGTCAATATTTTTGCCGAGCGGATATGCTCCCAAAAACAATCCGATTAAAAGCAGAATCGGTCCTGCGAGACCCGCGGAATATTTTTTGAGCGTTTGAAATATTTCCGGTTTATTTACATATACATCGCTTAAAATTACCCCAAGCAAAAATGCCCAATAATAACCCCGTATCAGCAAAAGTCCGCAGATGATATATGCCATATACCGTTTTTTAAGAGTCCCAAAAAATGCCAGAAACGCAAGCGTCAAAAATGATCCGAAAAATTCGTATGTTATCATCCAAAGAGCGGTATTATATGAAGCATCATATTGAAAAAATACGCCGTAGAAAGCGCTTTTCAGCATATGCAAAAAAGATGTTTCAAAATTCCATTGTCCGGCAAACCACCAGTATGAGCCGGAAGCCGCGGCGACTTCTTTATTGAAAAACAAACCAAATTTCATTCCCAAATATGCCAAAAACACAGTCGCGAAAATCGGCAGAACCAAACGAAAATATCTGCGCACGGCCGCTGAAGACAAAATTTTGTAATCCTGTGTTTTGAAAAATTTATAACTCAAAACAAATCCGCTTAAAACATAAAAAACGCAAACCGCAAAATTACCGGCATAAAAAATGCCAAGAGGAGATGAAGCAAGATAAGATTCCACGGCGCCATTTCCGATGTGCGCCTCTGTTAGATTTCCGTTATACATCGCTGGCAGAAATGCCAAAATATAATGATGTACGACAACTATCATTGCCGCGAAAGCCCGCAGACCCTCAAGATTTTTTATTTTATCCAAACCGTTCACTCCCGCAATTATATTTATAATTATTGATTTTCACGCACAGTAAAAGTTTTTCAGTAAATAAATATCTATTTATGTTATATTTTCTTTTTTTATCGTGCGCCAATGATAGAAATACAAGGGCACCCCAACAATAATAAGCGCGAGATTTATTGCAGCATCCTCTTGTCTTTGAGATGTCACATAATCTATTTGATTTTGTTCTTGTTTCCAATTTTTGTAGGCTATAAACCAATTATCAAGATCTGTTTTTTCTTGTTCGCTCAACACAAGAGTAACCTTTTTTTGATTTTTTTGTTCCGCTGGCAAAGCCTGATATTTTTCAACCGCCACAGTAGGATACGGCGGCTGTTTATTGATTGTCCTTTGATATTCATCGGCTTTTGTAAAGACAAAAGCTCTAAGCCCCAGATTTATAAAACCGACGCTCCCTATTGTAATCAAAACAAGGCCGATTAATGAAAATAAATAAAGATAAACTGTGCGGATGCGTGAACGTTTTTCCATAAAAATTTATTAATAATACAAGCGCGTTTGAATAATAGACGCGCGTTATTTTTATAATATCAAAATAGAAAGAATTTTGCGAGCGATTTATTGTTGTTCAATTTGCGGGGTTTCCGGCGTTTAAATTACATCTCTTGACCAAACTTGACTTTTGATTGCTGATGTTATATAAATAAGTCCTTTATTAAAACCTATGGCAGATTTTAATGAAATTTACGATAGATATTTTTTGGACGCGTATAAATATCTCGCATTGCGCGTTTATGATCAGGAAAAAATCAAAGAAATGCTTGTAAAGCTTTTTACATATGCTTATGAGAAAGCCGAAATAGAACCCATGGCCTTAATGCCTTTTTTGCCTTTTATGTATAGTTTTTGCTGGAAGATGATTAAAGACGAACCGGCGGCAAGTTTAAAATCTGCTCCAGTTGGGCCAAATAGACCTGTTTTTTATCCGGATTCTTATAATGTGCAAAGCGCGATCAATGCAGAATTATCTATTCCTCAAGCCTTGCTGGAGCTTGTTTCGCATTTAACCATCGAAGAAAGAGAAATTTTGTGGCTTAAATTTTTTGACGAACTTACAGATGTCGAAATAACAAATGTTTTACAGATGCATAAAAAAGAAGCTCCTAGAAAGATATATAACGCAATGCAGAAGGTCCGCGAGATTTTAATCAATTCGACGCCCGAGGGCGCTCGTCATATCAATTATTTTGGGAATGTGAGCAATTTTTTCGATAATATAAAAGCCTCTTTGAATCTAAAAGAAGACGAAAATTTAAAAACAGAAGTTAAAGCCGCGGTTTTGGCAAAGCACGCAGAAACGCCGCAGTCATACGCGTCACAACAGCAACACTCGCCACAGTCAGCGCATACACAACCGCAATCAGAATCATCACAGTACATGCCGTCTCAGTCCGCATCCGACATTCAAGAAAAAGATCAGCCATTCATTGAAGATATAGAAGAAGACGCGCCGAGCTTTAAAGAACTTTGGAGAAAAATTCAGGGCGCCGTTGTTACGGTGTTTGCTGTTTTGGCCGTTAGTTTTGTCGGTATGACAATTTATCTTCAGCAAAAAAATATTTACTCAAAGGTTTTTTACACAGACCAATTTGTTGATGAAGAAAAATCCGCTTTCAACAGGGATGTTTTATCAAAAGTGCTTCCGAAAAGGGATTTCAAAAAAGCTTCTGTTGAAAAAACCGATTCAATAGTGAATGTTTCAATTGAAAATAAAAACGGAAAATCTGAAGTTTTTGTATATAAAAATATCGGCAATTTTAAATGGACAGCCGTTTCCTATAGGATGTTATAAATTGTTCGCGGACTTTTAAAACCCTTTTTGCGCCAAATGTTTTTTTAAAAACACTTTTGCTTTTCGTATTGCTTTACCCCTATGACTTACAAGGTTTTTTTCTTTTGTTGAAAGCGCGGCATACACTTTTTTTAATCCATTCGGCTTAAAGCATGAAGAGAGAGGGAGTCCTTTTAAAATCGGCGCCTCCGCGCCCCGCGTTATTTTGCCTTTGCATGAGCCGTTAAACACATATTGTTTTCCTTTTAAAATCAACACAGCACAACACTTGAATTCCGCGTTTCTTT
>Ga0123519_10002370_pt1 | contig 31916 bp, 31 predicted proteins | sample YelNatPaOPRAMG02_FD_87396 | JGI IMG/M metagenome (GOLD analysis project Ga0123519, IMG submission 87396) | Hot spring microbial communities from Yellowstone National Park - Yellowstone National Park OP-RAMG-02 (version 2) | ecosystem: Environmental > Aquatic > Thermal springs > Hot (42-90C) ... | reverse complement strand
TCGCGGTCATACTGTTGTTGGCCATCGTGGATAACCCTCCTGTGTCTTAGTCAACATTGGAGTTCCACGGTGGCCGTTGCTAACTCAACGGTAATTTACACCACACTCTGATACTCTATCGTGGCAATGGCACGGGGAGGAGGTTTCGGCGGAGGCGCTGGCGGTATGCGAGGCGGCGGATTCGGTGGCGGTGGTTTTGGCGGAGGCATGAGAGGCGGTGGCTTTGGCGGAGGCGGCTTCAGCGGGGGAGGATTCCGTGGAGGCAGCTTCAGCGGAGGTGGCTTTAGAGCCCCGTCGATGGGCGGCTTCTCAGCACCGCGCTCTTTTGCGGCTCCATCGATGCCACGGTCGTTTGCCGCCCCTTCGTTCAACCGAGGCTTTACTCCGTCCGCGCCGTCATTCAACAGGGGCTTCACCCCATCGGTACCGCGCATGACCACTCCAACGATGCCCAGCCCGGGTATCAACAGAGGAGTTCCGTCCACTGGTTTTGGGAGAACACTGCCCAGCGTTGGGAGTCAACCGGGAGCGGGTCCCAGGTTCCAGCCCGGTCAGCCAGGAATGATCCCCCGCACGCCTGGTACTCCAGGGTCCATAGGCCAGCCTGGAGTGGGTAGAGGCACTCCGGGAACCGTGCCCAGCGGACCCGGCAGGTTCGTTCCAGGAACAGCGCCCGGCGGACCCGGCAGGGGTGCGCCAGGAACCACACCCGGCACGCTTCCAGGTAGAGGAACTCCAGGAATGACACCCGGTGGCGGGCGAGGCACATTGTCCGGCCAGCCCGGACGAGTTCCGGGCAGACCAGATACGGGTTTCGGCCCAGGACAGGCCAGGAACCAGACTCAGTGGAGCCAGAACTGGGCCCGTCAGCATGGCTGGAACCACAATGGGAACTGGGGTCACAACAACCATTGGAACTGGAACAACACCAACTTCGTCTTTGGTCTGTTCTTCTACCCCGGTTTCGGCGTGGGGTTCAACTACGGTTACTGGGGCTTTGATTGCTGGCCATACTGCAGCTATTCGCCGTTCTTCTACTACGGCCTGCCGTATGTCTATTCACCGAGAGTGGACGTAGTCGAGGTACCTACCTACTCCTATACACAGGTGCCGGCCTATGACTACAATAATGGTTACTACATGAGCCCGGGTCAGTATACCGGCCTCGATGCCGCGCTCAATGATATCAAGAGCGCGTGGCTGAATGGTCGAGCCGACCTGATGCTGGCTCATATCGACGCAGGAACTCAGATACAGATCTATCTGAACGGCAGCTATGCGTACTCGATCCCAGGCACCGACTACTCCAACATGGCCCGCGACGCGATCGCGAGAGTACGGACAGTCAGCATGGACTTCACGAACATCGAGCAGAGGTCGGACGGCGCCTACACGGCGACCGGCACACAGCAGTTCTATGACGTGAACGGGAATCTCAAGACAGTGGATATCAGCTTCACACTCGCGCAGAACAGCAGTGGGCAATGGATCATCGTGGCGGCTGGTTCGTCCACCAGCGCGTAGAGCCGATGAGTGCTTAGCGAGGGCGGCGGCCGTCTATCGGTCGTCGCCTTTTGCTATCTCTATGCGGTAGCTTACGCAGGCTGAGTGGTGTGAGGGCAACTCGCCGGAAGCAACATCGATCGTCCCCAACGATGGGCGCCAGACGGGCGTGTCGTCGGCGAGAGCGGTGGCGATCACATATAGCAATCCCGCGGTCAGCGCAAAGAACAGCAGGATAGCGAAGAACCGTGTCACCCACTGTGGGCAGGGATCGTCGGCCGCGTAGACCGGTGTCATTACGCGCGGGGCAGGACCGAAACGGGACAGATCGTAGCGGCGTCGGCTTTCGGGATCGTGCAGGATGCGGTAGGCTTCGATGACGTCGCGCGCGCGATCGGCAGCTATGCGGTCGGTGGGATTGCGATCAGGGTGAACCTCCAGGATGCGAGCACGATACGCGCGCCTGAGGGCTTGCTGCGATGCGAACCTGCTTACCCCAAGTATCGAGTAGTAATCGCGCTCCATGCTCGCCCCCGACGTGCTCTATCTGCATTATATCCTGATTTGGGCGTGATGCAAGCGGTATACTCGGACAGGCTTAACGTGCTCAGGTGTCCGGACTCAGTGTTCAGCGTGCGTTGACAGGCGGGAGAGCAGATTCTATAATGCGGTAGTCACTCGTAGGGAGATGGCTATGACGATCGAATACCTGGGACATGCTTCATTCCTGCTCACGACAGCCGCCGGGACGCGGATCGTAACGGACCCGTTCGACCCGGCGAAGTACGAGGACGGTTCGTTCAGGTATCGGGCATTCGACGGGTCAGCGGACATCGTGACCCTGAGCCACGACCACAGGGATCATAACGGCGCCCAGACGGTGGGCGGAAGCCCTATCATCATCAAGGGCAACGGCAAGTTCCTGGCAAAGGAAGTGGAATTCCTGGGTGTTGGGACATGGCACGATGACGAGCGTGGAGCCAAACGCGGCGGCAATACCGTGTTCATCATGAGTGTGGATGGACTGAGAATCGCCCACATGGGCGACCTCGGGCACGTGCTGACAGCGGATCAGGCGGCCCAGATCGGCAACGTGGACGTCGCCCTGATCCCGGTTGGCGGATTCTACACGATAGACGCGGCTCAGGCCTGGGAAGTGGCGAACCAAATAGATGCGCAGGTTATAATCCCGATGCACTTCCTCACCGAGAAATGCGACTTCCCGATCGCGGGCGTCGAAGCGTTCATCGAGGACCGGCCACGCGTCAGGCGCGAAGGCGCGACGAAGCTGGAGATCGACCGGGACAGCATGCCGGACGAGCAATGCGTCGTCGTATTGGAGCCGAGTCGCTAGCCTGGATGCTGAATCAAGTTCAGCACGACGCTCAGGCGGCGCTCAGGCGCTCGATGCGCGTTCGCATTGTCTCGACGCAGGATTGCAGGACCGTAATCATGGTCCGGCGGACAGCATCGATGAGGCCCTCGACCTTGCTGAGGTAGTCGCCTTTGGAGACCACGTCGACCGCCGCAAGGTATGTGCCGATCAGCTCGTGCGAGGGCACGCTCATGTCGCATATCTTGGAGCTGAAGGTCTGCAGCGACTTCTCGAAATACACGCCGGTCTTGCCGGTCATGTTCCCGGCGCTGAGGCGGATGTAGTCGGCCACGAGTTCGGCACGCAGAACCTGTCGCTCGGATGCGGTGAGCATGGCGAACCGGCCTGATGCCAGGTCGATGTCCTTGGAGCGCGCGGCGGTCTCGTATTCGAGCATCGCGCCGATGAGGTCGCAGGCATCCGTGAGCGTTGGATGCTGGATCACGGCGGCGACCGCTGCGTTCTTGCGAGACTTGGCTGTAACCTTGGTCTTTACTGCGTTAGGCACTTTGATACACCGTCCCTTGTTGTGTTAGTGTCCGATCTCTGTCTCGGGCATCAGGACTATTCTCTGGTATTATCGGGACAAAAGTCTCAGAACTAAAGGAGCTGCCTCCTTATGGCAAACAACCGGTCTCACAACCTGCGCGTCGCACTGGCGCAGATCAATACGACCGTCGGCGACCTCGACGGCAACGCGGCCAAGATCATCGGCAATATCGCGGCCGCTCGCGAGGCGGGAGCGGATGTCGTCGTGTTCCCGGAACTCGCCGTGACCGGCTATCCGCCCGAGGATCTGCTGCTAAAGCGAACGTTCGTCGAGGCAAACATTGCCGCGCTGGAGCGGATCGCGAGCGAGACAAAGGGGATAACGGCCATCGTCGGCTTCGTTGACATGAACGCCGATATCTACAACGCAGCTGCAATAATCCACGACGGCGAGATCGCAGGGGTGCAGCACAAGTTCTTCCTGCCCAACTACGGCGTATTCGATGAGGATCGGTACTTCCAGGTCGGCACGACAACGAACGTGTACAAGCTCGGGCATATCGTGTTCGGGGTGGAGGTGTGCGAGGACGTGTGGTACGCCGAGGGTCCGCATCGGCTGCAATCGCTGGTCGGCGGCGCGCATATCGTGTTCGACATCAACTCCTCGCCGTTCCACAGGGGCAAGTGGCGGTATCGCGAGATGATGCTGGGTACGCGGGCGGCGGACAACTCGTGCGCGATGGTGTATCTCAACGCGGTCGGCGGGCAGGACGAGCTGGTGTTCGACGGCAACTCGCTGGTGGCGGGGCCGACTGGAGAGGTGATCTTCAGGTGCAAGTCGTTTGAGGAGCAGCTCGCGATCGTGAACATCGACCTCGCGCCGGTGGAGCACGCGCGGCTCGTCGATCCTCGCCGGAGAAAGGCAAAGATCGCGACCGCCGGCAGGGCCGAGACGCCTGTGATCGAACTCCGACCGACTGAGAAGCCCAGAACCCCCCTGGCGCTGAGTAACGAGGCGTATCGAAGTGCGGAGCCTCTGGAGGAAGTCGAGGAGGTCTACAAGGCGCTGGTGCTGGGCACGAAGGACTATGTGAACAAGAACGGGTTCAAGGAAGTCGTGCTGGGAATGAGCGGCGGGATCGACTCGGCGCTGACGGCTTGCGTGGCCGTGGACGCGCTGGGTGCGGACCGCGTGAGGGCGCTGGTGATGCCGTCGGAGTTCTCATCCGATGAGACACAGTCCGACGCGGAGCTGATCTCGGCCAACCTGGGCATCAAGTGCGACCGCGTGCCCATCAGCGAAGTGTTCGAGGCATACAAGAGCACGCTTTCGGGGCTGTTCGCGGGGACGCAGCCCGGCATCGCGGAGGAAAACCTGCAGGCGCGAATTCGAGGCAACCTGCTGATGGCGGTGTCGAACAAGTTCGGGCTGCTGGTGCTGACGACGGGTAATAAGAGCGAGCTTGCGTGCGGGTACTCGACGCTCTATGGCGATATGGCGGGCGGGTTCGCGGTGATCAAGGACTGCCCGAAGACGCTGGTCTACAAGCTGAGCAGTTATCGCAACACGATCTCACCGGTGATCCCTGGGTCGATCATTGAGCGCCCGCCCTCGGCGGAACTCAGGCCCGACCAGAAGGACACCGACAGCCTGCCGCCCTACGAGACCCTCGACCCGATCATCGAGGCCTACGTCGAGGAGGACCGCGGCATCAGGGAGATCGTGGCGATGGGCTTCGACGAGGCGACCGTCGCGCGCGTGATACGAATGATCGATCGCAACGAATACAAACGCCGCCAGGCCGCCCCCGGCGTCAAGATCACGCCGAAGGCATTCGGCAGGGATAGACGGCTGCCGATTACGAATGGGTATAGGGAGTAGCGCCTGAAATGCGACCACGTGATACAGCCGAGAAGGACAGCGGTGAGGGCGTTGGCGAAAAACAAGCATGGCGCCATGTGGCGAACGTCCATGACCAGTAACTGGAGAACTGCAGGCCCTCGGCCGACATCTCGTTGAGCCAGCGCTCCTCCTTCTCGAAATCATAGAACAGCTTGAACACCTTGTGCTTCATCAGCAGTCACCTCCGACTATCGCCCTGCCCGTCTCGATCAGCTCGCGCAGCCGCGCGAGTTCGTCTCTGAAGATCCCGCGGCCCTTAGGCGTGATCTCGTATTCCTTCTTGCGGCTGTCGGTCCGGTTGGAAACAGCCCGGATCCAGCCCTTCTCAAGCAGCGTGTTGATCGCGCCATACAGCGTGCCCGGGCCGAGGTTCACCCGGTCCCTGCTCAGCTCGCGCACGTTGCCGTAGCCGTGCATCGGCCGGTAGAGGGCTGCGGCGCACCGCCCCTCGTGAAGGTGCGCGCCACTGACGTGGAGAATGAGCGCATGGAGCGGAGGACCTATGAGAATGCTCGTTTTGCCTGCCGTGATGGCCGCGTGCGCGGCGTGCGTGGGAGGGAGTATGGCTGCCGGAACTCCTGAACCCTATTCGGTCATCGTGTGCCCGGCGTCGAAGGACAACGTTCGCAATGGCGAGGGGGATGTGATCGCGCTCAAGAACGGCGATCTGTTTCTGGCGTATGGCCGCTGGGGCGCGGATATAGGCGACTTCGGGACGGCGGAGGTATGGTGCAAAGCTTCGTCGGACGGCGGGAAGACGTGGGGCGGCGACAGGGTGCTCGTGCCTAACGAGGGTAAGCTCACCACGTTCTCCGTGTCGCTGCTGCGGCTGGCGAACGGCGAGATCCTCATGTCGTATCTCACCAAGGACTCCAAAGAAGACTGCAATATCTTCTTCAGGACTTCCAAGGACGACTGCAAGACGTGGAGCGAGCGGCGCAAGTTCGAGATGCCGGCCGGATACTCGGGCTATACGGGCATGAATAACGACCGACTGATCCAGCTCAAAGACGGCCGCGTGCTCGCCGCAGCGTGGGAAGGTCACGCGAAGGGCCGGATCATCATCGCGTTCACGCTCTACTCGGATGACAACGGCCAGACGTGGCGCAAGAGCAACGACGTCGATATGCGCGTGCTCAAGGCCGATGACAAGGTCGGCGCGCAGGAACCCGCCGTTGTCGAGCTCAAGGACGGGCGCGTGATGATGCTGATCCGCAACAGCTTAGGCTGCATCGCGCGATCCTATTCCACGGACCGCGGGGAGACGTGGTCGAAGCCGGAGTTGGTCAAGGAGTTGGAGGCGCCGGTCTCTCCCGCGAGCATATTGAGGCTGCCGCAGACCGGCGACCTGCTGCTTGTCTGGAACAAGAACCCCAAGGTCCGCAACCCGCTCAACTCCGCGATCTCCTGCGACGACGGCAAGACCTGGGAGCATATCCGCGTCGTGGACGATCAGCCTGACGGCCCGCCGTGGCCTGGGCTGGCCTACACCTCGATCACGCCGGTCGGAGACAACGTCATCCTGACCTACTGGTACCACCAGCCCGAGGGCATTAGCCTGAAGCTGAAGATATTCGACTACAGGTGGTTCTACGACAAATGAAGGCGAAACACATACTCGAACACTTCAGAAGCGTCGGCTTCTGGGTCGATTGGGTCGGGACCTGCGATCGGTTCCTGCACGGGGACCCCGAGACGGAAGTGACGGGGATCGCGGTTGCGTGGATTCCGACCAACGACGCTATTCGGCGCGCGGCGGAGCTGGGCTGCAGTCTGTTCATAACCCACGAGCCCGCATTCTACGGCGGCTACGCGGGATGGGAGTCGGCCGACAGGCTCGTGCGCGAGAAGAAAGCGCTGCTCGACGCGCACGGCATCACAGTCATGCGCTGCCACGATACGTGGGACCGCATGCCCGAGGTCGGCATTCCGGACGCGTGGGCATCGCATCTGGGCTTCGAGAGCGAGCCGCGGCCGGTGGAAGCTTACTACAAGACTTGCCTCGTCAATGACCTCACAGTCGAGCAGACCGCTCAGCACATCCTAAGCCGCGTTCGCGACCTCGGGCAGGATGCGGTGCTGGTGTTCGGGGACAAATCGAAGCGCGTCAGGCGACTTGCAGTCGGCACCGGCGCGATCACGAACCTGCCGCACATGTACGAACTCAACCCCGACGCCATCCTGGCTACCGACGACGGCATGAACTTCTGGGACGGCGGCCTGTGGGCGGCTGACCTCGGCATGCCGCTGCTGATCGTCAACCACGCCACCGCCGAGAAACCTGGCATGATGGCGATGGCGAGCTACCTGCGCGAGGTCTTCGCGGGCGCTCCGGTGAACTATATTGACGTCGGTTTTCCATACTCATCGGTTCATGGAGGAACGTAATGAGCGTGCTTCTAGTCAACGGCAGCCCGCGCCGCGCAGGGTAATGCCAGCAGAACTCACTTGGTGATTAGACGCATGTAGATGCCCGTCAGTTGCGCACAGCCCGTGGCGTTTTGGTTAATTGTTGTTCACGCGTGGCGTCCGCCCACTGGTTACACGGAACGCATGGGACATGTGGGACCAATAGGACAGATGGCCAGGAGCTGAACCAGGTTCAGCATGACATGCCGTACAAGCTGGAGGAGAATCCTACAACTGCTCCTGATGCGTCAGATTCTGCCTGGCCTCCTGAGCCTCGGCTGAGTCGGGGGCGATGGCTATGACGCGCTGCCAGGCCTGCCGGGCCTGGTCGGGCTCGTCGTTCTCGCTGTGCATGTAGCCCAGGTATAGCAGAGCGGTAGTGTCGTTAGGGTTGAGCTGCAGGGCCTTCTGGTACTCGTTGAACGCCTCGGCGTCGCGGTCGAGCTCGTCGAGGGCGAGAGCCAGGTTGCAGTGATAGGAACCGTTGTTTGGCTCCATCGTCACGGCGATGCCGAACTCGCGCGCGGCGGCCTCGTAGTCGTCCTCGTTGAACAACTCCTTGCCGCGGCGGTTGTGGGCCTCGGCGGAGTTGGGTGGCGGAGCGGGAGCGTCGGTCCCATCATCGCTCGCGGGCGAAGGCTGCCTCTCGGCGGCCCACTGCCTCAAGGCCTGCACGGCGGCGGTCGCGCGCGGATCGACATTCTGCGAGTTCAGGAGCCGTCCGCACGCGGCGCAGTATTTCCAGTCGGGCAGGACCTGCGTCCCGCAGCCCATGCACACGGCGCGCAACATCGATCCACACTCAGGGCAGAACGCCATCGCCCGCCCCACGCGTGTGCCGCACTTCACGCACGGCAGGAATTCGAGGAACTGCCGGCCACACGATGCGCAATACTTGGAACCAACCGGCGTCGGCCCGCCGCACGACAAGCAGATCGCCGTGAGCTGCGCGCCGCACTGAGAACAGAAAATGTCGCGCGGCCCGACCGAGGTCCCACACTTGGTACACACGGTACCGGCCTGCTGAGTCACCGGAGCCATCACCGGCTCTGAGCCCGGAGCGCTTGCGTCACGGGAGAGTTGCGCTGCCGCCGCAGTGAACGCGGCCTCGTCATAGGAAGGGAAGTAGACGCGCGCGGAGTCCGGATCAGTGACGGGCTCTGCCAGCTTCAGCTCAATGTAGCCGCCCGATTGGGAGGAGAAGGCCTTTGCGCCTCGCACCGCCCCGAGTGGATAGATGAACGCATCCACCACGGGGTCCAGCCCCATAATCCGCTCGCGCAGCACGAGCACGCGCTTGTCGGACACGACCAGTGCCTCTCCCGCGCTGCCCGGCAGCGAGATCAGCACGGTCTCGCCGGCCAGCAGCCGACCACCGAGTTCGCGCTGTAGAGCAGTCGATAGCTCGCGTGTGAGATCGCTCATTGCAGAATGGCCCTTCCCCAACCCTCCCCGCAGCGAGGAGGGGGCAGGCTAGCTGTCGGCTCCCGCTTCGGCCTGCTCGTTCTCGAACTGCGGCGGACACTTGGGAAGCTCAAATATGAAGCTCGATCCCTTGCCCACTTCGCTCTCGACCCAGATCTTGCCGCCGTGCGCCTCCACGAGGTGCTTGACCAGATAGAGACCGATGCCGGTGCCGCCGACCTTGCGGGTGTCGCGGTTATCTATTCGATGGAAGCGGTCGAACACCTTGTCCAAATGTTCCTTCGGAATGCCCATTCCCTGATCGGAGACGGCCATCCGTATGCTGCCGTTCGACTTCTTCCCGCTCACGGTAATGATGCCGCCGTTGGGCGAGTACTTGACCGCGTTGTTAGTGAGGTTGGTCAGGATCTGATCGACCTTGTCCATGTCTGCCACGATGGTCGGCAGGTCCTCCTCAAGCTCGACGCTAAACTCGTGCTTGTTCGTATACGATTTCTGCGCGGCAACGACCTTGTCCACAACATCCGATACCTGCACCGGCTGCGGGTTGAGGTCCAGCGCGCGGCCGGCCTCGATGCGGCTGACGTTGAGAAGGTCGCTGATGAGACGTGTCAGGCGGTCGCATTCCTGGTCGATGATCGTGTAGAACTCGTGGACGGTATCCTTATCGTAGAACCCCTCAACGTCCTGAAGCAGAGTGGATATGAAGCCCTTGATCGAGGTCAGAGGCGTTCGGAGTTCGTGGGAGACGGTGGAGACGAACGCGGTCTTCATCCGCTCGATGCTGCGGATCTCGGTGATGTCGTTGAAGATGGCGACGACGCCGATAACGCCCTGATCCTCGCCGCGCACCATCGCGGTCTGAACCTGATAGATGCGCTCTTCGTCGGCGTCCTCGGGCGACGGCAGGGAGATCTCTTCCTGGAGTTCCTCGCCCTCCTCGAGTGATTTCTTCAGCAAAGCCTGCACCGGCTCGTGCTTCATCGTGGTGGCATAGTCGCCGGCCAAACGCTCGTTCTGATCTATACCGAGCATCGTTCGCGCCGAGGAGTTCATCTGCATGATTCGGCCGTTGGTGTGTACCATGACGATGCCGGCATACACGCTCTCGATAACGTGCTCGAGCTCTTCCTTCTCCTCGATGATCTCGCGGTACATCTTCGCCGACGCGACCACCGAAGCCAGGTTGTGCGCCATTCGCGTGAGCAGGTTGACGTCTTCCTGGATGAACACGTTGCCGAATCGCTTGTTGAACACCCACAAAACGCCGATCACACGGCGCTCCAGAACCTTGTTGGTGTCTTCGTCGCGCTTCTCGACTATGAGCGGCACGCAGAGGCCGTTTGATATCTTGAGCAGGGCAACGTTTTCGCGGACGGTGCGGTTGTCGGAGATTGCATCGTAGAGGATGATCGGCTTCTGATCTCGGAAGACCTCGCCGGAGATGCCATGGGCGGAGGGGACACGGAACTTGCGCACCTCGTCGTCAGTGAAGCCCAACGCGGGTTTGGCAGCCACGAGGTCGCCGTCGTCCTCATCGTAGAGCATGAACACGGCCTTCTCGCCCTGAAGCATCATGGTCGTGCGGACCATGAGGCGCTTGATCATCTCTTCAAGCTCGGTCAGCGAGGCCGGCCCGGAGGCCTGCTGCTCACTGTCCTTGATGCGCTCTTCGAGCCGCTTATTGGCCTGTTCGAGTGCGGATACCGCGATGTCTTTCTCTGACAGGAGCTTTTCCAGCTCCTCAATTCTCGCCTGAAGAGACTTGGCGTCGGCGCTCAATCTTACACCCCTCACCTATGGTCAAACAAAACGGCGCTTCGCGCGCCGTTGAGAGCTCCAATTCCGCTAACATGCGGTCTGTTGCCTACGCGGATTATAACACGTCCCACGCGCGCGGGTCAATCGCACTTGCTCGGCGCGTAACTGCTCGGCCGATGAGTATGTCTGTCATCCTGAACTCGATTCAGGACCCATCCCTTCGCAGCCTGGATGCTGAATCAAGTTCAGCGTGACGTTACGCTCGCGCGGACTGAGCATTTACAATCGCGAAGAGCTCGCGGTTCCTTTGTATGACTGGCTTGGGCTCAGAGTGGTTCCGTGGCTGTCTGGCACTTGGGCGGAATTCCGTTTATACTTGTGGCGCTGACAGCATCTAATGGACGGGAGAGGACAAAGGTTGCTGGAATTGGCCGGATCGGTCGGAGAACTGGTGGCACGAGCACAGTCGGGCGACGCGCGGGCATTTGACGCGCTGGTCGGCGCACATCAGGACCGGGTCTTCGCTCTGGCCTACCGGATGATGGGCAACGTTGAGGACGCCGCCGACATCCAGCAGGAAGCATTCGTGAGGGCGTGGCGCAGCCTACGGAAGTTCCGAGGCGATGCGTCGTTCGCGACGTGGCTGCACCGGATCACGGTCAACCTCTGCCTCGGACGCAAGCGCCGCCGTAAAGAGGAAAGCTTGGAGCCCAGCGTAGAAGCCGAACTGGCCGCCCCGGCGGAAGCAGGAGCGCCCGCGCAGTTGGAGATACTGGAAAGGGCAATCGCCGTGCGCAAGGCAATTGCGGGACTGCCGGCGCACTATCGGGTGCTTATCGTGCTGCGGGACATGGAGGATCGCCCATTCGATGAGATCGCGTCGATATTGGGCTGCTCCGTGCAGAGCGCGAGAACCAGGGAGAGCAAGGCGAGGAAAATGCTGCGCGAGCGGCTCGAACCCTACCTCGGGGAGGAATCACTATGAACGAGGACAGGCTATCAGAACTCATTCGGGAGTCCGATCACGTTCCCGAGTCGCCAGACTGCCGGGCGGCAGTGATGGAGCGGATACGCACGTCGGATCACAGACGGTCATTTGCGTGGGCGTATGCACTCGCGGCCATACTTGCCGCGCTTGCCACAACTTGGGCGTTCATCCCGCGAGCCCAGCGGCATAACCCGGTGGTCAACGTTGTGAAGAGAGCCCATTCGGAGCCAAAGCAGATTGCGGAGCGCACGCCCCTGACGCCCGAGGTCCATCGAAAACCGGCCACAAGACAACTGCCTGACGCACCGAAACCCCGCCGCAGGTACTTCGTGAGGCTCAGTCCGAGACCGACCCCGCGCCCGGACAATGCCGTTGCCGTGGCAGAGCCGACGCCTGACGTGAAGAAAGCACCTGTCGAGATCATTCCTGCAAACGACCGGCCCATCGCTATCGCAATCGTGAAGTGGCCGTCGAAGGAAGAGCAGGACTCCGACACGTATAGCTATGGTTACACCAACCGCGACGTGCGGACCGGTCAAACCACTGAGTGCCGGGTGAAGCGCTCTGGCGACTCAGTCGAGATCTACATGGAATCCAAACCGGAGGCCAACACGCCGCCGATGAAAGGGAGCATTGGTTATGAAACGAAACCTAGCGTTTAGCCTTGTGCTGTTGGCCGCACTGCTGTCGCTGGCAGCCTTCGCAGCAGCCGCAGAGCAGCCATCGAAGGAGTCGCTGGTGTCGCTCGACCTGAAGGACACGGACGTCAGGCAAGCGATAGACGCGCTGTTCAGGGGCCGCAACCTGAACTACTCGATCAGCCAGGACGTCGAGGGAACGATCCCGAGCCTGGCGATCAGCAACGTGCCGTTCGAGACCGCGCTGAACTCCCTGCTCAAGACAGCCGGGCTCACCTCGAGAAGCGAGAACAGCGTGATCATGATCGCCGTGGCCAGACCATGGTCGAACAAGGTCACTGTGAACTTCAAAGACATGCCGCTGCGGGACGCAGTGACTTTGCTCTCCAAGAAAGCGAACGCACCGGACCTTGGCGTCGCCAGCGATGTTCCGAATGTAAAGGTTACGTACGCAGCTACTGACGTCCCGCTCATCAGAGCGGTCAGGGCGATAGCGACGCAGTCGGGCGCGGCGCTCGTGGGCTCGCTTGTCCGGATTCCTGGCCCCTGGGAGCAAGCGGTGGATGTCGAGCTGAAGGACGCAAGCCTGGGCAGTGCAGTGGATGCCGTGATGAAGGGCGCGAAGCTGGACTATTCCATCGACCCCGATGCCGTCGAGATATCCGTTGCCAGCCTTGCGTGCAAGCGCGTGACTCGCCGCACTGCATTGGATTCACTTCTCAAGTCCACAGGCACCCAGATGCAGATGGAGAATGGCGTTGCCAAGATCGTCCTTGGCCCGGTGTGGACGAAGAAGGTCGCCTTGAACGTAAAGGACATGAAGTTCCAGGACGTGCTCAGGGAGCTGTTCAAGCAGGCCGGTGTCCCCAACTGGAAGATCGACCCGAACATGCCAAACACCGAAACCACGGGAACGACATCAAACGCTGAGGTGGAGTTCATCACGATGCTGTCCGGCCTCATGAAACCGATGGCGGGCAAGTTCGGCTATGGGTTCGTCGCGGCGGGCGATCCGTGGCAGCGAGTCATCAGCATGGATATCAAGGACGCGCCGCTGTCCGAGGCGATTGGGACGCTGTTGAATGGTCTTGGAATCAGCTACACAGTCGATCCCGCGGTCCAGCAACTCAAGGTTACGGCAGTCCTGAAGAACGTGACGCTGGACGCCGGTTTCAAGCAGATGCTGAAGGCAGCGGGCGCGGTGTATCGGGTCGACGGTGGCGTCTACGCGATCGGCCCCAAACCTGCGGGGCCGAGCGAACACATAAGCGACGCCGGCGGTGGAGGTGACGCCGCATTCGCCCCAGCAGCCCCCCCGACGGCGCAGCGCGACGGCAGCGTCACTCGGATCGTTGAGCTGCGTTACGTCAGTGCCGCTGATGTTGTCCCGCTTCTTGCCAACGGCAAGCTCTCGGTGCAGTCAACCAGCAGCAACAAGCTGATCATATCCGGCTCCGAGCAGAGCGTAGCTGACGCTATCGCCACCATCCAAGCCGTCGACGACGAGGGTGCTCTTGCCCGCACCATTCGGCTCAAGATGACGGCGAAAGTCACTGTCCAGACCGCCAAAGGGCCCAAGACTTACGAGGCCAGCACGGAAAGCGTCGGTGCCGAGCAGACAGCGTCCCTGCTCAACCTCGAGTCGCGCGCGCCCTACCGCACATCCTACAGCACTCTCACAAAAGAGGGCAAGGCTATCAAGCAGGAAAGCCTCAACTTCACGCACACCAAGATGGTTGACGCAACGCTAGTGCCGACGATAGGACCAGACGGGCGAGTGGGCCTGGCCGGTCGCGGCCATTTCTCATTCAGGTTCGGCCCTGAGCCGGGCACTGAGCTTTCCAAGGACTTCGACATCGCCGCGTCGGCCGCGCCTGGTAAGCCGGTGGTCGTAGCCGCCGGTTCGGCAACCCTGGACGTTGGCAAGGCGGAGTTCACCGTATCCGTCACGGCCACGCCCGAGCTGGGCCGGGTTCATTACGCCCCGCCGCCAAGTTCGGCGAACTCCGGACTGCAGGGGGCGCCGGGCGGATACGGCAACTTCGGCAACGCTGAGTCGAACTACGGGCGAAGCTACGGTCAGACAACCAGCACGGGCGGCTATCGCGGCTGGTAGCGCCGGACACCACATTGGGCGCGGCTACCGCCGCGCCCGCTCTCCACTTCCACTCCCCGCTCTCAACCAGCCGACCAATCATTTGCTCCACGCTACAGCCTTATGCTATAATTCGAGCGTCAATAATGGAGGACTGTACGCGTAATGGACACCAGTGATTTCAAAAATGGGCTTTCCATCATCGTCGATGGCGACATATTCACCATAGTCGAGTTCCAGCACGTCAAGCCGGGCAAGGGCGGCGCGTTCGTGCGGAGCAAGCTCAAGAACGTTCGCACGGGCGGCACGATAGAAAAGACCTGGCGCGCTGGCGAGAAGATGGATCAGGCGATCCTGGAGCGCTACCCACTGCAGTTCAGCTACGCTCAGGACGGCGAGTACTTCTTCATGGACACCGAGTCCTACGAGATCAATCCCGTTGCCAAAGAAAAGATTGGTGATGGCGTGAAGTATCTCAAAGAAGGCCTGGAAGTAACCGCGCTGTCGCATGCGGGCGAGATCATCAATATCGAACTGCCCATCACCATCGAGGCAGTCATCGCCGACACGGAGCCGGGCGAGCGTGGCAACACCGCATCCGGCGGCGGCAAGCCCGCCACCATCGAGACGGGCGCGGTGATACAGGTGCCATTCTTCATCAACATCGGCGACAAGGTCAAGGTGGACACTCGATCCGGCGAATACCTGGAGAGGGTCAAGGAATAGCTCTAGCATCATTGTGAATGCAGTGAGGGTCTCCCGGATTCTTCGCTGCGTCCAGAATGATAGTGCGTGTGCGATTCCTCGGCGGCGAAGTGAACACTGAGAGATCGGAACACCTGGAGAGCCTCTGTTCCCGGACTTGGGAGATGCTATGAGCAGCGATACTCGCACCTCGATCACTAATGCATTGAACTCGCTCGCGGCGATCGGCCTGAGGGCAGGCGCCGTAGTGGCGGGACTTGGGCTGGCCTATCTGCTGTACGTGATCTTCGGGCCCAAGCTCTCGGCAATGAAGTCCATGAATGCAGCGGACAAAGCGACTCTGCTGCAAAGCGTGGGCTGGGCGCGTGTGATGCTCGTCTACGGCGGGGGCGCGCTTGTGCTGTCGCTGTGTATACGCTTCTTCTACGAGGAGACCATTGGCGTCATCCTGACACTGGCGGGAGCGGGCCTGTATTTCCTCAGCCCGAGCGGCCTCGCAAGTCTTACGATGGGCAGCTTCGCGGCCCCGGCGAATGGCAAGATCGACCCGGCGGTTGCGCTATACCAGGGTATAGTGCACGACATCGCGCTCATTGGTCTGTTCTGCCTGGTGCCGGGCTGTCTGCTTCTGGTTCGCGACGTGATCTGGCGGATCACACGACGCGTCGGCGCCAAGCCTGCACTGCAGACCGAAGAAGAGAAGTCCCGGACTGAGAGGCTCAACCGGCGCCGCAAACCTTATGAGATGTGTTGGGACATGTCGGTCTGCAACGAGCGAGCACGGCGATTCTGCCCGGCGTGGGAGAAACACAAGCCCTGCTGGCAGATCAAGGCCGGATGCCTTTGCGATGAGAACATCATGCGTCAAGCCCTGCTGGAGCGCGATCGCGAGGATGGCGTCGCACAGCGACCGGGAGCAGTCGATACCAGGCCGAAGGTCGTCCTGACGGCGCAGCAGAAGAAGGCGCGCTGCAGGAACTGCACGGTGTACATGGAGCACCAGCGGCAGAAGTTCAAGATAGTGACTCCGGTCGCACTGGTTACAGTTGGCGTACTGTACGCGGTATTCTATACGCGGCTGTATGGGTTGCTGTATCAGTTCTTTGAGCGCATGGATCGCTTCATGAGCTTCCTGACGTATCACAAAGGCCCGGCGGAGTCTTTCGCGAGCCAGGGCAACACGGTCACGACGCTGGGGCTGATCTGCCTCGGAGTCGTGGCGCTGAGCTTCACGTTCAGAATCGTGGAGTGGCTGATATTCGAACGACATGTGTAGGCCCTGAAACAAGCTCAGGGTGACGACTGGATTGGACAAGACCATGGATGTTGCGAAGATTGAGGAACTGATCCGCGTGCTTGAGGGCTCCCCAAACGAGGAGCTCTGCGTGCAGAAGGGCGACTATCGGGTTTGCATAAAGAAGGGCACGGCGCCCGCGCCCGCGCCCGTAAAGAGTGTGTCACAGCCGGCTGCCCCCGCGGCGGCGCCTGCGCCCGCCAAGCCGAAGGATCTGTTCATAGCGGCGCCGATGGTAGGGATATTCCACGTGGTGGATGGTATCGCGCAGGTAGGTGCGACGGTCAGCGAAGGGCAGGTAGTCGGCTCGATCGAGTCGATGAAGCTCGCGAACGATATCAAGTCGTGCGCGACCGGGACGATCGTTGAGGTGCTGGTCGAGGATGGCATGCCCGTGGAATATGGACAGCCGCTTTTCAGGGTCGAAGGTTAGAACGTCTGCAAGCCGGAAGGTTGGGCCCAATGAAACTGAATAACAGGGGAAGCTGGAGTCTGATAGCGCTGCTGGTGGTCGCGGCGATAATCATCATCGCAGCCGCCTTCTATTTCGGCCAGGGCGGCACGACGGGGCCGGTGACGGTCAAGAAAGACAGCAAGCTTCTGGACTCGAAGAGCAAGAAAGAGACCGTATTCGGGCAGTCGCTTGATACCGCGAAGGCGGCCGACTGCAGTGAGCGCCTGCGGCAGATCACGATGGGCATTCGGTCCTGGAAGGCGTCGGAGGGAACCGAGGCGAATCCGAAGTCGCTGCGTGACCTCGGCCTGGGCGTGGGAGCGGACTACTTCAAATGCCCCGTGTCCGGAAAGGACTACACCTACGATCCCGCGACAGGTGTGGTCAAGTGCCCGACGCATAGTAACTTCTAAGTGATTCGCGCCTGATGGTTGGCAGCGGGTCACCCTGAACTTGATTCAGGGTCCAGGCGTGGGTGCTGGATCAAGTCCAGCATGACGCAGCAGCCAACGCACGTGCAAATGGATGCTGGATCAAGTTCAGCGTGACAAGTTTGGAGTGTTGCATTGTTCAAAAAGGTTCTTATAGCGAATCGTGGTGAGATAGCCCTGCGGGTCATTCGGGCCTGCCGGGAGATGAAGATCGCGACCGTGGCGATCTATTCCGAAGCGGACAAGGACTCGCTTCACGTCCGTATGGCGGACGAGGCAATCTGCGTCGGCCCGGCTCAGAGCAAGGACAGCTATCTCAACATGCCAAACATCATCTCCGCGGCGGTCATAACCGGGGCAGAGGCGATTCATCCCGGCTACGGGTATTTCTCCGAGAAGCCGAGCTTTGCCGAGGCCTGCGAGCACTGCAACATCAAGTTCATAGGGCCGCCCGCAAGCGCGATCGAACTGATGGGCGATAAGGCTCGTGCCAAGGAGACCGCCGCGAAGGCCGGTGTACCCTGCATTCCGGGCAGCAAGGGCACGGTCAAAAGCGAGCAGGACGCGTTCAAAACTGCCTCCAAGATGGGCTATCCGGTCCGCCTCAAGGCGACAGCCGGTGGAGGGGGACGCGGGATTCGCGTGGTGCAGAGCCAGGACGAGCTCGCCAGTCAGCTCAAGATCGCGACCGCCGAGGCCGAGGCCGCGTTCGGCAACGGTGAGCTGTATATCGAGAAAGAGATCGAGGAGCCGCGACACGTCGAGGTGCAGATACTTGCCGATGAGCATGGGCACTGCATCCACCTCGGTGAGCGCGAGTGCTCCATTCAGCGCCGCAACCAGAAGCTGATCGAGGAGGCGCCGTCGGTGGCAGTGACGCCGGCGATTCGCAACAAGATGGGCGAGGCGGCCGTGCGGCTTGCCAAGGCTGTCGGCTATACAAACGCCGGCACGGTCGAGTATCTGCTGGACAAGCATGGGCATTTCTACTTCATGGAGATGAACACCCGCGTACAGGTCGAGCACCCCGTGACGGAGGCCGTGACGGGCGTGGACATCGTCAAGGAGCAGATCCGAATCGCGTCGGGAGAGAAGCTGGACCTCACGCAGAAGGACATCAAGATCCACGGCCACTCGATCGAGTGTCGCATAATCGCGGAAGACCCCTCGAACAACTTTGCGCCTTCCGTGGGCACGATAAGCCACCTGGTCGCGCCTGGTGGAATCGGCGTACGGCTCGACACGCACATCTTCGCGGGCTATGAGGTGCCGCCATATTACGACGCGATGCTCGCGAAGCTCGTTGTGTGGGGCGCTGACCGCGATGAGGCCATCGCGAGAATGTCGCGGTGCCTGGGTGAGTTCGAATTCGACGGGCTCAAGACGAACATCGACTACCAGCAGCAGATTCTGGCAAATCAGTACTTCCGCAAGGGTGAGCTCTCGACGGCGTTTATCCCCAAGCGGATGAACAACAACGGACAGCAGTAGATGAAGAGGGCTAGACGAGCGGCGAGAGAGTTGGCGCTCAACGTGTTGTATCAGGCGGACGCGTCACGAGTGCCGTTCGACGAAGCCCTCAATGCCGCCCTGGAGTTCTCCGATCTGTCGGGGCTGGAGTCCAAGGGTATCGAAAAGGCGGAAGAGGCCAGGCAGTACGCGAGGCTCATCGCGACCGGCGCGTGGGAGCACGTGAATGAGCTGGACCGCTACATCAACGAACTCTCCGAAGGATGGCCGCCGGACCGCCAGCCCGCCGTCGATCGCAACATACTGCGGCTGGCGATTTATGAGATCAGATACGTCGAGTCCGTGCCGGAAATCGTTTCGGTGGACGAGGCAGTTGAACTGGCGAAGAAATATAGCACGGCGGAGTCCGGCAAGTTCGTAAACGGAGTGTTGGCAGGCTACCTGCGCAAGTACGGCGGCGACTCATCCTTGTCATCCTCAACTTGATTCAGGATCCAGATGGGTGCTGAGACAAGTTCAGTATGACGTAACCGTACTAGGAGGAAGATATTGGCAGCGAAGATTCTTGACGGATCGGCAACAGCAAAACAGATCAGAGCCGAACTTGCCGTGCGAGTCGAAAAGCTCAAAGCCGAGAAGGGCGTCACGCCAAGGCTTTCGGTCATACTTGTGGGTGAGGACCCCGCTTCGGTCACATACACCCGCATGAAGAAGAAGGCTTGCGAGGCGACCGGGATGCTTTCGGACCTCATCGAGCTGCCAGCGGACAGCACGCAGGAGCAGGTCAAGGGTATCATCAGCGACCTCAACGCCGACCCCACGGTTCACGGCATCCTCGTGCAGCATCCTGTGCCCGGGCACCTCGATGAGATGGACATCCTGTCCACCGTCGCGCCTGAAAAGGACGTCGACGGCATCTCCGCGATCAGCCTCGGGAGGCTGGTGCTCGGCACAGCCGATTATGTCTCCTGCACGCCGCTGGGGATTGTGAAGCTGCTTGAGCACTACGATATCCCGATCAAGGGCAAAGAGGCTGTTGTCGTCGGGCGAAGCATAATACTCGGTAAGCCGGCGGCGCTCGCGCTGCTCGAGAGACACGCAACTGTAACGATCTGCCACTCGCGAACTGTGGACCTGCCTGCGGTCGTAAATAGAGCTGACATACTCGTCGCCGCGATAGGCAAGCCCGAGTTCATCAAGGGCGACTGGATCAAACCGGGCGCGGTGGTCGTGGACGCGGGTTATAACAAGGTAGAGGGCCGCGACAAGGACGTCGGGGACGTCGAATACGATGCCGCCGCGGATCGCGCGAGTTGGATCACGCCGGTGCCGGGCGGAGTTGGCCCAATGACGATAGCAATGCTGCTCGCGCAAACGGTCAAGAGCGCGGAGAAGTATTAGGTTCCGGGCGTTGAGTGTTGAGTTGGCACGGGACCAACTCAACACCTAGAACTCAACACCGAGAACTCATAGCCTATGCATCGCTGCAAAGACTGCCGTATAGTGCTGGATGACGATGTGAGGTTCTGCCCGAAGTGCGGCGTGGACCTTGCCCCCGGCACGCCTGTGTGCGGGCCGGGCGAGTCCAATGTCGAGTCGCTTCTGGCCTCGGCGAACCTGCACAGGCTCAGATCCGAGTGGGAAGCGGCCATCTCCGACGCCACGGACGCGCTCCGGCTGGACCCTCGCAACCCTGACGTTGCGTCGCTGCTCGGCGACATCTATGTGCAGCGCGAGATGCTCGATGAAGCGCTTGTTTGGTATCAGATGGCGCTGGAGCTCAACCCCAACAGCACACCAGACAGGGAGAGGCTCGAAAAGCTGAGCAAGGAAATCGCGTCCAGGCGGCGAGAGGAAGGCACCGGATCGTTCAAGGCGTTCGAGAAACAGACCAGGGTCTGGACCTACGCGCTGGGAGCGGTGTTCCTGCTGCTTGTCGTGCTCGCGTTCGCGATTCCAGTCTTCAGGCCGAAGCCCCGAGCAACTGAGGTCCCCACCCCCACTGCCTCGGGGCGGCCGCGAATGCCGAGCCGAGCGAGCAGTCCGATGCCGCCAGGACATTCGGAGCCGATCGTTCGACCTGAATCCGACAGTTCCAGGACTCCGGCAACTGGCGGGGCGTCCTCGCTGCGGACGCCGGCGGAATCCGATGTCCGCACCGGGTTGACCGCTGCCCAGAGCATCACCGACGCAGGCATCACTATCGACGACGTCATCGCGGACCCGAGGTCGGGCGTGGTGACCGTGTCGTTTGGCGTGCCGGTCAAAGGACTGATATCAAGAGAACAGATCACGCGTGCGGCCGCGGCGGTGGCACGCACGGTGTTCGCGCTCCGGCAGGACGCGAAGTTCGTGACCGCAAGGTGCGTCGTGCAGGCAAACGGCTCGAAGCCTATTATTGCGTTCGTCGGCGACACCGCGCGCCAGAGCATCGAGGCCCTTGGTACGAATGCAACGGACGAGCAGCTCGCAGCGGCATTTTCCCGCCCGTGGTGGCATCCGGACATCAGGCAGTAGCAAACAGGAGGAATTGCGAATTACGGATCGTCATTCGCAGCTCCGGAATGCCCAGCCCTCGGTTGTCTATTCCCCTTATCCATCTCTGGGTATGATAGCGTGTAATCTCACCCTGGAGGTGGCGTCATGCCCAAGGATCCTGTATGCGGCAACTACGTCAGCAAGGACACACCGTACAAGCGCGACATGGAAGATCGTACGTACTACTTCTGCAGCGGCGAGTGCGCCGAGGAGTTCGAGTTCAACTACGAGGAGTACCTCGAGGTCGAGGAAGAAGCCAAGCACATCGGGGAGTAGCTCGCCGCCTTCTGTTCGCTGTTCTCTAATCCCTACTCCCTGGTTTTAGCGGGTAAGCCAAGGGGTATATACCGACTGCCTACGGGACGGTGCCGACCTGGCAAGATAGCCGTCCTCTATTGCCCCAAGCAGGTGGTATCCTGACCATACCACCTGCTTCAATATGTACGGGCGCCGAACGGAATACGCCTCATTGGACCGCAGATGAGGGCAAGCGGGATCACGAGAACGCACGCGATCATCCCGCACTCTATGATCCAGACGTTGCGCACGGGATCACGCTTCGCTCATAGCAGAGTCCCTCCCGTAGAGTTATTCGATGGCCCGTGCGTATCTCCTGCCTCTGGGAAGGCATATAGGCGCTTAGCGGCGAAGTTGTATTGCGACTCCAAACGATTGGACAAGGAGCACGAGCATGGCAGAGCTGACACCCGAACTGAAGCACTTTGGCCCCTGTCGCGTCATCGGCATGAGCTGCACCGATCAGAGATATTCCGAGATCTTCGGGGCTTTCCTGCCCCGCAGAGGCGAGATCGAATCGCCTACTGACGCCGCGCTATTCGGCATCAGCAGGTGCCTGCCCGACGCCGGCCAGGAGTATACCGCGGCGACTGCGGCCACACCCGGCAGCGCCGTGCCCGAGGGCATGATCGAGCTCTCCGCCGCGGACGCGACCTACGCCGTATGGACGCTGAATGGCATCGCTCAGATCGGCCCCGGCTGGAGCGCGGTGCATGAGTGGCTTCGCACCAACGGCGAGTGGGAGAGCTACTGCGTCCGCGATGAGAACGGCGTCTGCGGCTGCCAGAACCATCCGTGCTTCGAGATGTACCCCGCCGACCACGAGCAGACGAATCTGGTCTATATCTACCTGCCGGTTAGGCGGAAGGGCTGAGACGCGCGGCTCAGATCTCAGTCAGCCCAGGTTCGAGTTCCACCGTCATCCGCCCATACTTGAGCGTGCCCGTCATGCCCTCGGGCAGTTCGACGCTGCCCCTAAGCGCACCGTTTTCCATGCGGAAGTCGGCCTTGATGAAGCCCTTCGGGTGCGGGAGCGAGCCCTTGGCGTGCGTAAGCGGGCCGAGTTGCGGCTCGATGTGCACCCTCGCGAACCCCGCCGAGGCCGGCCGTATCCCGAGGATCGTCGCGAAGGAGTGATAGATCGGGTGAGTGGCCCACGCGTGGCAGTCGGAGCGGCTTGGTTCGGGCATCTCCAGCGTGGTCTTGAACCCCAGCTTCTCCAGCTCGAACCACAGCCCCAGCCGTTCGAATATCTTGTCCATCCGCCCAAGCTGCCGGTACGTCTCGAACAGGTAGTGGGTAAACGAGATCGTCGTGCGGTGCAGGTCCGGGTCGGAGAGCAGGCCGTTCACCAGCCGCTCCATCTGCTCCTCCGTCGCCACGCTGCCCAGTATCCCGCTCAGCAGCGCCATGCACTGCGTATGTTCCGAGAAGCTCGTGTGACTCAGATCATCCGCAAGCAGCCCACGCTTCTCGTCCCAGAATCGCTGCCAGCCCGCGTATGCAAGATCTCGGGCCGTGCGCCACCATTCGCTGCCTATGCGGCGGAGGCCGACAACTTCCTCCAGCTCCTCGGCCATAGTCAGCCCAAGAACCGCGTGCCAGTTGATCAGCCCGCTCACGCCCTTGTCGGCGTCCGGCGGCAGTCCCCACGTCCACGCCGGGACCCAGTCCATGAAATTCCAGCCGTTCGGAGCCTCGACCAGCCCGTCCTTGTTGACAAACGACAGGTAGAAGTCGATCACGCCCCTCACGCCCGGCATCATCTCCCGCACGAACGCCATATCGTCGCGCCACATCGCGTAGTCGCGCACCATCCCGACCCACCACAGCGAGAACGGCGGGATCACCTGCGTGACGCGGCAGGGGTAGCGGGACTCATTGACCCCCGAGGTGTGGCCGGATGAATGAAACGCGCGCATAGCCTGGCGCGGGAGGCGGTCGTCGTGCGTAACACAATAAGTGGTCAGGATGTCGAGGCGCGTATCACCGGAATACTGAAGCTGCTCGTAGTAGGGGCAGTCCATGTAGGTCTCGTGCGAGCACATCTGCAGGCAACGCATCGCGATCGGGAACACGCCCTCCAGCCGCTTGTCGCTGCATTGGAACTTGCTCTCCATCTCCATCGGGTAACGCGTCTCGCGCAGCTTGAAGCTGTCGATGGTCAGCGGCTCGGACGCAGTCTCGACGAGAAGCTCGATATAGCGCCCGGCCTGCCACCACAGCGTATCGAAGCGGCGATGTGCGCCGCCATCGGGCAGGAACGTGTCCCCCACCCCCTGGAAGATCTTGCCCTCGATCTCACCGCGGTTGCCCTTGATGCCAAAACCCTCGGTGTTCTCGTAAAGCGACTCCGCCCACAACAACCGAATCGACGCGCCTTTCCCACCGCTGGTCGTGATCTCAGGATATGCGCAGTAGTAGTCATCGAGGTCGATGATCACGCGCCGTGTCTTGTTCGCCGGCACCGTGACCGAACCCTTGCCCTTGATGAGATTCCAGGAATCGAGTTCGGAGGTGAGGTTGTCGGCGGCTTGGACAGTCGGGTTTGGCTTATCCGACACATAGCGCACCGACCCCACGTACACCTCTCTCTCGACCATCGCGGGCAACTCGGCCGGCTTCATAAGATGCAGGGGAGGGTATTCGTTGCGGATGAACCCGTTTGCGCCGGGATCGCGGTCATCGACCGATCCCCAGCCGTCGCCGTCGCCGCGCTCGAATCCCCAGTCGAAGGCGCCGCCGCGGATGATGAGATTCGCACCTGTTCCCCAGGCAGGCGAGGGGTCAGTGAACTCACAGCCGGACAGCCTCTTCGCCTCCCACTCGGCGACGCCGGTCCCGAGCTTCTCGATGAACTCGCCCTCGGGCGCGAAGATGAAGCCCGGGTGGACGGTCATCTGCGCGTACGGCGCGCGCCTTCCCATCGACCACACCCGCGCTACAATCACATGATCACCCTTGCTGAGGCGAATGTCGTAGGTCTCATAGTGCCAGTTGCTGCGGTCGCCACGCTCGGATCCGCGTCCGATCCGCTCGCCGTCTACAAACAGCTCGTAGCGTTCATCTGCGCTCACGTGCGCCCGCACGGTCGCGTCGGCATCCATCGAGAACCGCTTCCGATACGCGGTCACGAACGGCATCTCGCCGGTGTCCTTGCAGCAAACCCACTTGCACGGCCAGATGCCGCGCCTTATCCAGTCCTTGTCCTCATCGAACGAGGTGAAGGGATCGTTGGTGATCGATACGCGCATGATTCGTCCTCCAGAGGGATACTTAGGGGGCGAGCGGAGATAACCTGCGTCAAATGGTGAATACCCCCGGCAGCGAGGAGGGAGTCGCGGTCACTCGCGTGGTTTGGGGACAGCGATACGCTGCTCTTTCACTTCCTCGTCGGACTCAAGCAAGCCGTCACGGAATCGGAGGACGCGTTTCGCGTGCTGGGCGATGTCGGGCTCGTGGGTGACGATGATGACGGTCTTGCCTTCGTTGTTGAGACGCTGGAAGATCGCCATGATTTCGACACCTGTCGCGCTGTCGAGGTTGCCGGTGGGCTCGTCGCCGAACATCACCGGCGGGTCGTTGATCAGAGCGCGCGCGATGGCTACCCGCTGCTGTTCACCGCCGGAGAGCTGCATCGGGGTGTGGTGGAAGCGATGCCCAAGGCCCACCGACTCGAGCGACTTCTTCGCCAACTGCACGTTCTTGCCCTGGTTGGCATAGAGCATTGGCAGCAGCGTGTTCTTGAGCGCGGACTGGCGCGGGAGCAGGTTGAAGCTCTGGAAAACGAATCCTATCTTGCGGTTGCGGATCGCGGCGCGCGCGGAGTCACTGAGCTTGCCGGCATCGATCCCGTCCAGCTTGTACATACCGGATGTCGGCCGGTCCAGGCAACCTATCAGGTTCATCAGCGTCGTCTTGCCGGAGCCCGACGGCCCCATAATCGCCACGAACTCGCCGTAGTCCACCTTGAATGACACGCCCCTCAGCGCGGGGACGTCCACACTGCCGATTCGATAGGTCTTCTTCAGATCTTGGACTTCAATAAGTGGCACTAGCCATACCTCAGAGCTTCAATCGGGTCCACCAGCGCGGCGCGGATGGCCGGATACATTCCGAACACGACCCCAACCAGCGCCGACACGCCGAACGACACTATGATCGCTTGCATCGAGACCACCGTCCGCCAGCCGGCGTACTCGGAGATCGCCCTCGCGCCGCCGATCCCGCCGGCAACGCCGATGAGTCCGCCGGCGCAGGTGATAACCAGCGCCTCCAGCATGAACTGCCGCACGATGTCCCACCGCGTCGCGCCCACGCATCTCCTCACACCAATCTCGCGCGTGCGCTGGGTGACGGTCGCGAGCATGATATTCATAATGCCTATGCCGCCGACCAGCAGCGATATGCTCGCAATCGCAGCCATAACGATGTTGAATATGCGCTGCGTCTGCTGGCTCTGCCTGAGCAACTCGGCGGGGATGATGATCTCGTAGTCGCGTATGCCGCGGTGCGAGCGGTTCAGAACGGACCGTATCACCGACGCGCTAGGGCCGGTGGCTTCCTCGCTCTGGACCTGCACGATCACTTCGCTGAGCGCCTGGTTGGCCATACTCTGCCTGCTGAGCATCCTCAGGAATATCTTCTCCAGTTTGACAATGTCCGCGGGAATAGCCTGCTGCGATGCGATCTTGAAGTCCGTCATCGAGACATTGATCGGGATGTAGATGTCGGAGTTGAGATCGCGAAGGGCCGCAAACGCCTTGGCCGATCCGACCTCCTTGGGCTTCAGCATGCCCACAACCCTGAAGAGCCGCTTGTTGGCCTTGACGGTCCTGCCTAGGGGGTCGTCGAAACCGAACAGCTCACGCTTCGCCGCGGCGCCCAGCACGCAGACCGGCCGGTGGTCGCGGATATCTATATCGGTTAGGAATCTGCCTTCCTGAATCTGAGAGCGCGCGACAGTGAGGTAGCCGGGAGTTGTCCCGACGATCTTTACCGCCACCGGGCGCTCCCCAGCCTTAACGTCAGCGAAGACCTCTCGAGTGGGCACCACGAGATCCGCAAAAGCGCAGACGTTGGTGATGCTGTCTGCGTCAGCGTAGCGCAGGCCGAATGGGGAACGCTCCTCGGCTTTGTCTGCAAGCTCGCCAGTGATCGACGCGCGCTTGACGTGAATCACATTGATTCCCATCTGCTTGATCTGGTCGAGCGCCTCCTGCTTGGCGCCCTCGCCGATGGAAACCATTGCGATGACAGCGGCCACCCCGAAGATAACGCCGAGCATGGTCAGCATGGAGCGCATCTTATGGGAGAGCAGTTCGCTTAGCCCGGTTTGTATCGCGTCAAGAATGCCCATGCTACTTGTTCACCGGTGCGGCACTGGGCGCTGCCGGCGCCGACGGAGGAACGGCGGGCTCGTCGGTCTGCTTCTTCTGCTCGGCTCCCGGGCCGGAAGCGCCGGCTTCCTGGGATTCCATCGGCTTTGTGGGATCGCGGAGAGCAACGACCTGGCCCTTGGTCAGACCCTTGGTTACTACGATGAAGTTGTCGTTGTATTTGCCGGTCTTTATCGGGGTGCGCTTCCAGCGCTTGCCGTTCTTGACGTATACGAACGTTTTGCCGTCTTTCTCGATGACCGACTCCAGCGGAACGAACAGGGCCTTGCTCACCGCCTCGCAGATGAACTCGGCGTCGGCGGTCATTCCCGGCTTTATCGTCTTGGGATCGGCTTCTTTGAGATGGACGGTGACCTCGAAGTTCTTCCGGCCCGGCGTTGAACCCGTATCGAAGGGATTACCCTCGGTGGCAAGGCTGGAGATCTCAGTCACGGTGCCGTGGAAGGTGCGATCGGGCACGGCTTCGAGCTTGGCAAGTACGGCCATCCCGATCTTGACCTTGGGGGCATCGGACTCGCCGACGTTGACTTTGATGAGCATGCTCGACAGGTCGGGCAGGGTCACCAGCGTCTGCCGATGATGTATCTGTCTCCTGCCTGCAACTTGCGGTAGTCGCCGGGGCCGCCCCATGTCTTGGAAATGACTGCCATGCCGGGCGCCGGCGCCGAGATAATGCCGCTGGTAACCTGGCCCTGCAGTTCGTCGAGGTTCCGCTGCTGGATATCACGGGCGAACTTCACCTTGTTCACATCCGCCTGTCCCTGCGTTTCTTTGGACTCGATGTCCTTCTGCTTGAGCTTCAGGTCGGCCTCTGCCTTGTCGAGCGAAAGTTTCTTGGCGCGCACGTCCAAATCGGCCTGCTCGACCTGGTCGCCCGGTATCAGCTTCTGTTCGGCCAGGCGCTTCTTGCGCTCGAGCGTCTTTTGCGACATCTCATATTCGGTCTTGGTGAAGTCGCGATCCGCGATCTGTTTGTCCAGATCGGTCTGATTGCTCAGCTTGAGCATTCGGAGCTGTTCCTCTGCTCGGGCAACGTCGGCCTCGGCGTTCTTCAGAGTCAGCTTCTGGTTGCGCACCTCGCGTACGACTGTGGTAGTGTCCATCTCGGCGATCTTGTCGCCTTTCTTGACGATGGTCCCCTCCGGTACAATCCAGATGATCTTGCCGTCGTCCTCGCCATATACGGGCACTGACTTCTCGGCAGCGAGCGTGCCGATCTCGTGAAAACTGACCGTAAACTGGCCGCTCTTGACCGTCGCGGTCGGCACGAACACAACATTCTTCTTGGGGCTGAAATACTGCTTGTAGAGCGGAAGTCCCCACTTCTGCGTGGCAACTATCACGAGCGCCACCATCAGCACCCTTGTCCCCCAAAGCTGAATCTGACGTTTCATTTGAACTCCATTGTTGTGAGATCCTCGCCCATCACGCGCTTGAGGTCAATGACCGCGAGGTAGAGATCCGTTTTCGCCGAGAGCAGGCTGGTGTCGGCCTCGGTCAGTGCCTGCTGTGCCTCGACCACGTCCCGGCTGGTGCCGACATCGTTGGCGACCATCAGGTTAGCAAAGTCGATGTTCTGCTGAGCAACTTCCTTGTTCTTCGTCAAAATCTCTATCGAGGCACGCGCGCTTTCGACGCGGCGATACGCAGTCCTGACTTCCTCCACGATCTGGTCCGTCTGGAATGCGCGCAGGTTGCGAAGCACATCGAGCTGGCGGGTCGCAATGTCGCGCTTCTCCTGGACGATGCGGCGGTCCAGAGGAACGCTGTACTCCACCCCGGCGTTCAGAGCGCCGTCGTTGAAGATCGACCGTGACAGGAAGCCCGCCGAGTCGCGCCTGCCGTTAAAGCCGGCGACCAGGTCCAACTGCGGCTTGAGCTGGTCCTTTGCCAGTTCGGCCTGGCGTTCCTGCTCGGCGAGGCGCTCATCGTAGATCGTGAGTTCGCCGCGATTGTCCAGTGCGGTCTTGATCGCGTCTGCCAGCGGAGGGACTTCCGGATCGGCTTCAGGCACGCTGTCGATCAGTTGCGGAGTCTCACCGATGCCGCCACCGATCGCGATCATCAGCCTGTCGATGGCGTTGCGCGCGGTGCGCTGCTGCGAATTGAGGGCATTCTTGGACTGAGCGACCTGGATCTCCGAGCGAGTCACGTCGATGCCCGCGGCGATCTGCTCTTTCTCTTTTGCGCGCCACTCGGCTGCAAGCTTCTCGGCGTTTGTCACAGCCTGCTCGCGGACCTTGACCTGTTCCCTTGCGAGCACCGCGCCGTAGTATGCCTCTATGGTACCCTGAACCGTGGATTGCCGTGTGATGAAAAGCTGCTTTGACTCGACGGTCGCGCTAGACTGAGCGGACTTGAGCGCCAGGCTCTTTGAGGAGAGGGGACCAAAGCCCTTGCGCAGGGCCTGGCGCAGCGAGACTCCGAGACCGCCATACTTGCTTCCCAAACCCAGTGGAGAAAGATCGACCGAAGCCTTGGTGCCCAGCGAATTCTCCATGCTCAGCGAACTGGTCACGAGGCTGGAGAGGTCCGAGCTGCTGCCGGCCCTGTTGAGGTTGGTGGTGGTTCCGAAATCGAATGATGAGCCATAGCCTGCGATCCGCAGGTTCGCAAGAGCTGTGCGTTTGCTCTCTTCGGCTTGCTTGAGATTGGCGTTCATCCCCAGAGCGAGAGAGACTGCGTCCGCCAGACTGAGATTGGCCGGGATTTTGCTCTCCGCCCGGCACGGGCCTGTACACGCGACAACTGCCGCCAGCATCGCGATTCCCAAAGGATAGCGCATGATCTGTCGTTTCCCCAGTATTCCTTTCGACGCGCCTCGCGCGCGTCCCTTCACCCCTAGATCGCTATATTACAGACGAGCCAACTCAGCCATTTGTTGCACGTCGCTTCATTTTCAGCAGCTCCGGCACCGTGACAAAGCGATATCCACGCTTGCGAAGCTCCTCGATGATCAGAGGAGTGGCCGCGACGTCCTTCCACCGGATGCCGGTTTCGCCGTCGTGGGCGAGGATGATCCCGCCCGGCCGATTATTGGCGAGCACGCGGTCGGCCATCAGTTCGGGGGTAGGCGCGTCGTGGTGGTCGGCGCAGACGCTCCAGAGCACCGTCGTGTAGCCCTCCTCCGACGCGATCGTGAAGACGCTGCCGTCTATCAGCCCCCTCGGCGGCCGGAAGAGATGTCCGCGCTTGCCGGTAATCCGTTCTATAGCCTCCTCGCACTTGTCGAGCTCACGAATCACCTGCGCCTGCGTGTCGAGCTCGATATTGCGTGGATGGGTGTAGGTGTGATTCCCAATCACGTGGCCGCGGCGAACAACGTCGCTGGCGATCTCGGGGTACTTGTCCATGTACTTGCCGATCATGAAGAACGTGGCCTTGACGTCGTACTTATCGAGTATATCGAGCAAGCGTGGAGTGAACGTAGGATTGGGGCCGTCGTCGAATGTGAGCGCGACGACCTTATCCTCGGTGGGCACATAGTTGACAACATGCTCGCGCCACCGCGTTCCGTCCTGCGGACGGCTGACCACGAGCAGCGCTATCGCAACAACCAGGCAAAGCTCAAATATAGTACGTGCGACACCGATGCGCCTCATGCGCCACCTCTCCTTCAACAGCCTATGCTTCAGGTTACCAGATGGCGGTGAAAAATGCCAGTATGCATTGACGTTTGCCGACGGAATGCTTACACTGAATGTGTGCTCAGGAACGGCCAGGGAGGGTCGCAGTATGCGCAATCACATCACGGTATTTCTCTTGACGGCGGCGGTCGCGCTGGCATTCGGTTCGATCTCACAGGCTGGAGCAGGCGTGCAGCAGTACTGGGAGCGCGCTCAGCAGGAAGACTACAAGTCCCCCGAGGAACTGCAGGCTCAGCACGCCCGCGAGGTGCGCAAGGGCCAGTTCTATCGCGAGTTGATGCGAGGGAACCCGAACGCCAAGTCCGTTGCTCTCACGTTCGACGACGGCCCGCACCCGCAGTTCACGCCTCAGATTCTGGCGATACTGAAGAAGTACAACGTGAAAGCAACGTTCTTCGTGGTCGGCAAAATGGCCAAGCAGTACCCAAACCTGATCAAGCAGGAAGCCGCTGCCGGTCATGTGGTGGGAAACCACACGTATGACCACGTCAACCTCACAAAGATACCGCTTGGCGACATCAGCATCCAGTGGCAGAAGGGCAATGACGTGATCAAGCGCATCCTCGGGCAGCCGCCGTGTTTCTGCCGCCCGCCTGGCGGAGACTACGATAGGGCAGTCATCACGGCGGCTAGCGCAAACGGCCTCACGACCGTGCTGTGGACGGACGACCCCGGCGACTACGCCAAACCGGGTGATAGAGTCATAGAGGAGCGCGTCCTGCGAAGAATCGATAACGGCGGCATAGTGCTCATACACGACGGCATCCAGCAGACTATCGACGTGCTGCCTCAGATCATCGAGCATCTGCAGAAGCGCGGTTTCAAGTTCCAGACCGTCGCCGAGATGACCCAGGAATGCGCGGAGACCATTCCTGCCTCGAAGCCTAAGACGCCGGGAAGCATCCCCTCACTCAAGATCCGCTGATCCTTGTTCGGCCTGTTCGTAATCCTGCTGAGTTGGGTAAAGACTCACTAGCAGCCTGCGGATAAAGCCGCACTCGGTTGTAGGAGCCGTCTCCAGACGGCGATCTGCGAGCGTGACGCCAGTGGATTCGGGGTCTGGAGACCCCTCCTACACCACTTTGTCCGGCGGCT
>Ga0123519_10002366_pt1 | contig 31939 bp, 32 predicted proteins | sample YelNatPaOPRAMG02_FD_87396 | JGI IMG/M metagenome (GOLD analysis project Ga0123519, IMG submission 87396) | Hot spring microbial communities from Yellowstone National Park - Yellowstone National Park OP-RAMG-02 (version 2) | ecosystem: Environmental > Aquatic > Thermal springs > Hot (42-90C) ... | reverse complement strand
TTCCTCTTCGATAAAGAATTGATCCGAAGGCCGACACGGTTCACCGACACCGTTCACGGAATAAAAATGGATAAGTAAGAAGTGGGAAATGGGTAGGTGAAAATTCCCCTCTGATAGAGGGATGTTCTGAAGACCGACACGGTTCACGGACACCGTTCACGGAATAAAAATGGATAAGTAAGAAGTGGGAAATGGATAAGTTAAATTCTCCTCTGATAAAGAATTGCTCAGAAGACCGACACGGTTCACCGACACCGTTCAAGGAATAAAAACGGGAAAAGGATAAGTAAGAGATGAGTAAGTGGGGAGTTGTCTTATTTCTTTTCTGGTTTGATGAAATCAACGAGCTCAATATTCCCCTGCGGTTCCCAGTCCTTCTTATTCTTGAGTATATATGAGGAGAGATTGAGCATTCCTATATCGGGGGCATAGATCCATTCGATTACCATATCTTTTGATGCGTCTATCCTCGCCGTAGAGCGTACCTTTATGCAATTCTTTATGATCTCGTTCTTGAATTTTGCCTTTATGTCCGTCTGCACTATCTCGTAATGCTCTGTGCTCTGACTCGAAAGAATGGATAACCATTTGTTGCCCTTTTTAATAGGGGTTTTTATTAGATATCTCTTGTTGTCTCTCAGACCATCTCTGTCGTGCTTCAACATCGCGCCGGTATTGTCTACAAAATATGAACCATCCTTCTTCTCGATGGTAATCTTCTTATCTACTGGCTGACCAAGGAATTTACCCTTGTATATCCATGTGTATCCTATATCCAATGGGTAGTATTTTTCTGTTTCGTTAGTATCCTTTTCGGCGGCAAAGAGGCTACTTTGAGGTAATAGGAGTGCTATTAATAGTATCTCTCTTATTGATTTCATCATATATCTCCTTTGCATAATTTCTTACATCTTTGTTTGGACTCCCTGTCGAGAGAGCAAATATGAAAGCCTTTGCTGATGTATTGCCTATCTTTGATAGTAGCGTAATTGTATGAATCATTATATGAGTTTCCCTACCTATGGAATATCTAACGAGTTCGTTGGACAAGATATCTTTCTGATTGTCGGATAGACTGAATTTATTTATGTCGGTAGAGGAGAGTATCCCCAAAATCTTGTCTCCAATCTCCCTCCTCTTTGGTGAAAAATTATCTACGAGGAATTTGAACATTGCCTCTCTGTTTTCGAGGCGGTTGGTATTTATTCTATTCCCGATTTCGTCTATTATTGCCTCTTTTTGCCAGAGTGGTGTCTTCCTGTCGTTGAACCTTTCTACAAGTCGTTTCTCTTCGACTCTCCTCAGGGAACACTGGTAGTCCAATTTGAGCAATGCGTCATAGATAATTGTCTTTATCTGTGCCTCTGCATTCCTTATATCTGCTTCGGATACAGATGTGCTCTCGGACTGAAAGATCTCGATTCTGCTGTCTTTGAGGGTAGCGGTCATCGTAATTGATACGCTGTATCTATTCTTACCCTTTCCTCTCTCTTTCATAGAGTTGGTCTCGGATATGTTTATTTTGAGGGTGGCATTTGAGTTCGAAGGGTTGGTCGTACCGATATTCTTCATTCCCTTCAGGAGTTCCTCTGCTGTTTGTGCAATATCCACCTTTGCGTTTATGCTCGTCTCGTCGACTACACTTATCTTGCCAACCTTGTATTCTCTCGAACAGCCAGTCAATAACGCAAGAACGACAAAATGTATTATATATATCTTTTTCATAGACGAATCTTCTCGAATCTCTCCTTTATGGAGTCGTACAACTCCTTTGATACACCCTGTATATCATATTTTTTGAATGTCTCAAGATAAACCGATGTCATAATGCAACCATCCATAGAACAGGGTTTTATATACTGGAATCCTATGGGTACTGAATTCAGGTTGAGTGCAAATCCGTGGTATGTAATATGATGATTCTCTATCCTGAGCCCGAGCGAAAGAATCTTCCTGCCATTGACATAGAGTCCGGGAAATTCTCTGTTATAGTTTGCACTGATCCCCTCTCTGGACAACCAGTCTTGGAAGACCTCGACGATATTCATTATGAAATCCTGTACAGATAGTTTGAGAGGTCTGAGGTCGAATACAGTGTAGAGAACGAGTTGCCCGGCTCCATGAGCAGTAAGACTGCCGCCCCTGTCCGTCTGAATTATATCGATATTCAGTGATTTCAGTGAGTCGGAGGAGGTCAGAATGTCTTCATCTCGGCTCCTGATACCCTTTGTGATTACCTCGTTGTGCTCCAGGAACAACAGATAATTCTTTTTCGAGCCGTTTTGAATCTCTCTTACATATCGTCTCTGGATCTCCAATGCCTCTCTGTATCCAATTTTGGAAAGGAAGTGATATTCTATTCCGATCACTTACAACCCCATATAGAGCCTTTTTGCAAATGCCGGAGGGAGTCCGGAAGAGATTATCTTGTTGGCAGCCTTTTCTATGTCGTATTCAACCCGTTTTATCTCGAAGGTCCTCATATCGGTATCGTAGATTCCGTATCCTGCCCTCGCATCGTAGTCTCTCGGTTGACCAACAGAACCAGCGGATATTACATATTTGTAGTTTTTCCTCAAGCCAAACTTCTGTGCGAGTACATCATTTACTTCGCTTTCAATAAATCCGAATGTCTTGAACAGGTGTGAATGACCTATCAGTGTGAGGGGACTCAGTTTGTTGAAATGAGGTACCAGCGTCCTCGCCTGCTCGATAGAGAATATATATTCGAAGCTCTGGGTATCTATGGGTGAACCGTGGCAGACGGTAATGCCCTCGAGTTCGACGGAGTAGGGTAGTTTCGAAAGATAGTCCATACAGGCATCATTGATGTGTGTCTTTGTCCAGTCGAGTACAAAGTGCGCTGCATCATAGTAATAGGAATAATCCATTTTCCCTGTGATTGCAGCGTCGTGATTGCCCAAGACACAGATATCACAAATGGACATTATTATATCGCAACACTCCTGAGGATTGGCTCCATAGCCCACAACATCTCCGAGGCAGATTATCTTATCAACCTTGTCTGTCTCGAGACTCTTCAGTACCGCCTCTAAACCTTCTAAGTTGGCGTGTATATCTGATATAATACCTATCTTCATCTAAATCCTCTCCCCGGATATGGATATTATGAGATATTTTGTTATTGTCAAATAAATAGCATAACCCAAATCATTCTTTCATTATTTATTGACTTAACCAAAACATCCCGTTTGTCAAACTTGATCTGAGGCAGGACATATTCCAATCAACTCAGGAAAGCAGATGGGAAATTTCTATTTCAGGTTGCTGAGGATGTTTTCGATCTCGTTTGCCCTGTCGAACTCTCTGAGATATCTCAGCCTCTCGAGCAGCCGTGTAAGTATATCTCTTGCACTCTGATAGTCCTTGAGGACATTGAGGTATATCTGGGATAGGTTGGTAAGGGCATTCAGGTTGTCTGGTTCTTTGGAGAGCACCTCTTTATATAGATCTACAGCCAGATTTGTCTTTCCCTGCAGAATATATAGATTGGCAAGGTTGTTCAGTGCCTTTGTATTTGTGGGCTCGAGTTCGGTTACTATCTTGAAGAATCTCTCTGATTCGAGTAATTCCCTGTCTGATTTGGTAATCTGATAGAGCATCCCATAACAAATACCCGTATTCAAAAGGGCATCTATATATGCTGGGCGGTATAGAGTGGATTCTATATAGTGTTCTATTGCCTTATTTAGGTTCTGAAGATATCTATTCATCAACTCCTGTGCCCTTCCCTCATCTCCGAGTTTGTAATTCTTGTATGACATATCCAGATCTATCTCTGCCTGTTTCCTCAACACATCGGCATATGCATAGTGTGTAGCCCAACTGTCCGGGGTCTTTTTCAGGATATCCTCCCAGAATCTTATTGAATCACCCCAAATGTAATTTCTATGGATAGTCAGCATCGAGAGAATCACCACAATAATTGCAAAAACCTTTCTCAATAACTTCTGATTATCTTGAAATTTCTGATAGATGAGTGAAGAGATACCAGCCATTGCTATGAAGAATCCTATCATAGGGAGATACAGGTGCTTCTCTGTAATTACCTCTTGAAATGGGATGAAACTCGAAGAGGGGAGCAGGGTAATGAAAAACCAGAGTATCCCGAATGAAATTACCGGGATTTTATCCCTTTTCTTTATGGCGTACCATATGAGTGAGATTATTGTAAGAATGCAGAGCAGGGTATAGATGTTCAGGATCGTCCTGATCGTCGGGTAATTGTGGATGAGATTTTGACCGTAAGGTAACAGGAGAAGTCTGATATACTTTATTATTACTTCCGATTGAGTGAGCAGGTTTTCATATATCGAACGGGGTAATACACCGCCCACCTTTTCATAAGTCAAGAAGAAGTAGATTCTTGTAATCACACCTATGATTATTATCAACACAAATGCTATGTGGGTTGTAAAAAGCCTTTTGAGCATCCCGCCAAAGCTCAACCTGAGACAAAAGATATCCATAACCAAAATCATAATCGGGAGGGTGAGGATTATCTCTTTTGTACCTACTCCCAAAAGGAATGAGAGGACAGTTAGGATGTAGTATAGGATTTTCCTGTTCTTGTTCTCTGTATGGATGAATTGAGTATAGGACAATAGTGAGAGGAGATAGAAGGTCGTTGCAAGGAGCGAAGAGCGGCTCGATATATAAGTGATAGCCTCGGTTCCTATTGGATGAACGGCAAACAGGATAGATGACAAAAAGGCGATTGTATCAGCCCGATTCTCGTCTGTCAGATATAATGAGATTCTCCTTACGAGTATGAGTACTACCAGAGTATTGATCAGGTGTAGAATGAGGTTTATAAAATGATAAGATATGGGGTTGAGTTCGGAAATCTTATAATTGATGGCGAAGGTAAAGAAGAGTATCGGTCTGAATATAGAATGGGATGTTATGGATTTGATATCGCTCAATACACGGATATCGCGATTCTGCATTATGGTGTCGTAATCGTCATATTGAAATGGGGCATTGAGGCTGTTGATATATACTATCAGGGAGAGAAGCAATGGAAGTGCATAGAAGAGAATCTTCTGATTTTTATTTGAAATCACCATAAGTTTTGATATATATGTAATTGTTATGCAAAAAGCAAATAAAAATATGCATATAGCTCATATAGTCTTTGCCTTCTACCCATATATGAATCTGGGTGGCGTCCCGAGGTCCGTATTCGACCTCACAAGGGCACAGGGCAATCGCTATAGATTGACAGTCATTACCAACAAGATAGAAGAGTTCAGGAAACAACCTTTGGGCAATATGGATGTTATATATCTCAAGAACCTGAGCAGGAAGATGATATACAAGTATCAATTCTATACCCCGCTCATAAGCGGGAGTCTGATTTCTGCTATAAAGAGCGCTGATGTGTTACACTTTCACGGACATAGAAATCTACTGAATGATCTGGTTGTCCTGATAAACAGATTTTTCGACAAGCCATATATAATTACTACTCACGGGACTCTCTTGAATTATGAGAGCAAGAAGGGCTTAAAGGAGTTATATGACAGGACGATAGGAAATACTTTCTTGAATAATGCAAAATATATTATTGCACATTCCGAGATAGAGAAGAAGGAGATAATACGGAGTTATCCCGATTTGAGGGATGTACTGGTAATTCCAAATGGTATATTCGTTTCAGACTTGAAAGAGAGGACCGATTTAAGGAATTTCTATGAGAAATATCGGATCAGTTTCAACAAGAGGATATTGCTCTTCATCGGTAAGATTACTCGAAGAAAGGGGCTGGAGGTCTGTCTGGATGCCTTCAGAAAGATAGATAGGGACGATCTGCAGTTGGTAATCGCGGGGGAGATTATCGGTTATGATATAAATAGGAAATTCAAGAATCTACCGAATGTGAAGTATATCGGTCATCTCGATATCGAGGATAAACTAAACGCTATATCTGCTGCAGAGATTGTGCTCTATCCAACGGTTTATGAGGCATTTGGATATGTCCCCTTTGAATCCATCTTGCTCGACAGACCCTGTATAGTCGGAGATGATTTTGGTACATCGGAGCACCTCTCACCAGTAGTTCCGGAACTTGTAATTAGTTATGGGGATTCCATCGAACTCGCCGATCTAATAGTGAGATTGATGAAAGATTCTCATTTCAGGAATTCATTGGTAAAGAGGGGCAAGGGGTATATCCTGGACAATTATTCTATGGAGAGCGTAGTCGAGGCCTACGACCGGATATACCGTAGGGTCAGATATGAGATATAGATCAGGAGCCGGGCTTACCGAGAGCCTTGTATAGTATCTTCTTACCGTGTTCTACGCCTGGCTGGTCAAAGGCATTGATGTTATATAAGCTGCCCGAGTATGCCGTTGCGAATTCGAAGAACATCATAAGTGCGCCGATATTCTCTTCGTTGACTCTATCGAGCTCGATACTAAAGGATGGTCTCTTTGCATTTATAAGGGATTGTAAAGTAGCATTCTCTTCGAGTTTCAATATTTCGTTGAGTGTATGATTCCCGATATACGAGACACTTGGGAAGTTCTGGAGTGTAAGAGGGACATCGATCTTGTCTCTGAACTCCCTGACACCTATAATCATTACAACCTTATCGTGAGGCCCTTCGATATATAGTTGAAGTTGAGAGTGCTGGTCTATTACTCCGAGTGCCCTTATTGGTGTGGTACCTGTATTTACAATATTACCATCACGGTCCCTTTCCTTCCCGAGGGATTCTGCCCAGAGTTGCTGGAACCATTCTGCCGTATCCAGTAAGGAGTCTTTATAGGGCATCACGATCAGAATATTCCTGTTATAATCTGTTTTTGCGAGGTACATCAGTCTTGAAAATTTCATTGCAGGGTCGTAGTCTATATCAGAGTTGATTATAAGCTCGTTCATCTGTCTTGCACCGGCAAGAATCTTCTGGACATCGATTCCACAGCAGGCAGCAGGGAATGTCCCAACAGGGGAGAAGACCGAGAATCTACCACCGATATTCTCCGGGATCGGGAGTGAACAGAGTCTGTCGTGCTTTACAATCTCTCTCAGATTCCCCTTCTGTGGGTCTGTTATTGCGATAGTCCTTTCTCTATAGCCACTCTCGCCGAATTGTTTGATGAGTCTCTCCCTTACTATCATAAACTGAGACATAGTCTCGACAGTAGAGCCCGACTTCGTGATAACCAGAAATGCCGTATCTCTTTCGTCGATTACATCGAAAGTCGCCTTGAATGTATCCGGGTCCACATTCTCGAGGAAGAAGATATTCATCCCTCTTTCTCTGCCACCTATAAAATTGTGGAATGGATGACGCAGTGCCTTGAATAGCGCCCGTGGTCCAAGAGAGGAACCGCCTATACCTATCAGGACGAGATTCTTGTACCTCGATGATACCTCATCTGCAAGTTTAAGGGTTGCATCCAGAATCTCGTTGTTGTAGACAATATCCGAAAATCCCCTCTTCTGGGATTTTATGTCTGACAGAACCTCTTCCTTTGCCTTGAGAGACTTCTCCCTCAGATCCCTCATTCTCCCTTCATCGAAGCGATGCTCCTTGAGTCTCTCGTCGAATAGTGAATCGAAATTAAATATCAGAGCCATCCGTTCCTCCTCCCTTATTCTTCAAAATGAGTTGACTATAAAGATCACATCTCCTGTCCTCGAATACATCGTTCAATGGTGTTATATTCTTATCTCTTGCCTCGAGCGGATTGATTTCTACCTCGAATACACCTTCGGAATCTCCACCTGCCCTTATGAGCACATCCCCATCGGGGGCAACCACCTCGCTCCTGCCAATGAATCTCAGGGTCTTTGTCCCCATAGATTCACTGCCTATCCTGTTTGAGAGTATGAAAAAGATACGATTTTCCAGCGCCCGTGTTATGAGTGCATCGGGGCAGAATGGGAGTATCAGATTCGCAGAGTGGCATATGATATCTGCACCCATTAGGGCGAGGGAGCGGGATATCTCGGGGAAGAGCCAGTCAAAGCAGATCATAAGTCCTATGTTGAAGCCATCTACATCGTAGAGAGTAAGAGGGAGATTCCCCTTCTTGAATACCTTCTTTTCATCTCTGAAGAGGTGTATCTTCCGGTATATACCTTTCAGTCCATCAGGCCCAATCAGGAAAGAACTATTATATATAGAATCTGCATCCCTTTCGGCAAAACCGCCTACAATGAAGCAATTCTTTTCTCTTGCTACATCCGAGATACTCCGGATTGTGTATCCTTGTTTAGTCTCACAAAAGGCAGATATCTCTTCCGGGGAATCGAACATATATCCTGTATTGAAGAGCTCGGGCAAGACTACCAGTCTTGCGTTTGTGGTTCTGATCAGTTCTATAGCGTGATTTACATTGTGTTCGACATCTGCAAATCTGATATCCATCTGAATTGTGGCTACTCTCATAGAGAAAGGTGTATATTATGTTTTGATTGATGTGTCAATAATACAAATTTTAGTCTAACGGTCCATTAGTCATTAGTCTGTAAGTCGTTAGTCAGTTTGTCCATTTCCCAGTTTTGTTTTCTTATCCGTTCTGTCTGTTGAAACAGCGTACTTGATGAGTGTTGTCAATCTGGGTGATAGGGGGTAATTCCCTTTTGCAAATATCTGAGACATAAGGACATCTCGGGTTGAACGGGCAACCCGAAGGCATATCGTTGATAGATGGTACATAACCCTTTATCTCTCTGAGTCTTCCCTCTCCCTTCTTCCTCTCCTCGAATAGCGATTTGAGTGCAATGGTGTATGGATGGGCGGGTCTTTCAAGTATATCCGAACTCTTACCCACCTCCATAATCGTCCCGCCGTACATCACGATGATTCTGTCGGCTATCTTCTCTACGATATTCAGGTCGTGAGATATAAAGATGAGAGATATGCCTCTCTCATCCTTCAGGGACTTCAGGAGTGATAGAATTCCAGTTGCAACCGTTACATCGAGGGCGGTGGTGGGTTCGTCTGCGATTATGACTCCTGGATTGGATAGAAAAGCCATTGCGATGAGTGCCCTCTGTCTCATCCCGCCGGAGAGTTGATGTGGGTATGAGTGAAATACCCTTTCGGAATTCCTTATGCCTACATCTCTGAGTGCCTTGATTATACGATTCTTTCTCTCGATCCTGCCAATGTCGAGAAGCATCTCACCGAGTTGATTTCCAATGGTAAATAGAGGGTTTAGGGCGGTCATCGGTTCCTGAAATATTATAGAGACCTCTCTTCCCCTCAATCTGCGCGGGTCGGATATTATTGCTCCGTTTTTAGAATATCTGATTCTTCCATCCAACCTGAGGGTATCAGGGAGAAGTCCCATTATAGAGTATCCCGTCATCGATTTCCCCGAACCGGATTCGCCGATTATGCAGAGTGTTTCTTTCTCGTATAGTTCGAAGTGCACCTCTCTCAATATGTATAGATTGGAGAGTGTCTTGAGCGAGTGGATATCCACATCGAGTATCTTATCTGTTGACATAGTTGAATCCTTTTATGTCTTCTATGTCGAATATCGAATCTGCTATCTCCTTGAAATGTACTTTGAGTACCTTTATGTTTGCACGAATATCTTGTTTCTCATTTATAATCCTGAGATTATGAAAGAATGGATGACCATCGATTCTTAAAAATTCTGAATAGGTTGCAATGGTCCTGCCAGATTCGGGAGAATCTATATATATCTGTTTGGTATTACAGGTGCCCTTGTCCTGAATAACCGTAATCTTCTCACCATTATTCAAGGAGTAAGTGTTGTTATTCTCGCTTATCAGTCCAGAGATGTTCTTGGGAGAGAGGGTGAGGAGAAATGGGAGGTTGAATACAGGTAAGTTGATATTGAATTGTTTTGCAAAACTCTCTTTGCTCGAGAATCTGTATATTATCTGATTCGAATAGTCTATTACATTGATGAGGTTATCCTTGATAATTATACTTATCAGGGTATTGTCGAAGACCCCCAGCACATCTATTCTGATCTTCCCGTTCTTGATAGAGATATTCTCGATTAGACTGACCTTCTCCTTTTGGAGCTCGAGTCTCATCTTCGCCCTTATATGAATGGCGTCTGGCAATATCTCTTCATTGCAGAGCTGTGGTAATTCTAAAGCCCTGTATTGATGGATACAACCATCGAGTATAATAAGTAAATACCACAATATAATGGGAAAATAGCGCCTCATTGCAGGAGATGTGTTTAGCATAAAAAAAGTGATAAAAATACTTTAAATTTCAAAAAATCTGATATATAAGAGCCTTCCTTTGTTTAAACCTTGAGGGAGGTTGTAGAGGATGCCCTGAGGGTTTTGAAGGGGTTTTATTTGTGATTTTTAGTTTTGGTAACAAGGAGTATCAAAGATGCTAATTCAAATCAATCCAATCAATCCACAAAAACACCTGATCGATAAGGCTGTAGAACTATTGAAGAATAAGGGAGTAATCGCCTATCCAACCGATACTGTCTATGGCATTGGTTGCGATATATTCGAGAAAGAGGCGGTTGAACGGGTATATCAGATTAAATCGAAGGACAAGAAGAAACCTCTGTCATTTATTTGTGAAGACCTGAAACACATAAGCCAGTTTGCAATAGTATCCGATAACGCATACAGACTGATGAAGAGATTGATCCCCGGTCCATATACATTCATACTCGAGGCAACCAAACTCGTTCCGAAAGTTATGCTTACAAAGCGAAATACGGTCGGTATCAGGGTCCCCGACAATAAGATATGTCTCGAGATAGTGAGGACACTCGGTCACCCCATCGTAACGACCAGCGCTAATATCTCCAATGAGGAGGTCCTATCGGATCCGGCGGAGATACACAAGAAGTTTGGGAAGGTGCTCGACCTCGTCATAGATGGAGGAGTCCTGTCTCAGGAGCCCTCTTCGATAATCGACCTGACTGGCAAAGAGCCTGTGGTCGTAAGAGAAGGAAAGGGCGACATCTCACTATTCAAATAAGTGGATCTATTTATAAGAGGGAGAATATGATTAGACCGGATGTGTATATCAAAGACCTCGAACGATATAAAGAGCAGGAAGTTACAATCTGTGGATGGGTTTATAATATCAGGTCCTCCGGTAAGGTTAGATTCCTGTTGGTAAGGGATGGAACCGGAATAGTTCAGTGTGTAGTAACTCCAAAAGGGGTATCACAGGAGAAGTTCGATAGATCGGATAAGATACCACAGGAGAGCTCTATCATTGTCAGGGGTAAGGTGAGGCAGGATTCGAGGGCACCGTATTGTGGCTACGAACTCGATTTGAGCGATTATGAGGTTGTATCTATATCTCAGGAATATCCAATAGCACTCAAAGAACACGGTGTAGATTTTCTGATGAACCATAGACACCTCTGGATAAGGTCCTATCAACAGAGTATGATTCTCAGAATCAGAGCCACCGAGATAAAGGCAATAAGGGATTACTTCGATTCCAATGGATTCGTACTCGTGGACGCCCCGATATTCACACCCAATGCCTGTGAAGGGACATCCACATTATTCGAGACGAACTATTTCGACAAAAAGGCATATCTCACCCAATCGGGTCAATTATATATGGAAGCCGCCGCTATGGCTCTTGGTAAGGTCTATTGCTTTGGACCTACATTCAGGGCTGAGAAGAGCAAGACGAGAAGACACCTGACTGAATTCTGGATGGTAGAACCCGAAATGGCATATCACGACCTCGAAGATGATATGGATATAGCAGAAGGTCTTGTATCCTATATCATCGAGTCGGTCATAAACAAGCACGAGAAGGACCTGATCGCACTCGAGCGAGATGTTGAGAAGCTGAAAAACGCATCCAAAAAGCCATTCTATCGTATCAGATATTCCGAGGCGGTAGAGATAATCAAGAAGGGTGGTCTCGATATCAAATTTGGAGATGACTTTGGTGGAGATGAGGAGACGGTACTTACCAAACAATTCGATAAGCCTGTCTTTGTTACACACTACCCAATAGAGATAAAGGCATTCTATATGAAGAGAGACCCAAAAGACCCGTCATTTGCCCTCAATATGGATTTGCTGGCACCGGAGGGTTATGGTGAGATAATTGGCGGTGGACAGAGAGAGGATGATCTCGATATCCTGTTGGAATCGATAAAGAAGAACAATCTGCCACAGGAGGTTTTCGAGTGGTATCTGGATGTGAGGAGATACGGCTCTGTTCCCCACTGTGGCTTTGGACTCGGTGTAGAGAGGACTCTTGCCTATATTTGCGGTCTGCACCATGTGAGAGAGACCATACCTTTCCCGCGTCTTATGGACAGACTCAGTCCGTAATATTTCTTAGATTCATAGAACGAGCGCCGTTATCCAGAGTACCTCTGTTGTCCCAAATAAAACCGAAGGCACTTGAATAAATACCTGAATCAGTGTGTGTTCGAGAGATGGCAGCTTCAATGTCATCGAGTTCCCTCTCTGCTCTGATACTAATTTATTCATTGAATATGCCCTTATCTTCAGGAGATTGTTTTCAGGGAAGTCCTTGACCTCGATCTTTATGTTCCTTGTGTTTGTGGCGGGATTTTGGTTCATATAGATATAAAAGCTGTCTGCGTTTGCAATAAAATCGTTTGCAATGTAGAGAGAACCATTCCTGATTGCGGAAAGGATTATCTTCTTATCTACATCTACGGAGTTGGTGAGAGGGGTATCGGTAATTATATGGTTGAGACAGAAGTCGATTACTTTGTCGTAGGATGGTTTACCGTGGGCATCGCTTCCACAGGTTATTATAACGGGGTGTGTAGCGAGTGCATCGAAGAGAAACTCAACCTCTTTGTCGGGGTATGTGAGGAGATTCATCATAGACCATCTGAGATTTATGGGCATATACATCGTTGAGATTATTCCTCTCAAGAATGGTGGTCTGAAGCTATTCTCGAGATATGTTTTCAAATTTATTAGTTCTATTCCATCGAAATCGAGATTCTTCTTGTCTGTCCAGGGGTTGGTAGGACTGGATGGATGTGCGATCACAGAGAACCCGCCCTTCTGTTTTATCCTCTTGAAGTAGTAGTCTGACTTTTCCGACTCCTTGAGAGGTTCATCTATGTCTAAGGCGAGGAAGTGTCCATGTGGAGTAGATGTCTCCGATGCGGCAATCAATAGTACTCCCTGATTGTATCCCTCGTATTCCCGTGCGTTTATGTTATTGTGGTCCGTTGTAATCACAAAGTTCATCTCGAACTTGGATGCCGCGAGTAGCAATTGGGGGACCGTGCCTACTCCATCGTGCGAAAAATTGGTATGTAGATGAATAGCCCCTTTGTAATGGTAGGTCCCATCTGCTCTCCTATTAGGGACAGGCTGTGGCTTGTAGACCGGGAGCTCATAAAGTACTATCCTCAGACTGCAATAGACTATCAGGATGATTGGCAAAAAAATCAATAGTTTTGTTACTATCCCTTTCATATCTCCTCTCCATTGGTTTGAGATTTATAATATGTCGAGAAAATTCCATTTTTGTTCAGCAATTCATCGAAACTTCCCTGTTCGCAAATCTCCTTGTCTTTGAGAACATAAATCCTGTCGCATCCCCTCAGAAAAGAGATTCTATGAGATATAATTACAGCCGTCTTGCTCGACATCAAATCGTCGAGTATCCTCTGGATGAATATCTCGTTCTGACTATCGAGGGCGCTTGTCGCCTCGTCCAGAATTATAATAGGTGCATTCTTCAAGAACGCCCTTGCGATGGAGAGTCTCTGCCTCTCTCCTCCCGAGAGTCTTACTCCTCTCTCACCGATTTCGGTGTCAAATCCAGCGGGCAGGGACATAATGAATTCGTATAGATTCGCCTTTCTTGATGCCTCGATTACTTCTTCGCGGCTTGCTGTGAGTCTGCCAATCAGGATGTTATTGAATATCGTATCATTGAATAGGATTACATCCTGAGAGACGACTGAGAATATGCCTCTCAGGCTATCCAGATTCATATCTTTGATATCCGTTCCATCAATCATTATCCTACCGCTGTCAGGCTCTACCATTCGTGTCATCAGTAGCAGGAGTGTGGTCTTGCCTGAGCCGCTCTCACCGGCGATACCTACCTTATGACCTCTTTGGATTGTCATATCTATATCTTTCAGTATTTCCCGCGATTGAAAAGACATAGATACACTCTCGAACTCTATACCCTTTCGAAAATCGTGCAAGATCATTCCACCCGGAGGTGAGGATATTGCTGGTGGTTTTTCGATTATATCGAATATCCTTTTGGCACCGGCGATTCCGGATGTGAAGAAATTGTTCATTCTGGATACATTCTTGATTGGATTGTACATCATAAGAATAGTGGCGAATAGGGATATGAAGTTCTCGGGTTTGAGCTCACCCGAAGATATTCGTTCTCTTGCATATATGATTGTGAGACAGATCCCAATTATTCCGATGAGCTCCATTACAGGTGATTGGATCGCCCTTATGAATAATGAGCGCTTCATATTCCTGAAAAAATCATTCAATCTGTTCAGGAAGATTTTACGGGCATATGAGTGTATCGAATAGAGATGAACTGTCTGAATGCCATTTATATAGTCATTGGAGGTAGAGGCGATCTCTCCCAGTCTGTTGTGCACATCGATTGTGGTCTCTTTGAGTTTCAGGCCGAAAAGTCCGAGCGGGATAGCAGCGACTATGAGGGCTACAAAAGAGATTAGTGTAAGTCTATAGTCGAGGTAGAAGCACAGTCCAATCAGTACGATTATCTGCACTGTATCTCTTATGGCAGAGCTCAGGGCGTATGTTACGGACTGCTCGACCTTTTCACAGTCCGAGACTATTCTGCTTGTGAGGTCGCCGGAATTCCTATCCCAGAAGAAACTTATATCCTGAATCAGGATTGCATCGAATAGTGATCTTCTGAGGTCGAAGATAACCCGCTGTCCGATATAACCCATAATATAGAATTGAACTGCATAGGAGATGCCCTTGAATAGCCCGATTATCAGGAGGAAGACAGGCAAGGCATATATGAACCTTTCTGGTTCGGATTTGATGGTTGGGAAGAATAGTGTTACGAAATTGAATAATGTCCCCTTTTCTGCATCCTCTCCAACGAATATGAACTTCAGAAGTGGTCCTACAAGATAGCTGTATATCGCAGTGGTCAGAGCGAGTATGAGCATTGCGATGATTGCCCAGATGAAGAGGGGTATGTAAGGCTTTATGAATCTCAGTAGTTTGAAGTATGTATTCATAATCTATTCACAATATATGATATCTACCCTACGAATAATATTTATATTTTCGGAAATTACAAGTGGTATTCTCTTTATCTGAGTCTGGCAGACATTTAAGGCTACCTCATAGGCAGTCTTTGCAGGGAAGAAATCCACCATAACCCAGTCCTTGGCCTCCATAAGTCCTATCTCACCATTGATAAACCTCCTGTCGAGGCAGATAGATGTTATTTTCCTATTGCTATAGTAATACAGTATGGATGAGAGTTGATATCTGAATGTTACTACTTTCTTTTCGGGTGGGAGATTCTGGATGATCATTTCGGATGTTTTTTTCCAGTATCTTATCTGAGAGAGCGGGTCTATCTCGGCTTTGAGAGGTATTATAGAAAAGGTTACCTGTAAGAAGATCAGAATAAAAATAATATACTGATAGAGAGCAGAGGAGACGAGGAGAATGTTCTTCTTACTGAATTCATCCGATATCAGGATTACCAGTGGAAAAAAGGCGAGGGCGGTCCAGTTGGGTTCGATGTGTGTGAAGATAGAGAGAGGTATTAGAATAATGAATGGAACGAGAGAAATAATCGCAAGGAATTGTTGCGCCTCTATATTCTCATCTTCCCTCTTGAATATCTTCTTTATGAAGATTATTATTGCAAAGGGGGAGAATATAAATATCTGAGATAGTATAAATGGGACGAATGTCTTTATCGGTTCGAAGGAGAAGGAGGAAGTGGCGTGTGATAACTGAAATATATAACTTCTGTATCCGTTTGTAATATTGTAGATTAGATTTGGGGAATAGACTATCAGAGATGTAATCAAGGGGATGATGATGATATGTAATCTGTATCCCGCTCTATTCTTGAAGAGAAAATATAGTACAAAGAGTGACAGGTATATGGAGAATGCAGTATACTTCGACAACAGGGCAAGACCCAACATAATCCCGGATAGAATACTTGTTGTAATTCTTTGTCTGTCAATGAGGTTTTTCAACGAAAAGAATATATATGCCGAGACAAAGAAGATGAGAGGGGTATCGGGGGTAGTTATTACGGCACCTGTTATGAATAGTGGTGAGAGAACGGATATGATGATTGGTGCATAGATGTCTCTATTGAGTGTCTTTATCGAGTAGAACAGGAAGAGGAGTGTAGCCATTGCAAGCAACAGGTTGATGCCTCTTATGTTCAGATTGCCATCGAAAAGGAGTCGGGATAGCCCAATCATATATGCTATCATAGGTGGGTGGTCGAGATAACCCGCTTTTGGGTATTCGGACCAGGAGAAGTAGTATGCCTCATCGGGGTGAATGTCGAGCGTGATACTTGCATATATAACAAAGGCAGCGGCTGCAATTATCGTTATGACAAGAATAATTTTGAGCATTTTCTCTCTGTTCATAATAACCCGCCTGAGAGCTTATATATTAAAAATACCGCTGTTTAAAGAGAATAGTTGATTGATTTTCTATACTTAAAAAGAGGGTTATCAATAAAGAAAAGCAAGGTGCAGGGTAGGGCGGAGGCACCTTTCGATGGCTTATATGAGTATCAAAGCACTATCGGGGCTCTTAATGACAACAACAATGAAACAACTCTTGAAAAAAAGAACTCAATATTTTCTAATTCGAGGTTGCCGAGTTTTATCGAAGCATTATATAATTGACATCAGGGTTCTTATAAATATAATACTTGTAACGAGACGGAGGTTGAGAATGGCAAATATTACTCGCAAGGATATAGCAAACTATATGCTGAGGATCGGTGTAGAGATAGACCCCATTCAGGCTCTCGACTATGTAAATCAGATCGTAGATATTCTGGTCAAGAAGATTTCGAGTGGTGAAGATATCCTCATATTCAATTTTGGTAAGTTCTTCATAAGGCACAAGAGACAGAGAATAGGCAGAAATCCCAGAACAGGTGATCAGTTGACCATAAGCCCACGCAGAGTAGTTGCATTTCGCCCGTCTCCGGCATTCAGGAAAAAAGTACAGAAGAATGCCTGATCCATAGAATATGTTTGGACTTGGCATACAAGAGCTCATCGTAATAATTATAGTCATTCTGCTTTTGATAGACCACAAGAAGATACCGGAGTTTACAAGAGGGGTAGGGAAGGTATATCGTGAGTTCAAAAAGGCTCAGGAGAGCATCAAAGATGAATTGATGCGCGAAGAGATAAAATTGGACACTCCCAATAACGAACAAGATACCAGAGAATCAGATTCGAAGCAGAATGTCGATTCCAATATGACAGAAGGGGAAAATGGCAGGACAGGAAGAGCAGGATAGAGAAGTCCCATTTATTTCTCACATAAGGGAACTCAGGAAGAGACTGATTAATTCAGTAATTGCAGTACTTGTTGGATTTGCTATAGCATATTATTTTTCAGAGGAGATATTCAAATTTCTATTTCAACCTTTGAAGGATGCACTGCCAGAGAATTATAAGAATCTCTATTTTACAGGGATTGCAGAGCCATTCTTCTTGTTTCTGAAACTTGCCTTCGTCGCAGGTATTTTTATTGCCAGCCCGGTTATACTCTATCAGATATGGCTATTTATAAGACCCGCCCTTTATGAGAAGGAGAGGAAACTTGCAATCCTCTTTGTCGTTTTTGGTTCGATCTTCTTCATTGGAGGGGCATTGTTTGGATACTTTCTCATATTCCCTAATGTCTTCAGTTTCTTTCTGAGTTTTGGCCGAGACTATCTCAATCCTATAATTACAATCAATGACTACTTTTCTCTTGCGACATCGCTCTTACTAATCTTTGGATTGCTGTTCGAACTTCCGTTGATTATGTTCTTTTTGATAAATCTCGATATTCTCCCTATAGAATTCTTCAGAAAATACCGAAGGTATGCCATTGTAACGATAGTCATCCTCGCTGCAATTATTACACCCACTACTGATGCAATAACCTTGATAATGCTCTGTGTCCCGCTCGTCTTTCTATACGAAATTGGGATTATCCTATCGGTTGTTTATAGGAAGATTAAGAATTCAGAAAGAACATAACCGAATCTTTACGAATCGTCCTTATGTTTTATTGATATTTGCAAATGAATGTGTTAAGGTGCTGGGCGTTATTCAGGAGGCATAGATGATCAAGATAAGGACACCGATTTCGGAAGACGAGATAAGGAGACTCGATGCGGGTGACGAGGTGGAGATTTCTGGAATATTGGTGACAGGCAGGGATGCTGCCCATAAATATCTCATAGAGAATGACGACGAGCAGTTGAGAAGGGTTCTTCAAGGTACATTCATCTATCACTGTGGGCCTATTGTGGTGCGAGAGAACAACCAATATGTATTCAAGGCTGCCGGGCCCACGACGAGCATCAGAGAGGAGCCATATCAGGCGGAGGTCATTAGGAAGTATGGGCTCCGCGGTGTCATCGGAAAGGGTGGTATGGGGAAGAAGACTCTGAAGGGGCTCATGGATTACGGGGCTGTGTATCTGCACGCCGTTGGTGGAGCGGCTGTCTATATAGGGGAACGAATAAAGAGGGTCATCGATGTATATAAATTGGAGGAATTCGGGATACCAGAGGCGTTGTGGGTGATAGAGGTAGAGAATTTCCCCGTTGTAGTAACGATGGATTCAAAGGGGAGGAGTCTCCACGAAGAAATACTGAATGAATCCAGCAAGAGGTATAAGAGTATAATTGACAATATCAAGTAAAGGAGGGTCTTTATGAGAATTAATTTGAAGGACTTTGGTGGATTTTTGAGTTCGCCCGAACTCGGGAAGAGGATTGCAATAAGCGTTCTCGATTCTCTGAGGAAGGAGCCGGAGAACAATGTGATTATGGATTTTTCCGGGGTGCAGAGTGTGAATAAACACTTCTGTGAGGAATTTGTCTCGATTGTATTCAGAGGAGTAGGTATCGAGGAGTTCAGGAAGAGAATAGTTATGCAGAATCAGACTCAGATTGTAAAGCTGGTCTTTGATGCCGTCATTGGTCAGAAAAGGGATACGCCGGTCGAGGGAATCGATGCAGTAATTGGGGCACCGATTCATACTGTCCATATAGAGAAGAAAGAGGAGGCAGTAGAACAGAGGGCAGAGGTCAATAAGGTACAGGTTCAGACAGTCGAACCCGAGAGAGTTCAGAGGGCAGAGGAGATAAAATCGGTTGTTGAAAAGAAGGTCGTATCTCAGCCTGAGGTAGTTGCCCCCAAAGAGGTAACCCAAGAGAAGGCAGAGGAGAAATCCGAAGAGAAGAATGAGTCCGCCCCCGAGACTAAGAAGAGGGTGAAGGTTGCAAAGACAACCAAGACCATTAAAGTTGCTGCCAAAAAGCCGTCTGCGAAGACAAAGACACCAAGGACCGAAAAGAAGGAGAAGGTCGGCAAGGGTAAGACGAGTACCAGTCAGAAGGCTGGGACCAAGAAGAAGAAATAGGGTAGTTGTATGAACAACGGCGAGATTTCCGCAATCCTACTTGCTGCTGGCAAGGGAGTTAGATTCAAGTCCAATATTCCGAAGGTAATGCACAATGTAATCGATAAGCCGATGATATTCTATCCTGTGAGGGCACTCGTAAAATCAGGGATAAAGGAAATCGTAGTTGTGCTTGGATTTGGTGCAGAGATAGTCAGGGAATATCTCGAGAGCAGTTTCAAGGATATCGGATTCAGGTTTGTGTATCAGAAGATACAGAGAGGAACCGGGGATGCCGTAAGGATTGCCCTTCCAAAGATCAGTAATCAGAAATTTATACTCCTGTATGGAGATATGCCGCTGATAGACGAGAGCGTCATTCGTGATTTGATAAGGGCATATAGACACTCTGAACTTGTAGTCACAACCTTCATTTCTGAGAATCCTTTTGGATATGGGAGGGTGGTCAGAGACGCTGACGACAACCTTCTAAAGACTGTAGAGGAGAAGGATGCCACTGATGCAGAGAAGAAGATCAGAGAGGTAAATGCCGGGCTCTATCTCTGTAAAACCAATATCGTCAAAAAGTACATCGGGTTGCTCAAGAATGACAACGCTCAGAAGGAGTATTATTTCCCGGATATCTTCAAGTTTGCCATCGAAGATGACATAAGAGTCAAGATATTCGAGTCCGGTTCAGAGTATCTCTTGGGCTCCAACAACAGATACGAGCTCTCTGTCCTCAATTCTGTCTTGCAGAACCGAATAAACAAGAGACTGATGCTGAGTGGGGTAGGGCTCATCAAACCTGATACTACATTCATTGGTGTAGATATAGAGGTTGGGGCTGATACTATTATCCATCCGAATGTCTTTATTACGGGTGATAGCAAGATAGGTTCCAATGTCAAAATAGAGAATGGTGTAATTATCGTCGATAGTAGGATCGAGGACGGTGTTCATATCAAGCCGTACTGCCATATCGAAAAAACGATAATAAAAAGGGGTGCAATTCTTGGACCTTTTGCGAGAATAAGACCTGATACAGTGATTGACGAAGAGGCACATATTGGCAATTTCGTAGAATTGAAGAAGACCTACATTGGTAAGAGGAGCAAGGCAAATCATCTCTCTTATCTCGGAGATGCGGAGATAGGGAGTGGTGTCAATATCGGTGCAGGTACTATCACCTGCAATTATGATGGCATTAATAAGTACAAGACAGTGCTCGAGGATGGTGTGTTCGTCGGTTCCGATACTCAATTCGTAGCGCCGGTCAAAATCGGTAGGAATGCATACATAGGTGCAGGCAGCACTATAACAGAGGATGTCCCATCTGAATCTCTCTCTCTCTCTCGTACTCCTCAGAAGAATATCTCGGGGTGGGTTAAGAAGAAAAGGCGTAAATGAGGACTCTCTCTGTCTCAATAGATCTTGACCCGTTATACTGCTATTATGATATCCATGGCATAGGGGAATATCGCAGGTCAGGGCTCGATCCGATATATACCATATCTATAGAGAGGATTCGTAAATTCTTCGATGATATGGGAATAAGACCTACACTCTTTGTAGTTGGTGAACAGCTCCAAAATGATGAAGTTGTAGATATCCTGAAATCTGCTGTCGATAACGGCTATGAAATAGCAAATCACACATATAGTCATAGATATGATTTTTCATTGTTGACCGAAGAGGAGATCGAGGAAGAGGTCGTAAAGTGCAAGGGCATTATCTCTGATAGGCTCGCAGTCGATGTCTGCGGCTTCCGTGCACCGGGCTATAATATCAACAGCAGGATAATCAAGACTCTGATATCACTCGGTTATAAGTATGATTCTTCCATCCTTCCATCGCCCTTCTATTATTTTGCAAAGGCAGGGATAATCCTGATGTATAGAATCATCGGCCGAGGTACAAGGAGTATATGTGGCTCTGTTCGTATGCCATTTGCAAAGAGGGAACCATATTTTACGGACGAGAAAAGTATATATAAAGATGGAGGCAAAGGCATTGTCGAGGCTCCAATATCGGTTGCCGGCATCTTCGGATTCCCATATGTCGGGACATTCATTATGGGGTATAAGGATTGGGCTCACAATTATCTGGTAAGAAAATCAGGGGGAATCTCATATCTCCAGATAGAACTTCACGGGATAGACTTTCTGGATAGTAGAGACATTCAAGACCAGAGGCTGCTCGAGTCCCAGTTCGATATAAGCGTACCTCTCGATAAGAAACTCGACAGGCTCAAATCACTCATAGATAGATTCAAGCCTGATCAAATCAAAAGGCTCTCAGACATCGATTTATGAAATTATTCAGAAAAAAAAGGAATAGAATAATCCTATATGTGCTACTTGCCCTGTTCTCGTTGGTATTTCTTCCTTCTCTAATAATGAAGTTGTATATCAATTCGGAGGGATTCAAGAAGAGGATCTATGATATCATAAATCAGAAAGTCCGGTTCGAGAGGCTGGTCTTGTCGTATGAAATAGGAGATATTGGTCTATTTTCTGGGATCGAATTCAAATTCATAAGATTGTCTGACAGAGACAGGACGATTGCAAGTATGGGCGGTTGCAACCTCAGGGAATTATATAAGAAAATAATATTCGGCAAGAACAACTTTGCGATCAGATGCGAAAATGGGGATTTTGATTTGAGTTATCTGGAGAGTATGAAGACCTCATCCGGCATTGCCTCCGGTTCGCATAAATCCTCTTCGAGTGATATAAGATTCTATATTGATAAATGTATCGTAAAATATAAGAAATACAGGGCTGATTTTTCTCTCTCTGGCAGATATGCGGGGATGAATTCGTTTGTCGAGATAGAATTGAAGGACAGATATAAGATAAGAATTTCGGATCTGAATTTTCAGAGAAAATCGGCAGTGGTAACATTCTCCGATATAGACATACCATTCGTCCTGAAGAATTATCTCCTGCAATACTCGAGTCTCGTGGATGGAAAGTTGGATGGTTCGATACTTGTAATGAAGTCTGGTAATGAGCTCATATCCGAGTTTTCAAACATAACAGTAAAGAATATGTCTCTCAATCATCATCTCATTGGGGATAAGCCATTTAAGATAAAGAGGTTTTTTCTGAATGGGAAGGTGTCATTGTCGCTCGTTTCGAATCTCATTCGCATAGATGAGACAGAGATTGATCTGAGCAATATTATATTCGTAGTATCTGGAAGATTGTATAAGGGTAGTTATGCAATAAACCTATATACGAAGAGAGCAAGTCTCGATGATGTGGCAATGTTTTTTGGAGGAGATGAGTTCGATGGTTTCGATATGTCTGGAGATATAAAGGTAAAGCTCAATGTAAGTGGTAATCTGAATAATGAGAAGAAGATCGACAGGATAGATATCTCGGGTGATGTAGTAAATCCAAAACAGATATCGAATAGGCTCGACTACCTAAAGATTGATTTTGCCTATGATTTTACAGATAGGAATGGTAAGAAGAGAAGGGTAGTGGTGGGTAGCAAGAATCCAGACTTTGTATCTTTTGACGATATGCCTGCCTATGTCTATGGGGCGGTTGTATCCAGCGAGGATGCGGGCTTCTTCTCGCATAAGGGTGTGGAGTTCAAGGAGATCGAGAGTGCAATTATCGATAATATTCAGAATGACAAGCCGTATTTGAGGGGTGGCTCGACCATTACCCAACAGCTGGCAAAGAATCTGTTCCTTACGAAGGAGAAGACGCTCTTGAGGAAAATGAAGGAGCTTATCCTCTCGATCGAGTTGGATGCAGCTCTGTCCAAACAGAGGATTCTGGAGATCTATCTGAACGGTATCGAGTGGGGTCCTAACATATTTGGAATCGGAGAGGCATCGAGACACTATTTCGGGAAGACAGCAAAGGAGTTGAAACCGATAGAGGCTGCCTATCTGGCTTCGATAATCCCAAATCCAAACAGGTATTACACCTATTACCTGAAAAACGAGATACCAGATAAGTGGCTCGAGAAGATACAGAATATACTCTATAAGATGAATCTATTCGCCTTCCTCGAAGACGAAGAATACAATAAGTCACTCAACGAAAAGATCGTGTTCGACAGAAAGACAGATTGATAGTTCGGTTTTATGTAAGGTCTATTACGGTTGCGTCTTCATCGAAGTGGTCGTCGATTTTGGCGAGTAGAGAGTCGTATGGAATGACTTCGATGTTTTCATATACATTTTGAGATAAGAACTCCTGAATGCTATTGAAGATCTCGTAACTCGAAGGCCTGGACTCCACGAGTACAGATACTGTATTGTCGACCTCCTCTTCGAGGGAACACTCCCGGCTTATGACTATTTTTTGTACACCCATACTCTTCAATTCAGTTTTCAGTTCGCTGATTCTTTTTATTAGATTATGCCTTTTCATTATGCTTGCCTTTTTTCAAGAGTGTTTTGGCAATGGTATCGAGCAATTCTTTCACACCCGTCCTGTTCACAGCGCTGATGGGGACTATTCTATATCTCTTGAATCTTGACTTGAGACTCGATATGATTTTGCTCAGTTCTTCCTGACCCTCGATAAGGTCGATCTTGTTGAGGGCGATAATCATTGGTCTTTTCATAAGTAACGGATTGTACATCCTTAGTTCATAGTTTATGTCTTCTATATCTCTTATCAGATCCCTGTCCTGGCTGTATGCTACAAGATGAATGAATATCTTACACCTCTCGATGTGTCTTAGGAATCTATCTCCGAGTCCTGTTCCCTTGTGTGCATCCTTGATCAGTCCCGGGGTATCAGCCATAACGAAAGAGCATTCGTCCGAATATCTCACCACTCCGAGATTAGGTACGAGAGTAGTAAATGGATAGCCGGCAATTTTGGGACGGGCATTGGATACACCAGAGATGAGTGTAGATTTGCCGGCATTTGGGAGACCTATAATACCTACATCTGCGAATAGTTTTAACTCCAGCCTTACTTTCAATTCCTCACCATCTTCTCCCTTTGTGGCTATTCTGGGTGCCTGATTGGTAGAGGATTTGAAATGAATATTACCAAAACCCCCTTTGCCACCCTTTGCGATTACTACACTCTGTCCATCTTGAGTAAACTCCGTAATCAGTTCGTTTGTCTCGTCATTGAGGACGAGTGTCCCAACAGGGACCTTTATAATCAATGGGTCCGCATTCTTACCATACATATCGGAGCCCTTGCCGTGCTCCCCATTCTTTGCTGTGTAGTGTCTCTTATACTTGAAGTCTATGAGTGTGCTCATCTGAGAATCTGCTATGAATATGATATCTCCTCCCTTTCCACCATCTCCACCATCAGGTCCACCGAATGGGCGGTACTTCTCGCGTCTGAAACTCATACACCCATTTCCCCCTCTTCCAGCCTTGAGATATATTACTGCCTCGTCGATGAATTTCATATCTTCCTAATGAGTTTCAATTCGTTTATGATGTCTGTTATTTTGTATTGGGGTGAGAAGGCGAGCCTCTCTCTAATTCTCGAATCATCTACCATACAGGGATATTTCAGAAAGTCTACCTGTTCGGGATGTAGAGATATGAGTCCAGCCAGGAAGAGCGCCTTGAATATTGGTCTCTCGAATGGTGGTAGTACAGGTGTGTGTATTATCCCTATCTCTCTGAGCAGTGTGAGTAGAGGAATCTGGTCCTGTGCCGAGATATTGAATATACCTCTTTCCCTCTTCTTCATAACCATTTCGATTGATTTGAATACATCCTGAATATGCATAATCTGAATCATAGGATTGAAGCCAGCCACGGTTGGAACTATTCTGCCTTTGATATATTTCATAATACCATTTTCTATATTTAGTCCTATGATATGACAGGGTCTGAGGATCGTGGTAGTCATATCGGGAGCCTTCCAGAAGTAGGATTGTATGAGTAGATCCGTCTCTACGAGGTCCCTCAATATGGGGATGTTCTTCGAACCGTACAACTGATGTCCCTCTGGTATGAATAGAGGATTATCGGGCGATGGACCATATATATCCGCAGATGAGAGGAAAATAAAGTGGGGCACCTTGTATTTGACCGCCAAATCGAGAATGTTGGCACTTCCCATAAGATTGAATTCATAGTGCTCTTTGGAGCTTATCCGTGGATCGTGAATGATATTCAGGTGAACGATTGCCTTGATGTAGTATTTTCTGAAGATCTCCTCGATCTTCTTCCTCCTTATATCTATCTGAAAGTGAAGTATGTCCTTTGGCCTGTCAGAAAATTCTCTTCTATCGAGTCCAATTATCTTGTGTTCTTTGTGAAGGTGGGCGGCGAGTTCCCTCCCAAAATTTCCACAAATACCTGTTATTAAGATATACTCCTTCATAAAATCACCAGAAGATGGATTTTCTCTCCTTCAAGCCTTTGTAAATCAGGGATTGAAGGGTAGATTTGACCTCGGCGACATTCCTTTCGAGGACATCTTCGTCATTGTCGTGTCTCTCCTCGAAGTATATAGGTCTGCCAAAGTGTATGCGATACTTTACGGGATATGGGAGTATCCCTATTGGGAATATCCACGGGAATGTGAGTGTAATCGGGAATGCCGGCATACCGAAAATGGCGCCTATATTCTTCAGATTTGCAAATGATATCTGTTGCTCCTCTGAGCCAATTACTGCAACGGGTATTATAGGTGTCCGAGTTGCCATTGCTATCTTCATAAATCCTGTGCCAAATTCCTGCAATTGATAGCGCTTGTTGAATGTCTTATTTATCCCCTTAACTCCCTCTGGAAAGACGAGGATACTCTCTTTCATATTCAGGAGTTTGATGGCATTTTCAGGGGTCCCAACAATCTGTCCGGTTCTGGCAAAGAATGTATTTACGAATGGCAGTGTAGGTGCCCACTTCTCGACCATCGATCTGACGAGTCTCGGTGGGTCTTTTTCAAGTAAGAGTGCTGCTGCTACCAGAAAGCCATCGAACGGCAGTTGTCCCGCGTGATTTGCTATGAACATCATATTCCTGTCTGGAACATTCTCCAGACCGAATACCTCGACTCTGAAATAATACTTATAAATCAGATATGCCGGGAGTGCTGCGTATCTCAATGATTCGGGCTTGAATCCAAAAGGGTCGAATCCGAAATCATTGACAGGTGTGGGTATCCTCTTTAACTTGTCATCTATATCGAATCCCAATACCCGATTGGTAATCTTCTTCAAATTGGAATCGAGTCTCTTGACAAGTGAGTTGGTCATAGAAAATCAGGATTTCTTCTTCTTGTTCTTGAGAGACTTTGCAGATTTCTTGTTGGAATTGCCCTTTGCCTTTTTGGTATCTTCTTTGTTCTTTTCCTCCCATGGTGTTGCAATCCCCAATGGGTCCTCTACATAATCAGCCTCGTCGGATTCTTCTGGAATCGAATCTTCTATTGCACCAAACTGTGCACCCAGGAGGGCTTTGCCAAGCAGATACTCTCTGAGCTTCTTGTTCTCTTTTGCGATCTTCAACCGCAGTGTCTGATTGATGAGCCCCTGTTCTATCCTTCTCATAAGATCGTCTATTTTCTGCTTGTTGAGTTTCTCTTCCGATGTCAGTTGAAGGATAATGGTATCACCCTTTCCGCTCTTCAGTTTTATGTAATACTGATCGAGTAAAAGGTATGCGACCGAATAAACAGCGTCCTGTGGATAGAACTTTGTATTTACCTCGAATTCATAGGTGTTTGCCATAAATACCTCTCTTAAAAGTCAAGGTTTATCATTCCAAAGCCATAGTGAATGAAATCGTTTCCAAATATTATCGGGTTATCCCTTGCGTCCGAATAGATATAACTTGTCTGATTTATCTGATAGTCCAACGGCTGTGACAATGCATAGCCTGCCGACAGGGTGAGATATTGGTTGTATTTGAACTTCAAAATCAAATCCGCCTCCCAACCGAAATTTCTGCCGTTCTTTCCAGTGGGGTCATAGAATGAAATCTCGTTTCTTGCATCATAAACAATACCCTTTGAAGAGGCGAGTAGGAAATAGTAGTAATTGAGGGCGATATTCAATCTCGAAAATGGGAACAGCCCTATACCTGCCTTTGGCAGAACGATGTTAGAAAGTGAAACGAGATTGAGTATTCCATATTTGCATTCGTTTGAGGCATAGGGTTGGAGAAATTGCAGAGACTGGTCCTTTGAGCCCGAATCACCGGTAGCATATGCAAATCCAGCCCATACATAGGGAGACATATTGAAGGGGAGGGCATATCTCAGGTTTATATCTGCGGCACCCGCTATGTGGTCTCTATCCCTATTCTTCCCAAACTGGAACATCAGTTCACCATTGAGTTTGAGAGCTCCAAATATAGAATCGGTCCTAAAGCCAATAGTACCGATGTTAGTGTCATTCCCAGATGTGGACTGAGAATCTACACCGATTCTATTGTAGAATCCGTAGCCATCCAGAGTTATGTTGTCTGATAGATGGCCAATGAAGTAGAGTCCAATCAGGTCATCTCCCGGAGTGCTGTATAATTTGTTATTTATACTTAGAATCTCTGTCTCTCTTATCTTAGAATAGATCAGGTGTAGCTGGTGTTTTGCGAAAGTGTATTTCAGAATTGCAGCCGCGGATGGCTCTGCCTCTATAAACCACTTCCCGTTAGAACCAATGAATCTCCCATCTCCATAGTTGAGTTGCATAAGCCCAGCAGAGAGAGTCAGTGGGAAATCCCTAAAATTGCCTATCTCGATGCTTGCCTCGTAAGTGCCAACTCCATAGTCTCCCTTATAGATGGAGGAGAATACAGTAGCTCTGGGGATATTGTACGATGTATTTTTTTGCAATACGAATGGATTCTGATTCTGCTCTCCCCATATCTGAGTGTACCTCAACTTATATGTGGCGGATAATCTGTTCTTGTAGCTGATGCTGCCTCCAAATACGCTCCTCTGTAAAATCCTCATCTCCGAATCATCATTGGAGCTGTTTGCATCAGTCAGATTGGTATACATCTCTCCCCTAATCAGGTTTTCGAAGCTAAATCTTATTGCTGTATCCTCATTGTACATAAGACCAGGTCCACTAATGGCTCTTGACTTTTCTTCATCCTTCTTCTGCTTTGTGTATTCATCCAACTTATTCTTTACGACCTCCTCAGATATAGCCTTTGACTTTGTTTCGATATTCTTGTCCGTGGTTTCGAGAATTCTCTTCTCCATCTCCTCGAGGGTCTTCTTGTTCTCCTCTTGTGCAGATTTGACTGCCTCTTCTACGATCTTTTTGCTCTCCTCTATGATCTTTGGTTTCTCCTCGTTGTAGAATTTATTGATTGCCTCGTTGGAGATCTGCAATACCGTCTCCTCCGTAATCTTGACTGGTTTCTTCGGTGGGGTCTCCTGTGCGAAGAGGGTAGAGGAGAGTGCAAAAATCGAAATAAGGACGAAGGTCTCGATCTTCCTAATCTTCATAGTCATTACTCCTTTTTGAAGAAATTACTTCTTGTTCAAAGTTCTTCTCCACTTATAGTACTGGTATATGTAGTATAAAATACCCGTAATGGCAAGCATAATGATAATAATTATACCAATCGTTATAATCCGCTTTACCCTCATTTTCTCCTGTTCAGATGCAATCTCCTTTCGAATATGTCCCGAGAGAAGGAGGATGTAGTTTGAGTTGCTGGTGATGTCGAGTCTCGAGAGTTTATGTCTCTGTGTCTTCATCAAATCCCTCGCAGAGGATACCTTCATTGTATATTTCTCGTAGAGTTCTGGCATATCATCCTTTATCCTGCTCAACTGTGATTCGGATGCCATCAATACTGTCTCTGACTTCCTGAATTCATCCTTGACAGGTGCAATATCCGGATATCTATGGCAACTCGAACACCTATCGGGGCGAATTATATCGAGCGTTGCTCTCTCTATTCCGTGATTGGAGTGGCAGAAGACACAATCGAGTTTATTCTTATGAACCCCTGAAAGGAGATCCTCATACTCTTTCTTATGACAGTTGCCACAGGTCTCATTCTTTCTGTTTCTATCCCAGATATTCTTTTTGTAGAATGGGCAGACCGAGAATATCCTTTCCCTGTAGGATTGTCCACCCTTCTGAATGAGTCTATCCGTTGTCTTGTGACAATCCGAACAATGCACATCCTTTTTATAGTGTATAGACTTCCTCTCGAGAATAACAGGTATGAAGTCCTTTTTATCCAGCACAACAGATGTATGACAGGAATAACAATCGTCTATCTCCTTTTCGAATGAGTTGACGGGTCTCAGATGATAATATGTCTGTGCCTGAAGGAGGATCAACATAGAATTTAAGAAAAGAATCTGGGTCATCAGAATTTGACTTCATCCAGCTCTACTATCTTCTGATCCTTTACTGTGAGAATCTTCAAGGGTCTCAAAATCTCTCTATTACTATTTATCTTGAGTTCCCCTGTAGTGCCTGAGATGCCTGTGAGTTTGTTTATGGAATTGGCAAACTCCTCTCTGTTCTGGGGCTTGTTATTCCTCAAAATATGCAGTGTGATCAGGATGGTGTCATAGAATTGTGAATCTATGAGGTTTGGTTTCGATTGATATTTTGCGGAGAATGACTTTACATATTTTGAGGTATTCTCATTCTCCGAATCCGCAAAGAATCCGTCTATGAAAATGGCATTCTCGGCGTATTTCCCCATCCTCTTGATTAGTTCCTCTGAATTCCAGCCGTTTGCACCCAATAATTGGACTGGTTTGATCTTGTTTACCCCTAAAACCTTCTGGGCGTTCTCGATTTCTCTCTTGCTTGCATTGGTAAACATTACATCCTCATATGCAACCGCGGGAACTACGAGAGATGCCTTGTCATAGTAGTCGGGTATGAATAAGGCTTCGAAATCTACGATTGGTGGAAAGTTTGTCTTCATCTTCTTCAAGAGTGCCTCGAGTCTTGCCCCCGATAATCCCTCGGCCCACTTTGGCAATTCTATCTCCTCGTTCTTCTTCTTGGTCCTGAGCTCAGGATAGAATTTGCCTGTAATCTTTCTGGCAGGGGCTGTAAATGTGGTCTGATCTACCTCATAGAATTCTACTCCGCTTACCTCCCTATTATTCCTCTCTATTTCATCCCAGAAGAAGTTTGTGAGTTCGACCCCATAAGTATTGTTGGGATAGATTATCCCAAATTTCTCTATCTTTAGTTTTTCTATTGCATATCTTGCCATCTCTGTTGCCTGAATCTTATTTGTGAGGCAATTTCTGAATACGAATTCGCCAATATCGGTAATGCCCTCCTTACGGGACATTACTATGATAGGTACATTATACTTGTTGGAGAGATAGGCAGCCTTCTCGCTTTCCTGAATAAATACCGGTCCCAGAATGGCGATTATATTCTCCACATTTATCAGGTCCAATATTGCCTTTTCTACCTTGTTCTCCTCTCCCTCCGTATCCTTGAAGACGAATTCTATTCCATCGGTACTGATATATCTCAAATCCTTCTCATCTGCGTTTTCCACTCTCATAAATCCATCGAAGAGCTCCAGATTCTTTATGAACTGCTCTCCAAAGGTTCTGTATTTGCCCGAGAGCGGTAGCAAAACCCCTATCTTATTGGGTGAGACGATTATCATCTTTTCTATCCGCTTCTTGATCGCGCTGGTCTCCCCTGCAAAACAGGACTTCGGGAATTCCCGTTCGAATGTAATGATCTCCTTGTAGAGTTTATTGAATTCCGAATAGTGAAGGTAGAACCTTATCAATCTGTAGTGCAATACCTCCCTCGCCTCGTTTTTTGTATGTGGCAATATCTTGTTTATATCCTCGAATCTAATTCTGTCTGCAATTTCTGACAGACCCTTTATAAGGTCATTGTACTGAAGGGCATTTCGGTTCTTTTCGTAATAAATTATCAGATCTCTACCTGTGGGTGTAAGTTCTGACAGATTGTCGGTGCTTGCATTGGCTACACTTGTAATCTCTCTTACTCCGGACGGCTCTTCTTTGACCGTATTTTTCTGTGTGCATATGAATCCCTCTATCGAAAAGAACAATATTAAACTGATGAGAATCAAAATAATCTTCTTCATATAACAAAACCTCAGGATATAAAAACAACACAGATAATCTACCCACCCAATCCTAAAAATGCAAGAAAAACAGATGGAGCTTTAATAGTGTCTGATAAAAAATAAGTTTTATCTCCATTTTAGTTGCAAATTACAAGCCTATCTTCGGTTATTAGAGAATATCTTTTCCCTCTGATTTTCACATAAATCTCAATGTATTTTTATGGTTTTATATAGTATCTCATAAAAAACTATAAGATAGTTAATATTGACAGTTAGCCGTTGATATTTGATTGGACATTGTGATATCTCCT
>Ga0123519_10002364_pt1 | contig 31960 bp, 27 predicted proteins | sample YelNatPaOPRAMG02_FD_87396 | JGI IMG/M metagenome (GOLD analysis project Ga0123519, IMG submission 87396) | Hot spring microbial communities from Yellowstone National Park - Yellowstone National Park OP-RAMG-02 (version 2) | ecosystem: Environmental > Aquatic > Thermal springs > Hot (42-90C) ... | reverse complement strand
ATCGAACGGATCGGTCTACTCATGGGCGGGGTGCGGCGAAATGGCTGAGGCGGATTTCCGGTTGGGTGGTTTGCAGATTTCTTTACGATGGGAGCCCCCTCAAAGGCAAACTCCCCTGTTATCGGCTTTCACCCTTCTAGCGGCACTGGCAATGGGATTCCTCTGGGTGGGGTTGGCCTTCATGCTTCTCGGGGTAAATCCCCTTTTCGCCCTTGAAAAAATCTTCCTTGGCTCCTTTGGAAGTCTGTACGGGTGGAAAGAAACCCTCACCAAAGGGATCCCCCTGTTTCTCATTTCCGGAGGCCTCTGTGTGGCGTACCAGGCGAAGTTCTGGAACATCGGTGCGGAAAGCCAGCTGCTGATGGGAGCTGTGTGGAGTACCTGGTTCGGTCTTCGATTCGGAGAATCCGTTTCCCCCGGCCTCGGCATTCCCCTCCTGTTTCTCGTGGGTTTTCTGGGAGGGGCCCTCTGGGGGGTGATTCCTGCCATCCTGAAGGTTCGGTTTGGTATGAGCGAGGTGATTTCCACCCTCATGCTAAACTATGTGGCTGCAGAGTTCGTGAGTTACCTGATCGTGGGCCCCTGGAAGGGAAAGTCAAAGTATGGATACCCGTACACCGACGACCTGCCCAAACACCTCTTGCTGGGGACGATACCGGGAACCCGGATCCATTACATCACCCTCGCCCTGGGCATTGTCTTTTCTCTTTTACTGTTCGTCCTTCTTTACCGTACCAAGTTCGGATACGAGGTACGGGTAGTGGGAGAAAGTCCAGAGGCCGCGCGGTACGCGGGAATCGATTATTTTCGCACGGCAGTGTCTGTGATGATCATTTCTGGAGGAGTTGCCGGAATGGCAGGCGTGGGGGAGGTGGCGGGGATACACCATCATCTCAGTTATCCGGGAAACATTTCGGCAGGCTACGGGTTCACGGCCATCATTACCGCATGGCTAGGGAACCTGAATCCTCTGGGGAGCCTTCTCTCTGGACTGTTCTTTGCGGGGATCCTTGTAGGTGGGGATGCTATCCAGATTTCCCTTCGTCTGCCTGCCGCTACGGTGCACCTCTTCAACGGAATCCTACTGTTCGTGCTGCTGTTGGGCAATTTCTTCCTGAACCATCGCCCCGTGGTTCACATTCGCCGGCGGTAGGGGAAAAAGAGAGGTAGGGGAAAAAGAATGGTAGGACTGATCGTTTCTACCCTACATAGAACTATCATGGCAGGGACCTCGTTGCTCCTGGGAACCACAGGGGAAATTATCACCGAACGTTCAGGCGTCTTGAACCTGGGGGTAGAGGGGATGATGAACCTGGGAGCGGCAGCCGGGTTCATCGTTACCTTTCGTACGGGGAATGTACTGTGGGGGCTCCTCGCTTCCCTTGTGGCGGGAGCTGCTGCGGCTGCCCTTCATGGATTCCTTTCCGTGTACGTGAAGGTGAACCAGACGGTATCGGGTCTGGCTCTTACCATGCTGGGGGTCGGGCTGGCAGGAGTGTTGGGTAAACCCTACATCGGCCAGCAGCTTCCCGTCAAACTGGAAGCTGTCGAATTGCCCCTTTTGGGGGATATTCCCTTTATCGGAGAACTATTGTTTCATCAGGATGTGCTGTTCTACGCGGGGTTGCTTCTATCCCTTGGCAGCTGGTTTTTCCTGCGGTATACCCGGGGAGGTATTCGCCTACGCTCCGTTGGGGAGAATCCCAAAGCTTCGGAAAGCCAGGGAGTCACGGTACAGAGGATCCGTTTCCTCTGCACCCTATTGGGAGGGGGCTTTGCGGGATTGGCGGGAGCCCATGTGTCCCTTTCCTACAGCACCTCCTGGACAGAGGGAATTGTGGCTGGCCGCGGGTGGATCGTGGTGGGGTTGACGATCTTTTCCCTCTGGAACCCTCTGCGAGGCATGATGGGAGCCTTCCTCTTCGGGGGGATCTTCGTTACCCAGTACATCCTCCAGCCCTTAGGAGTCCCTCCCAACCTCCTGGCGATGCTTCCCTACGGGGCCACGTTGATCGTCCTGCTCCTGGATGGGTTACGGAAGGACAAACGGTCCCTCCATGCTCCTGCAGCGTTAGGGGAACCGTATATCCGCTAACCGTATATTCGGAGTTCGGTACCTGCTGAATTGTGCACCAGCGCGGCTTGCGCCGTAGATACCCTGGTATTCCCGATATTCCTGTAGACAAACCGAACTTTCTTTGTCATTATATAGTAAAGAAAAATCCCATATCAAAGGAGACGACTATGAAGAAGAGTCTAGTGGTCCTTCTTGCCTTGGCAGTGGTGCTCGGCCTTGTGCTGGGCGGATGCCAGAAACAGGCAAAGGAAGTGAAAATCGGAATCATTGCACCGATCAGCGGTGAAGCGGCAACCTTCGGAGAATCCACCGCCAATGGAGCCAAGCTGTACTTCGATCAAGTGAATGCGGCCGGTGGCGTGGAGGGGATGAAGATCGTCTACTTCGTGGAGGACGACAAAGGCGATCCTACCGAAGGGGCCAATGCCTACTCCAAGCTGATCGATCAGAACAAGGTATCCGCCATCGTAGGTACCGTGATGAGCAAGGTGTCCCTTGCCGGCGCACCCATTGCCCAGAACAAGGGTGTACCGATGATTAGCCCCACTTCCACCAACCCTGCGGTAACTCTGGTCGGGAACTACATCTTCCGGGCCTGTTTCATCGATCCTTTCCAGGGGTTTGTGGCTGCCAAGTTCGCCTTTAACGATCTAGGAAAGAAAACCGCTGCGGTCATCTACGACTCCGGGAACGACTACACGAAGGGATTGGCCGAGGTGTTCCGGGACGAGTTCACCAAGATGGGCGGTAAAATTACCGCTTTCGAAAGCTACGCCGCTGGTACGAGCGATTTCAATGCCCAGTTGGTGAAAATAAAGGCAACGAATCCCGACGTTCTTTTCATCCCCAACTACTACAACGATGCGGGTCTTATCGCGAAACAGGCTCGGGAAATGGGCATCAAGGCGATCTTCCTGGGCGGCGATGGATGGGATTCTCCGGACCTGTTCAAGATCGGCGGAAAGGCCATCGAGGGCGGTTTCTTCGTGAACCATTTCTCCAAGGACTCGCAGCTGCCTGCAGCCAAGAAGTTCGTGGCGGACTACAAAGCAAAGTACAACAAGGACCCCGACGCACTGGCTGCATTGGCCTACGAGGCTGCCATGATCACGGTGGATGCCATCAAGCGGGCGAAGAGCTCTGATCCCAAGGCAATTCGGGACGCCATGGAAAAGACGAACCTGGAAACCCTTACCGGGGTGGTGAAGTTCGATCAGAACCGCAACCCGGTGAAGGGCGCTGTCATCCTGGAATGCAAGGGTGGACAGGCCGTATACAAGGCTTCGGTAAGTCCGTAGGTAGAAAAGCAATCTTCGAAAGGCTGGGGAGCGGTGCTCTTCAGCCTTTCTCCATTTTTGATGTTCGAGGTATGTGATGGAAACCTTCCTTTCCCAGCTCATTTTCGGACTGCAACGGGGAACGATCTATGCGCTGATCGCCTTAGGGTACACGATGGTGTATGGGGTGGTACGCTTGATCAACTTCGCCTATGGGGAAGTGTTCATGATCGGAGCCTTCGTTTCCTTTTTCCTGGTGAACGCGGTATCCCTTCCCCAACCGATCCTTGTGGTGCTGGCCCTTCTGATCCCCATGATCACCTGTTCCCTCCTCGGGTTGGCGATGGATGCGCTTGCGTACCGGCCCCTCCGCCAGAAACCGAGGCTGGCCGCGCTGATCACTGCCATCGGAGTGTCCTTTTTCCTCAGTAACTTCGTTTCCTACTCCAGCGGGGAGACCGTTCGTAGTTCGGCCCTGGCTGCCTTTATCATTGCGGGGTTGCTGCTCCTCTATGTGTTAGGGGTGAAGTACCTGAACTTTCCCGTAAAAGCGACTCCCAACTTCAAACCGGTCAAGTTCGTGATTCCCATAGTTTCCCTTTTACTGGTGGGCGGTATTTTCTGGGTTTCGAGGGATCTGCTGGTAGAGCTACGCTGGAAAGGTTCCAGCTTTGCCTCCTATCCGGTAGAGAGGCTGATCGCGATCGAGAAGATACCCCTCTATAAAACCGTGTACATCACCAACATCCAAATCATGAACTTTGCTGTTTCGGTAGTACTCATGGTAGTGCTTTCCTACCTGGTGAACCGCACGATGACAGGAATGGCGATGCGGGCTAGCAAGAACAACAAGGATGCGGTAGCCCTTATGGGGGTAAACGTGAACCGCGTCATTTCCATCACCTTCATCATCGGTACCGCCCTGGCGGGGGCGGCGGGGGTACTGAGTGCCGTCACCTATCCTCGTCTTACCGCATTCATGGGAGTACAGCCCGGATTGAAGGCCTTCATTGCTGCTGTGCTCGGCGGAATCGGATCCATCGAGGGGGCGATGCTGGGGGGCATCATCATGGGGGTGGCGGAGCAGTTCGCCATCGGCCTACTGCCGAGCAGTTACGGACCTGCCCGTATCGATTTTACCCCTCTGGCGGATGGAGTGGCCTTTGCCATTCTCATTGTAGTGCTTCTCTTGAGACCGCAGGGGATCTTTGGCGAACCCCCACAGGAAAAACTCTAGGAAGGGCAGCATGAAACCAACAACCTCTACCATCTTGGGATTGATCGCCTTCTATGCGTTGGTGATGGTTACCAGCGCTTTAGGGGTCATGAACGATTATATCCTTCGGGTCATCAACCTGATGATGATCAACATCATCCTCGGGGTTTCCCTCAACCTGATCAACGGGTATACGGGGCTGTTCTCCGTAGGGCATGCAGGCTTCATGATCGTGGGGGGGTACGTGGCAGGATTCATGACCACCCTACTGTTCGGGATCACCAAGGACACCCCCTATATGGAAGCCCTCCCCCTTTTCCTTGTTTCGATTCTGGCTGCAGCCCTCGTATCGGCCCTGGTGGGGTTCCTCATCGGGCTTCCCGTGCTTCGGCTTACCGACGACTACCTTGCCATCGTCACGATCGGTTTCGGGGAGATCATTCGGGTAATCTTCAACTTCATTACCTTCAAGAAAAAAGTGGGGAACTGGGAACTCGATGTCGGAGGTCCCCGGGGGCTATTGGGGATTCCACCCCTATCGAACTTTACCGTAATATTTTTGTTTACCCTGTTTACGGTGGTATTCATCCGGAACTTTGTCTTTTCCCGACACGGGCGGGCCTGCATCGCCATCCGGGAAAACGAGGTAGCCGCTCACATGATGGGTATTCCCATTACCAGGTACAAGGTTCTGGCCTTCGTGCTGGGATCTACCTTCGCGGGGATCGGGGGGGCATTGTTGGCCCATTTCATCCAGCTTCTCCATCCCACGATGGGCGGATTCATGAAATCAGTGGAGTACCTCATTATCGTGTACCTCGGGGGAATGGGGAGCATTTCAGGTACGATTGTGGCTGCCGTTGCATTGACAGGGCTTTCGGAATTGCTGCGACCCATTGGGGAGTTGCGGATGGTGTTGTACGGAGCTCTGTTGGTGGTTCTTATGTTAAAGCAACCTGGAGGGCTGATGGGGCAGAGAGAGTTCCCCTTCCTCCTGCCAGAACGAGAGAGAAAGATCTATGCTGCTCAAAATCGTTAATCTGACCCACTACTTCGGTGGACTCAAGGCGGTGGACGATTTCAACATCGAAATCGGACCCCGGCAGATCATCGGGTTGATCGGCCCCAACGGTGCGGGGAAAACCACGGTGTTCAACCTGGTAACGGGGTTCTACAAACCCACCATGGGAAAAGTGTTCTTCCAGGATGAAGATATCACCGGTCTTCCTCCCCACGTGATCACTTCGAAAGGGATCGTCCGTACCTTCCAAAATATCAGGCTCTTCAACAACATGACAGTGCTGGAGAATGTGACCATTGCCCGGCATTACCGGATGCAGTACGGAATCACCGCGGCGGTGGGTAGGTTCCCCTCTTTTCACCGGGAGGAGTACGAGGTGGAAGAAAAGGCCCTCGAGTATCTAGCGATTTTTCATCTGGACTCCAAGGTGCACCAGCCAGCAGGGAGCCTTCCCTATGGTCAGCAGCGCAGGCTCGAGATCGCCCGGGCCCTGGCCACGGAACCGAAGCTCCTTCTGCTAGACGAACCGGCCGCGGGGATGAACAATGCCGAAGCCCTGGAACTGATGCACCTGATCAAGAAGATCGCGGAGGAGTTCCGTCTTTCCATCCTTCTCATCGAGCACCAGATGCCGGTAGTGATGGGGATTGCCGAACGGATCCATGTTCTTGACTTCGGGAAAACCATCGCCGTAGGCCCCCCCGAACAGATCAAGAACGATCCGAAGGTGATCGAAGCCTATCTGGGAGAGGGGGCGCTGCAATGAGCATGCTGGAAGTGAAGGATCTGGAGGTATCCTACGGTGCCATTCGAGCGGTGAAGGGGATCAGTTTCACTGTGGAGAAGGGGGAAATCGTCACCCTCATCGGAGCCAACGGAGCGGGGAAAAGCACGACCCTCCGGATGATCTCTGGGTTGTTAAAGCCCCAGAGAGGCAGAATAGTGTACCAGGGGAAGGACATCACGGACCTCCCTCCCCATCATATCGTAGAATTGGGGATCAATCATGTGCCAGAGGGGCGGGGGATCTTCACCAACCTCACCGTGTGGGAAAACCTCATGCTGGCTACCTACACCCGGAAGGATCGTTCGCGTCTACTGGAGGATTTCGAGCAGGTGTTTTCGATATTCCCCCGGCTAAAAGAACGGAGCAAGCAGTCTGCCGGTACCCTTTCCGGTGGGGAACAGCAGATGCTGGCCGTGGCCCGCGCCCTCATGACCAAGGGAGAAGTGATGCTTTTGGACGAACCCTCCATGGGATTGGCTCCGGTTCTGGTAGACGAGATATTCAGGATTCTCCGGGAAATCAACCGGCAGGGGAAGACGATTCTGCTGGTGGAACAGAATGCGTATCGGGCCCTCGAGATCGCCCATCGGGGATACGTGTTCGAGACAGGAAACATCGTGTATTCGGGAACCGCTTCGGAACTGAAGAACAACGAGGCGGTGAAAAAGGCTTACCTGGGAGGGTAAAGATTTGATTTTTTCCCGCCAAGGGAATACATTTTCTACAGGAGGAGCATGATGTTCATCAAACATATCATGACTCACAATCCTATCACGGTCAAACCGGATACCACGGTAACGGATGCCCAGGCCATCATGCGGAGGGAAAAGATCCATCACCTTCCCGTATTGGACAAACACAATAGGCTGATCGGTATCGTCACCGAGAAGGATCTTCTCTACGCCAGCCCCTCTCCCGCCACCACCCTGAGCGTTTTCGAAATGAGCGCTCTGCTTTCTAAACTTCCCGTGAAGGAAGTGATGACAAAGGATGTGATAGCCATTCAGGAGGACACCCTGATAGAGGATGCCGCTCACATCATGGCGGACAACGATATCGGGGGGCTCCCCGTGTTGCGGGAGGATGTCCTGGTAGGGATCGTCACGGAGTCGGACATCTTTCGGTTGTTCATCGATCTGTTCGGAACAAGGAAAAAGGGGGTTCGCATTACCGCCCTCATGCCGGAGGTACCAGGCCAATTGGCAAAGATCACAGGAGCCGTTGCGGAAAAAGGAGGCAACATCATTTCTATCGGTACCTTTCCCGGAGAAGATGTCTCTACCGCGTATCTTCTCCTGAAGGTAGAAGGGGTATTGCCGGAAGAATTGAAGAATTCCATTCTACTCTTTCTCAAGGAATTGGTGGACGTTCGGGAAGTATAGTGACTGTCTAAGCCTCTCTTGAAAAAATACCCACCGAACTATTTATTATTAAAATAGTCGTACTATACTTTACAATTAAAAGGTGGGTGGTATGTCTAGATGGGTCGATCATATCCTGGGCATCAAGGTAAGTGGAGTTCGGGTGGTTCCCCTTACCGTAAAGATCCTCACGCTATTTTCCATTTTCATCCTTCTTTCCAACTTCGTTACTAACTATATCAACCTGATGTTGAACCGGGGCGAACTGGTAAAACTGATGAACGAACTGTTGGTAAAGGATCTGAAGGACAACTATATCTTTGCCACCAATCAGTACGACATCTACTTCTTCAATCAGGATCTGGCCAGGGCAGTCTCGGCCATGGAGCAGAATGCAGAGAAGGAATTGAAAGGGCAAAAATCCCTCTATCTGGGAGTAAAGGCAAACGGTGAGGTTGCTGTGATGGCATCTCGGCAACCCAAATGGAAAACATTCCCCGACAGTGCAGTCCTGCAGAACCTGATCCAACAGAAGGACAAACAAGTCACGGAAGGGACGGTGAGTTTTCACTATGGAGGGGAGGAATACTTCGGGGTATACAAGTACAATCCCAAATGGGATCTGTATCTAATTCGAGCGGAAGAATTGAAGGAGTTTTCTGCAGAGTCCCGAAGGATATTCTGGAACATTGCGGGGCTGATCGTGGCCATTACCCTTGTCTGTGTGCTGGTAGGGATCTTCCTCCTACGGTTTATCCTGCGCTTCGTGGGATACTTTACTAAAGAGATCATGGCCATGCAGAAGGAACAGAGGATCTCCCTCCTGAACCTGGAGGGGGCTCCCAACGACGATGTGTCCTTCCTAGGGGTGGCCTTCAACTCCCTCTCCAACACGATCGACAACCTGCTGACGATTTTCAAGAAGTTCGTCGCCCGGGACACGGCACAGCGGGCCTACCGGGAAAAGGAAATCCGGTTGGAAGGGGCCAAGAAGGAACTGGCCATCCTGTTTACCGATATCAAGGGCTTTACCTTCATGACGGAAACCCTGGGGACGGATATCATCAAGCTTCTTAACCTCCACTACGATCGGGCAATTCGATACATCCATCAACTGAACGGGGATATCGGTTCCATCATCGGGGATGCCCTCCTGGCGATATTCGGCTTACTGGAGCAGGAACGAAAGAGTTTTCAGGCTGTTCAGGCGGCCTACAAGATTCAGGAAGTGGCTTCCTCCCTCCGGCAGGAAATGACCAAACGAAGGGAAGAGATCGTGAAGAGGAGAGGAGCCCTTACGGAAGCGGAAGAACGGGTTTACCGGGCGGTACTCCTCGAGGTGGGGGTGGGAATCGATGGGGGAGAGGTTTTCTACGGAACCATCGGGTCCTACGAACGGATGGTCAATACGGTGATTGGCGACAACGTGAACTCCGCATCCCGGCTGGAAGGGCTGACGAGGATCTACAAAGTACCTGTGATCGTTTCGGACTATATCCGGCAGGAGGTGGAATCCAGTACGAATCAGTACGTGTTCGTCGAATTGGATCAGGTCCAGGTGAAGGGGAAAACTATCGGGAAGAAGATCTACTGGCCCATCGAGCGGTCGTTGATCGATGAAGACTTAAAAAAAGATCTTGAACACTTTCGCATCGGACTGGAATCGTACTATCAGGGAGACTGGGCAGAGGCAAACCGATACTTCAGCCGTTGCGCCTTGCCTCTGGCAGAAGTATTCAAAGACCGGACCGGTTCCTACCCGTGTCCAAAGGATTGGAATGGCATATGGGCGATGAAAGAAAAATAGAAGGAACCAACAGCGAAATTCATGACCTGGTAGAAAAGAGCAAGTCCCTCTTTCTCCAGGAACTGGCCAGTGAGTTCCGCCAGAGGCAGGCGCAGTACAACCTGGAGACCGAGTTCGCCAAGACGAAGCGGAATCGGAGTCTCCTGGTTCCCATCGTGGTGGCGGGGATCGTTCTGTTCTTCCTGGCGGGGGCCGTAGGGGTAACCCTCTACATCGAGAGGAAAAGTCGGGAAGTGCAGGTGGGAGCCCAGGCTTTCGAATCGGTGAACCTCCGGGAAGTATTGGATACGGCAAAACGGTTGGAGACCGACCTTGCCAACGCAAAGAAGGACCTGGAAAACCTACAGGCTGGCCAGAACTCGGAGATCGAACAGGCGCGATTAGCCTTTCAACGGGAATCCGAACTTATCGGTACCGCCACCGATCTCACCGAGGCAGCGAAAGGCGAACGCCTGCAGGCGGCCCGGGCTAGACTGAATCGACAACTCAACGCCGTCCAGGCTTCCTACGCTCCGCGGATAGCTGCCAAAGAGAAAGAAATCCAGCAAATCCAGAAACAGATCGATACCTACGATGCCCGGCAGGTACAGAAAGCGAGGGAGCAGGAGGAAGTGCTGAACAACCAGCGGCGGCTCCATGAAATGGAAATGGAGCGTACCGTAAAAGCTCACCAGCAGGAACTGCGGGACCTGAACCAGCGGTATACCCGGGAAATCGAAGGGCTAAAGAAGTACCAGCAGGATCTTATCGCGGTGCTAAAGGCGAACCATGCAAGGGAAATCGCCAGCCTGATCCTGAAATACAACCCCACCTCGGTAAGCCAGGCAGCCGCTCCCCTTCTTTCGGCCTCCATCGATCCCGCGGTTCTCAACGCGAGGCTCCCTCGCTTCAATAGTTCGCTACTCACCTCGGAAGGGCTCCTCGATGTAGAGGCCCTTTCACGGCTTTCCCAGAAACTTTCCGAGTTAAGCATCGTACTGGGAGAATTGAAAAAGATTCCCTTTCAGAATGCCGTTCCCTCCCTCATTGCCCAGATCGAAGCCCGGCAGAAGGAGGTAGCCCTCCTGTACGAACAGATCCTCGAAGCTTTCAACCGGGGCCTTCAGCAGAAAAATGCTACCCTCCGTTCTCAGGAGGAAAGGATTCGGGGGTTGAACGCTCAGGTGGCTGAACAGAACCAAATGCTGGGGAAATACATCTACGCCATCGAACAACTGATGCTTACCCATCGCGAGCAGGGGTATGTGCTGGATCCGCGGGAACCGAAGGATCTTCTGGTAGTGGTGGACAAACTTCGTTTAATCAGCCCAGGCTCGGTGGCAAGGGTGTTCCGACGGGACGACGAATACATCGGGAAGATCCGGTATGAGGGGGAGGCGGGCAAAGCCCACTGGGTCGTGCTGGAATTGAAGGATCCCCAGAACCCGATTCGCCCCTTCGATAAAGTTTTGGTAGAAGAGCAGTAGGAGAGAGCGATATGAAGAAAATCGTGTGGAGTATGATTCTTTCCCTGGGAATGGGTGCGTTCCTCTGTGCCCAGGACTACGCTACCCTGGGGCTGGAGCTCAAATCCCAATCGAAAGAAGGACCGTATACAGTGTATCAGTTCAGGGCGCCGGGGAACATGGACTTGAGTATATCCTTCAAGGGGGCGGAGCTCGGGGAGGCTGATCGGGAAAGACTGCAAGGGATCCTGGCCATTTACCAGAACCTTCGAATTCTCTTTCCATCCTCTGTGCGGGTAATCTTTACCGATGAACGGGCCGAGATACTGGTGATCCCCCGGTCATTTCGGTATAAGGATCGAGAACTATCTACCTACATGCCTTCGGGAATACAGTTCTTTTATACCGACTTTCTCGAGTTCGATTTCCGTATCGTCGTAGAGAACCTGTTCCTGCGGATCAAAGGTCAATATTTCAAAGAGGAAGAGTTTGCGGAAAAGATACTCGCGGCGGTGCTGAACCCCTATGCCTACATCCAGTCCCAGGATCCGGAGTACATCCTGAAACGTTTCCAGGACATAGAGGGGCGGCTGGATAGACTGCTGATCGAAGGGGAAAAGATCGGTACCACCGTGAGGCAAGAGATACGTGAAGTTCGAGATTCTTTGGGAGCGTTGAAGCAGGAAGTCGCGGCAAGCTTCCAAAAGAGTTCTCAAGCCCAGCAGAGTCTGGAACAGAAAGTATCGGATCTATCCACAGAGTTCCAACTTCTAAGATACGCCCTCCTGGTCTTGAACAATCGCGGTTTTTTCGGTACTATACGCCTGCCTTCCGAAGCAGGAATCAACCGGCTCGTCGAGTTAAAGAAGCAGCAACCGAAGTTGACGATGGATGAAGCCCAGGAAAAGTTGAAAGCGGAAGGAATAGAAATGACGAGCAAGGAAGTGTTTCTGGTTTTCAGTGTGTATTTCAACGAATTTAAATAGCCTGCAACCCCTAAAGCAGTCCATGTCGTTCTCGGTATTCATGGCTAGGGAATATTATTCTTCATAGAAAGAGGATGAAATACGTATGATGGACATCTCTAAAATGCGCAACATCGGGATCAGTGCCCATATCGATTCCGGCAAGACCACCCTAACGGAACGGATCCTGTACTACTGCGACAAGATCCACATGATACACGAGGTGAAGGGAAAGGATGGGCGTGGAGCCACGATGGATTACATGGAGCTGGAGCGGGAACGGGGAATCACCATCACCTCCGCTTCCACCAACGTTACCTGGAAAGGCCATACCATCAATATCATCGATACACCGGGCCACGTGGATTTCACCATCGAGGTTGAACGGTCTTTACGGGTGTTGGATGGAGCGATACTTGTCTTGTGCTCTGTGGGAGGGGTACAGTCTCAGTCCATCACGGTGGACAGGCAGCTAAAAAGGTATAACGTTCCCTTCGTGGCCTTCATCAACAAACTGGATCGGACAGGCGCCAACCCTTACAAAGTGAAGGAACAGATCCGAGACAAGCTGGGCCACAATGCCGTACTGGTGCAGATTCCCATCGGACTGGAGGACAAGTTTCAAGGTGTGGTGGATCTGATCCAGATGAAGGCCCTGTACTTCGAAGGGGCCAATGGCGAGCATGTGGTTACCGGGGAGATCCCTGCCGAACTCAAGTCGGAGGCAGAGAAACGGCGGGAGGAACTGATCGATGCGGCTTCCCTATTTTCCGACGAACTGGCCGAGGCTTTTCTCGAAGGGGCGGAAACGGAAGCTCAGATCTATGCGGCGATCCGTAAAGGGGTTCTTACCCGAAAACTGATTCCTGTCTTCATGGGTTCTGCCTACAAGAACAAGGGGGTGCAACCCCTCTTGGATGGAGTGATCCATTACCTTCCCAATCCTTCCGAGGTACGGAATACCGCTCTGGACCTGAATGACGGGGAAAAGGAGGTGGAACTGCGTTCGGATCCCCAGGAGCCTCTCGTTGCCCTCGCGTTCAAGCTGGAAGAGGGGCAGTATGGGCAATTGACCTACATTCGCATCTACCAGGGAATGCTCCGAAAGGGGGACGAGCTGTACAATCCCCGCCTCCGGAGGAAGTTCAAGGTGGGGAGACTGATTCGGATGCATGCCCATGAAATGGAAGACATTACAGAAGCGGTGTGCGGGGATATCGTGGCGCTGTTCGGGATCGATTGTGCTTCGGGAGATACTTTCTGCAGCCCGGGAATCAACTACTCGATGACATCGATGTATATCCCGGCACCGGTAATCTCCCTGGCAGTGTTCCCGAAGGACAAAGCTTCGGCGGATCAGATGGCGAAGGCTTTGGGCCGTTTTACCAAGGAGGACCCCACTTTCCATACCTATGTGGATCCGGAATCCAATCAGACCATCATCCAGGGAATGGGAGAACTGCACCTGGATGTGTACATCGAGCGGATGAAACGGGAGTACCGGGCGGAAGTGGAAACTGGAATGCCGCAAGTGGCCTATCGGGAAACCATTACCCAAAGGGCCGATTTCGATTATACCCACAAGAAGCAAACCGGAGGCGCCGGACAGTTCGGAAGAGTGGCAGGATACATGGAACCCTGCGAGGACAAGGAGTACGAGTTCGTCAATATGATCAAAGGGGGCGTGATCCCCAACGAGTTCATCCCCTCCTGTGACAAAGGCTTCCAGGCTGCCCGCATGAAAGGTACCCTGATCGGCTTCCCCGTGGTGAACATCCGGTGCGTGATCAACGACGGAAGCACCCATCCGGTAGATTCCTCCGACATCGCCTTCCAGCAGGCGGCCATTGGGGCATTCCGTCAGGCGTACGAAAAGGCCAAGCCCGTAATTCTCGAACCCATCATGAAGGTCACGGTGGAAGGGCCCTCGGAGTTCCAGGGGAACATCTTCGGTAGCCTGAACCAACGGAGAGGAATCATCGTAAGTTCCACGGAAGAGAACAACTTCTGTAGAATCGAAGCGGAAGTACCCTTGAGTGAAATGTTCGGGTATTCTACCGTACTGCGATCCCTCACGCAGGGAAAGGCCGAGTTTTCCATGGAGTTCTTGAAGTATGGCCGGGTGCCCAGTGCGATTGGAGAAGAATTGAAGAAGGCGTACCAGGAAAAACGCAAAAAGGAACAGAAATAATTGGAGGGTGAAGAATGGTAAAAAAAGAACTAATCCGTCGAAGCCCATTGCGGGGGTTGGAGAAATCTCTGAAGCAACCGCTCCAGAAGGGAGAAATAGCCGTGGTGGCCTCCCCCAAGGGTATCGGGAAAACGGGGTGTCTGGTGCACATTGCCACCGATAGCCTGTTGCAGGAAAAGCAGGTGATTCACGTCTCCTTTTCCACCCGCACCGATCATATCATCAGTTGGTACGAAGACATATTCAAGGAAGTTGCGCGTAAGTTGAGCTCCGCAATGGAGGTTCATGACGAGATCATCCGGCGTCGAGTGATCATGAGTTTCAACCAGGAGGGGATAAAAACCCCGCAGATCATTCGAAGCCTTACGGCGATGATTCGGGAAGGGAACTTCAGGGCGGATCTGATCATCGTGGATGGGTATGATTTCTCTCTATCCACTCCCGAGGATCTTCGGTTGATCAAGGAATTCGCTAAGGATGTGGGGGTAACCATCTGGTTCAGCGCTACGGTAAAACCGGAGAACGAAAAAATCTGGAACCGCGACATCCCCCCTTCCCTGAAACCTTTCGAGGGCCTCATCGATGTATTGATTACCCTGGGTGAATCGGAGGGAAATATCCTCATCCGTCTGGTGAAGGATCGGGACTCCTACCCGAGGAAGGACCTGAGCGTACGGCTGGACCCCAAGACTCTGATGATCGTAGAAGAGAAGAAGTGAATTCATGGAAAAATCCGAACTGTTCGCTAATTGTGACAGGGTGGTTTCCCGGGAAGAACTTTTGAAAAAGATGAAAGGGAAACCCGATTTCGTTCCCGAAGAGTTCTACTGTAAAGGGATGGGCCAGTACTGCATGGAGGAGGACCTCTGCGTGCAACTGGTGGCCAGAGCCCATTTCCCCACCCGTTTTGGCGAGTTCACCCTCTACGGGTTTTACGATGGGAGGGAAGACAAGGAGCATACGGCCGTCGTCCGGGGAGATGTACAGGGAAAGGAAGGAGTTCCCCTGCGGGTTCATTCCCAATGCCATACGGGAGACGTTCTGGGATCCCTACGGTGTGATTGCCGGGATCAATTGGAAGCGGCGCTTCGCTATATCGGGAGCAGAGAGGTCGGGGTGCTCATCTACCTGATGCAAGAAGGGCGTGGGATTGGGTTGCTGAACAAGATCAAAGCCTACCAGTTGCAGGATCTTGGCCTGGATACGGTAGAAGCGAACCACTTTCTGGGGTACCCTGGAGAGGCACGGGACTATCGAGTGGCCGCTAAAATCATTCAGCTTTTAGGAATCCGGTCCATAGCCCTCCTTACCAACAATCCGGATAAGATCGAGAAGCTCCGGAAAGAGGGGGTCCACATCACCGAACGGCTTCCCCTAGTGATACCGCCGAATCCCCACGATAAACACTATCTCGAGACGAAAAAGAAAAAAATGGGGCACCTGTTCTAGCCTATGTACTTCCACAAGATTCTTCACCCTGTAAACTTTACCTATGGTACATCATCTTCGATTCGCCTAGACATCACCCATCTGGGAGAGGATGTGTATCGTGTGGTGTGGGACGATCCTAGATGGGCTTCGGAGGAAAGCCCTGCGGAGCTGACCAAAGCAGGGTGGAGGAGGGAAAAGAGGGGGAACGTCCTTTCCAAAGGAAACGGCTTCGAAGTGCACTGGGAAGGCGAAAAGGTGCTTTCGACCCTGGAGGAAAAGGGGTTTGGAGTACTGGGGCAGGGCTGGGTGGTGAACTTCACTCCCGATGCAAAGTTCCGTCTGTTTGGCCTGGGGGAAAAGGCTTTCCCGTTGGAACGATCGGGTATCCGAACGAAGTTCTACAATACCGATGTATGGGCCGATTTCCCTACGCCCGTCCATAGAGATGGGAATCCGGATCCCCTGTACGCCTCCATTCCCTATGTGCTGATAGATACCGGCTCTGCATGGGTGGGTGTACTGCTTACAACTTCCTATCCCGCATTCGCTTCCCTCAGGGTGGATGATGCCATTGCCGATTCCCTTCACTGGCCGAGTTCCCTCCCCCGTTGGTTTTCCCTGGGTGCAGAAGGGGGAAAGCCGGAGTTGTTCATTCTCGTTTCCGACAACCCCCGCACAGTTACTTCCCGTCTCCAGAGGCTTCAGGGAACGGTACCCCTTCCGCCTCTCTGGGCTATCGGCTACCATCAGAGCAGGTGGGGGTACGGCAGTTACGCGGATCTGGACGAACTGGACCGGTTGTTCCAGAAGCACGACATCCCCTGCGACGCACTGTGGCTCGACATAGACTATATGGACGGGTTCAGGGTCTTCAGTTGGGACGAAAAGAAGTTCAGTCATCCCAAGAACCAGATAGAGGATCTAAAGAAACGCTCCCGCAGGGTTGTTCCCATCCTGGATCCTGGAATCAAGAGGGAAGAGTCTTTCGAAGTGTATCGGGAAGCGTGGGAAAAAGGTTTTCTCTGCCTGACCCCGGAAGGAGCGCCATTTATAGGGTTTGTGTGGCCAGGGGAAACGGTGTTTCCCGATTTCTCCCTTCCGGAAGCCCGAGAGTGGTGGGCCGAACGGGTAAGGAAGTTCCTCAGCTCCGGTGTGGAAGGGTTGTGGCTCGACATGAACGATCCATCCACAGGTCCCGTGGATCCCCAGAGTATGCTGTTCCAGCGGGGGGGAAAACCCCATAGCTTTTACCACAACGCGTACTGCCTTGGCATGCAGAAGGCGGTCTGGGAGGGTTTCTTGAAAACATTCCCCAATCGCAGGCCCTTTCTGGTCAGTCGGAGCGCCTTCGTTTCTTCCAGCCGGTATGGGGGCATTTGGGGCGGAGACAATTGGTCCAATCGGCACCATCTGGCCCTGTCCATTCCCCTCTGTTTGAGCCTTTCCCTGAGCGGACAGCCCTTCTGCGGGGTGGATATCCCTGGATTTGGGGGCGATGCGGAACCGGAACTGGCGGTGGACTGGTACAAAGCCTGTTTCCTCTTTCCCCTGTTCCGGAACCATTCGGTAAAAGGGAGCCGGCCCCAGGAACCCTGGCAGTTTGGAGAAAAACCTCTTTCCATCATCCGGGACTACATTCGCCTCCGGTACCGGCTGTTGCCCTACTTGTACAACCTCTTTGCCGAAGAGGAGGAAACGGCCCTTCCCCTCTTGCGTCCCCTATTCCTCGAGTTCCCCGAGGATCGAGAAGAAGCCGCTCCCTTTCTGGATACCGAGTTCCTGGTGGGTGCTTCTATCTTGCAGGCTCCTATAATAGAGGGAAAGGAAAGGGAGGTGTATCTTCCGGCAGGAACCCGCTGGTACGATTGGTTTAAAGACCAGTGGGATAAGGGAGGTACTCGGCTACCGGTAAAAGCGACCCCTGCCGGCACCCCGATCTTCATCCGGGAAGGGGCCATCCTCCCCCTGCAGCCAGCGGAAGCCACGTTGATGGAGAAGGATCTTTCGGCCGTAGAGTTTCACCTCTTCCTGCAGAAGGACTCGAGGGTAGAGGGACAGTACTCCTATCGGTTCGACGATGGGGAAACTTTTGGGTACCGGAAGGGAATTCGCACGGAGTTCTCCCTCCGGGTTACCGCGTCAGGCGATACCCTCCGGGTACGGTTAGAGGGAAAATCCTTTCATTTCAAACCCTGCCGCCTCAGTTTCGTGGTGTACGATCGGTTCGAGAAGGTGATCGTGACCGACGGAATAAGGGAGGAACACCTCTTTACAGAAAAGTTTGTGTTTTCCCTGCCTGGAAAGAACCTCACTCTGCGACGGACACGGGAAACAGTGCTCAAGCAGTAGGAGTACCGCGGCACGATTCCCTCCATGGGCATGATTGCCAGAAAAAGGTGATGCAGGCGCCTGTCGGGGACTTCAGGACACGGAATTATTGTTGAAATCGCAATATAGTGTTGCGTGTATAACATTTTTCTTGACGGAATTCCCTACCTCCCTTTATAATTCCTTACATCTTACAATGTTCTGAGAGGTACCCTATGCGGAAAAATCTGGCAGAATTCGTGGAAGAGGCCAAGCAGGGCAAAAAAAAGCGGGTAGCTGTGGCTGCCTCGGAGGATAAACATGTACTGGAAGCTATCCGGGATGCCATCAAAGAGGGGATCGTGGACGCTATCCTTGTAGGATCGAAGCCCGAAACCGAGCGTCTAATGGACGAGATCGGGTTTGACCGATCGTGGGCGGAACTGCTCCCCGCATCCGATCCGGTGGAGGCGGCCGCCAAGGCCGTAGGCCTTATCCGGGACAAACAGGCCGATGTGTTGATGAAAGGATTGGTGCAGACGGCAGCCCTTCTCAAGGCCGTACTGGACAAGGAAAAAGGGCTCAGGTCCGGTGCACTTTTAAGCCACCTCGGGTTGTTTCAATCCCCTTACTACCACAAACTGTTCGGGGTCACCGATGCGGGAATGAACGTGGCCCCTTCCTTCGAGGAGAAGGTCTCGATCCTCACCAATGCGGTGGAAATGTTTCATAAAATAGGGATCGCAATGCCCAAAGTGGCGGTGGTGGCCGCAGTGGAAACGGTGAACCCGAAGATGGACGCTACGGTCCATGCAGCCCTCCTTACTCAGATGAACCGGCGTGGCCAGATCAAGGGGTGCGTCATCGATGGCCCCCTGGCGCTGGACAATGCGGTATCCAAGGAAGCGGCCAAACACAAGGGAATCGAGAGTGAGGTAGCGGGGGATGCGGATATCCTTCTGGTACCGGATATCGAAAGCGGAAACCTGATCTACAAAGCCCTGAACTTTTTGGGCGGCGCGGTAGCGGCGGGAGTAATTCTCGGAGCGTCTGCCCCGATCGTGCTTACCAGTCGGGCCGACTCGGAACAGAGTAAGCATTATTCCATCGCCCTGGCGGTTGCCCTTAGCCGGACACCATCCTGATATCTTTTACCCCAAAGGAGGCCTCACCCATGAAACAGGCACTTATCCTGGCGATCAATCCCGGTTCCACCTCTACCAAGATTGGGGTGTTTCAGGGTCAGGAACTGCTCCTGGAAAAAACGATTCGGCATTCCTCGGAAGAACTTTCTCCCTTCAAGAGAATTACCGATCAGTACGATTTTCGCAAGGAAACGATTCTCAGGGAACTGGCAAATGCGGGCATCGATGTTTCGGCCATCCAGGTGGTGATGGGGCGGGGGGGACTGATCAAGCCGTTACCCTCCGGGGTATACGAGGTGAACGACCAGATGGAGGAAGATCTGCGGGCAGGTTTGTTGGGGGAGCATGCGAGTAACCTCGGAGGGCTGATCGCACGGGATATTGCTCGCTCGATTCCGGGAGCCCGGGCGTACATTGCGGATCCTGTGGTGGTGGATGAACTCGAGGATGTCGCCCGAATCTCGGGGCACCCTCTGTTCGCGCGAAAATCCATCTTCCATGCATTGAACCAGAAGGCCATCGCCCGTCTCCATGCGGAAAAGATCGGCAAATCCTACGAAGAGTTGTCCCTCATCGTGGCTCATCTGGGAGGGGGAATCAGTGTGGGAGCCCACTACAAGGGACGGGTGATCGATGTGAACCAGGCCCTTGATGGGGAAGGGCCCTTTTCCCCAGAGCGGAGCGGTACCCTTCCGGTGGGGGATCTGGTAAAGCTCTGTTTCAGCGGAAAGTACACCCTGGAAGAGGTAAAAAAGATGATTACCGGAAAGGGTGGGTATGTGGCCTATCTGGGTACGAACAATGCCCAGGAGGTTGAACAGCGCGTCGCTTCCGGGGATGCGAAAGCGAAACTCATCCGGGATGCGATGGTGTACCAGGTGGCGAAAGAAATCGGCGCTCTGTCTACCGTGCTGAAAGGACAGGTGGATGGGATCCTGATCACCGGAGGCATCGCCTACAGTGAAACCTTCACCCGCGACCTGATCGAACGGATCAAGCACCTGGGGCCTGTGTTCATCTACCCCGGGGAGGATGAGTTGCGTGCCCTGGCCTACAACGGGTTACGGGTTCTCCAGGGTAAGGTGAGCCCCCGGGAATATAGGTAGGATCGACCCTGGTGCGCAATCTCTTCGCAGTAAGCGCGCAATATTTGCGCTAATTCAAATAACGCTCGATCTACCCGGGGAAAAAATTAGAACAGGATACATCAAAGAATCCTGAATAATCCTTATTTACTAATTATATAGCAATAAGATACTGCTATTCACTTTCACGAAATCCGGCATCCTAGCAAATGCAGCATCCTGGCATATTCTTTGCATCATACATTTGTATGAAAGGAAAAACAGGAATCAAGGTACTGATCTTCCTCCTCCTGATATTGGCTGGGGGTGCCGGGGCCTACACATTTCTCAACTCGAAAGAGACGAAGAAAGTCGGCTATGAGACTCAGGTGATTCGCCGGGGAACGATAGAAGAGACGGTGAGCAGCACGGGAACGATCCAGGCCAAGGGGAGCGTAGAAGTGCTCACCCAGCTTACGGGAACTATCGAGGCGGTGTATGTGGACTTCAACGATCGAGTGCGGCAGGGACAGCTCCTGGCAGAATTGGATAAGAGTATGCTACTCCTCAGTCTGCGGGAACAGGAAGCGGCTCTGAGGAAAGCGAAGGCAAAGGTAGAGGAGTCTCAAGCCACCTACGATAGGAATCTCCAGCTCCAGAAAAGGAACCTCATTTCAGAGTCGGACCTTTTGACCAGTAAGACGAATCTCGAATCGGCAAAGGCAGACCTGGAGAGTACCCAGGTTGCCTACGAGAAGGCTCGGTTGAACCTGGAACAGTATGCAAAGATTCTCTCTCCTATCAATGGAATCGTGCTGGAGAGGAACATCGACAAAGGACAGACGGTGGTAGCCAACTCCGGATCGGTGACCCGCTTGTTCACGCTGGCGGAAAACCTGGAAAACCTGGAAATATATGCATTGGTGGATGAAATCGACATCGGGAAGATTAGGGAAGGGCAAGAGGTACGATTCACCGTGGAGGCTTTTCCCGATCGCAAGTTCACGGGAAAGGTGCGTCAGATCCGTAAAATGCCTACCACCTCGAACAACATCGTGAACTATACGGTGGTGATCGATTCGAAGAACCCCAACAACCTTCTCCTGCCGGGGCTCACCGCTACTGTGGAGTTCCTGGTGAATCGCAAGGAAAACGTCGTGGTGGTTCCTAATTCTGCACTAAAGTTTACTCCGCCTTCCGATGTGGCTGCCGCAGTTCGAAGGAAACAGTTCGAAGAACGGATCGCCCATCTGCCTCCGGAGGAGAAGGAAAAATTACTGAAGGAGTACGACGAAGCCGTGAAAAAAGGTACAACCGGGAGACCCAATACACAAGTTGGGGTACTGGGGGGAATGCCTTTCATCCCAGGAGCTGGCCGACCTCCCGCTAGATCCTCTAGCGGTGGATCGGGTGGAGGCGGGGCTTTGGCTAACAGAAACAATCCAGGTTCTGGAACTCCGGGGGCTAGTCAGACAGAGGCACGTTTCGAGGGGAAGCCGATCTGGATTCTCCAGGAGGATGGGAATGTGGCCCTCCGGTACGTACGAACGGGGATCACCGATGGCAAGTTCACGGAAGTGATGGATGGGGAATCCCTTCAAGGGCTACAGGTGATCGTGAGGACGAAACAATGAGCCTTTTGGTGATGGAGGGCCTTCGCCGCTACTACGGTACGGGGAACGGAGGCGTAACGGTGAAGGCTCTGGATGGAATCGATCTGGAGATCCAGCCCGGGGAATTCGTAGCCATCATGGGGGCCTCTGGATCGGGAAAGACTACTCTCATGAATATCATGGGATGCCTGGATCTTCCTACCGAGGGGAAGTACTATCTGGAAGGAATCGATGTAACCACCCTCGACCCGGATAGAATCGCAGAGATCCGAAACGCAAAGATCGGGTTCGTGTTCCAGAGTTTCAACCTCCTACCCAGGACTACGGCATTGGAAAACGTAGAGCTTCCCCTACTGTATCGCAGGGGGACACAGTCTTCCCGAGCCATCCGGGAGCAGGCTATGGAGGCTTTGTCCCGTGTGGGGCTGCAAGACAGGATGGACCATGTCCCTTCCCAGCTTTCCGGCGGGCAGCAGCAGCGGGTTGCCATTGCGCGGGCACTGGTGAATCGGCCTTCCCTGATTCTGGCGGATGAACCCACGGGGAACCTGGATACAGAAATGTCCCTCGAGATCATGAGCTTGTTCCAGGAGTTGCATGGGAGCGGGATCACCATCGTGATGGTTACCCATGAACCGGATATCGCACGATTCGCTCGACGGAGGGTAGTGGTGAGGGACGGGATGATCCTGCAGGATGGGCCCATTCCGGAGCCTTCCCGGGCAGAAGAGGTACTGAAACGTTTTCGGGAGGAACACACCCTATGAAACCCACTGTGTTGGTAAAGCTCTCCTTCAGGAGCATCTTTCGTAACCGGATGCGGAGCCTGTTGACCACTCTGGGCATCATCATTGGCGTGAGTTCCGTGATCATTATGGTTGCCATTGGGGAAGGTTCTCAGGCACAGATCCGGGATACTATCAATTCCATGGGTTCCAACCTGCTGATCGTAATGCCTCCCCGGGGTCGATTCGATGCCAACCGGCTCACCCAGAAGGATGCAGAACGAATACGTGCGGAAGCGACCCTCGTATCGGCGGTGTCAGGGACATTACGGCGATCGGTAACGGTGGTGGGCGGCACAGGAAACTGGTCTACTACCGTGTATGGGGTAGAACCCGATTACCAGGCGATCAAAGAATGGCAGTTGCAGGAGGGAGAGTTCATTTCCGAGCAGGATGTGAAGGCTCGACGGAAGATCGCGGTGATCGGTACTACCGTGGCAAAGAACCTGTTTGGAAGTGAGACCGGGGTGGGAGAGACTATACGCATCGGGAATGCCCCTTTCCAGGTGATCGGACTGTTGAAGAGCAGGGGAACCAACTCCATGGGGCAGGATCAGGACGATGTGGTCCTGGTGCCGTTGACCACAGCCTTGATCCGACTGAGCCGGAACAACTACCTGAGTACCATCGAAATCAGCGCTGTTTCCGAAGACAAGATGACAGAAGCCCAGGCAGAGGTAGAAGGGATCCTTCGGGAGTCCCACAGGCTTCCGGATGATCGGGAGAACGACTTCGAGATCCTCAATCAATCCCAGATCATCGAGGTGGCATCCTCAACTGCCAAAATTCTCACGATCCTCCTGGCCTGTATCGCGGCGGTTTCCCTCGTGGTAGGGGGGATCGGAATCATGAACATCATGCTGGTTTCGGTAACCGAGCGAACGCGGGAGATCGGGGTGCGTCTGGCGGTTGGGGCTCGGAGAAAGGATATTATGCTGCAGTTCTTGACGGAATCCATCGTGTTGAGTCTATTGGGCGGGGTAATAGGGATCCTATTTTCCTTAGGGGTTGTCGCGGGGTTGGGAAAGTTCAGCCCTATCCGAGCCATTGTGAACCCTCTGTTCATCCTTATCTCGGCAGGGTTTGCAGGCTCCGTGGGGGTATTTTTCGGGTACTATCCGGCCCGAAAGGCTTCCGGCCTCAATCCGATCGAAGCGCTACGCACCGAATGAGGGGGAATGAACATGCATACTCGGAAGATCTTCATGATGTTTCTTCTGGTAATGGTAATTGCAGGAATCTGGGGGGAAGGGGAGGAGCCTCTCACCCTAGAGAGGGTGCGAAAGCTAGCCCTGGAGAACTCTTCTAAGGTCATCGGGGCTATGCAGGATGTTGAGAACAGCAAGCTGGATCGAGAGTCTGCCATCGCTGCCTTCTTCCCGAATCTTTCGTTACAGGGTTCGTTGGGAATCCCTTACCCGCCCCTCAAGGACGGCTCCGCTTCCACCGATCCGAGTGGTAGCTACGGTATCACCCTTACCCAGCAACTCTACACAGGAGGATCCCGACTGGCATCTCTCCGACAGACCGCCTTATCGATTACCAGAGCGAAGATCAATGAGGCATCGGTTCGCGCCACCGTGCTGCAGACAGCCGAAACCCTTTTCTTCGATCTATTGGAAAAACAGGATGCACGCGAGGTAGCTTCGAAGGAACTACTGGCGGCGGAAAGGGCGTTGGAAGTAACGAGGGGCAAGTATGAGGTGGGTGCGGTAGACAAGGTTGTGTATCTGCAGGCACAATCGAAGTACAAAACGAAACAGGCAGCCTTCTACCAGGCAGACTATGCGGCGAGGACCAGTAAAAGCAAACTTCAGGCGGCCTTAGGGTTGTCCCGTATAGGAGAGTTGCATTTTGTATTCGATGCGAAACAGGCTACCCTTCTCGATTCCCTCGACCCTCGTATCGAAAAGCTCACCGCCTATGCTCGAGAGCACAACCCAGATCTGAGGGCACTGGAAATGGCCATACAGATCCAGGGCTTGAGTGTGGACATCAAAGAGGCAGCTTTCTATCCGACTCTCTCTGTGGGATGGTCACACACCTTTTCGGGCCTTTTGAAGGATACTCGTTCATTCTCCGATACAGGGAAAGTGACCGTATCGGCTACGGTACCGATCCTTCCCTATCAGGATAAGAAAGCGGCGATGGGGAAGGCGGAGAATACAAGGGTAACCCTCGCTTCTCAACTCCAGGAACAGATCCGTACGGTGGAAGCCAGTGTGGTGGAGTATGCACAGGGAATCGTGGTAGCCTTGCAACGAATAGAGGCTGCACAAGCATCTGTGGAGTTTGGGGAGGAAAACTACACTCAGGTGTATGAGAAGTATTCCCTCTCGAAGGCAACCTTGATGGAAGTTTCCGATGCGGAAAGCATACTTTCCGATGCAAGGGCACAGTTGCTTTCCGCCCGCTATGCTCTCTACAGGTATTGGTTACAGTTGAAGTATCTGTTGGGATTCGAGGAGGATGATTCCTTTGTGGCCTTTCTCCAACAAACAAGGTAGAAACACTTTCTCTAACCGCCTTTCTTCGCGCACTGTTCTTCTGTCCTGGATCGTCACCGGAAGTCTACTGGTGGTGAGTGTGGCAGTCGGATGGGTAATCCTCCGGGGACAGGTGTTTGCATTGGAGCTGACCGCTCGAAACGAAGGAGAGCGTTTCCTGAACTACCTCGTAGTATCCCTGCGAGCCGTCCGGGAAGCCGAGGGTTGGAAGGGAAAGCCACCGCCTATGGAAAAGATGGAAAAGGAAAAAGAGCCTGTCCCGGACTTCGAGGGAGATGTGAGGATCCTGGAGGGAATCGTCAAGAACAATGAACGGCTACAGAATCGTGTGGCGGGAATGGGGCTCTATTCGGTGAGCGGAAAGTCTATAGTGAGATTCGGGAGTGCGCCCCCCGATTTTACCCTACCCTCCTTCGAAAACCCTCCGATGGACTTTCCCTTCCGACACTACCTGTTCAACCCAAAGAACCGAAGTCTCGTTATCCTCCAGCCGCTAGTAGATTTCCGAAGAGTTCGGTTTCCAAGCCATGAATTTCCCAACCAATTCCTCTATCTGGAGTTGTACAATTCGAAGTACTGGGTTCGCAGGACTGCGTTTTATCTACTGTTTTTTGTACTGGAAGGGCTTCTCCTCCTGGGGTTGTGGGTGGGGAGGAAACTGGTTCTCCGAAACTGGGAGTATCGGATGAAACTTCGAGAACAGGAGGAATTGGTCCTGTTGGGGTCCGCTTCCCGTGCACTGGCCCATGAGTTCAAGAACCCTCTGAGCGCCATTGCCCTGCAGGCGGATCTGCTACTGCGGGTGTGTCCGGACAGGGTCTATGATGAAGTGGCGGTGATTCGTGAAGAAGTGAACCGGATGCGGCGGATGGTGGACCGGATTGGCGACCTGATCCGGGAACCTCTGGGTCGACCCGAGGTCTGGAATGTGCAGGAAACGATAGAAGGGTTGGTGAAGAAGCGATTCCCCCAGGTGGAAATGAAAATAGAGAAAGCGGTTTGGGGGAAAAAGGTGCGGATGGATCCAGATCGTTTCCGTTCCGCTCTGGAAAACCTTTTGCAGAATGCCTGCGAAAGCGACTCCAACCCGGCGGAACCCGTAGAAGTACAGGTAACTTCAGCAGGCAAACGGATCGTGATCGAGGTGCGTGACCGGGGAGAAGGACTCTCGGGAAAAGAACTGGATCGGTTGTTCGATCCCTTCTATACGACGAAAACGAAGGGATTCGGAATTGGTCTATTCCTTTCGAAGCGATTTACAGAGGCGGTGGGAGGTACCCTGGAGATAGAACCGAGGGATGGGGGTGGGACGATCGCACGGATAACCTTGCCGGAGGCAGAAGATGCGGGTTCTGATCGCTGACGATGAAAAAAATATTCGGGAAACTCTCAGGCGAATTTTTCTACTGGAGGGAATCGAAGCGGTAACCGCCCCTGACGGTATAACGGCGAGGGATCTACTGGCAGAAGAGCGGTTCGATGTAGCGATTCTAGATCTGAAAATGCCTGGGATGTCCGGCCAGGAGGTGCTGGAGTGGACTTTGAGGGAAGGGGTGCTGGTCCCGGTGGTGATGATCTCTGCCCACGGAGAGATCCCTGATGCAGTCCAGGCCTTGAAAAGCGGGGCCCGGGATTTCCTGGAAAAACCTCTCGATACGGATTTGCTGTTGCAGAAGATTCGAAGTCTGGTAGAAGAGGAACGACGGAAGCAGGCATGGGAGGCAAACCGCAGGACAGAACCCAAAGAGCATCCTTTGATCGGGAAACATCCGAAAATCGAGGAGATCAGAGGCCTCATTCTCAAAGTGGCTGGTACCGATTCGACGATTCTCATTACCGGTGAAACAGGAACGGGGAAGGAGGTCGTGGCTCGGCAGATCCATGCAGCTTCCCCACGGAGGGAGGAGCCTTTCATCGCCGTAAACGTGGGAGCCTTGCCCGCAACCCTCATAGAGAGCGAGTTGTTCGGGCATGAGAAGGGGGCCTTTACCGGGGCAGACAGCCGGATGATCGGTCTTTTCGAACTGGCAGGGGCCGGAACCCTGTTTCTGGACGAGATAGCCGAAATGCCTCCCTCCCTTCAGGTAAAACTCCTTCGGGTTCTCCAGGATCGGAGAATTCGCCGTATCGGCGGAAGCAGGGATATCCCTATCAGGGCAAGGATTCTCTCGGCCACGAATCGGAATCTGGAGGATCGTGTTCGTCGCGGCGAGTTCCGGGAAGACCTATTCTATCGGCTGAACGTGATACGGATCGATATTCCCCCCCTGCGGGAACGGAAATCGGATATTCCCCTGATTGCAGAGTACCTTTTGGACCAGGTATGTCGTCGGTTGAACCTTGGATCCAGAAGGTTGGGTCCCCAGAGCCTGGCAAAGCTCCTTTCCTATGCGTATCCGGGGAATGTGCGGGAGCTGGAGAACATCCTGGAACGAGCGGCGATCCTTAGCGAGGGACCTGAAATTCTTCCTTATCATCTAGAGTTGCAGGAAACTGTAACGGGGAAAAACTCAGAAGGGGAGGTTTTGTCTGCTCCAGCCCGCCTGGAGGATCTCGAGATGGTTGCGATAGAAGCGATGCTTCGGAAGAAGGGAGGGAACCGGACCAAAGCGGCTGAAGCCCTGGGGATCAGCCGGAGAACCCTCCAGTACAAGCTAAAAAAATACGGCCTGGAGTAAACTCCAGGCCGCGCAAAAAATGGAGGGGTGCTACAGGTAGGGTACTAAGTTACCGATGCAACCCGCCTATCTATATAAATAGACAAGGGAATCCCCTTATCTATGGGTACTGTAGGAAAACTCCTCCTTCAGGTTCTTCTGGTAATACTCCACGGCCGCTTCCACCGCTTTCAGGTTTACATCCACCAGAGATTTCTTCTTCAGGGATAGGGGGATCACCTTCTTGATCGTTTCGATCTGCACAGCCCCGGAGATACAGGCGTACAGGGTCAGGGCCACCACAGAAGCGGCAGCGATCAACCCAACATCCTTGGCGATTTCTGTAACGGGGGCATAGACGGCCTGTACGTCTTCCCTCTTGAGTTTACGGGGCACCAACGAGGAGTTCACGATCACTAGCCCTCCGGGAACCACCGTTTCTTCGAAGGTGTCTAAAGAGGGTGCGTTCATGGAGATCAGAACGTTGGGGCTGCTGACCAGGGGTGTACCGATCTGGTCGTTGGAAATGATGACGCTGGCGTTGGCGGTACCGCCCCGCATTTCAGGGCCGTAGGAGGGAAGCCAGGTAGCGTTGAACCCTTCCTTGATGGCACAGTTGGCAAGGAATACCCCCGCCGACATAACCCCCTGCCCGCCGAAACCGGCGATTTTGATGTACTGATCTTCCAACTCTCGGGGAGTTGCGGGAATCTCGATTTCCTTTGTAGCCGAGAAAAGGGCCGCCAGTTCTTCATCGGAAAGGACCTTAGGCGGTTCGTACTTCGCCGGAGGTTCTTCGATGTTGCGGAATACCTTTACCGGGAACAGGGGTTCCATCGTCTCGATCAGCCATTTCCGGGCTTCGATAGGGGCCATTTTCCAGTTGACCGGACAGGGGGAGAGAATCTCGACGAAGGAGAATCCCTTTTTGTGCACCTGGTTGAGAAGAGCCTGCTTCACCGCTCGTTTGGCTCGCATGATACGGGCTGCATCCCCCAGGGATACCCGTTCGATATATACAGGGGCCTGTAACTCATTCAACAGCTCGCACATCCGGATGGGATATCCTTCCCTTCCCGGGGTCCGGCCAAAGGGAGTGGTGGTCGTCTTCTGGCCTACCAGGGTGGTAGGAGCCATCTGGCCTCCCGTCATGCCGTAGATGGCGTTATTGATGAAGAACACAGCCATGTGTTCCCCCCGGTTCGCTGCGTGCATGATGGCACCCATGCCGATGCCCGCCAGGTCCCCGTCTCCCTGGTACGAGATAACGATGGCGTTGTCCCGGGCCCGGGAAACCCCTGTGGCTACAGCCGGGGCCCGTCCGTGGGAACATTGAATGTTTCCCGTGTCGAAGTAGTAGTAGGCAAAAACGCTGCAGCCCACGGGGGAATGGAAGATCACCCGATCCTGGATCCCCAGTTCTTCGATTACCTCTGCGATCAGCTTGTGGGCATTCCCATGCCCACAACCGGGACAGTAGGTGGTGTTCTTTTCGCCAGGGCCCCTGCGCTCGAAGGTATCGTAGAAGGTTTTTGGTTTCGCGTGTTTCACCATAGGGCTATCCTCTTACCGTAACGGGTTGTTTGAAATCTTGCTTGGCCAGATCCAGCACTTCCTGGATGGAAGGAACCTTGCCTCCCATCCAGTTGTATTTAAGGACTGGCTTTTTAGCGGCCAATTCCACATCTGCAGCCATCTGCCCATTGCTCAACTCCACCACTGCAATCTGATTCACCTGCTGTGCTAGCTCTGCGATCCTAGTGCTGGGGAAGGGGTAGAGAGTTTTGGGCCGCAGTAGACCCGCCTTAAGGTTCAACCTTCGAAGTTCCCTTACCACCGACAGGCTGATCCGGGCGCTGATTCCATAGGCCACAAAGAGGAATTCGGCGTCTGCCGTATCGTACTCTTCCCACTCCACCAGTTCCCGTTCCACCCTGGCATACTTTTCCTGCAGTTTTAAATTGTGGTGGTAGAGAAGTTCGGTGTTCATCAGGATGGAGGTGATGAGGTTGTGCCGACTCTCCCGATCGGCGTACAGGGCCCAATCCTTTCGCGGCGCATGGAGAACCTTACTGGGAACTTCCACTGCCTCCATGATCTGGCCGATATAGGCATCTGCCAGAATGAACACTGTCATGCGGTACCGGTCTGCCAGTTCGAAAGCTCTGTAGGCAAAGTCACACATTTCCTGGGCAGAGAAAGGAGCGAGCACGATATTTCGGTAGTTTCCGTGCCCTCCCCCTTTCACTACCATATTGTAATCTCCCTGCTCGGGCCAGATGTTCCCCAGTCCCGGGCCTGCCCGCTGCACATCGACCACAACGGCGGGCAGCTCCGCCCCTGCCAGGTAGGATAGCCCTTCGGACATCAGGGCGATTCCAGGCCCGGAGGAAGCTGTCATCACCCTTGCTCCTGCCGAAGCGGCCCCATAGAGCATGTTCACCGCGTTCACCTCATCCTCTGCCTGCAGGAAAACCCTGCCAGTGGAAACGAAGTATTCCGCAGCGGCATGGGCAATTTCACTGGCAGGAGTGATAGGATATCCGAAGAAGTGGGTGGCTCCTCCCAGGAGGGCTCCGTACACAACCGCTTCATTTCCCTTGATCAACTGCTTAGCCATGCACAGCCTCCCGTTTCTCTGCTTTGATTACCGTGATAGCTCCCGGTTCCGGGCAGATATAGTAGCAAAATCCGCAGGCAGTACAGCCATTCTGTACGAATCGGATATACTGGTATCCCATCTTGTTGATATCCGATCCCTGGATGATACAGTGATGGGGACAGGTCTCCACACAGAGACGGCATCCCTTGCACTGCTCGATTTCTATTTCAATGTAGTTTTCCTGCATTCGATTCCTCCTTAGATTCCTCCGAAGTAATCGTCGATTCCTGTGCCGAAGAAGTTGATTCCGCTGATCTTTTCCGTAACCTCGTGGGGAAGTTCCTGCACTTCCAGCCGATGCCCCGGACACCCCAATCGAGCACAGACCAAAATCCGATTCTTCTTTCCCGGCAGAAGCAGGAGGATGTGTTCCTTCGTCTTGCAATCGGGAATACTGCAGAGGTCTTCCACAATAAGGCTGGTACCGCAGGTGGGGCAGAAGGACTTGACGATCACGGGAGCCGGGCCCAAAGGAGGGATGAAGTCGAACAGCTTCTTGTGGCTTCCCCAGAAAGCGTCTATGAAGAAATGCCCCTTTTCGTTACCGATTTCCACCCCGATCTTGAGGGAGGGCTCGCCGTGAATGCGCACATTTTCGCTCATGAGGGAGTGGCCGTTGGGGCATGTCACTTCTTCCACCACTAGGAAGTCTTTCCCGTGGCGGACTACGTATTTGATCCCCTCAGGCAGAGCGTGCAGGAACTCCAGGGGGATTTCGTTGTGAATCAGTTCCATACAGGACCTCGTTTATGTTGTGAATTATGCATAGCCAGATTGCTCAATTTGCAATATTCAACGACATTGTACCCGAGAATTCTTCACTCGTCAACGATTTTTTATACTACAGGATCTTGAAACGGATGGGTTCTTTGGGTACTTCGAATACCCCGAAGAGTCGGCTCAGCTGTTCCTGCGTGTAGGGGGGGCCGGGGTGGGCTGAATTGAAGATGCGGAGGAAATCGTCCATTTCGTTGGGATCTCCCGAATAGAGGGCAGAACAGAAGGCGGGCTTGAAGAGGCCTGCTTCGGCCAGCTGGCGGGTTGTGTAGGAACCGTATTTCTTTTTGGCTTTCCCGTCTATGATGGCGACGTTCCCCTGGTATCCGATGATGAAGATGAACTCTTCCCGTTTCATTCCACCTCTCTCCTATGGGGTGTATTGTAAGGGTTGAAAGGAGAAGGATCAAGGGTAGTAGGGAATTCAATTCTGTGATAGAATATGAAAATATTATTTTTGGAGGTTTATATGGCTAAAAATGTCTCGAAAGGGTTCCTGCCCTGGCTGGCGGTACTGGTTCTTCTTGTTCCATTCCTAGTGGGCGGGTGTGACCTGTTACAAAAGGAGGACGACAGTCTGCAAGCACCCGATGTCGGTTCTGCAAGCCAGTTGTCATCATTCACCGGTACCGTACCTGCATCTTCTGATGATAGCAAGAGCCTCTTCCTGAACGCGAAGAATGCCCTCGATACGGAAATGGGCAATTATCTTGAAACCCAGATGGCAGCAACTTTACATCCCTCGCGGACCCTGTCGAAAGCCCTAAGGCAGAAGGCTACCCAAACAAATACAACACCCATAAACACCCAATTCACTCTAGGAGGGGGCACCGTGACAATGAAGGGATCTGAGGAATACTCCTCT